>ERZ772881.1997-NODE-1997-length-16061-cov-3.592153_pt1 | contig 16061 bp, 17 predicted proteins | sample MGYA00580581_ERZ772881 | MGnify/ENA primary metagenome ERZ772881 (study PRJEB29015, sample SAMEA2737668) | human gut metagenome | biome: human gut; feature: human-associated habitat; material: faeces | place: China | collected 2012 ...
CGCAGATTGTTTTGCTTTAGTAAAACCTACTATGGCTATTGACAAAGCTCCTATAAAAATTAGCACTGCAGCTGCCATTTTTAATGCTTCTGATGCATTTTCCATTTAATTTCCTCTATATAAAAATTAATTTTCTGTAATTGTTATAATTTTGATATAACCATTTTTGTAGTATGCTGCTGGAGCATCAGTATCAGATGTCATAGTTAATTTGTCTATTGCATCTTGTGTTTCACTGTCATCATCAAAATTTGAATTTAATGTATTAATGTTGTATGTTTTTCCAGTTGTAACTTGTTGAGATATTTTTGCTGGATCCATTCTTTGATAAGCTGTTATTTTTCCACCTTTAAAGAATACACCGATGTATCTTGTATCATCTGAGTTAGCACCTGTTAAGTTATTTGTACGAACTAAACTCATTAAAGATTTTACTTCTGAAGCTGTTCTTTTGTTTCCAAAATAAGATTCAAATTGTCCATTTTGTGCTTGTGCTTCTGTGCTTGATAAATCAGCTTTTTTTGCACTTGAAGCTGCTGTTGAATAAAAATATACTCCTAAACTAATAATTAAAATTGAAATTAAAATTGCACCTGCTATAATTAATGCTTTTGATGCGTTCTCCATAATTTTTCCTCCTTTGATTTTTTTATATTAAATAGCTTTTAGCTAAACTTAATAACTTATTGTTCTTCAAAATATAAATATTTTATCTTGTTTGTTTTACTATGATAGTCTATTTTAGTACATTTAAATTGTGCATTTGAATAATACTTAACAAAGTTAGATACTTGCTTATTATATAATGCCTCCATTTGATAAGTTTTATCACTATCTTTGAATTTTATTGAAATTTTTATAGAATCTTGTCCATCATCTTCATAAAATCCATCTTTGTCTTTACTAATTTTATTCTTTTCATTTCTATCTATAGTCTTATTTATTACTGATGCTAGTTCAGCTCCAGTAATACTTTTATTGTATAAATTTTCATATTGCTCATTGTTATTGCTTATATCACTTTTATGTATTTTATATTGATAATAACAATACATTGCACATGATATAACCATAATAATTGCTATAATACATACTATATATTTTTTCATAAAATTCCCTTAAATTATAACATTAAAAATTTACTTATGCAATATTTTTTTGTTATTTATTATTATTTATTATATTTTTTATATTAGAGTTTACAGTTACAAAATTTATTGAAGAAACTAGACCAGTTTTATCATTTGTAACTATGTCAGCTAGATCTGGTACAGATTCTACAATATTATTTCCACTTTTACTTAATCTAATATTACATGAAAAATATTTAGTATTATTATCTTTTATAAATTTATTTATAGATGCTTCTATATTATTATCATTGTACTCCTGAGCTGTACTATATTTATTAAAGAAATCTACTCCATCTATTTTTACTGATACATAATAGATGGAACTATCATTATATTCTAATTCTCTGCTATCATTTTCCTGTTTTGCAAAATGAATTATAGAAACAATGTCTTGTACTGTTATATCTGATCTACCTTCACAATTAAAGAAATGACTATTAAATTCGGTCCTTTGAGATTCTGATATTTTTTCATGCATTCCTGCTGAAAATTGTCCAAACATTACTGTTAAATAAGCAATTAGTGAAAGCACTAATATAGCAATTAAAATTTCACCAGCCATTATCAATGCTTTAGATGAATTTTCCATTTAGTACCTCCATTATTTATCTGTTCTTTTTATTTCTGTAAATGTCATCCTTTTTACTTTTGCTATTGAATTATTTTTTTCTTTATAATCACTATATTCAACATTATCACATTGAAAATATGACTCTTTAAATACTTTTAAGAAACTTGTATCTCCACCATTTTTGCTAACATTATAATATTTATTCATAAATGTTGAAAGTTCAATTCCAGATGTTAACTCATTTTTTTGTGCTTTAGTTATAGCAGTATAATTAGTAACTGATTTTTCAAAATCTCTGAAATTAACTAATGCAGACACTGGTGTATATCCCTCTGATATAGGAAATTTTGAATTAGTATCTTCTATAAGATTTGCAAGAGATACTAATTCATATCCTCTAACTACTTGTTTATCATAAGATTCCATTTCTCTATTTAGTTTTGTAATTTGTTCAACCATAGCAACCTGCTCTGACTTCTGATTGTATTGGGAGATACGTCCCCAACCCCAAACTAGAAGTGAGACAGTAAGTATTGCTATTAGCATAGCCCCTGCCATGATTAAAGCTCGTGATGCATTTTCCATTTATTATATTCCTTTCAATTACGTCATTTTTGACATTGAATCGAATGATGTTGTTAAACTTGTCATACCAATTAATACAAGTGGTACTACTAAGTATCCAACAAATACTAATACCATTGGTGCAAAACCTATTGCTTTTCCAATCATACCTTTTTTGCTTATTAAACGAGCATTTGATTCTTTTCTCTTGTCCCTATAATATTCTCTATCTGCATCTAATTCGTCAAAAGCTTCTTTAATAGGTACTTTTTCAACTGCTGTTTGCAAACTTTCTATTATACGTATAAATGGTTCATAAGAGACTTCATCTTTCATTACTTCAAGTGATTCCCATGCACCACTTTCGTAGTTGTTTAAACATTTATTTATTGGTTCTTTAAATATATCTGCATATCTTCCAAGCCATTCTAGTATCATTTCTACATCGACTCTCTCAAGTCGCATTAGCATCATGATTATTGTCTGATACTGCATTACTTCATCTTCCATTTCCATTTGTCTCATTTTTACTTGGAATTTTAATAATAGAACTGGAGCAGCATATCCAACACAACCGACTAATAATGCCATTAATACTTCAAACCACTTTAGATATTCTGAATTGATTATTTTTAATTTACTTAAAATTGTTTTTGCTTCTGATGAAATATCTTCATCACTAAAGTCTTTATACTCTTTTGAGTTGCGCATTGCCTTTTCAACATCTGAAACCTTAACATTAGTCTTGCCTCTTAGTTTATTAAGAATAACATTCTGCCTCTTAGTTGTTTCCATTGCTCTTTCCATTTGTCTATCACTCATCTCACCTATCAAGTCATAATCTGATGTTGGCTGAGTGTATATATAGTTAACTTCTACTTTATGTAATACAACAAAGAAAACTAATGTAACTATAAACGTAACTATTGCAAGTACTATTCTATCAACATATAACCATGATACTTTTTTCTTTGATGCTGCATCTTTTAATGTATCTTTTAATTTTCTATAGTCTTTTGTTTTCTCTTTAGGCATAAACAAATCAACTACTTTTTTTACAATAGGAATATTATATAATTTTGCTTCCCATGGATTTTGTTGATCTTCTACTCTTTTTACTGCACCATTATCTTTTAATTTTCTAATTAATATATAACATACAAATGTTGCTATCATTATTAATATTTGAACAATTAATCCTTGTTTTCCCTCATAAAACTGCTTGGTAAATGAGAAGTTATTAATTGCCCAAGATTTCATTGGCTCTAATATTAACATTGGCACAATAGCAATTATTGATAAACTTTGAAATGTGTAATTTAACTTATCTCTTTTCAAAATCTCAATCTGCATTTCTTGAGTAATGTTTTCAAGGTTTTTTAAATATAAAGACGTTCCATCTACTTTTCTATCACCAAATTCCTGAGTTAAATATGAAATACCTGCAAATTCTTTTATGTAATTGTTTGGTGCAACATCATAATATTTCTCTAGCTCTGTTTCTGGATCTTGAGAGTTAAGTATATCATATATCTTTTCTGCCTGTCTTGACATTTCCATATTTTCTGTGTCTTGTGCTGTTGAATATATTGCTTCACCAACCATGTTTGTTTCATGATATGCATGTCTCATTGCAGCGAAGAAATCTATTTGTTGTAATAATAAAGCATTATCTAATTTATCTACCATTCCATCTGACATTGAGTCGATTATAAATAATTCAAATATAAGAATTATTGCCATTAGTAGTAAATTAGTATGCGTAATTACTATTACTCCTATAGTAAGTGGCAAGATAATACATAATGATTTAAATATTATCTGTGCACTTTGCTGTCTTGTTAAAAATTCATCATCTAGGTTATTTATTTCAAGTCTTCTTCTTACTTTTAATAAATAACGCTTTATAAAGGGAGTCTTTACGAGATGTACATATAATTTCTGATAAAAAACTTCCATTGAGAATCCAGATTCTTCAGTTCCTTGTCTCAATTTCTCAATTCTCATTACGTCTGCATTTCTCATCTTCTTTTTTAAGCTAAGATAATAAAATACAACTGCTATCAATGCTATTACAACTATTGCCATTATTACTATGATAAAAGTTGGAGACATTAAAGACTCACCTCCTCTTCTTGTAATTCAATATTATTTTTTATTATTAAATTCATATATACTGCTAGTTATTTTTTACTAATAACCTCTCCTCTTTCACTTAGTTTTTCTCCCCAATGTCTTTCAACAAACTCTCTGAATGCTGCTGAGTCTGTATCATCCATGTTTATTATCATTTCTTGTAAGTTTCTATCTGAGATTTTATTAGTAATTACATAAGCTCCATCTTGATATTCCATGATGTTTACATATTTATAAAGCTCTTTATTTGTTTGTTTTGTATAATATCTTGTTGTATTATCAGCAAATTTATCAAACTTGCCTTCTAATGTTTTTTCTTTTCTATGGTCAAATGTATAATCATTTACATCTTGTATTGGTATACATTCTGTAACTCTTTGTATGTATCTACGTCCTCTAAAGTCTTTTACTAAGTGAATATCAAAGTTAAGTACCTGTACAACCTGCTCTTCAGCAACTTTTTCATTTGTGAATACACCTGTTCTTAGCATTGAGTTACGAAGTGCTGTTACTAAATCTGGGAATGTCTTAGCGTGGTGAGTAAATAATGTAAATTTAGATGCTACCTGTGCAGCCTGAATCATCCAAGATGCTACGGGGTCAGTTGCAACTTCTCCGGATTATGTTTACAGAACCATCGGTCTTTTTCTGAACATCTAGACCCTGCTGTCCTGATATTGTATCTGTTTCTCTAAAAGAAAGAATATTTCTTGTAGGATATATTTTTCTTAAGTGAAGCTCGAATGCTGTTTCCTGAACACGGATGTTCATTGTTTCATATATATTTTCTATCATACCCATAAGCATTGTTGTTTTACCACAACCCTGCTCACCAGTAAGAGAAATAATTCTAGCTCCTTTTACTAAATATTTTAATAGGAGCAAAGGATAACAAGTCCATATTCCATTCTCCTTACAGGCTCTGACTATCTCTTCATTCAATAGAATATTACTTTTAATAGAAGCCGTACTCGCACCTCCTGTCCTCATTTTCATAAAATCCAAAGGTAAATATTTACTCTTTAACCGGTGTACATATAAAAAACGAACAAGCAACTCATAATCAGCAGCTATTTTATAATTTGTTTTATAATAGCCAAACTGATCAAAATATTTTCGATAAGTAAAAAAAGTTGGATGAGCAGGCATAAATCCAAATCGAAACAAGGATGGGACAAACCTTTTAGAGGAATAATAGCGAACTGTCCTATCCAAATTATCAGGATTTACAAAACGTACATCTCCATAAATAGCCTCTGTCTCACCAACTTCAAACGACTCAGCAACTTTTTCTAAAACGTCTCCTCTATGATAAAAATCATCCGAATTAATAATCCCGACAATATCCCCGGTAGACATTCGAATCCCTTTATTCATAGCATCATAGAGTCCCTTGTCTTTCTCACTTATCCATTTCAAACGACCTTGAAACAGAGGTTCATATTCTTTAATAAGTGTAACGGTTTCATCATTAGACAAACCATCCACTATTATATATTCTATATCAGTATAAGACTGTGAAAGAACAGAATGAATCGTATCACAAAGCGTCTTAGCACTATTAAAAGTGACAGTAACAAGGGATATTTTCATAACTATGAAAGAAAAACTATCTTTCTTTATTTAGTAATTGATCATAAAGAGACAAGTAGTAACTCAACTGCTTTGACTTATCAAAAAACTGCAATGCTCTCTGACGACATTTTATTATATAAGACTCTTTACCTCTTTCTCTTATTTCTAAAATCTTTTCTAATAACGTATGAATATCCCCACGTTTTAAAACCATTCCCGTATCAGAATCTACAATATCAGCACTGCCTCCGGTATCATAAGTTATAACAGGAGTACCACAAGCAAGCGCTTCAATATTGACTGTAGGTAATGTATCTTGATATGTCGGGTTTATAAAAATATCTGCAGCAGAATATATTTCAACCAATTGACTAGTATTTTCCGTTCTCTCTATACCAATCATATTACCAGGTAATTTTTTTATCTGTTTCGTGGTTACCCCCACCACTACAATTACACTCTTATCTGGTAATAAAGAGTTGAGGTATATAAGATCATCAAACCCCTTCGTAATCCCCCAAACCGTAGCGACTGCTAAAATCATATATCGTGTCCCTACCCCTAAATTACTTTTTATCACATCACGATTACCTTTGGGAGTAAACATTTCCAAATCAATCCCGTTAACAATAGTCTGCCGTTTTATTTGAGAAAGATATGACTTACTCAACATATCACTTAGCCAATTGCAAACAGGTACAATCATCATACGTTCAACCGAAGTAAACAATCTCTTCTTTTCTATATAGTTCATACGAGAGTTATCACAACCTAAAGCTTTGGGATAATCTCGTATATTGGGACATGCAAAACAACCTGTCTGCCACTTCTCACACCCGATATTCTGAAAATGGACACAATGTCCCGTGAAACTCCAACAATCATGCAAAGTCCAAACAACAGGTATTTTAGCTGTAGATAGATAGTCAAATAAAACCTCACAATTTAAATAATAACCATGAAGATTATGCAAATGGATTATGTCCGGTTTTATTTTCTCTATTTTTGAGATTAAGTGCAAGGTAGCTCTCCGTGAACCAAAACCATGCCTGTCAAAAAACATAGATTTCAAGCCATGGACAAAGAGATCAAATCTAGTTCCAATCCGAATCAACATAGATTGGCTGGGACAGGCCCAACGACCGTAAGCAATATAACTTTTCCAGCCAGAAGCAATAACCAAACGCCCTAACTCCTCTGCAATATGGCCGGTGGAACCAGAGTTAGCAACAACATTTATTTGAAAGAGAGTTTTCACTATCGTAGTGATCAAATAGAAGAGAACAAGATCGAAAAGACTAATTAAAGTCCCCTATTTTTTATGGCAACTCAAAAAATAAGAAACATGTTTCACGGGCCAAAAAGGCTCAAAATGCCGTCTGTTAATTACGCGACCGCCAAAAGAAAAGTAATGTTTATAGTCCGATTGAGAAAACACATATTTGTAATACTTACATGCAATATCAATCGAAGATTGATTAGCGTGTTCCAAGCGTCCATATGGAAAGGCAAAGTATTCACAAGAAGTAGAGAGTTCCTGTTCTATTACCGATTTACAACAACCTATTTGCTTGTCTAATTCCACCCAATTACTATCATTAATCATATAATGATCCATTGTATGTGCACCAATAATATGTCCCCTCTCATGCAAATCCCTTATCTCTTTCCACCGCATTGGAGTTTTACCGGGAGTGAGAACTATGTTATTTGTAAAATTCTGAATATACACATCATCCCCATTCGCAAAATTGGGATTGATAAAAAAAGCCGCATTCACCCCAAACTGTTCCAAAACAGGTGCTATCATTGAATGACATTCCATAAAACCATCGTCAAATGTAAAGGCAACCAAAGGTTCATCCACACTTTCATGATTGAGAATTAGAGAAGTGGCCTCCTCCACCCTTATGAAACGTACATGTCGGGAAAGTTCTTTTAATTGATAAGAAAAATAATATTTTGCTTGATCATTAGCCACTCCACGACATATCATATGTCCATTCAATATATGAATACCATTTTGAGGACGGGAAAATATCCCTAAAATATCCAAAACACTATTCCTTATTAAACTCCGAAAGTCATTCATCCTTAGCTTGTTTAAGAAAAACTTGTTTGAGAATATTCATCTGGTAATACAAGTTCCATTTGGTATCAATTGTCTGATAGGCAAACTGCCGAATAGCCTCTCGACTATGCAAATTCTGACTTAACCATTTCTGAATAGTATCAGCCAGACTATTTACATCATTTTCCTGAAAAAAATCACCGGTTTTCCCCTGAATTATAGACTCAAATTCAGGACCCTGAAAAGGAAAATTATTATGGGTTATAACAGGACAACCATAAGTCAGAGAATGGATAGCAGTCAAGCCAACATTCCCTGGAGACACACAGACATCCGCATTATAGAACATCTCTCCTATGCGCATCTCGTCATAACAAGGTCCATATAACCAGACATGAGAGCCAAGATTATATTTAGCTATTTCACAATCAAGATGAACCCCATCCACATCTTTACCGACAACAACAAGATTTACCGGAAATCCTTTCTGTTTCAAGATATCCATAGCTTGGATTATATATTCCAATTTCTTCGATTTTTGCACACGCCCAATATAGAATAATACAGGATAGGAGTTGGAAAAATGAGTAGAATAAATAGAAGAAGGCGACAAATCACGTCTGATCTTCAACTGATTATCATAATCCAAAGAGTTTGCAATACAAACCATCTTTGATTTATCAAAGCCTTCTTTTGACATCAGGGAAATAGCATATTCGCCATAAACCATCAACTCAGAAAACAAAGAATAAAACAACTTTTTTATAACCTTCTTTACAATACTTTCTCTGCCATACCAACCATGAGTCCAAGCTACTGTTTTCTTATTTAAAAGTTTTGCCCAGAAAAGGATAACCCATGAAGACAAACAATAAGGTTCTCCATCCAATACATAATAAGTATAGGGTTTAAAGACTAACCGGACAGATTTAGATTGCCAATAAAACTGAGAAAATAAATATTTGTTATGCAATTCTGAGCGAAAATGGTTCAATTGGGTATAATCCATTTTCTTTATTGGTGTCAATAGACGATCGCCAAAATAAAAATCGCAGGGAAGCTCCGAAGACATTTTTGAATATATAGGATTGCGATAGTGAGTCCCTATATTAAAAATACAACAAATAGAAGAATTATAATCTGCCATCTATTATATCTTTACTCAATACAGCTTTAACATCATAAACAACACCCATATCAGAACGGAGAAAGCCGCGAATATTCATATGCCGGAACTCTTTATGTCCAACACACAACACCACCGCATCAAATTGTCCAACCAAATTATCAAGACCAGCAGTCAGGATCGATATACCATATTCATGTGCCACTTTAGCCGAATTAGCCCAAGCATCATAAACGGTAATGTCAGAAGTATACTCATGTAAGGTAGAATAAATGTCTATCACCTTGGTATTTCGAATATCAGGGCAATCTTCTTTAAAAGTAAAACCCAGAAGCAGAATCTTTGAATCTTTGACAAGAATACCTTTTTTATTCATTAATCTAATCACCTGATTAGCGACATAGTCTCCCATACCATCATTCAAGCGCCTTGCTGCAGACATGATTCGTGGGAGTACCCCATAAACCTGGGCCTTCTGAATAAGATAATAAGGATCAACACTAATACAGTGACCACCGACCAAGCCAGGTTTCAACTTGATAAAATTCCATTTGGAAGATGCAGCCTCAATAACATCATTGGTATCAATGCCCATTGCATTGAAGATCTTTGAGAGTTCATTCATGAAGGCAATATTCACATCGCGCTGGGAGTTCTCTATTATTTTGGAAGCTTCAGCCACTTTGATAGAAGGGGCTTTATGAGTACCGTTAACCAACACTGAATTATAAACAGAATCAACAATGTCAGCAATCTCAGGAGTCGAACCGGAAGTTACTTTCTTAATCTTTTCAACAGTATGCTCTTTATCACCCGGGTTTATACGTTCTGGTGAATAACCTGCATAAAAATCGACATTGTATGTTAACCCAGACACCTCTTCGACTACCGGAAGACATTCTTCCTCTGTTACTCCCGGATATACAGTAGATTCATACACAACAATATCCCCTTTTGAAATAACTTTTCCGACTGTAGTACTCGCACCAATCAAAGGTGTAAGATCGGGGCGATTATTCAAATCCACAGGGGTTGGTACAGCTACAACATAAAAGTTACAATTACTTATTTCGTCAATATTACTGGTACATTTGAAACCATTTTCTATCGCTTTCCGAAGTAAGTCATCAGAAACCTCTAAAGTCATATCATGACCGGAATTTAAAGCATCAACACGAGACTGGTTCAGATCAAAACCAATACATTCATATTTTGTCGAAAACAATCGGGCTAAAGGTAGCCCAACATAACCAAGACCTATTACGGCAATCTTAATCTTATCCATATTCTGTTATTTATTATTTATAGCAAAAGGATCCATTCCTTTTTTTAGATAATATTCTCTAACAGACTTAATCTGTTTATCATTCAAATTATCACCTATATTTTTATCAGCCAATGCTACATTTTTCAAATTCATGACTGGTAATAAGCTTGCACTTCGTTCTTTAGCTGATACTATTTTAGTACCTTGTAATCTACACATCACATTCAACCATATGTCATCAGCAAAAGGTGCTAAACTTTGAAAAAGGTTAACATTACAAACATCTTTATACAATACCCCCGGAGGGAATAAAGTTCCACCACCTGAACCAAAAAAAATTTTATCTCTTGATTTGTCGGTTAATTGCTTCCACTCAATATAAGGAAGACAATTACCTAGATTATCTTGCGTAATAGCAGAAAAATAACGAGAGACGACCACAGGAAATGAATATTTTAAACTTTCCTTTAAAAGTTCTTCTATAGTAAAAGTAGGATAAAAAATATCATCATCCACTGTAATCATAACATCATTAGGATATTCTGATAACGTATAAAAAAATTTTTTATAAGAACGTAAATCACCTTCTCTTAAAAATATTTGCAATCCTCTCTTACGCAACTTAAGCAGGCTCCTAGGTAATAAGTCGAGATTAGAGAATTGATCTTTCGATAACCATAAAATAATCATATCAGGTTTATGACTCTGCCTCAATAACGACTCAATAACTAACCAAAGTCGATTTACTCGTGCAGGAAACGAAGTTAAGGTCACTATTATACGTCCACTTTTAAGTTCTCCACCTAATAAAGAATATTTCTTATTATTTATAGTCAGGACGTAATAAATCGGAATAGTTATATTGGCTAAAACTCGAATACAGAATCTTAAAACAGAATAAATTCGCATCTTCCTTAAAAAGGGATGCTCTTCATGCTGTATTGAAGCATACCAAGAATTATAAAAATCAAGCATATTATTTATTTAGTGTAGCAAATACAAACAAAGAGGAAAAATATATCCATATTACAGGAAATAAGAGATAAGAACTATTTATTACAGCCATAGCAGGCAAACTACATAAAGCTGCACATAGCACATAACGAATAACCAAATCCTTAGTTTTTCGAATATTTAAAAATATAAAATACAGCAATGATAAAAAACAAAAGAAAATTATCAATCCATATTGTACCAAAATTTCTATAAATAAATTATGTGGTAAAGTTATACCAGAGGTAAGAGTCTCTAAAGAAGCTTGAATACTACCTATCCCTGTTCCACAAAAGTACGAATTGAGAAATAGGGAAAAAGCAAACTCAATAAGTTCCGTTCTAGAACTATCACTTACAATAGCCTCTGATTCGACAAACCTTGAAACGATTTGAAGAAGCAATATATCAGAATATACGTATATGACATAACATATAAAACTAATCAAAATAAGGAAGATTATCTTCTTGTATTTTATATTTGTTCGTTTAAAGAAAAATAAAAAGGCCAAAAAACAAATCAATAAAGACAACAGTCCACCTCTTGAAGCATTGATTAAGAGTATATACGCCATTAACATAAAAGCCAGCCAGCCATATAGTAAACACCTAATCTTCACAGCAGTCAAGATATATGCAAATAAGAAGGGTAAGACACAACACAGAAAAGTGACATAACCATTATAATTGCCAAATGTAACCGATGCATATTGTTTTTGCATCACAGTACCCCCAGAATTTAGTAATAGATCCGATTCATAAATATTCATCGGAAGATGTATATCAAATAAAATCTCACAAATAGCAATAATTGCAGAAAATAAAAAAGCAATAAGCCATCCCTTAATTATTGAATGATAGGGGCAATTAGCATTAAAAGAAAGATAGACAAGGAAAAAAAAGAGAGAAATATGTACCAAATAATAAAAAAATTCCTTAAAAGCCTCATTGATATCACTTGTCCAAAATAAACTTATCAGTGAATAAAAAAAACATAGAATAAAAAAACATAGAATATTCCGGAATCTCAATTTATTATTATAAATAAAAGTCAGAACAAATGGAAGCGAAAATAATCCGATTAACCTAATAGGTTGCAATGCCCCTCCTAAATTGCCAGCTACAAGTGTAAATATAACCGACATGATCATATAGTCATATCTATTATTTGGCCGGTTATGATTAGAAATACAAATACTCATCAAATAGTATTCTATTTTCTCATCTTTATTAACTTTGATGGATTCCCACCAACGACTGCATATTCAGGAAAATCCTTACAAAGGACAGTTCCTCCTGCAATAATTGTTCCTTTTTGTATAGTTCTACCGGGAGTCATAAGCACATCACGTCCAATCCATACATCGTCTTCAATTATCGTTTGTTTTACTTTAGTATGACCTTGCATAATCATTGGAATATCTACTCTAGTAAATTCATGATTTTGTCCCAAAATATAAACATTTGGTCCCATCATTACATTCTTACCTATAATTGTATTTCCTGGTATACAACAATTTATTCCAATACCAGAATTATCACCAATGATAAGATTCCTTCCAGAGCCAAAAATAGCCTTTCGTTCAATATTAACATTACGACCACATTTCAAAAATATATTTCGGCAACATAAATATCGCCATTGCTTCATAAGTTTTCCAAATACAAGATTTGTACTACAAGGCATATAGAATAAAATACTATAATATAAGATTAAAAAAAACAACTGTTTTATTGTAAATACTTGCCCACTTATTTTCATAGTAAAAACAGTTTTATTGGCACTTTTTTCCAAAAAAAACAAGCAATAATACATTATATATATTTTTCATCGCTTTTTTGGATTCTTTCTTAAATAATTGCTTGAACTGATTGTTTATATAATTAAAATAAGATAAGTCAGAATAACTATAAGATACTCTACACCATATACAATCTGGATCATCACAAAATAAAGCATATGAATTTTTAAATAACTCCTCTTTTTCAATCCTATAAGAGGTAGACATATCTGTTATAACAGCCTCTCCCTCACCAACATATCCAGATGAAATAATAATTGAACCTTTCAATTTCTTCTGATAAAAATTGAAAAATCCTTGAGGGCAGAATAATGAAGGTAGTTTATCATACCAAATCTTTTTATTTTTACTATTATAATAATATCGTCCACTGGACTCTCTAACTTGATAATATCCCATTTCTTTTAGAAAATCCGTTAAAGCTATATGTGTTGTCCCATCGAAAGGTTCACCTCCAATGCGCAGACATTTTCCATTCATAAAAAGCATTTTCTTTAAAATATCATAATTATCAAAGTCATCATTATCTTTATGCGCTATCAATTCCTGTGCTTTTGCACCTATTACCGCAAATGGTAAAGTAGGATGAGCAGAAACAGAAGCATTCGGGTTTGATAATACAATATTAGAAATAGCTCCCGTTTTAGAAATTAGCTTATTAGAAAAACTATATTTATAAAATAATCTTGTAAAGGAACTATATCTAGAAGGAAAAGCTGTAACAACAATTGTTCCTTCTTTCCCAACTACATCTAGTAAGGCATCAACAAAAGTCTTCGGTCCTCCTTCTACCCTTCCAATAGCTTTATAAGATATTCGTAAAAAAAGTAAATCACCACTGGAAACCCCTAGCGCCTTTAAATCATTACGCAAACTATCAAAAGTTATCATTGTACTTTTTCTCTTATTAATTGTTGCTTCATCAGTATATTATTAGCCATTTTTACCATTGGAGGACCTATGAATTTGTCTCCCTTGACTGCAACTCCTTTGCCTTCACTAACAGAATCAGACGCTAACGCTAACATCTCTTTCGCCCACTCAACTTCTTCTTGAGTAGGAGAAAAATATCTGTGTACCAATGGTAATTCTTTAGGATTTAATACAAGCATACCTTCAAATCCTAATTTTTTAGACAAAATCAAATTTTTCTCTAGATCCTCTAAATCATGTACCTTGATATGAACAGTATCAATTGGATAAATGTTACAAGCTCTAGCACAAGCTGAGATTAAAGATCTAGCCATAAATATACTTTCTCCTTTCTCATCATGTTCTCCACGTAAATCTGTCACATAATCTTCACAACCAAAAGCAACAGCCACAACTCTGGAACATGCCGTACAAATATCTTTCAAGTTTACAATTGCCCCTGCAGTTTCTATCAAAGGAATTATTTTAAAAGTTCCAATAGGAAAACCTTTTTCATACTCTACAGTTTCTAACAGCTTACCAATAAAATATATATCTTCTCCTTTAGTCGATTTAGGATACATAAATCCCGAAACACCTGGAATTGTTAACGCATAAATATCTTTTAATAATTCACCACTTTCTCTATCATTAATTCTAGGATAGATAGGACGGTCAAAAAAAATATTACCACTAATATATTTAACAATATTATTTCGTGCTACTATCTTATTCGACACTGGTTGAACAGAATCTTCTATGTCTAAAATTAATACATCTGCATCCGATCTAGATGCACTATTCAATAAGCGCTCATTATGAGCAGGCACAAACATCAAACTTCTAAATAGATGACTCATATTCTCTTCGTTTTACTAAAACTTTACGCTTAAAACTTATAACTTCCTCTCCATTCTGATTATATCCAATAGTCTTCACATAAACAATTCCTCTATCCTTTTTAGAATTGGAAGGATACTTTTCAAGAATTATTGTTTTAGAATATATGGTATCTCCAATAAATACAGGACCCAAGTGTTGAATATCTTCATAGCATAAATTAGCAATTGCTTTGCCACTAATATCAGGAACAGTCATTCCAACAACCAAAGAGAAAACTAATGTTCCAACAACTAATATTCTACCATGTTGGTTCTTAGCAGCATAATCAACATTTGTATGTACAGGATGATAATTCATTGTCAAAAGACAAAAAAGATTATTATCACTTTCAAAAATCGTTTTAGAAAGGCTATGAACAAATGTCTTCCCAACCTCAAAGTCATCCCAATAGAAACCGATATCATGAGATTCCATATTTACACTCTTTTAAGTTTTAAATTATATACCATATTACATATTTGTCTTCTTTCATTCTTATTTATACCAGCAAACATTACTATAACTCCATTTAATAGTAATATTACAACAAGAATAAAAATAAAATGAAAATTATAAATTTGCATGTATACTAGATAAGATAAAGGAATACTTAATATAACGACATAACCAACTGGAAGTAACACTTTATGCAAAAAAAGCTCTAAAGGAACTCCCAACAAATATTTTACAAAATAAAAAGAGAAAAGATGATAATTACAGTTTCGATAACCATTACTCATCTTTTCTCTCAGTTTTCCGCCAATCCCACCAAATAAGGTCGTTTTAACCATACCTAAAATAGTACAATGCACCAATTTAATAAAATGTGTTTTTTTAACTGTTTATCACATTTTCCCATCATTTTTTACTCCAATCTGTCGTTAGTGCTGTCATACCGTATCTACAAAGTATCTTTTTACCATTTTTACATTTTATAAGTATGGCTATAACATACTTATAGGAGGTGGCGCTATGGCTCTCAACCCAAAACAGTTTGGCACTGTTATGAAAAATGCCCGTATGGATAAAA
>ERZ772881.1999-NODE-1999-length-16037-cov-3.417407_pt1 | contig 16037 bp, 14 predicted proteins | sample MGYA00580581_ERZ772881 | MGnify/ENA primary metagenome ERZ772881 (study PRJEB29015, sample SAMEA2737668) | human gut metagenome | biome: human gut; feature: human-associated habitat; material: faeces | place: China | collected 2012 ...
ATTTTCCTGTTCCGCTGATAACAGTCCAATGTTCACTTCTGTGATAATGAAGCTGCAGGCTTAACTTCTGCCCAGGATTGATGATAATCCGTTTCACTTTATAGCCCGGCCCTTCTGCCAAGATTGTGTAGCTGCCCCAGGGCCGATACATCGTTACATTTTCTGCAATTTCTTTCCGTTTAGCAGTTTTTAGCTGGCTCACGATTTTCTTTACTTTTTGTGACTCTCCCTTTCTCGCTACCAGGAGAACATCCGGAGTATCCACTACCATTAAGTCCTGGAGACCAATACCGCAGATCAAGCGATTGCTTCCCAGTATCATGGTATTGCTGCAATCGTCAGCAATAATATCCCCATCAATGGCGTCGCCTTTTTCATCTGCAAGGACTTCCGAAATGGAATCAAAACTTCCAATATCATTCCAGTAAATGCCTTCCATAGGAAGTACAGCCATCTTCCTTGATTTCTCGGCAACTGCATAGTCAATGGAAATATCTGGAAGCGCAGCAAAATGATCCATCATATTTTGATAACCACTGCTTACCGCTTTGGAAATTTCAGGCTTATAGTCTGCAAGTTCTTTCAGCATTGTATCAATGCTAAAAATAAACATACCGCCATTCCAATAATAATCCCCGGCTTCCAAATAGCTTTGAGCTGTTTTGTAATCCGGTTTTTCTTTAAAGCTTTCTACTTCAAAACCAATCGGCAGAGCCTCTCCTGCATGGATATACCCATAGCCTGTTTCAGGTTTCAAAGGTTTAATCCCCAAAGTCACAATACGGCCCTGCTGAGCAAGCTTTTCTCCTTTTTCCGCGATTTTCTGAAATTCAGTAACAGGTTTGATCAGATGGTCAGAAGGTGTGACGAACAGGACTTCTGATCCAGAACAGCCTAAAACATCACAGCAAAAAGCAATGGCCAAACCGATAGCCGGTGCCGTATTTCTGCCAATCGGTTCGCACACAATCTGTGCCTCATCTGCACCAATCTCATGCAATTCCGATTTAACATGGTACAAGTAGGTTTCATTTGTCAAAATTACCATATCTTTCGGTGCAGCGATTCCCTGGAACCGTTCTACAGTCTGTTGCAGCAAAGATTTTTTCCCAGCGATATGTAAAAACTGCTTTGGATAGCAAGAACGAGATAACGGAAATAATCTGGTCCCACTTCCACCTGCAAGAATGATAATTTTCATAAAACTACTCCTATCTCAGTCAAAATCAGCTAATTTCAACAAAAAGGTCTTAATATATTAATTATACCGGTTGGCCATAATTTTGCAAGAAGGGATACAGCAGATTTTATGTACTTGTAAATGATTGCCCAGCAGCCATCGCTGATACCGGCGATGGCTGCTGGGCGTTAATCTTATGTTCTTTATTTTAGCAGAGTTCTGCCAGTTCGAGTAATTCATTGCGATCACTCAATTGAATCCAAATTATGAATCCCCGGTCAACAATATGCAATATTAGATTTGTTTCATCATAATCCATAATTATCGGTTGAATTTGTTTTGCCAGTTGTAATGAAACTACAGATTTTAAAGCCTGTGTCAAGTTTCCCCAATTTAAATCACTTCCTTTTGGATGATTTTTTTCTAAAGACTCTTTAAATTTTCTATATTTAAGTCCTCTTGAAAGATCCTCTATCGACGCTGTCAGTATCGGATAAAGCAACCATCTGTGCATTTGTAATGATGTATCTTGAAAACCTGTCGAATATTGGATTATAAACGCGCGGTATCGACCAGCAGCCTCATTAACTACATCACGAATCAACTGTTGGATTGTTTGGGTATTACATTTTATTTCTTTTGTGTTTCTTTGTGTCGCTGTAATACCATTCAATTCGCATACTCTATAGCATACTTCCTGTACATAATAGACATTATCGAAGCAACTGGAAACAAGCTCATTGACAAATTCATCAGAGAACTTTATGTTTAAATACTCTTGACCTTTATAAATGACTTCTTTTAGATATTTTTGTGACCACAAATCTGCGTTTACCGATATAACTCGCCCTGTTAAATCCCCATTATATGTTATCAGTTTGTTTTCATCTAACCAAACTCCAATAACAATAAAACAAAGCGATGAATTTTCATGAAAAGCCTTTAATTCTATGGCAAAGTCTTTCTGAACATCTGTTTTTAAATAATGGAAATCGTCAAGAACTATATACTTATGAAAACCTACATTTTTCAAGGCATCTATAATATCATTTACATCTTCAGGATCCATTTCCAGTGGCTTAAACTCATGAGTATTTTCTTTATTCCCTTCTAATTCACAAGACCCCGAAGTACTTAATATAACTAGTTTAGCCCCTATTGTAGCTAAAATTTTAGCTTTTCCACCAATTGTTTTTCTGTTTGAAATCTCAATTTTGTATCCTGCTTTTTTAGTATGGATGTATTGATTTCTGTCAACGTCATTTTATTGTTGCATTGTATATTTATATATTCGTCCGCCCTAAGACAATGTTTTTTTAAGCATGTCTTTCCCTGTTTAGAACTACCAAAAATTATAATATGTTTATTTCTTTTCAGACTATTTCTAAATGCTTCATCAACTTCTTCTCTTTCAACATAGTTAAGAGGTAAATCCCTTGTTAGTCCATAAACTTCATCCAATTTATAACCCATTTCAAAACTCCTTTCAATCATTCAATTATTAGGGTTAACGTACCGTTCTTAACGTCTATGACATCTTTTCTGCAACACAAATTTTGCAAAAAGATTCTCCAAGAGGTGTCAATCTAATGATTCCTTTTTCAATTTCAAATTCCATGTGAGAAGAAACACAATTTTCACGATCAACTTTGACTTTGTCCAATAACTCCAAACTTTTATATGGTTTTTCATCAACATACCACTGCATAAAATTTACATCAGCCAAACCAAGACGGTTTAGATTAGATAAATGTTCCGGTTGCCCTTCTGTTAAATTTTGAAATTTAATCATTGTAATACCACTATGTTCTATTGCGATATCCTTATGAAATTGATATACATATTGTAAAGAAGAAATCCGTCCTTTTTCATTTTTCCACATAGTATTGATAACAGACAGTCCCCCCGGTTTTCTATAAAATAAATCTCTCATAATCAAGGCTTCAAAAGGATGCAGATTTTCTATAATATGAACAAAAGTAGGATGAATTTGCTTTTGGTAATTTACAAGAAGAGCTTTAGCAATTAATTGTGCATATAGATGACGTATTTCCTCACTATCCATAGAATAATAATACTGATTGATTGCAGGAACAATAACATATCCAAGTGGATTGGTCGTTATATTACTCTGGTCTGTATCTTTTAGGATCTCCATGATATCGTCTTGTAATTTTTGACCTTTCTGTAATTTCGCCTCAGCCCAATTTTCCACAGCTACTGTCAAGGCACCAAAAATCTTAGCTCCCAACAAGCCAGCTTTTTTTTATAGTCGGGCTGGCAAAATCATCATAAGCTTTTTTCAAACCATACGCAATCAAGAATGAAATTGCTGAATTTGGGCTGTTTATTGCATTAACTGCTGTAGTAACTAAATTTTGATCCATGATTTTTCTATCCTTTCTTTTGGAATCTCTGCCAAATGTATTTAAACCTGGTAAATAAACAGCTTCTCATTTTTTATAAAATTATTTTACTATATATTTAACTTGAAGTAAATATATTGCAGTAAGAAATCAACGCTTTCAAAATTCCAAGAAGAAATACATCTCCCTGCAAGATGCATTTCTTTACTAGATTCAGAACTTATTTCAACCCACGTACCCCTGTATTTATCAAGGCACGACAACAAAGCGCAGGGATTTAAAATCAACAAGAAATCATTTCTTGCTTTTCTTACTTTACACGCATGCTGATTTTTTGTCAAATAGGAGCGTGGATGTTAAGGAAATTAAGGCAGGAATGAGGAGCGCGCTGAGCGGGCGACACGGCTGCGCTGGGCTGGTTCAGTTTCTACGGATTTTCAGCAAAGGTTGGTGCGTGCCGCAGGCGGGCCAACCGGCCTGCGGCTTACAAGGATCGTCACGATTGCAAGTTATTCTGTAATCAGAGACAATCCGTCATAATCCCTCCTATAAATTTTGTACGTCGGAAATTAGGAATATATGGTCCTAAATAATTTTCAATTACAATCTGATACGTTCTCTGTATGAAATTCCAGGTTCCTTACACGTATCATCTTGATATTAGTACACTGAAAATCTTTTTCGTTAAAAAGCGCATAATTGACACCATGATGCTCCCTGTTAAGTGTGCTGGAGAAACAAATACCATCGTAGCCAAGACTCTTGACAAAATCGGCAATATATTGCGAAGGAAGATAATCCAATACGCTGTCATTTCTTCTCATTGGCTTGGCTATATCCAGACTGATTTCATGCAAAATCTTAACGTTGACAGCATACCAATCCAAACCAATACCATCTGCAAAGGGACTCAGCTGATCCAACTGTCTCAGGTCAACCAAGTTGACTTTACGGGTAGGAGTAAAAGTTGCCACCGTTACATCATCAAAATCTCTTGCTCTGATTTCATGAAGCGTTGTTTCCATCGTATCAGCAAGGTATAAACAAGGAATCCCTTTGGAATTAACTCTTCCCTCTGATGCCTTATCTGGAGGAGGTGCTCCCATCTGACTTTTTGCATACATTTCACCATTACTAATTCGGGAACGATACAATTCAGCTCCCGGGCTGATTTCTAAATGTAGCGTCTCGCTATTTAACAATTGTTGTAAAACTTCCAGATTTAAATGTTTATGAAATCTTTGTTCATGCTTTAACGCTTGAGAAAAAGCAATCCAACTTTCTTCTCTTGTAAGACATTTATCCCGTAAAAATTGAGAATCGCCAAGCACGCTCAAACCCACAGAATCTTGGAAAATTGAATCACTTTCTGTATATTCATTCTTGCAAATTGCTAAAATAATCCGACGAATCTGCTCTGTTTCTAGAGCCGGAGAAAATATTCTCCAATCTTCACGCAGCCTGTTTTCTATTTTATCAAACCTCTGCCGATTATTATTTTCCACCTCATCACCAGGCACATACAGACTGATAATCGAGACCATATTTGCTTCCAGGTCATTGCTCTGACTTTTCTCCGTATCATATATCAGAACATTATCCATATCCTGCACATCACAGTGCCCAATCTGATTTTCTGATTCTATGATGGATCGAAGTTGGACGTCTTGAAAACAATCAATTCCTATACGCATTTTATTCAGCTCCATTTAAATAGTGATCCATTAGTTCTAGATGATGCATAATGGAATATTTCTTTACAGTCCCCAATCCAGGATATCTACGATTTTTATTGGTATCCAATAAGAGTCTTAATCCATGAGTGAAAAAAGGCCTGTTTTGCATGCACCAGTGAGCCAATTTATCTATGGCTTCTCCATATTTTCCTGCAGGGTCTTTAATATCATCATTTGAATCTGAAACAAAATGATGGACTCGTAAGTCATGATTTTTATCGAAGTAAACTACATGGATTGCAACTGCCAGAGGAGCAAAGCCTGATTCATTATATTTTGCACCAATAACGGAATAGTCAGAAAATCCTATATATCCTTCTGCTTCAATCCCTATATGATCATCGGAAAAAAACTCATCCTCTTTTTCCGCATAATCTTTATTTCGATCTTTCATCGGAAAATGATCCTCCAATAGAATCTTGCCATTCCGAATTTTTCTTTTGAATTGTCTTTTATCAGGAATCAGTGTATATGCCGCTTCTTCACCTTCTCCAAATGCTTGAGTATAAGATGCATAGCAGTCCATATCTTCATTGACAACCATTAAATTGTCGCGTGAAACTTGCTGCAACTTAGCGACAGCACTTTCGTTCATCAAAAAAGCCGTAATCTTTTTACTCTCTGAAATGCTTCCCTCATATTGCTTCTGTAAATTTTGATCTTTTTTCATCTGGTCCCAAAAAATACCATATTGGGGATTTTCTATTAATGCATAAGACTTGTTCTTTTCCTTAAAAGCTTGCAAGGTTTTTATTAAAGTAGGTGAAAATCTGACTGGTTCAATAACTGGAACCACTCTTTCAGAAATCCATCCATTATTTACAAGGTCACGTAACGCCAGAAGTTCAAATTGTCTTCCTCTCAGATAGGGATAATATGTTAAACTCATTTTTAACCTCCGTATACTCTTGTCAAAAGCTGATTCAATTGGGGCAAACACCGTTCTCCGATTTTATCTGTGTAAACTAGAAAACGCAAAGAGTTCGGTACTTTAACAATAGAGTCTCTTTTTTCCATGCTGATTCGGCTTTTCAGTTCTCTGAGCATCTCCCTTTGTGCAGCTTGTACATCTATTTGAGAAAATAAGGTATAGCAAGTTTTATAGTACGTAAAAGGATCACAGTCAGGTAAAGATTTTCCTAAACGTAAAAGGATTGCTTCGAACTCATCTTTGTGCAAAATTTTAAAAATAGTCTCCAAATCAAAGTAATCTCTGTTATCAATTGCCTTTCTTATAGAATGCAGTGCTCCCCTTTGCGTCAAAATCATGATTCCTGTCGATAATGGTACAATCTTTTCCACCTTTTCTATGTTTTTTTCATATGTTAGTACATTTACATGAGAAAAGGCTTTATAGTAATCATGGATTTGTGTTTCCAAACGATCCAGGTTATCCAGTTCCGTTTTTATTTCATAAACACTTCCGATACCGTTGATCATAACAAAATCAGCTTTGGAACGTGCAATTGGAAATTCAGAAAAAGCAACTGTAGTACGTGGATTATGGTTTTTCAACAGTATTTTATTGAATAGGGAATTTTTATAATAGTACTCCGTCCGATATGAATGGGCAATATAAGAATAAATCTGATTAAAAAGTTGATCATAAGTCATACCATCAGGATTCTTGATATACTTATGAATTGCGGTTATAAACAGATGGTCGTGTTGGTGCTCGAGAAGATGTTGCAGCATGGATTTAGAAAAAAATCGTTTCAAGATTAAATCTGATTTCATGCTTTCTCATCTCCTTTTACACATTTATTATAAAGCAAACATTCTTTTACTATTATATCGACTTTTTACTAGAAGAGCAAGGTTGAGGTAAGGAGCCTGCGGGTTTTCACGTTCAGGAGCATCTGCCCCCGGCTGATGGTATCCTGCGGTTCCTACGGTTGGTGCGGATAATCCGAGGAAAGGAACCCCCTTACCCGTGCAAGCACGGGTCTCTTTCCCCCTTGCCAGGGGGACAACATCTGGACCAGTCCTGGAATCTGCCCCTGCGGATTCCTTCCTTCGGCTAGAGACTAGTGACTGCTCCAGCAATGGATTGGCCGATTTCCGCCGTCCTCCTCTTCACTCTGCCCTGATTGCTCAATATGCTCCTTTGTGTTGGAGAACGACTCCGAATGTCCTCCACAACAGCATGATATCCAGCCAGACGCCCCAGTTGCGGACGTACCAGGAATCCATCTGGACCCGTTCGTCGTAGGTGGTGTCGCTGCGGCCATTCACCTGCCACATGCCGGTGATGCCAGGATGGACCATGTAGAAATCTTTGATATACGGCCCATATTTGGGGATTTCGGCGGTGACAATGGGCCGGGGTCCCACTAGGCTCATCTGGCCGATGAGCACATTGAACAGCTGGGGCAGTTCGTCCAGGCTGGTCTTCCGCAGCACCCGCCCCACTCGGGTCACCCGGGGATCGTCTTTCAGCTTGAATTCAGCTTCCCACTCTTTCTGGGCTTCCGGATTTTCCGCCAGATATTCTTTCAGCTTCTTGTCCGCATCCGCGCACATGGTCCGGAACTTCAGACAGGGAAATAGTTTTCCATCCTTGCCGATCCGCTGATGGGCAAAAATGATGGGCCCCCGGGAATCTAGTTTAATTAGGAGTGCCAGCAGCAGAAAGATAGGGCTCAAGACGATGACACCGATAGTGGTCAGCACCAGGTCGAACACCCGCTTGATGAACCGGTTGTAAGGCCGAGCCAGGTTGTTCTTCAGGCTCATGAACATCAGCCGTTCATTGAACAGGGATTCCACTTCGATGCCGTTCACCGGCAGACCGATCAGATCGGGGACAAAGGCCAAGTTCCGCACATGGGGCTGGATGGTATGGATCAGCCGGTTCAATTTTTCTGGGGAAAGGCCGGGGGCTGCGATGCAGACATCTTGGACCTGGGTCTTTTCGATTACGTCCACCGCCTGGGCAAAGGTCCCCAGATAGGGCAGATTCCCCACGTTTTCTTCCTGAGGCCCGGCATCATCCACATAGCCGATGATATTGAAGTTCAAGCCCACATCGTCCCGGATACCCTGGAGCACAAGATTGGCTGTTTTTCCAGCTCCCACCAGAAGGACGGGTACACTCCCCACCCCGGCCCAGTTCAGGATATGGGCGATGATGTACCGGGAAAGGGTCACCAAGACAAGGGCAAAAATCCATAACAGGCCCACAAAGAGCCGGGAAGTGCTGGCGGAAATGTGGGACAGATAGACAAAGACCACTATGGCGCCGATGGCATAGGTACAGCCCCGGCAAATGCATTCCATGAGCTTCCAATAGCCCATGTGTTTCGTATAGATACCTCCCTGCCGGAAAAACAGCAGGAAGAGCAGAGGGAATGCCACCCACAGGTTGAGCCAGGGCATGTGGAAATGGGCATCCCCAGTTAGAGCTCCCCGCAGATGGTACGCAAAGAATTCCGCAAGCAGGATCATCAGCCAGTCCGTAATGGTATAGATGGTGGGCAGGAAATAGTTCAGATGATGATGGATAAAGGAATCGGGATGGTTTTCCGAAAAGGCAGTATGAGACATAAATGCGCTCCTTTTACACAGCAAATTGCGTATTTTATATATAATTTTTATTTTACCATATAAATAGAGGAAGATGAAGAAAAAAGGGGAATTGCATGTGTCAACAAGTTCTCGGTGAAACCTTCATCACAGTATAGTTATTCAAAGATGAGGTCAAAAATTTTTCATCGCTGCTTCTGGTCGACGGCATAGGGGGTCACCGCAAGCAAACCCGTCCCGGCCTCCCAGATGGGAAAAGTCCTCCTATACCCGTACTGACCTGAACCCCGCACCTCCTGGCTCCCGGGGTATCGACGTATATCCGCAAAGAGTACCAGCATAGCCGGAGGCCAATTCCGCCCTGCAAGGGCGTAAGCAGAGAGCATCCACTTCAAGCGGATAGCGAGGTCGCTTATACCGTAGCTGAGGACCGAGATTGCCCGGTGATGGGGGTATGAGTTCCTAAAAGGGCAAAATATCTTGACGGGGGTACGGGAACTATCCACCTGAGATACAGCAATGGATACTGCAATCATCATATTCCTACTTCTGCCGAACACTCCATTGTTTTCGGCCGGTCCTGCAAAACATCGGCTGAACGCCGATGCCCCCATGCGGGGGCGACCCCGGATGGTCGGACGGCTATCGCCGTGGGGATGATTTCAATCCACGCCCCCATACGGGGGCGACATGAGCGCAGTACTCACAGCGCTTCGGAATCCTATTTCAATCCACGCCCCCTCGAGGGGGCGACAACGTGCAAGCGGAGAAATTCTCAGCCGATTCATTGATTTCAATCCACGCCCCCTCGCGGGGGCGACGTTAGATAAACTACCGGCTGACTTTGGGAGTGTGCCATTTCAATCCACGCCCCCTCGCGGGGGCGACGTCGAGCTTTGTCAGAAAGCCCCCTTACCCGAGGGATTTCAATCCACGCCCCCTCGCGGGGGCGACCGTCAGACGAGGCAGTCAGATTCCATCTGACATCCCCGTCTTTTTTTCGCGAAGGTCAGTTTTCAGATTTCCTAAGCCCCGTTATCCGGTGCTTTTTCTTTCTGTTTGCTTCCCCTTCGCGCTTACAGCACCATGGGGGCTTCAGGGTCGTAAGTCCTTTTGGCTCCCAGGTGCTGGATTTTGTTCTGATACGTATTGCCCAGGTTGTAGAACCGCAGGCTGTCGTGGTCTTTGTCGATGAGGGCTTCCAGTTCTCCTTTCAACAGGACGAACTGGGCCTGGTCCAACAGGCATTCGAATACGGAATTCTGCACCCGCTGTCCGTGTGCCACACAGCATTTGGCCACTTTCCGCAGCCGGGCTCTCCCGGCCGGGGTTTCGGTGTTTACATCGTAGGTTACCAGAATCAGCATGGTTTCACTTCCCCAAAAATGCCGGATACCCATCCAGATCTTCTCTCAGCCATTTAGCCAGGAGCAGGGCCTGGACGTAGGGGAAAAGTCCCCAGGGAATCTTTTCTTTCAAAAAGGGATGTTCCAGTTTTTCCTGTTTCCGTTCCTGCCACCGGGTGAGGAAGATTTTCCTTCCCTCTTCGTTCATTAAAACGGCACCAGTTTCCGTCTTTTTGAAGTGTTTCCCGGTAAGGCTCCGGGTGTTGACCAAGGAAAGGACGAACCGGTCAGCAGCTAGGGACCGGAATTCTTCCATCAAATCCAGAGCCAGGGATTTTCTCCCGGGCCGATCCCGGTGGAGGAATCCCACGCTGGCATCCAGTCCCACTGCTTCCAGGGCATGGGCGCAGTCAGCAGCCAGCAGGGTGTAGGCAAAGGACAGCAGCGCGTTCATGGGGTCCAGGGGTGGCCTCTTGTTCCGTTCCCGGAAGAAAAAGGTTTTTTTATCCCCCAGGATCAGTTGATCAAACAGGGAAAAATACACATGGGGCGGCATTCCCTTCTATCCCCCGCAGCTGGTCTCCATCTCTGGCCTGCTGCAGATCCCGGAGTGCCCCTTTTAAAATCTGGATGGCTTCCCTGAACTGTTCCTCCTTCACAGACAGAGGATGGTCCCGGAGGAACCGCATCAAGGTGACCCGTGCATTCCAGATTTTCCCTGTCAGGAACCACCGTCCCAGCTGGAGACTTTCCTCCTCCCTGTCGCTTTTCCGATACTGAGCCTTCCGCAGCAGCACATTTCCCTGCCCGGTTCCGCTGATCCGAGCTAGGAATTTTCCCTGGGGTGTCAGAAAAGTAAAGCCGATGTTCTGTTCCGCACAGGCCCCCAGAAGAGCCGGTGACGCCCCTTTGTATCCGAAATAAAAGATGCTCTCCAGGTTCAACAGGGGAATCCTCTGGACCACATTTCCATCCTTCCATGCCGTCAGATTCTGGTTCTCCAGGGACAAATAGAGGTCTTCCGACAGGATGAACAGGGTATTCAGCAGTCGTCTCATAGCCCCTCCTCCTGGAACCGTCCGGCATAATAATCGGCCACCAGCCCATCCTTCTGCAGTTTGGGCAGGCACAGGTCCTTCAAAGAACAGCTGGTGCAGGCCCGGCTGGGCTTCACCCGGGGAATGTAGCGCCGCTCATAATACTGGTGCATCTCGGCAAACATATCCCGGACCCGCTGCCGCAGTTCTTCCGTCATGGGGATTTCCCGCCGGTGCCGCAGGGCATGGTAGTACAGACAGCCCCGGGGGATGGCACAGCCCAGCATTTCTTCCAGACAGATTACCTGGGCTGCCAGCTGGAGGATGTCACAGTCATCAGACTTATCCTTCCCCCGCTTGTACTCCACTGGCAGCACCTTCCACAACCCCCGGTGCCCTGTCAGATGGGCCCCTTCTTCCCCGGCATCTGCCTGGGTGAATTCCACCACATCGCAGATTCCCGAAGCCCCCAGGGTGGGAGAACTGATCCGCAGACCCCGCACCGTCATCACCCCGGCCCGTTTTTCCACGAACCGATTGTTGTGGGCATTCTGGTGGATCAGCTGCCCCTCTGCCGTCAGGCGGTTCTCCTCCCACTGCTGATCAATGTGGATCAGGGCCCACTGGCGCCGGCAAAAGACGAAATGCTGGATTCCTGAGATCATCAGGAAATCCTCTTCCCGCCAGGTCATACCATTCTCTGGCAGGTGATCCCTTCCGGCAGGTTTTCCGTATCCACGGTCACCTGGTAGTCATGGTAGGACCGGGGCGCCTTCCGGGGATCCTTCTTTGCCACCTGCACCCGTTCAAACAGTTTGTAGGACGGCGCATTGCCCAGTTCTGATTCATGTTTGAACACAATCAGTTCCCGCACAGCCATATTCCCCCGGGCGGCAGAATGGTCATTTTCGAACATGTTGATGATGGCCTTCCACAACAGCTGCAGGTCTTCGTCGGAAAAGCCCGTGGATTTCCGAGCCAGGTTGGCGGACACATACCCTTCCACCCGGTACAGACCGTAGGGAACGATGTACTTCCGGCCCATTTCCGTGTTCCGGCCTTCTTCCTGCCGTTTGGCAGTGGTAATGGCCACCCGAGTGATGGTGATTTCCTGAGGCATAATGGGGTCGATGCTGTGGGCGAATCCCAGTTGGACCGGTCCCCGGACCTGTCCGCAGCTGAGAGCCCCTTTCACGAAGGTGGTCATCACAGCCCCGAAAGTACGGATATCATAGAAATTGCTGCACATGAAGTCCCGGATCTTCCGGTCCGCATCGGGATCTTTCTTTTTGTCGATCTTCTTCACATCATCCACACCCAGATACTCCAGTGCCTTCTTGTCGTTGGCTTCCAGGGGGACCGTTTCACGGACATAGATCTGGTACCCGGGCTGGTCTTCCTTGGCAGCTTCCACATAATTGCGGATCTTCCGTTTCAGGCACACATCCGTCACCAGGCCCAGGCCGGTTTCCGGGTCCACCCGGGGCATGTTCCCTGCATCTGGATCCCCATTGGGGTTGCCGTTTTCCACATCAAAAAGCACCACGAAATCGTACCGGTTGCGAATTGCCTTGTTTTCTTCCATTATGCCTGTTCCTCCTTCTTGGTATAGCGAGCCTGGGTTTCCTGATAATAGCCCAGGATGAACATTCCCTGTTCGTCCAAAGTCAGCCGGCCGGGAATGGGGTTCCCTTCATCGGGCATAGTGATTTTTTCCATCAGGCTACCCAGCTTCTTCTGGGTATTCACCGCCAGTCCCTTGTTGGTCCGGCCCAATTTATTCAGATGGGCATTGGCCAGTTTCAGCAGCACCGGGAATACCGCCCCCGGCGTGGCGCAAGCCGCATTGAAATACCGGTCTTTGATGGTTGCACTGACTTCGCTGGAATCTTGCTGCAGTCCCTCCAGCACCGCAAACATCCGGCCAAGTACATAAGGAACTGCCTTGCAGTTTTCATTGACGTTCATGGTAATTTCTCCACCCCACTTTTCCTGATGATTCTTCAACAGATAGGCCTTCACAAAGGCCCCTCTGGGATAACTGATTTTTGCATCCCCGGATTCTGCCTTGATCCGCAGCAGGAACTGCCGATACATGGCTTCCGGATAAGGGGCATCCTGGAGGATGCTCCGGAGCAGGCTCCCGGCCAAAAGGGGCAGTGCCTGCTTTTTGGTGGCATTGGGATTCACCGATTCCTTCAGCAGCCGCCATAAGGGCAGATAAGCGCCTCGGTCCTTTTCCCAAGCAGGACGGACAATCTTCAGCCGGTCCTGGTGATTCTGCAGATGCTGCAAGGTGACCCCGAAGGTATTCTGCCAGAAGAAACGGACGGACAGCCGGGCCGCATTGGGCGCCAGCCCCAGCACATAGAACGGTTCATCCGGTGAAAGGGTGATGCCGTCCACATCCGCAGCCACGCCCTGGAGGATTTTTTCCAGCACGGCTTTTACGGTTTGTTCTCTGTTTTCCCCGGTTCCTGACGGGTTCAGGAAGTTCATGTACACCTGCTGATACAGCGGTTCGGCCGATTGGGCCCAGAACACCACGGTGGTATCTCCGCAAAGAAGGCTGTTCCCCTCCCGGATCAGCTGGTTCAAAGCGGTGGTATAGGCAAAAGCCGCATATTCACTGACCGGAGCATTCAGTCCCTGATCCTCTTCATGACCAAAAGATTCCACCGACGGTGCATTGAAGGAGACCAGAGCCGCTCCGGAAGACTGAGCTCCTCTCACGTTTTTGATGTTGGGATGGGTCAGGGCGATTTCTGCCACCTTTCCCGTCACCAGGCACTGGCCTTTTTCGCTGTTCTCTCCCCCGCCTTCTTTCTTGTAATCCATCCAGCGCCGACGGATTTCCGGATCCTGCTGGGCTTCCTGGCCGTTGACAGCAAACACCAGTCCTGAAGCCCCCACAATCGCATCCCGGTTCTGCTGGAATACCGGATTTTCCTCCGCCTTATCCGGCTGCCAGCTGTCAAAGAACTTCAGGACTCCCTGAGCCACTGGAGAATCACACCCATCCAGCAGCTGGTGGTGAAAAGTCCGGGCCGCCTCAAAACACTGGATGGACCGTTTGGGTTTCCCTTTACTGTCCACACCGAAAAAATAGGATGAGCCGTCATAGAGAAAATTGGGCCGCACTCCGCTGGACCGTTTGAACACTTCCGGCACCTGGAGCAGGGGATCCGTCAGGACGGTTTTCTTCCCCCGCTGGACTTCATTCTGCAGAGACAGGATTCCCAGCAGCTTCCCTTCCTCGTCCAGTTGGATTTCCGCCGATACCTTGGCCGCGCTCCAGTCTGGTTCCTCCACCTTTCCCTGTTTCAGCAGGGTTTCATAATACTTTACCAGCGCCTGCAGGATCATTGATGCACCTCACAGTTCCGGAGATCAAGGACTCCATTGACCAGTTTTGCCCGAAAGAACCGAGGGGTAATGTGCTGCAGATTCTGGTAATCCATGTCGTAAAGCATCAGCCCCAGATCCTGGGTAAGAGGATAGGGCTGGATTTCCTCATCGTCTTCCACCAGACGGAACGAAGCTGGAAATTCCCGGGTTCCGAAATAGGGCTGATGGTAGCACTGCCCCTTCCGGGCCCGACGGGTGAGCATCTCCCGGAATTTCCCTGGATTATCCGAAGAATTGGCCTTTTCTGTCATTTCAAAATGAAGGGTGATGCAGTAATGGACATTTTTCAGCACCGTGGAAGCCCGCTGCATAATATCCTCATGGGTTGCCTGGGCCAGCAGCTTGCCACCCCGGGCACCGGCCAGGACCGTAGTCCCGGAAATTTTGCTTTTCAGTTCATTCCGCCGGATATTGGTAAACTGGATGGGGCTCAGCACATCGATCTCATCGATCACATACCGCAGCCCCGGATGCCAGAATATGGCCTCCACCAGTCCCCGGGCCGCAGATGGCGTCATCACATCGTAGCTCATCCGCTCCCCCTTCAGTTCCGGCCGGGTAAAGCAGGCATACTTCCCCCAGCAGTCGATTCGTACTCCATAACTCATGGAACCACCTCTGTTTCTCGTTGATATCGCTTCAGGCAAACAACCCCCGTCCCTCTTCCTGTTCATAGGTGAGGCCGGTTTCTTCCTTATATACGGACAGATCTTTCAGCACTGCCATCTGTTCGTCCAGAGCCTCCGTCACCCCGTCCGCCAGCATCTGTTCATACAGCCCTGGCCGGGGACCGGTCTGGGACCATACACTGACCATATAACGGCCGGCTTTCCGCAGCAACTTCCGGGTCCGGATACCACATTGGAGCTGGCGGACAATCTCCCGGGCTTCCTCATTCCAGGGGATCAGCACGTTCCTGGTATGGTCTTCGATCAGTTGGAACTGTTGGCCGATGGTGGCATAGGCTCCCTTGCCAAATAAATTGACAATTCCTTTTTCATCCAGTATACCGTTTTTTGCCCGATAAAGCCAGTCAAAGTAATTGGCAATGGCTTCCGGTGCGGCCAGGTCCTGGAACTTCTGTGCCACCAGCTGGGTACTCTGCCGTTCCTGCTTCAGGAAACGGGACTTCTGGCTGTTTTCCGTAGCAAAAATATGCACCAGGCTGTCCGCCGCTTTACGCTTCCCTTCCCGGTTGCACCGGCCGGCCCCCTGGATCAGGGCATCCACCCCGTTTTCTTCCACATACACCACCGGGAAATCGATATCCACCCCTACAGAAATAATGCTGGTGGAAACCACCCGGCAGGGTTCTCCTTTTTTCAGCTTCTCCTTCATGGTCCGGATCACCTGCTGCCGATGGGCCGGGCAAAGGTTGGTGGAAAGATAAAGATGCTCTCCCTGGATCCGGCTGCTGATTTCCCGAGCCTCCCCTTTGG
>ERZ772881.2002-NODE-2002-length-16011-cov-3.443846_pt1 | contig 16011 bp, 16 predicted proteins | sample MGYA00580581_ERZ772881 | MGnify/ENA primary metagenome ERZ772881 (study PRJEB29015, sample SAMEA2737668) | human gut metagenome | biome: human gut; feature: human-associated habitat; material: faeces | place: China | collected 2012 ...
CGATGAATCGGTCTGCGTTTGACCGGGCCACCACCACTGCCATTCGCTCCTGGGACTCGGAGATGGCCAGCTCTGTGCCGTCCAGGCCGTCGTACTTCTTCCGCACTGCGTCCAGATCGATATCCAGGCCGTCCGCCAGCTCACCCGCGGCCACGGATACGCCGCCTGCGCCGAAGTCGTTGCACCGCTTGATGAGCCGGGTGACATTCCCATCCCGGAACAGCCGCTGGATCTTCCGTTCGTTGGGGGCGTTCCCCTTCTGGACTTCTGCACCGCATTCGCTGAGGGACTTGGTGGTGTGTTCCTTGGAGGCACCAGTGGCGCCGCCCATGCCGTCACGGCCGGTACGGCCGCCCAAAAGGATGATCAGGTCGCCGGCAGCTGGCCGTTCCCGGACCACAGCATCCCGGGGAGCAGCCCCGATGACGGCCCCTACTTCCATGCGTTTGGCCACGAATTTGGGATGATAGTATTCTTCCACAGAACCGGTAGCCAGACCGATCTGGTTGCCGTAGGAGCTGTACCCGGCAGCGGCCCCCAGGGTGATCTTCCGCTGAGGCAGCTTGCCCTTCAGGGTCTTTTCATAAGGAGTCCGGGGATCGCCGGATCCGGTGACCCGCATAGCCTGGTATACATAGCTCCGGCCGCTGAGGGGATCCCGGATGGCTCCGCCCAGGCAGGTGGCAGCGCCCCCGAAAGGTTCGATTTCGGTGGGATGATTGTGGGTCTCGTTCTTGAACATCACCAGCCAGTCTTCTTTTTTCCCATCCACCTCAATGGGAGCCACGATGCTGCAGGCATTGATTTCTTCCGAAGCATCCAAGTCGGGGATCTTCCCCTCCTTCTTCAGCTTCTTGGTGGCCAGGCAGGCCATGTCCATCAGGGTGATGGGGCGCTGGGTATCTTTTCCATAGACGAAATCCCGGTCTTTTTTATACAGGTCGTAGGCTTCTGCCACCGGCTGGGTGTAGACCCCATCTGTAATGGAAACGTTTTCCAGTTTGGTTTCAAAGGTGGTGTGCCGGCAGTGGTCGGACCAGTAGGTATCCAGCACCTTGATTTCGGTGATGGAAGGATCCCGGTCTTCTTTTTTAAAGTATTCTTGGATGAAAGCCAGATCTTCCAGGCTCATGGCCAGTTCCTGTTTGTTCAGGAAATCTTCCAGCCCTTTCCGGTCCAGGTCCCGGAATCCCTTCAAGACGGCTACCGGTTTGGGGACGTCCCAGGTCATATCCAAAGTTTCCGGTTTTTCGATGGCGGCTTCCTGGGCTTCCACCGGGTTGATGCAGTAATCCTTGATTTTTTCAAAGTCGGCGTCGGACAGATCCCCTTCCAACAGGTATACTTTGGCGGCTGCCACAATGGGACGCTGTCCCTGGGTGATCAGCTGGATGCACTGGGCGGCAAAATCTTCTCTCTGGTCATACTGGCCGGGGAGCAGTTCCACGGCAAAGCTCCGGACCCCAGCAGGGATCTCCAGTTCTTCGTCCCGGACCACATCCACCGGCGCTTCGCTGAGCACCAGGTTCCTGGCAGCCTGGCAGTCCTCCTCGCTGAGGCCTTCCAGGTCGTACCGATTGACGATCCGGACGCTTTTCAGGTTCTTCAGGCCCAGGGTCTGCTGCAGATCAGAACACAGACCTGCTGCTTCCACAGCATATGCTTTCTTCTTCTCCACATAAATTCTTGTAATCTTGTCGCTCATGACAGCCTCCCTTAAAAATACTCATTGATAAAATTATTCTCCCGGGGGAACAATTTGTCAAGGATTTCCAGTGCATTTTCACTGTCCCCATAAATCATGCCAGCCTGTTGGAGCTGCCGGGCCCCATAGAGTCCGAAGAACAGCTGGGTGAAGGTTCCCGCGTCCAGCAGCACTTCCGGATCATCCAAGGTATTCAGCAGCTGGATGCCTTTTTCCGTGAAGTCCAGTTTCACCAGCATGGTGTTGAGGGCGATCTGTTCATCTTTCAAGCCCAGGACCAGTTTCTTTCCCACCAGTTCCCGGGGTACGGGCATAGCTTTCAGACAAGCCGCGGCATTGAGGACCCGCCCCATCATGAAAGGGGCTTCCTGAGGGGCCAGGGCCTGGTCCGGCAGCTGGAGGTATGTCAGATCATCCTCCGCAGCCAGCCATTTCAGCTTTTGATAGATGCCGGCCAAGCCTTTGAAATACTGGAGCAGCCGGATCCTGCTGGGCGCATCTACAGCCAGTAGTTCCTGGACCGTCACCGTCCCACTCTCCCTATTATACAACGCATAAGCCGTCGGTGCACCGTCAAACTTTACAACAGCCGTCTCAAAATTCTCCTGGGCTGCCGTCACTAAGGTATTTTCCCATACCCGGTGATCCCGCTCGGCATAGCCGTGGTACCGGACCATGGTTTTGGCGTAAATCGGAGCCAGCAGGCTTTCCGCCTGCCGGGTATCTATCCGTTCCGCCGTAAAGCCGTCCAAGATCCGGCCTGCCAGGTCCAACTGGGCCAAGGGCAGGGTATACCGTTTCCGCAGATGGGTCCAGGCAAAGCCGTAAGGCTGGTAGATCCCGGCATAAATGGGCATGAGGATGGCAAAAGGCACCTGCATGGCCCGGAGAGTGGTAAAAGCCGTCTCCATCAGCTGGCCCATTGCATGCTGTCCCCGGGCCACTGGATCCGTAGCTACGCCTACGATATAAGGGACCTTCCAATCCTTTCCCCGGACCCGCAGCACATAGGGGTTCAGATGGAGCATGGTCTGGAGCCTCCCATCCTGGAACCCGCCCAGGATCCGGTTCTGCTTCAAAGCATATTCCTTGAAATACCATTCGTAAAAGGGCGTCCCCTTCTTCTCAAAGCAGTAATCCCATAGGTCCGCCGCCTGGGACAGGGTATCCTGCTGGAGCAAACGAAAATCCATGGCAATCCTCCTTTTAGCGGATGATCGTATTGTATTTTTTCACCATGAACACAGGCTTATAGGATTCCTTGGCTTCCCGGAGGCCTTCCTTGCCCATATCCTCTTCCCGGTTGATGTAGGTCACATCCGGCCATTCATGGGCGATGTATTCCTTGTTGATGGCGGTGTACAGGCCCCGGATGTCCGGATCCGCCTTTTCCACGTGGATCACCGCCGTATTCTTGCCGGTCCGCTCGCCAAAAGTAAAGGCCTTCACCTGGCCATCCAGCCGGATCAGCCCGCCCCGGAGCTGGAGTTTTTCCAAATTGTCCAGGCCTTCCCGGATGGCATCATATTCCGCCACAATGGAAGGATCGGTCAGTTCCCGTTCTTCCACCCACTGTTTGCCATAGGCAATGCATTCATCTTTGTTGGCCAGAGTGATGGGTTCGTAGACGAAATCCGGATGGTCCTTGATGAATTGATTGTAATGGTTCTTTTTACCGTGGAGCTTGCGCCCGCTGAGGCTGGCCAGGCTGGCACGCTGATACACATAGTCCCAGTTGTCCCGGTCAGGGGTGAAGGTATTCACCTGAGGCAGATACTTCTGGAACCGTTCGATGGTATGCTCGTAGATGCCATGCATTTCAAAAGGTTCCCCTTTGAAATACTGCTTCAGGGCACAGATCACTTTGGGCAGATCCTCGTTGACTCCTCCAAACGGAGGCAGGACGAAGGTATTTCCGTTCACGGTCACTTTGATGAGCAGACAGCCATGGCTGATGCCCCAATAACTGTCATACTGGTTCCGCCAAATAAAGATGGAACCGAAACAGCATTCCGAGGCATGGTAATCCTCTTCGGTAAAATAATCATCGAATATCGGCTTGTCGTCAATACTGATGTGCTTGAATTCTAAAATAAAAATCGCTCCCTCATTTGTAAGATGATTGATATGTATCTATTATTATAACAGATGAGTCAAGAGGCATAAACTGCCTGCGGGCAGGCAACAGCCCACCCTTACAGCATCCCCATATCATTCAGCCGATCCACCCGGAAGCCGTAATCTTCCGTCTGGACTACCTGGACGAAGGCCGTATTGGCCAGGCTCATCCGCCACATATTATCAATGGGAAAGCCTAAGATCCGGCAGACCAGGAGCCGGATCAGTCCTCCGTGGCTGACGCACAGGATGGTGCCGTCCGGTTCCATTTCTTCCACCAGATCTGTAAAGGTCTTCCAGCCCCGTTCCTGGGAAGCAGCCAGATTTTCCTCCGCTGCCAGATCCACCTGTCCCGGCTTGAGGAAAATATCCCGGAGCGTATCCGGATCCTTTTCCTGGATCTCTTTCAAATGGTGGCCATCCCATTTGCCGAAAGAGATTTCCCGCAGGCCCGGCACCACCATTGGTTCCAGGCCCCGAGCAGCAGCCAGAGGAGCAGCGGTTTCCTGGGTCCGGATCAAGTCCGAGGTATAGAGCGCATCCACTGATACCCGGGATGCCCGGGTCACCAGGGCCGCCGCCTGCTTCCGGCCGGTATCATCCAAGGGATTGTTGCTCCAGCCCTGGAGGATGCCCTGCCGGTTGGCCAAGGTCTCCCCATGGCGTACCAAATAAATCGTCTTCATAAAGCCATCCTTTTCTAAACATTCCAGGCCAGCAAGAAACAAAAGGATACAAAACGGGGCTGTCCACGGACAGCCCCATTTTCTGCTTCTTAAGCTCTTGCAATGTAATCGCCGGTACGGGTATCGATCTGCAGCACATCTCCTTCGTTGATGAACAGAGGGACCTTTACGACATAACCGGTATCCATTTTGGCGTTCTTGCTGCCGCCGGTAGCGGTATCCCCTTTGATCCCCGGTTCGGTTTCCACTACGGTCAGTTCCACCGTGTTGGGCAGTTCCACGCCCAGGATCCGGTCCTTAAAGGTGATGACCTTCACATCCATGTTTTCTTTCAGGAAATTCACGGCCTTGCCCAGCTGATCCTTGTTCAGTTCCAGCTGATCATAGGTTTCATTATCCATGAACACATAGGTGCCGTCGGATTCATACAGATACTGCATGCCCTTTCTTTCAACAATGGCATTTTCCAGACGTTCAGCAGCGTTGAAAGTCCGTTCCACCACAGCGCCGGTGCACAGATTGCGCATCTTGGCCCGTACGAAAGCGGCGCCTTTGCCGGGTTTTACATGCTGGAATTCAACGACCTGCCATGCATCGCCGTCAATTTCAACCGTCACGCCTGTTTTGAAATCATTTGTAGAAATCATGAAAACAACCTCCAAAATAGTAGTTTCTAATCTATAAGAATCAAAGTTCTACCAATTCTTTCGGGACGGAAGTAAGCCGCTCACAGCCGTCCCCGGTGACCAGCACCGTGTCTTCGATCCGGACCCCGCCTTGGTCAGGCAGGTAGATGCCCGGTTCGATGGTCACCACTGCCCCTGCCGGCAGCGGCCGGTCATTGGCTTTGTTCAGCACCGGTTTTTCATGGATATCCAATCCTACGCCGTGGCCCAGTCCATGGCCGAAATTCGGCCCATATCCCTTGGCGGTGATGAAATCACGCACGGCCCGGTCCACCTGGATGCCGGTCAACCCAGCTTTCAGGGTCTTTTCCCCCAACAGATTGGCCTCAAGGACGATTCCATAGATTTCCTTCTGCCAGGGTGCTGCCTTTCCCACCACCACCGTACGAGTGATGTCGGAGCAATAGCCTTCGTAGGTAGCACCGAAATCAAAAGTGATGAAATCGCCCGGTTCCACCACCTTTTCCGAAGCCACCCCGTGAGGCAGGGCACTCCGTTTTCCAGAAGCACAGATTGTCTCAAAGGAAGGTTTGGTGGATCCCAGCTTCCGCATATTGTATTCCAGCTCAGCTGCCAAATCGCTCTCTTTCCGGCCGGCCCGGATATGGGGCAGCAGCTGCAGGAAAGCCTCATCAGAAATCGCTACGGCCTTGCGGATCAGGGTCATCTCTTCAGGGGTCTTCACCGCCCGGAGACCTACCAGATTCACATTCTTCCAGCGGACATCCGGCAGGGCTTTTGCCAGAGCACACTGTTCCGTATAGGAAAAATAGTCTCCATCCAGGGCCAGGTTCTCAGAATTCGGCAGCTTGGCCGCTTCCGGCCAGAATCCATGCTGGTGTTCGATCAGTTCACATTCCGGAGACTGCTGGCGTACCTGCAAAGTATACCGGGAATCCGTGATGATCACCGCCCGCCGGGGATCCACATACAGCAGGCTTTCTCCTCCTGTAAACCCGGTGAAGTACCGGATGGAGGAATCGCCTTTGATAAAGATGCCATCCACCTTTTCCTGTTCCAGGAAAGTTCGCAGCCTGTCCAAAGCCTTCAATCCTATCGTCTCCTCGTCCATGGTCGAACAGAATCAGTTCGACTAATCTATTTTACTCTTAAACCCCTGAAAAAAGCAAGGGTTTCTATACAGTTTGTTACAAATAGTTTCGGTTCATCCTTTCAGCCGGCGTACCAAAGAGAAAGGTTCCATCCGGGAATCTCCTTTGGCAGTAAAGATCATCTGGGCATGGGGAGCGGCCTGGATGGGATTCCCTTCTCCATCCTGCATCTCTTCCAAGGTCCAGGAGAAGATTTCCCCGCCGGGAGTCATCACTTCCAGCTGCTGGCCTTCCTTCACATGGTTCCGCTGTTCCAAGACTGCCCGGCCGGTGCCAGGGTCAAAGCCCTTGACCAAGGCCACGAAATCCGCACTCTGTTCATAGGAACTGGTGGTGTAGACCTGGTCTTCCGGGCCGGTCCTGCGGACAGCGAATCCCGTGGTATAGGGCCGGTGGGACACTTTCTCCAGTTCTTCCCGGAGACTCTTCGGCACAGTGAAATGGGCCGGATCCTGCCAACACAGATCGATGGCCTTCCGGTAGGCGCTGACCACCGTAGCCACATAATGGACGCTTTTCATCCGTCCCTCGATCTTCAGGCTGCTGACCCCTGCCTCCATCAGTTGGGGCAGGTACTCCATCAGGCACAGGTCTTTGGAATTCATGATATAGGTGCCCCGCTCATCTTCCGCTATCGGGAACACCTCTCCAGGCCGGTTCTTTTCCGTCAGGCCGAACTCCCAGCGGCAGACCTGGGCACAGGCGCCCCGATTGCTGTCCCGACCGGTGAAATAATTGCTCAGGAGGCAGCGGCCGGAATAGGAGATGCACATGGCCCCATGGACGAAGACTTCCAAGTCTGCGGAGATTTTTTCCCGGATCTCCCGGATTTCCTGGATAGACAGTTCCCGGGCCAGCACCACCCGTTCTGCTCCCAGCTCTTCCCAGGCCTTTGCCGCAGCCCAGTTGGTCACATTGGCCTGGGTGCTCACATGGAGTCCCAGTTTGGGTACCGTCTTCCGAGCCGTCACCCAGACGCCCAGATCAGAAACCAGCAGGGCATCTACCCCGGCTTCTTCCAGATTCCGGAGGTATTCCGGCAGCGCGGTAAGATCGCTGTTGTGGGGGTAGATGTTCACGGTCACATAGACCTTCTTTCCCCGTGCATGGGCAAAAGCCGCCATTTCCCGGATCTCCTCCAGGGAAAAATTGGCAGCAAAAGCCCGGAGCCCGAAAGCCTTCCCTCCCAGATAAACGGCATCGGCTCCGTACAGCAGGGCCATCCGGCCCTTTTCCAGGCTCCCGGCGGGAGCCAGCAGTTCTGGTTTGTTCACTGTGCTTCTCCTATGATTTCTCCAGGGTTCAGTTTCTGTATCATGGCCACATGTTCTTCGTAGGTTTTGGTGAAATGGTGATAGCCTTCCTTGTCAGCCACGAAATACAGATAATCGGTCATTACCGGATGGATCACCGCCCGCAGGGCATCCATACTGGGGTTCCCCACTGGCCCTGGGGGCAGCCCCTTGTTCAGATAGGTATTGTAGGGAGATTCCAGCTTCAGATCGTCATAAGTGACTTCTTTTTTCTGGGCCCCCAAGATATACTGGATGGTGGTATCGGACTGGATGGGCATCCCCATCTGGAGCCGTTTTTCAAAGACGCCGGCAATAAGAGGCATCTCCTCCTTATGGGTGGCTTCCCGTTCCACCATGGAAGCCAATGTCACGATATCCCGCAGGGGCAGATAGCTTTTGTTCAAATCGCTCCGCAGATCCGGCGTCAGTTTCTTGTTGAACTCCTGGACCATCATGGCCACAATGTCCTTGGCTGTAGCATTTTCCGGTACATTGTAGGTGGCCGGGCAGATGAATCCTTCCGCTTTGTAGACCACATCCGGATTGCTGGTCTCCATATAGATATAAGGGGTGTAATTCCGGCAGGCATCCTTGAAGGCCTGGGCTGTAGCCAGGTGTTCCCGTTCCAGTTTCAGGGCCACTTCATTGATGGTAGCGCCTTCCGGCACAGCAAAACGGTTGGAATGGACCTTGCCCTTGGATAGGATATTGATGATTTCCCCATCGCTCATGCCGGCTGTGATTTCATAGGTCCCGGCCTGGAGGTGGTTCTCCAGACCTTTGACCCGGGCTGCCAGCCGAAAGGATTCCGGGGTCTGGATCAGTTTCTTGTCATGGAGCATAGTGGCGATATCCGAGGTGGTCATGCCCTGGGTTACGGTGAATTTTATCTTCTGCCCAGTAGCCAGGCTGGTGTTGGTATTGAAATAATCCAGGTACCAGTAGGCACCGAACAGCGCCGCCAGCAGCAGTGCGATCCCGATGGGTAAGAATTTTTTCCGCATGATGCTTCAGTCTCTCTTATTGGGCGTCCATTTCGTCCATGATTTCTTCATAGGCTTTGCGGACTGCTTCGAATTCTTCATCGGTGGGGTCCAGATACACCGGTTCCCCGTTCTCATCGAAATCTACCCGGGCGATGATCACATTGTCTTCCCCATCATCCGGATCCGTATCATCGTCTTCCGGTATCTGGGTCAAGAGGGCAAAATTCTTCTTGTCCATGGGGATCACCATTTCTTCCAGGTAATAGGTCTCATTTCCCTTTTCGTCGGTGATCACCACCACCGCTTCCTGGTCTTCCGTCGCCAGCAGCTTTTCGTCTTTCTTCTCCATTGTCAGTTCCTCCTCGGGCTGTCCAGATAATTTTGCAGGATGACCACAGCGGCCATCATGTCGATGATCTTCTTCCGTTTTTTCCTCTGGAGATCCGCCTCGATCAGGACTTTTTCCGCTGCTACCGTAGAGAGCCGTTCATCCCACAGGACAACCGGGATGGACGGGAAGCGTTCCTCCAGGATTTTTTTGAATTCTTCGCTGGCCCTGGCTCTGTCGCCAATGGACCCGTTCATGTTCTTGGGGTAGCCCAGTACAAACTGCCCCACTCCTTCTGCTGCCACCAGTTCTCCCAGGCGCTGCAGGTCATTTTCCAGGCCTTTCCGGCGGATAGTCTCCACCCCCCGGGCCAAGAAGCCGGTTTCGTCGCTGACGGCCACCCCGATGGTCCGGGTGCCCAGATCCAAGCCCATGATCCTCATCAGCGGCCCGATTCTTCCAGATAAGCCTGGAGCAGGGCTTCAATCAGCTCATATCTCTCGAAACGCCGGATCTTCAGCCGGGCATCTTTGTAACTGGTCACATAGGCCGGATCCCCGCTCAGGAGATACCCAGCCAGCTGATCGATGGGATTGTATCCCTTTTCTTTCAGGGCTTCTGCCACCTCCCGGATGGTTTCCGCCACACTCTTGGTTTCCGGAACCGGTTTGAACATAGTGGTTTCCTGTGTAGTACGAGACATGTCTCTCCCTCCTTTTTTGTCAAGAAGGGGCTGTTGCGTGCAACAGCCCCGGTCTCGGGTCTCGAGTCTCGGGCCGATGGAGAGGACCCGTCCCTTAATGCCGGGTTCTTTTGATTATACAGAACCACATCCGTACTGTATAGAGAAACGCATATCTGGATTTCAGACAATCTGGTTCCCCACATTCAAAAAAATTGCCTGCAAATTTATCCATCGGCTAGAGACTTGAGACTGATTGGCTGAACGTGCGGTTTTCACGTTCGGCCAATCCACTCAATAAAAATACTGACTGATGATCAGTGGAATGGATTCCTGGAACAGGACCAGCATCACCTCGATGGGGACTTGCATCCCTTCCTGGATCCAGCGCATGGTCATTTCTTCTCCCCCGTAGATCACCATTTCTGTGGCAAACTGGATATGGGGATTCTTCAGATCCGCACCGGCTTTTTTTAGCATTAGGTGATAGGCATCCCGGACGAACCGCCGGTTGGTCTTTCGGATGTCTTCCACATCGCAGCTGGCATACAGATTCTGCAGGAATTTCAAGTTGGCTTCGTACAATCTGAACTTTTTGTACAAGGCTTCCGACCAGCACCGGCTCTTCAAGATTTCCCGCCCATGCCGGGCCAGGATATGCAGATACACCCAGTGGGCCAGTTCCCTCTTGTTCTTGCAGCAGCGCTCAAAATCTTCGTTTTTCAGCCCCGCATCCCGGACAATCTCGTCCACCGTGATGTCGCGGAGGTGTTTCTTCTCCAGCAGATGGTACAGGGCTTTTCCCAGTTTTTCCTTTGGATCCATTTCCACACCTTCTTGTCAAGCAATCGTATTTTCTGTTTTACTGCAGCTGGCCTTCCACCAATTCCCAAGCTTTATCCAGCCCGGCCTGGAGTTTGCTGGCATCCTTACCGCCAGCTTGGGCCATATCCGGCCGTCCGCCGCCGTTGCCGCCCATGGCCTGGGCCACACCTTTGGCGATTTTGCCAGCATGGATGCCCTTCTGCACTGCTTCTTTAGCAGCCATGACCAGGATGTTCACCTTGTCGGCGCTCATGGGAGCTGCCAGGACCACCACCCCGCCGGTCTTATCCCGAAGGGTATCACCCATTTTCCGCAGGGCATCTACATCCTGGACTTTTACTTCCTGGACCAGCACAGGGACACCTTTTACTTCTTTGGCATCCGCCGTGACGCTGGCAGCCTGAGCAGCCACCAGTTTCTTTTCCATTTCATCGGCCCGGTGCTTTTCTGCCCGCAGGTCTTCCTGAAGTCCATTGATCCGGCTCACCAGGTTGTTGGGACGGCCCTTCACCGCAGCCGCCGCTTCTCCGATCAGGCTTTCCAGTTCCCGGGTGTAAGCCAGGGAACCCCGGCCGGTCACTGCTTCGATCCGCCGCACCCCTGCGCCTACGCTGGATTCGGAAAGGATCTTGAAGAGCCCGATATGGCTGGTATTGGGCACATGGACACCGCCGCACAATTCCATGCTGTAACCGGGCACATTCACCACCCGGACGATTTTGCCGTATTTTTCTCCAAAGAGAGCCATAGCGCCCATTTCTTTGGCTTTTTCCAGTTCCTGCTGGGAAATTTCCACATCCACCGCATCCAGGATCTTTTCATTGACGATATCTTCCACCTGGGCCAGTTCTTCTTCCGTCAGGGGAGAGAAATGGGAGAAGTCGAACCGGAGACGGTCCGGTCCCACATAGCTGCCGGCCTGGTTCACATGGCTGCCCAGCACCTGTTTCAGAGCTGCATGGAGCAAATGAGTGGCTGTATGGTTCCGGGCAATGTCTGCCCGCCGTTTCAGGTTCACTTCGAATTCCACTTCATCCCCTACGCTCAGGGTACCCTGTTCCAAGGTCCCCAGCTGGATGGTGAAGCCGTCAGGCAGCTTTTTCGTATCCGTTACATTAAAGATGCCCTTGTCAGACACCAGCCGTCCCGTATCTCCCAGCTGGCCGCCTCCTTCAGCATGGAAGGCCGTATTGGTTAGGATCACCGCCAGTTCATCCCCGCTCTTGGCGTTTTGGATGGCCTGGGTATCGTGAGCCGGGAAGATGGCAGCTACTTTGCCACTCTTGCTGGCTTCATCTACGGTCAAGTTCCCCAATTTCAGGTGACGGGTTTCGTAGAGCACCGGTTTGCCCTCTTTGTCGTTCCGAGCAGCCCGGGCTCTTTCCCGCTGGGCTTCCATGGCCTTTTCAAAGCCTTCCTTATCCATGGTGAAGCCCTGTTCTTCCAGGATTTCTTCCGTCAGTTCCCAAGGGAAGCCGAAGGTATCATAGAGCTGGAAGGCATCTTCCCCGTCAAGGACCGTGCTGCCAGCTTTCCGCATGGCATCGATTTTCTGGTTCAGCAGATCCGTTCCCTGTTCCAGGGTCTGGAGGAAGGAATTTTCTTCCATGGCGATGACTTTTTCAATGTAGCTTTTCTTTTCCCGCAGGTCCGTGTAATGGTCCCCATACATGTCGATGACCAGATCCGCGGCTCCTACCAGGAATTCCTTCCGGATGCCCAGCAGACGGCCGTGGCGGATGGCCCGGCGCAGCACCCGGCGGAGGATATAACCCCGTCCCTCATTGGAAGGCAGGATCCCGTCCCCAATCATGAAGGTGACGGAACGGGCATGGTCGGCAATGACCTTCAGGGAAATATCATCCTTGGGATCCGCATTGTAAGTCTTGCCAGAAATCTTGCAGGCATATTCGATGATGGGGAAGATCAAGTCCGTCTCGAAGTTGCTGGGTTTGTTCTGGAGCACAGAAGCCACCCGTTCCAGTCCTAGGCCGGTATCGATGTTCTTGTGCTGGAGCGGGGTATAGCTGCCGTCCGCTTCTTTGTTGTACTGGGTGAACACCAGATTCCACAGTTCCAGGAAACGGCCGCAGTCACAGCCAGGTCCGCAGTCAGGACTGCCGCAGCCCCGTTCTTCGCCCAGATCGATGTGGATTTCGGAATCCGGTCCGCAAGGGCCGCCGCTGGCAATTTCCCACCAGTTGTCGTCCAGCTTCACGATCCGTTCCGCCGGGACTCCGCATACATCATGCCACAGGTCATAGGCTTCCTGATCTTTGGGATAGACCGTGATCCACAGTTTGTCTTTGGGGAGTTCCAGGACTTCCGTCAGGAATTCCCAGGCCCAGGGAATCACTTCTTTCTTAAAATAATCCCCGAAGGAGAAGTTCCCCAACATTTCGAAATACGTATGGTGCCGGGCAGTGCGGCCCACATTTTCAATATCTCCGGTCCGGACGCATTTCTGGCAGGTGGTGATCCGTGTCGCAGGCGGTTTCACCTTGCCGGTAAAATACGGCTTGAAAGGAGCCATGCCTGCGCCGATCAAGAGAAGCGTAGGATCATCGTGGGGAATGAGGGACGCACTGGGCAGCACCAGGTGGCCTCGTTCCTTAAAGAAATCAAGATATTTCTGCCGAATCTCATTACCACTTAAATATTTCATTACCAACTCTCCCAAATTCGCTCCAGCAAAAAGGAAAACTGCATCCCATCAGCCAGAAAATTAAATTCTCTTTCGTATCCCATAAATTATATAAAAAGTAAAGAGGGCTGTCAAATAAATAAGGGGTGTGAATAAATTCACACCCCGGTCACGGACCGCGACCTGTGGCTGCTGCCCGGGCAGCAGCCCCTACTCCCTATACATCCCTGCAATAGCCTCTTCCACGGTCCTTGCCTGGATGATGGTCAATCCTTCTGGTTCTTTTCCGAATGGGAAGCTGCCTTTGGGGACGATGAACCGTTTGAATCCCAGCTGGGCAGCTTCTTTGATCCTCCGGTCCGTCAGTCCTACCCGGCGCAGTTCACCCGTAAGGCCCACTTCCCCGATGGCCAGCACCCCCATGGGCACCGGACGGTTCCGATAACTGGAAACCAAGGACCCCAGGATGGCCAGGTCCGCCGCCGGTTCCTTGATTTTCATACCGCCTACCGCGCACACATAGGCATCCTGGTCTCCAAAATTCATGCCGCAGCGCTTTTCCAGCACCGCCAGCAGCATATTCACCCGGTTGAAATCCACTCCCACCACGGTCCTCCGGGGCAAGCCAAAGGGAGTATGGGAAACCAGGGCCTGGATTTCTGTGAGGATCGGCCATGGCCGCCGTGATCACCGAGCCGGAAACCGCCTCTTCTTTGGCTTCCAAGAACAGGCCGGAAGGATTGGCTACTTCCCGGAGCCCTTCTTCTTCCATAGAAAAGATCCCGCATTCACTGGTGGAGCCGAATCGATTCTTCAGCGCCCGGAGCACTCGATAGGTATAGGAGCGGTCTCCTTCGAACTGGAGCACCACGTCCACCATATGTTCCAGCAGCCGAGGCCCGGCGATGTTCCCCTCTTTGGTCACATGGCCGATGATGATCACCGCGATTCCCGTCTCTTTGGCAAAAGTCAGCAGCTTGGCGGTGCATTCCCGCACCTGGCCCACGCTGCCCGCCGCGCTTTCCAGCTCCTGGTTGTACATGGTCTGGATGGAATCGATGACCAGGAGGCGGGGGTTCACCTGTTTGGCCTGAACCAGGATGGTCCCCAGTTCTGTAGCCGTCATGATCTGCAGGGCATCCGTTGCCTGTCCCAGCCGCTCTGCCCGCATGGCCGTCTGGGCTTCACTTTCTTCCCCCGATACGTAGAGCACCCGTTCTCCACTGGCTGCCGCCTTCATGGAAACATCCAGGGTAATGGTGGATTTGCCAATGCCCGGAGCCCCGCCCAAAAGAATCAGGGAACCGGGGACGATGCCGCCCCCCAGCACCCGGTCGAATTCGTGGATACCGGTAGTCATCCTCCGGACCTTCACCTTCTCCACCTGCTTCAAGGTCTTAGGGGTAGGAGATTCCGTCACCGCCAGATAGGAAGGCCGCTGCCGGCTGGGAGCCGGAACTGCAGTTTCTTCCACCAGAGTATCCCACTTCCCGCATTCCGGGCATTTACCCAGCCATTTGGGTGTAGAATACCCACAGTTCTGGCATACGTAATGGGTCTGTGTTTTGGCCACTTATTCTTCCTCCTGGAGCAGCCGATACGCATTCCGCACGATCTGTTCCTTGTTTTCCTCGCTGACATGGTCTCCCGGCACATGGAGGAAATAATCCAGCAGCCGGGCTTCCCGGCCAGTGATCAGTTTGTGGGCGGTCAGAGCCTGGACCAGCTGATTGGAAGACAGGTCTCCTTTGCCCGCTGGCAGCTGGGATTGGACGGCTGTCTGCCGAGGCAGGCGGATGATCCGGATGAAGCCCCCGTTTCCCCGTTTGGACTCCACCTCATAGCCCCGTTCTGGGGTAAAGCGAGTGGTCAGGGTATAAGTGATCTGGCTGGGCGCACAGGACAGCTTTTCCGCCAGCTGGCTCCGCTTTACGTCCACCCGGTCCTGTTCGTTGGCGAACAGCTCGCTGATGATGAATTGCTCTATGGCATCTGCTATATTGCGCATGATGATTACCTCCTATGGGAAAGACAGGTTCTCCCATGCTCTATTATATTTGACATTTTGACGTTTGGCAAGAGGGAATTGTTTCACCCCATCACCCGCGCTCCCACAAAAATCTGCAGCCCCAGGATCACCGGCACCCCGATGGTAAACTTCAGGTGCTTCGTCTTGTGCCTGAACAGAAACATGGCCAAAAGCGCTCCCCCACTGCCCCCCACGGCTGCCAACAGCAGCAGGCGGATTTCCGGTACCCGCCAGGCTCTCCGTTTGGCACAGGATTTGTCATAGCCGTAAACGGCAAACGTAATGAGATTGATCAGCAAAAACCCCGCTGAAAGAGGGGTAAAATGGATTGGCATGGGTTTCTCCTTTAAGGTTCATCGTTGGTCGTTTGGGATGCCAGATGCCGGGCATCTGCCTTTGAACATATAGCCTTCCCGGCCTCCGTCTTTCCATATCCGCCCTTTTCAAGGGCGGGGGGGGCTCTCTGGCGTTACCGCCATCCACTTCTATCCGCCCTTTTCAAGGGCGGGAGACCGTTGCGCTTGCGCAATGGTGGTAGGTTAGCAGCCCCTGGGCTGCGTTTCCCTTCAACACCATCTGCCCCTGGGCAAATGGTGTCCGCCGGCTAGAGACTAGTGCCTAGAGACTGAGCCCCGAAGCGGCCCACTGATCCTCACCGGCGAGGCCCCGGTCTTCCCGTCCCTCTGTCTTTGGTCCACTCCGCAGCCGGCCAGGAGAACAAGCAAAAAAGCCAGGACCAGCAAAGCGGCCAAGCTCCAACATTTTCTCATGGCAGGCCTCCTTTTTTCTTTCTATTTTACCATACAGGGGAAGCCCGGCGCCCCGCCAAATCAGCAAAGTAAGTGTCAACAAGTTCTCGGTGAAACCTTCATCACAGTATAGTTATTCATTCATGGGCCGAAAGTACAGAGTGAA
>ERZ772881.2006-NODE-2006-length-15966-cov-2.520960_pt1 | contig 15966 bp, 18 predicted proteins | sample MGYA00580581_ERZ772881 | MGnify/ENA primary metagenome ERZ772881 (study PRJEB29015, sample SAMEA2737668) | human gut metagenome | biome: human gut; feature: human-associated habitat; material: faeces | place: China | collected 2012 ...
CGGCAATGGCGATGCAGGCTCCCAACGCAAAACAGAGCAGAGATGTGAAGCACACCATGGGAAACTTGTCTGCCCGTCCGGAGGCTGCCAAGACCGCCTGCGCCTCGGTGATCTCACGGCGGAGGAACCCCGCCTTTTTTCGCCTGGTCGTCTCGTTGATATCGGCACGGATACTGCCGGGAGCTGCGGTCAAACGGGCAAAGAGGCTGTCGCTCAGTTCCCGCGGCGAGACATGCAGCACCATAAAAAGCCCTGCGATCATGCCGATGCAGGCGATCAGCTGGATCATAGTCATTCATCTTCCTCCTTTCCTTGAATGAATTGCGCCAACTCTCCAAGCGGCATCCCGTTTTCGATAAAGCGGCGCCGCAGGCTCTCGGAAATCTCCTCACATTTCCGGTGCTCGCCCTCAATGACGAAGCGATCGCCCTCCAGATGGTTGTCCGTGATGTGATACTCATAGAGCTTGTGAAGTCTGCGGCTTCCATCCGGCAGGATCTCGCATTCGGAGATGTTGGTGATACGGCGCTGCTTATTCTCAAGTTGACGGCAGTAGACCACAATGGGGTATGCCTCGGTGACATATCCCATGAGGGTGTCGTCCGGAGTATCCACGGCACGTTTGCAGAGGGACACCATACGGCGGTAGGTGCCCTCACTTGAATTGGAGTGGATAGTGGTCAGCACCGCAATGCCCACACGGGCAGCCTCCTGCGCTGCGTTGGCCTCCGGGCCGCGCATTTCGCCTACGCAGATAACATCGGGGTTGAAACGCAGGGCAATATCCAGCAATGCAATTTGATCGATACGCTGGCGCTCATTCTCGCTGTCGCGGGTCTGTGTGTGGACGACGGAGTTCGTCACCCTGCCGTCACGCTCACGAATAAGTTGGAGTTCCCTTGATCCATCTTCAATGGTAAAGATGCGCTTGCGGTCCGGGATGGTGGAGAGGAGCCAGCCCGCCACGGTGGTCTTGCCGGAGGAAGTTGCTCCCGCCACGCAGATAGACACGCCATAGCGCAGGCATGCGGACAGAAAGTCCAGCATTTCCTCTGTGGCTGTGCCACTCTGCACGAAGTCCGCCTTGCTGAGATTCCTGGGATTCACGATACGGATGGACGCGGCAACGCCGGCGTCCTCATCCAACACAGGCGTTTTGATGACCGAGATACGAATGTTCCTTGCAAGTCGGGAGGTGATGATGGGACTCGCATTGTCCAGTACCTTGCCGGAGTTCTGCAGCATACGGCGGATGACATTGGCGGCGTGTTCCGGCGAATCGAAATGCTCCTCCAGCTTGGCGGTATGACCGTCCGAATACTGGATCTCAATGTCCCGCCAGGAGTTGATGTCGATTTCCTCGATGCCGTCTGCGAAGATGTACTTGGTCAAAAATCCGTACTCTGCCATTTCCGTGTACAGAGCGTCCACCAGCTCAGAGGCTGTCATGCCGTCCACAGCGATGCGATTCTCCTGCAGATACCGTGCCATGCGGCGCTTCATCTGCTCTTTGGCATCCGAGTTATCTTCTGTGATAAGGGTGGCGTAGGTTTCCGAGAGATAGCCCTGCACCTGACTGAGTGCCTCCGCAAAGGTGACGCCTTTCTCCTGTGGGGCAAAGAAGAGTTCGCTTGCACGGGGTGCTGTTGCGTTTCCCGCGAAAAGTGCCCGTCCGGTGCGCTCCTCAAAGGAGATGTCATGTACCTCTGCCTGTTCCGGCTTTCTCTCCGGTTCTGAGGGGGCGGTCGGGGCAAACAGGGAGTTGCATCGTCTTTCGCCAAGCAATCAGAACACCTCCTCGCAGATCCGGTCGATCTCCTTGCGGAATGCGCGGCTGTCCTTCATGGAGAGATCCGCCAGCAGTTCGCCGGCCAGATACTGCTCCTCCAGTTCCTGCGAATACGGCAGTCGGAAGACCACACTGCCCAGCACCTGACCGATGCGGTCTGCTGCCTGAAAGGGCTTGATGTTGGATGCGACCCGGTACTGCTTATCTTTGTCCCACTTCAGTTCCCCCAGGAGCGGAAGCTGACTGGAGAGGTACCCGACCGATTTCAGGTCACAGCTGGCGAGCTGCAGAACGCTGTCCGCCTCCATCAGCGCCACAGCGGAGAGAATGTCGTTGGCGATGTAGCTGGAGCAATCAATGACCACATAGGGTACGATCTCGCGGAGTCCGCGGATGAGCTCCTCCGCCTGCTGCTTGGTGCAGGGCGCATAGGTGTACTCGTTTTCTTTCTTGCGAAGGCCAAGCATCGTCAGGTGCGGCAGGCGTTTGAGTGTGGTCAGATTGTGCTTGATGAGGTTTACGGAGATATGCTGGGCGGCAAAGATACTGCCGAGGGACTTATCGACCTCTAATTCCGAGGGAGAGCAAATGCAGGGCATCATAGGTGCGGTCATATCGCAGAGCAGCAGCACCGTATTTTTCTTCTGGGATGCCAAATGCTGTGCGATTTTGACTGCCGTTACCGTCTTGCCGCAGCCGGGACTGCCCCAAACGGCGAGAATGCCGCCTCTGGACTTCTCAATCGGCTCCAGCTCCTCCGGCTCCATGTTCCGGCGAAAGAGGCTGCCTTTCAAGAAATTCATTCGGTGGCCTCACTTTCTGCGGAAGGCTCCGCGCCCTCGCTTTCCTTAGATTCCGTACCCTCTGCGGTTTCGCCACTGTTCTCCGGCTCCGGTTTTGCGTACAGTTCTTCGATCAGGGCATCCTGCGCCGCAATGAACTTAGCGGCGTTTTCGGGCGTTCCGCGATACACCAGCGCCAGATGCAGCTCACTATCCTGTTCCAGCTCCGCCAATACCTTGGCCTGCTCAGTGGTCACCAGCAGCGTCACGGTAGAGGGCAGTTCCTTTTCATCCACCACTTCGCCGGTGTTGGCATCGTATCCGGAGGAGGCGGTCACCGAGATGACCTCCACATACTGTAGCTCCGGAGGAATGGCTGTTTCGCCCTTGCCCTGATAATCCGCCACGATGACCGTGACGATATCGCCGCTTTCCAGCTTACCCGAAAGGCCGACCGCAAAGCTCTTGATGGTAACGGAGATTGCCTGCTTTGTTCCGTCCAAATTATAGAGATAGGCATTCTCTGCCGCGGGGACAGCTGAGAGCTTGCTGGAAAGAATGTAATCTCCGGCCGCCAGGTCAGCGGTCGCATATTTCCCGACGACCTCTTTCTTGTCTGTCATAAGATTCTGCGGCAGATTGTAGGCGCCGACCTCTACCGTCTGGACCATCTCGGCGGTGATCTCGTCACCTTCCTTGATGTCCTTCGTCACACGGACGATCTCCGTTTTCTCACTGGCGCTGCGGCTGAACAGCGGCGTAACACCGAAGCAGATGATCAGCGCCAACAGGATACACAGCACACCGATGACGGTGCGATTTCTAAAAATCTTCAAATCGTTGTCCTCCTCATAAAAAGTATGCGGGAATAAAAGCCACTGCGAAGTATGGCACCAGCGGCTGCTTCTTTGCCGCACTCTGCCGCAGCGCCGGGAATGTACGCATGACAAGGGATGTCAGCAGGAGTGCGGTGGCCATAAAAAAGAATCCCGTGAGTACCCGTCCCACTCCCAACACAAAGCCTACCGCCGCAGCTAACCGCCAATCCCCGCCGCCCATCAGGCCAAAGCCTGCGCAGAGGTAGAACGGGAGCATTGCCAGCAGCGCCCCCAAAAAGGAGGCGGGACTGATGGTGATCAGCCCCGCCAAAGCAATGACGATGCAGACAATGTTGCTGACAGTCCGGGTCTTTAGGTCATCCACTGCGGCGTAAATGAGTCCGCCGCAGAAGAGTATCGCCTGCGCCCAGCGCATCAGCCATTATAGCTGAACATTTCCGTGATCTTCTGGGTTACCGTAGGCATGACCGTGTCGTTCAGGATGGCATAGAGGCCAGCCAGAACCAGCGCACCCAGGACGACGGCGATCAGCACCTTGACGGCGGTGTCGATGTAGCCCTCACCGGCATTGCCGCAGACGGCACGGCGGTTGAAGGCAAGCACGGCAGACATGGAATTGCCCACGGCGGTCTTGACGCAGGTAACAGCGGACTTGGCGGTATGGGTGATCTTCTTGATGAACTTCTTCATGAAATATTCCTCCTGTAAATTCAAAAGTTTTTTGTTGGTGAGTTCGGTCATTTGCGTGTCGCAGGAGGCCCACGGCCCCGCGCAGACAGCAAAAATGCCGGGCGGTCATCTCCCGTCCGGCTCATAAGGTCATATCGATGCATGGGTCCTGTTTTTGCTCGAACCGGATCGGCTGGAAACCTACCCGGTCGCAGTAGTAAAATTCGCTGCCGGAATCGTCATACAGCTCCACCACATCCGACAGCGCCATGCGGTAGCCCTGATAGCCGGGAGGCGGAGCGTCCCGGCAAATGGTATAGATCTGCTCCAGATCGCTGGTACCGAGATCGCCGTCGAACACGAGCGTGTAGTTCCCGGCATCCGGTTCTCCGAACTTCCGCACCTGATCCTCGTACCCAATGAAGCGCATCGCTACGTCCACATCCTTTTTGAGCTGCCAGATGCGGCAGCCCTTTCGCGGTTGCACCGGTTCTTCGCCGGTCACCTCGCCGGATACGAGACGGTCAAAGATCCCGTCCTCCCACCGGGGCGTCAGATTCATGCGGCTCAGATATTGGTTGAGCTCATCCGTCCGGAACATTTCGTCCACCACGGCGGTATCCTCTTTCACATAGCCCACAGGATTGCCGTAAAAGATGAGCCGATTTCGGTTATCCACGGTGAATCGCACCAAGGCTCGTCACCTCCTTTTCGCACCGTAGCGCTTACATCTGCTGTTCCATGCCTTGAGCGGGTACGTCCTCGCTCTGCTCCATGCGTTCCTGCAGCCTCTGCTCGTAAGCATCGATGACCGCATCCACCAGCGCAGTCCTTGCCTCGGCGGTGACGGCATGGAAGGTGTCGTTATACACCGTCTCGCCGTTTTTCTTGTAGGACTCCTGGGGCATGGAGATGAAGCGCCCCTTGTCCGTCTCAATGACACGGAGGCCGTGGACGGCAAATGCGCCGGCGATGGTAACGCTGGCATAGGCTTTGGTTTTGTAGTCGCCGTCCACCATACGGTCGATCCTCGCCTCGACCTGGGGCGCAGGGGCTTCCTGCTGCTTTTTCTTCTGCGTTGCTGCCATAGATTTTTTCTCCTTCCTGTTACATAGATTGATTGTTCATACCGGGGGATTCGGCGGCTTCTTCCTGCTGAAACTGCGACAAACTCTCTTTGGCCCAATCGGGCAGGAATTTCTCATCCAGCACGCCGACAAACTCATCCCGGTTCCACCTGGTCATTTCACCGTCACTCAGACAAGTGCAGCGCACCGAGCGCCCAATAGCGTGGGGACTGCATCCGAAGCCGTCGTGGGCATACCACAGCTGGTTTTCCTGACTCCAGCAGGACTCTTTCAGCGTATCGGGGCTGAGTACCAGCACCTTACCGATGTAATCCTGCTCGGCACGGTCACCGACGCAATACTCGGGGCCAAACAGCCCCAGCTTTTGATACGCTTCCCGATAGAGGTCTACGAAGCCATCCAGTATGGCGGGGTGACTTCGGACGGTGATCTCGGCATTGTGCCGCTCGTCCTGCGGAATATATCGTCGCGCCGCCCACTGCTTGTTTGCTCTGCTGAAACGCCCGTCCCAGGAAAGTTCCTGCAGCGTGGTGGCCAGTACCCATTCCGTGCGCTTGTAGCCATATTCCGCAAGCACAGGTTCAAGACAGTCCTTCTTCAGATTCATCCCATTGAAGTTCTGACGGATCGTCTCCTCGATGGCATTCCGGCAGGCAACATTGGCGTGGTAACTCTCGCGCCACATGGGAAGCTGATTTCTTATTCTGGCCTCCTGTGCCGAGTAGGGATAGAGATAGGTTTCGTTCATTTCACTTTTCTTCCTTCTGTTTTTTCGTATCACTTATCGTAAATGACATCGTCCTCCATCAGCGCATCCTCCAACGCAGACAGGCAGCAGCCACTCTGATGCAGGGCGAACAGGAGCTCAGGCGGCACATCGGAGAGGTCGTGGGCATAGTCCGCTTCCACTACGGTAAGCTCGTGCGTGTCCTCGTCCACATAGCAGTCCAGCTTGGCATCGCCGGCCAAACCAGCATCCTGCCGCGCCCAATCGGGAACGACCACAGCGGGGCGGCTCAGCTCGGTGATTGGCCTATCCCGGTACGCACATTCTTCGCTGCAATTTGTGCAGTCGCCACAGGTGAGACGGAGCAAGGTCATAAGCTCGGCAGCTCGCCCAGTCAGCGACTGTACTGTGCTGAGGAGCTCCTTCGCTGTCATCCTGCCACTGGTCACAAATAAAAAAGTATGTTTTATAACACGATTTAAAACTTTCATAGAAAAACATCCCTTTTTATTAATACTTTTTCAAGATTTAAACTCTTTGACCGCTCTTCCCAATCTTTCCAGCGTCAGTTCACCGGATTGTCTCCAGAGCTGTTCACCTTTTCTGAAAAGAATGAATGTGGGAGTGGATTCAATGGTATAGAAATTAGCGAGATCACTTTCCTCGTCTACGTCCACCTGTACTACCTCGACTATCCCTTCCATCTCTTTCTTGAACTCTTTTATCAAAGGCTGCATACGCTGGCAGTGAGGACACCACGTTGCATAAAATTCTGCCATTACCCAGTCATCACCCGCCAGTTTCTCTCTGTTTCTCGTATCACGAGCTATTTTCTTTTCTTTCATATCGATTCTCCTTTTAATTAATTAGTGGGAGTCTTAACAATACAAAAAGAGGAAGGTTTAACGCATAAACATTAATACACAGAGATTTAGTTCTATTGGAAAAGTAAAGGAGAGGAAATATCTGCCGGAGTATTCATTGCACAAAACTGAAACTTTCGTGCAAAAACAGAACACAGTATTCAATATTTATTTATCTTTGCCCCCCGAAATGGTTCGGAGTCCGTGTCCAACGGATGACGATTAAAAGGGAATCGGGTGTAAATCCCGAACAGTCCCGCTGCTGTGAGTTTCGCGTTGAATGTATCATTCTTTAGCCACTGTTTTAATTAAAATGGGAAGGCGATACATTAGAAATAAGTCAGAAGACCTGCAAAACAAAGTCAAAAAATTGTCCGTTCGAGGAAAGCGGACAGTGTACGTCGTTTAAAGATAATCTTTACTCTTTTATGATGTGGAGAATGAAGGTGCGGTTTGCCTGTATCGGTTTCTTTTGTATGGGCGGTGCTCTGCTTTCGGCACAAGAGGTGGCGAAAAAGGATACGATTACAGGAAAAGTGCACCAAATTGAAAAGGTGACTGTTACAGCACGGCGAATGCCTAATAAAGTAACTTCGGCTGTACCTATACAAACATTGTCGCAACAAGATATAAGCCGTCTCGGCATACAGAATATGGCAGATGCCGTACGTCGTTTTGCAGGTGCCAATGTAAAAGATTATGGTGGTATCGGCGGGTTGAAGACTGTTTCTGTGCGCAATATAGGGGCGGCGCATACGGCTGTCAGTTATGATGGGGTTGTTGTGAGTAATTCTCAGGCAGGGCAAATTGATATAGGGCGTTTTTCGCTTGATAATGTCTCAACCCTTTCTTTAGCAATAGGACAAACAGAAAATATGTTGCAATCAGCCCGTTTATATGCATCGGCAGGTGTATTGAGCATTGAGACTGAGAAACCGCATTTTGATGAAGGGCGCAGTGCTGCTTTCCAAGCTAGGATAAGTAGTGGATCGTTTGGGTATGTTACCCCCACGTTGCGTTGGTGGCAAAAAATAGGTAACCGTACACGTTTGGCTTTGAATGCTAATTATATGCGTGCCGATGGAAATTATCCTTTTACTTTGGTCAATGGAAAGTATGTGACAGAAGAAAAGCGTAATAATTCAGATATTTATTCTTGGCAAGGAGAAGCAACGCTATATCATACTTTTAAAGATGGTGGTGAGGTGGACGTAAAAGGATATTATTTCAATTCCCGTCGTGGGCTTCCGGGGGCGGTAACTCTTTATAACCCGATTTCCGACGAAACGCTTTGGGATGAGAATGCCTTTGTACAGGCGCGTTATAAAAAACACTTCTCTTCGAAATGGAGTTTGCAGGCACAGGCAAAGTATAACTATGGCTGGAATAGGTATGAGGATGAAGGGAAGGAATATGCGGACGGATATTATCAGGCTGTACATAGGCAGGATGAATATTATTTATCTGCAACGGCTCTATACCGTCCATTTAAGACTTTATCCTTGTCTTTGGCACAAGATGGGGTTGTAAATACATTACGTAGTAATCTGAAAGACTGCCCGTTTCCTACCCGGTATGCATCATTGACAGCTTTCAATATCCGTTACCAATACGGAAGAATCACCGCTTCCGGTTCATTGGTACATACTTTTATCACTGAAAAAGTGGAGGTTGGGAATGCTCCTGAGAATTTCCGTCGTTTGGCTCCTTCGGCTTCCGTGAGTATACAGCCTTGGATGGAAAAAACTTTTTTTCTGCGTTTTATGTACAAAAGCACTTTTCGTACACCTACTTTTAACGACTTGTATTATTATAGATTGGGCAATCGAAGTTTACGTCCGGAGAAGGCGAATGAATATAATGTAGGGATTACGTGGAGCAGTTCATCTCTGTCTTTTTTAGACTATATTTCTGTGACATTTGATGCCTATTACAATGATGTGACTGATAAAATTGTAGCTTTTCCCACTACTTATGCGTGGCGTATGGCAAACTATGGGACTGTCCGTGCTACAGGAGTAGACGCTACTTTGGCGATATCAGCGCCGTTAGCTAAAAATATAGATTTGATTATATCCGGCGGATATACTTTGCAGAAAGCAATTGACCTTACAGATTCGGATGCCAAAAATTATAAGGAACAGTTGCCTTATACTCCGAAGCATAGCGGCAATGTATCTGCGAGGTTTGAAATGCCTTGGTTTAGCATAGGTTACTCCGTCGTAGGTGTAAGTAAACGTTATTGCTTGTCACAAAATATTCCTGAAAATGAGATAGCTGGTTATATGGAACATACGGCCAGTATCTCTAAAGAGTGTGCTTTTAAGAAGTGTAAATTACAGCTTCAAGCAGAAATCATCAATCTGACTGATGAACAGTATGATGTGATAAAATATTATCCTATGCCGGGGCGTTCGTGGAGAGTGACAGGGACGTTTAAATTTTAAAATTAATTTAATTAATAAAGTGTTATGAAAGTAAGAAGTTTATTATTGAGTGTACTGTGTATGTTGGCACTGAGTGTTTCATTTTCATCTTGCAGTGATGATGATGGGCAAAGTTGGGACGATAGCGGTTCAAAGATTGAATTACCTTATGTCCGTGCTTATTTCTTGAATGAAGGAACTATGGGACAGAATAATGCCGGTATAGCATTTTATGCTCCGAATAAAGACAATGATGTTATCGGTGATATTTATAAAGCACAGAACAAGGCTTCATTGGGAGATACCGGTCAGGATATGATAGAGTATGAAGATTACATCTATGTTTCTGTTTATGGTTCTAATTATTTGGCCAAACTGAATGCAGCATGTGTGGAGCAGGCTCGTGTTTCTTTTGTAGGTGATGCAGATTTGTCTGCCGGTATTCGTTATATTGCAGCTCATGACGGCTATATTTATGCGTCTTTCTATGGCGGTGTGGTTGCCAAAATCAATGCCAATACATTGAAAGTAGAAAAGAAGCTAACAGGATATGGTGATAATTTGGAAGGGGTTGCCATCTGTAATGATATGCTTTATGTAGCCAATGCTTATAAGATTGAAGGTGGAAACTATATTTATCATACGGAAGTTTTAGTTTTTGACTTGAATGCATTCTCTTTTAAAGAGACTTTGACGGTAGCCTCAAACCCTAATAATTTGACGGAAGATAATGACAAGGTATTTCTTATTTCTTGGGATTATAGCGCTGAAAGCCGGGTATTGCAGATGATAGATTCAAAAAATAATAATAAGGTGACTAATTTGGGATATGCCACTCACGTGGCCGTTGAAAACGATAAATTGTATTGTGTGGACTCTAGAGTGGATTACAGCAATTGGCCGGAAACTGCGGCAGTCAATACGTTTTATACTTATGATGTAAAGCTTGGCACTAAAAGCTCCGGTTCTTTCTTGAAAAATGCTCCAGAAGAGCTTTCTACAGCAGTTATCTACATGATAGCGGTCAACGATAGTAATGGTGATATTTATATCGGTACTACAGGACATAGTAATGTAAACGGTGATATTTACCGTTTCAGAAATGACGGTACATATATGGAAAAATTTGATTGTGGTGGTCAAAACCCAAATTCTGCTGTATTCTTTAATTAACAGAGACAATGAGGAGACTTGTATTATCAGTCTTGTTTTTAGTAGCTTTGCTTTTCTCTTCTTGCGGAGGGAGAAGTAAAGCTTCTTTGGCTTTAACGGCCGGTGACACCATCCCTCTGCGCTATGCCGACAATCTCACATTGGTGACTTATTCCGACTGCACCGTCGCTACTTTGCGCAACCCTTGGGACACCCTGAAAACATTGCATACGTACATACTGGTTCCGTCATCCCAATCATTGCCGGCTCATTTACCCGAAGGTACGATTGTCCGTACCCCTCTCCGCAAATCGGTAATTTATTCTTCGGTTCATTGCAGCCTTATGGAGAGTTTGGGAGTTACGGGCAGTATCGGTGGCGTTTGTGACTTGAAGTATATCAAACTCCCGTCTATACAGGACGGATGCAGTAAGGGAGCTATTATTGACTGTGGCGACGGAATGAACCCTGATATGGAAAAGATTATTGAGTTACATCCCGATGCCATCCTGCTCTCTCCATTTGAGAATAGTGGCGGTTACGGACGCATTGAAAAACTGAATATTCCCATTATCGAATGTGCCGATTATATGGAAACTTCCGCTTTAGGCCGTGCCGAATGGATGCGTTTCTATGGATTGCTTTTTGGAGTTGCTTCCGAGGCTGACAGCCTTTTTGCCGAAGTGGATAGCTGTTATGGCCGGCTTAAAAAGCGTGCTGCACTTTCGTCAGTGTCATTATCAATTGTTAGCGAACTGAAAAGCGGTTCTGCATGGTACGTTCCGGGTGGTCGCAGTACAATCGGACGCTTGTTTAATGACGCCTGCGGACGTTATGTCTTCTCGGAAGATAAACATAGCGGTTCCATTCCTTTGGCTTTTGAAACAGTTTTTGATAAAGCCGGAGATGCCGATGTCTGGACCATCAAATACAATCGCGACCGGGATATGACTTATGCTGATTTGAAAGCCGATTATATGGGTTATACAGGTTTCAAGGCATTCAAGACGAGGAATATTTACGGATGTAATACGGCGAAAGTACCTTTCTATGAAGAAACGCCTTTCCGTCCGGATTATTTATTGGCGGATTTGATACAGATTCTACACCCTGGAATAGGAGATTTAGGCGGTTTGCGTTATTTTTGCAAATTGAATGAGTAAAGGATGGAAATATGGTGTCGGATTAGGAATAGTAATAGTATTACTGTTTGTGGCTAATCTGTTGATAGGGTCGGTTACGATTCCTGTATCCGATGTATTCCGTATCCTGATGGGAAACGAAGGGGAAAAAGCAAGCTGGAGTTTTATCGTATGGGAGTCCCGCTTACCTCAAGCTTTGACGGCATTGCTTTGCGGAAGCGCATTGGCTGTTTGCGGGTTGATGTTGCAGACAGCCTTTAAAAATCCGTTGGCAGGCCCGTCTATTTTGGGCATTAATTCCGGAGCGAGTTTGGGAGTGGCATTTGTGATGTTATTCTTTGGCGGGAGCATATCGGCCGGAACGTTCAGCCTGTCCGGTTTCTTTTCCGTATTGGCAGGGGCGTTTGTAGGAGCCATGTTGATAATGGGACTTATCCTTTTCTTTTCTACGCTGTTAAAAAGCAATGTCATGTTGCTGATAACGGGTATTATGATAGGCTATATCGCTTCTTCCGCTATCGCTTTGTTGAATTTCTTTGCTACGGCGGAGGGGGTACAATCTTATATGATATGGGGATTGGGTAACTTCGGTGGCGTCTCTTTGCAACAAATGCCCGCTTTCGCATTGGTAACGGTAACCGGATTATTCGGTTCCTTACTACTGATAAAACCTCTGAACGCATTATTGCTGGGAGAGCGCTATGCTGAGAATCTGGGCGTAAATATAGGGCATGTACGTAACTGGCTTTTGGTTATAACCGGCTTGCTGACCGCCATAACCACTGCATTTTGCGGACCGGTTGCATTTATCGGTCTTGCCGTGCCTCATATAGCCCGTATGATATTGCGGACTGCCAATCATAATTCTTTATTGCCCGTTACTATTTTGAGTGGCGGGGCGGTGGCTTTACTTTGCAATTTGATTTGTGTTCTGCCCAGTGAGGCGGGGATTATCCCTTTGAATGCGGTTACGCCGATTATCGGGGCGCCGGTAATCATCTATGTTATCATTAGTCAGAGAAACCCGCAGCATTTCAATTGATTTTCTTCAACTATATAGGACTTTTTCTTTTAGAACGCTCATAAATAGCGGCTCCCCATTACATTTATGTTATTTCAATCGTTTGCATGGATAACTTGCAGATTTCAAAGGATTAGATGCTTTCGTATTATTTTTTATAGTACTTTTGCACCCGGTATTAGTTTTAATTTAAACAAAGGTTGCGATTATGAAATTACCTGAAGATCCGATGATGCTGTATAGCTTCATCAACATGAAATTGCGTGATTTTTATCCTTCACTGGATGCACTCTGTGAGGATATGAACGTAGAAAGAGATGAAATTATCCGGACGCTGAAAACGGTGGGATTTGAGTATAATCCTGCACGAAACAGATTCTGGTAATTCCGAACTTATAAACAGATGGATTAGGGCTGCGTCTTTATCAAGATGCAGCCCTGATTTTTTTGTTAATAAACAACAAATGTACCGCTCCTCATTTAACTTCGGCCTTTTTTTCCTTTCTAACCTGGATGAACTGATGATAAACGAAAACAAGATTCGGCAAATATATAAATCCAACCGCGAGCAAGGATTCCAACTGTTGGTGGAATGCTTTCAAGAACCGATATATTATTATATACGGCGTTTGGTGGTGTTGCATGAAGATGCGGAGGATGTATTGCAGGAAGTCTTTATTCAGGTATACAGGCATTGGGAGCAATTTCGTCAAGAGAGTTCATTGAGCACATGGATTTACAGGATTGCGACGAATGAAAGTCTTCGCTTGTTGAACAGCCGTAAGAAACGGGAAACGGTTTCGACCGAGGATGTTCAGGAAAACCTGATTTCTCAATTAAAGGCTTCCGATTATGTGGATTATGAAAATGAGTTGGCTGTCAAATTTCAGGAAGCAATATTGAGATTGCCGGAAAAGCAGCGATTAATATTCAACCTTCGCTACTATGATGAGCTTGATTATGAAGAAATAGCTCATATCCTCGATAGTAAGGCAGACACACTTAAAGTGAATTATCATTATGCGAAGGAGAAGATTAAAGAGTACATACTAAATAATTAGGACTATGAAAAAAGAGTTTGATTTTGATGATATAGGAAAAAAAACACCCTATCGCGTTCCCGAAGGCTTCTTTGAGGAGATGCAGCGTAATGTGCGGAAACGTACTTATGGCAGCAGGTCTCCGGGACATCGTTTATGGATAACCGTTTCTACGGGTGTCGCCATAGCTGCGGTATCAGTTGGCTTTCTGTTTATACCGTCCCATTTTTGGAAAGGCGAAAGAGGAACTTCCGATTTGCAGATATTGGATACCAAAAATTGTACGGCGGTAGTTCCTGCAGATAAATGGATTCGTGAAATGTCGGACGAGGAGCTGGAAGAGCTCGTCAGCTTCTCCGAAAGCGATATATTTTTAAATTAATAGTATTGTCTTAAAAAAGAAAGAATTATGAAAGCAAAATTTATTTACGTATTTTTGACATGCCTTATGATAGGCGGTCAACTCAGTCTCTCTGCTCAAACCCCGGTGAACAAGGATAAGAAGAAACGCCATACACCGGAACAGGTCATGGAGCATCAGACTAATCAAATGGTAAAAATGTTGATGTTGGATGATGCCACTACCGCCAAGTTCATTCCGGTTTATCAGAATTATTTAAAAGAGTTACGCGAATGCAGAATGATGAACCGTGCAAAACAAAGAGCGGAAGGGACGGGTGTGAAGCCGGAACCCAAACCGTTACTGACAGATGCCGAGGTGGAACAGCAGATAAAAGGACGTTTTGCCCAAAGCCGTAGGATTCTGGATGTACGTGAGAAGTATTATAATGAATTTAGAAAGATACTTTCTCCCAAACAGATTATGAAGATTTATCAAACGGAACAGAATAATGCCGATAAGCTGAAAAAAGAATTTGACCGCAGAAAAAAACAAACTGTTGCGCAAGGAAAGCAGAAACGTCCGGTACGTCCTGTTCAGAAGTCTTAGAGCCTGTTTAAAGAAGCTTATCGGTTTATATAAAAGTGTGTCATAGTATAAAAAGTATCGTTCTGCTTCTTGGACATAGCCAAAAATCTCCTCTCTGTGCATGCAAAGGGGAGGTTTTTTTGTATTTCCGGAAAGGCTGAGAGGTGAAATAAATATAATAGGATATCGGTTCAGAACTTCGCAGGGGAGAATTTGTTGTAGGGAAATGCAGATAACAAAACATATCCCATGCGGTTGTTTCAGAAAATAAAGAATTGGAAAACTGTTCGCGGCTGGCATATCTGGAAGTTGAAGCTGGTGGATGCGCGGCTCTATTTTGTCAGCATGATTGTAGGCTTGCTGACAGGCCTCATTGCGGTTCCTTATCATTATCTGCTCTATTATTTGCTGCATATCCGTAGCGACTTCTTTGCATCCCGTCCGGCCTGGTACTGGCATATCCCATTGTTCTTATCGTTTTGGGGAATTCTGATTCTTGTATCCCGTATGGTCGGCAGAATGCCTCTTATCGGTGGTGGTGGCATTCCGCAGACACGTGGGGCAATTAACGGCCGGATCACTTATAAGCATCCGTTCATAGAGCTGGTGTCCAAATTCACCGGTGGAATCCTTTCCGTTTCTGCCGGATTGTCATTGGGGCGCGAAGGGCCGTCCGTACAGATAGGTTCTTATATAGGCAGTCTCGTTTCACGGTGGACGCATATTGTGCAGGGAGAACGCAAGCAGTTATTGGCGGCGGGAGCAGGAGCGGGGCTTGCGGCCGCCTTTGCCGCACCGCTGGCCTCTTCATTGATTGTGATTGAGTCTATCGAACGTTTCGACGCACCCAAGACGGCTATTACTACGCTGTTGGCAGGTGTGGTGGCAGGGGCTATTGCCAGTTTGGTTTTCCCTGTGAATCCTTATCATCTGATTGAGGTGTCGGAACCGGTTTTGACCTTTTTCGTCCAGATGAAATATTTTCTCATACTGGCTGTCATTATTTCTATTACCGGTAAAATATACTCTGCGCTTATGATTTCGTTCAAACGGGTATATTCTACGGTTAAGTCTCCGGTATATATCAAGATGTTTTATTTGGTGCTGGTTGCTTACATTATCTCATTGATGCAAGTAAACCTGACGGGTGGCGGCGAACAATTCTTGCTGGAACAGGCGCAGAACGGCAGTACGGAAATAATGTGGGTACTTGCCGTCATGCTGCTGCATTTCGGTTTCTCGGTATGCTCCGTTTCTTCCGGTCTTCCGGGCGGAAGCTTTATTCCTACTTTGGTGACAGGCGGGTTGTTGGGGCAGCTTGTAGGGTTGATTGCTGTGAGGCACGGCATTATCGAGCCTCAAAATATCACTTACGTCATGCTGATATCCATGTCTGCATTCCTGGTGGCTATTGAGCGTACGCCGCTTACGGCTATTGTGCTGATAACAGAGATTACCGGGCATTTTGAGGTTTTCTACCCTTCGGTGGTAGTAGGCGGG
>ERZ772881.2032-NODE-2032-length-15680-cov-5.128640_pt1 | contig 15680 bp, 14 predicted proteins | sample MGYA00580581_ERZ772881 | MGnify/ENA primary metagenome ERZ772881 (study PRJEB29015, sample SAMEA2737668) | human gut metagenome | biome: human gut; feature: human-associated habitat; material: faeces | place: China | collected 2012 ...
GGACTACATCGAGCGCGTGGCCACCCAGCAGAAGAACTGGATCGGCCGCAGCCACGGCGCAGAGGTCAATTTCGGCACCACTGCCGGGGACACCCTGACCGTGTACACCACCCGCTGCGACACCCTGTTTGGTGCCACCTACATGGTCGTTTCTCCGGAGCACGCTATGGTCAAGGAGTGGCTGGACAAGGGCATCCTCAAGAATGCCGATGCTGTCAAGGCCTATCAGGCCGAGGCAGCCCGCAAAAGCGACTTTGAGCGCAGCGAGCTGAACAAGGAAAAGACCGGCGTCAAGCTGGAAGGCGTCATGGGCATCAACCCGGTCAACGACAAGGAGATCCCCATCTTCATCTCCGACTAGTTTTATTCTGTATCAGCATGTGCAATGCTTCTTTTAGCTTCATGCTCTAAGATGGGTCCTCTCTCTGCCGACAATTTCTCGGTAGACCCTAATCCATTGGAAACTGTAGGCGGTCAAGTTCCCGCAACCATCGATGGCACTTTCCCCGTGAAATATATGAAGAAGAAAGCCATTGTTACTGTCACGCCAGAGCTGCGTTATGGCAACGGCGAGGTGACGAAAGGACAGGGCGCTACCTTCCAGGGAGAGAAGGTTCAGGGCAACAACCAGACCATCTCTTATAAGATGGGCGGTAAATACACCATGAAAACCTCATTCCCTTACAATCCCGATATGCAGCAGAGTGAGATGTATCTCACTTTCGACGCCCGCAAGGGGAACAAGGTTTACAATGTGCCGGCCGTAAAGGTTGCAAACGGTGTCGTCGCCACATCCGAGCTTTATAAGAAGACCATGGACAATGCGGGCGCTTGCATCGCACCCGACAGCTTCCAGCGTATCAAAGACCAGAAGGTACAAGCAAATATCAAGTTCCTTATCAATCAGGCCAATCTGCGTAAGAGTGAGCTAAAAAACAATTCCGTCAAGGAGTTCGTGAAGATGCTCAAGGAGATCAACGCCGACCGCAAGGGGTTGAACATGAAGAACGTAGAGGTTGCCGCTTACGCTTCTCCTGACGGTGGTTTTGCTTTCAACGACAAGCTGTCGAAGAACCGTGAGAAGGTCTCTACAGGCTATGTCAACAAGGAGCTCAAGGCTGCCAAACTCGGCGACACGAACGTTGACGCGCACTATACCGCTCAGGACTGGGAAGGTTTCAAGGAGCTTGTTGCTGCCAGCAACCTGCAGGACAAAGACGTTATTCTCCGTGTCTTAGAGATGTACAAAGATCCCGCGGAGCGTGAGCGCCAGATCAAGAACATGAGCGAGGGCTTCCGTGAGCTCGCCACAGGCATCCTGCCTGAGCTTCGCCGAAGCCGCCTCATTATCAATTATCAGACCGTGGGCCGCAGCGACGACGAAATCAACCAGCAGTACACCGAGGATCCGTCGAAGCTCAGCGAGGATGAGCTGCTCTATGCAGCCAGCCTGACCAACGATCCTGCTAAGAAGGCCGAAATTTACCAGAAAGCATCAGAGTTGTACGGCAACGACTACCGCTCGCTAAACAACCTTGCCGCTCTCGCCTTCAACCATGGTGACATGAACGCAGCCAAGCAGTACATCGCCCAGGCCCAACAGAAAGGCAACGCCCCAGAGGCTTATGCCAATCTCGCACTCATCGCCCTGAAGAACGGCAACACCAAGGAAGCTGAGAGCTATATCGCCAAGGCCAACGATGCCAACGGACTGAACGAGGTGCTCGGTAACCTGAATATCGCCAAGGGTGACTACGCTCAGGCTGTCAAGAACTTTGGTAACTCCACATCCAACAGCGCTGCTCTCGCACAGATTCTCACAAAGGATTATGCTACGGCTCTCTCCACACTTAACAACGTGAAGAATGCTGACGGCATGACAGAGTATCTGAAGGCTATTGTTTACAATCGTATGGGCAATACAACGGCTGCCAAAGAGGCTCTCCAGAAAGCAAAGCAGATTGACAGTGCACTGGCAACATATGCTTCCAAAGACCTTGAGCTTGCCAACCTGAAGTAATTTAACCGACATTAATAATATAGGAGCCATAGAGCCATAATGAAGAGGGGCTCTATGGCTTTTTTCTTTTTCCACATTATGCCACGCAACTTTTATCTCTTTCTTGCCATTCTCTTTCTCGTCTCCTGCGGTGAGGACAGCAAGCACTTCAAGATTGAAGGGCGGCTGCTGCAGATGAACCAGGGTGAGTTTTACATTTATAGCAACGACCCAGGCATCAACGGCATCGATACCATCAAAGTCCAAGGTGGCCGTTTCTCTTATGAGATGCCTTGCCTGTCACCTGTCACGTTGACGCTTGTATTCCCTAATTTTTCGACAACACCGGTCTTCGCGGAACCTGGAAAAACAGCAGAGATAGACGGTGATGCCTCACACTTGAAGATGTTGAAAATCAAAGGCACGAAGGACAATGAGCTGATGACGGACTTCCGCAGCCAGATATCAAACGCTTCACCACCAGAGATCAAGCATGATGTGGAACTGTTTATCAAAGATCATCCTGCATCGCCAGTGGGTGTGTGGCTGTTGGAGAAATACTTCATTGCCACTTCCAATCCCGACTATCAGACTGTAGACCGGTTAGTCAAGATCCTAATGGCAGAACAATCCGGCAACAATAGCCTGAAACGACTGGCGCAAAGTATTTCGAAACTAAATGATATAAGTGTGGGGAAGCGTCTGCCATCGTTCTTCGCCTATGACATCAACGGCCAGCCAATATCATCTTCTGAACTCTCGGCAGGCACGGCTGTCATTTGCGTTTGGGCGACATGGAGCTACGACAGTACTGACTTTCTCAGGCAATTGCAAACGTTGAAACAAACGAGCAGCATCAAAGTTGTCACCATCAACGTTGATCCCAGCAAGTATGATTGCCGCAACTTCACCAAAAACAACCAGATCACCTTGCCCGTAATATGCACAGGAGAAATGTTCGACACTCCCCTACTTAGGCAGTTAGGACTGCTGTCAGCCCCTGAGAATCTCGTCGTCAAGAACAGCAAAATCATTGGTCACGGCTTGTCCTCACAAGAGTTAACAAGGCTTTTAGGACACTAAAATAAAACAAGCCTATGCTCGTAAAAACCTATTCTGCTGCTGTCAACGGCCTACAAGTCACCCCCATCACCATTGAGGTAAGCCTGGTAAAAGGTGTGATGTACCACTTGACGGGACTTGGTGATGTGGCTGTGCGTGAAGGACGCGACCGCATTGCCGCCGCAATGCAATACAACGGATTAAAGTTTCCCAAGGCTGACATCACTGTCAACATGGCTCCTGCCGACCTAAAGAAAGAGGGAAGTGGCTTCGACCTGCCGTTGGCGATCGCCATTCTTGCCGCTGACGGGCAGATACCAGCCGATGCACTCGACCAATATATGATGCTCGGAGAATTAGGACTCGATGGCAGGTTGCAGCCTGCCAAGGGTGTGCTGCCCATTGCTATGAAGGCCAGGACTGAGCATTTCAAAGGGCTGATAGTGCCGAAACACAATGAGCGGGAGGCCGCAATTGTGAACCAAATCGCTGTCTACGGCATAGAGACGCTGACAGACGTCATCAATCTGCTCTCCGGACAGAAGCAGTTTGAGCCGTGCGTCGTTGATACGCGCAAAGAATTCTACGAGCAACAATACGATTTTGACCTTGATTTCGCTGACGTACGCGGGCAAGAGAATGTGAAGCGTGCCCTGGAGGTCGCTGCTGCAGGCGGCCACAATGTCATCATGATTGGGCCGCCTGGATCCGGCAAGAGCATGATGGCCAAGCGGTTACCGTCTATTCTTCCACCGCTGACCCTTAGCGAAAGTCTTGAGACGACACAGATCCATTCCGTAGCCGGTACATTAAAACACGGATCCGCACTAATCTCTCAGCGACCCTTCCGTGCACCCCACCACACTATTTCCGAAGTGGCACTGGTGGGCGGTGGCAACAATCCCATGCCCGGTGAAATCAGCCTGGCTCACAATGGCGTTCTATTCTGCGATGAGTTGCCAGAATTTAACAAACATACCTTAGAGGTATTGCGGCAGCCCTTGGAAGACCGGCAGATCACTATCAGTCGCGCCAAATATTCAGTCACCTATCCGGCCTCATTCATGTTTGTGGCCTCGATGAATCCATGTCCCTGCGGCTATTATGGCGACCCCACCCACCACTGTGTCTGCTCTCCTGGGCAAATTCAGCACTACCTTAACAAGATTTCAGGCCCGTTGATGGACCGCATCGACATACAGTGTGAGATTGCGGCCATTCCTTTTAAGGAGCTCAGCAAAGCGCAGTCCGGTGAGCCATCAGCCAAGATCCGTGAGCGCGTCATAGCCGCACGAGCCATACAGACCAATCGATACAAGGGCATTGCGGGCATCCATTGCAATGCGCAGATGACGGAAAAAATGATTCATCAATATGCCGAGCCCGACAATGACAGTCTCTGCCTGCTACGTGAAGCCATGGAGCGGTTGAGTCTCTCGGCACGTGCCTACAGCCGTATCTTAAAAGTCGCACGCACCATTGCCGATCTCACCCAATCAGAAAAGGTATTGCCATTGCACATTGCAGAAGCCATCGGTTACCGACAACTCGACAGGGGAGACTGGGCAGAAAGGGGAATATAATCTGCTGTTCTGCAAGAATGGCTCCCAGCAACGCACCTATCCTATGCGGTTTATGTCGCGAGTGGCAACAGATAACCACGCTCTCAAATTACAGATACTTCAGCAGGAAAGCCTTCACCCAGCGTGAATAGTGACTTCTGTGGTCTTTGAAACTGCGCGCGTGAGTGGAGCCATGGAAGATCACCATCTCTTTAGGTGCAGGCTTGGCGGCGTAGAGCGGATAAATCATACGCGTGGGCACAAACGTATCATTGCCGCCATGGATGAAGAGCATCGGCTTGCGGCATTTGGCTACCTGCCTTAGTGGAGAAGCTTCACCGAACGACCAGCCGTAGCCTGCCTTGTTAAGGGCTGACGCTGAATAGAGAAGTGGGAAATCAGAAAGCCCGAACATCCTGTCAAGCTCATAACTGAACTCATCCCAAACAGAAGTGTAGCCACAATCTTCAATGAAGCATTTGATATATGCTGGCGTGTCCTCGCCCGAGACATTCATCGTCGTAGCGCCCCCCATTGACCATCCATGAATAACGATACGTGCATGACCAGTGGTGTCATCCTTGAAGAGGAGATCGGCAATGGCTGCCCATCTGAGCACGTCATGGCGGTCGTTCCAGCCCATCTGCATGACTGTCCCGCCGCTCTTACCATTGGCATGCAGGTCAGGGATGAGCACATTCATGCGCATCTCTTGGTTGTAGAAACATGCGAAATGCAACATGTCCACGGCGTTGTCGGTATAGCCCGGCACCAACACAGCTGTACGCGGCGTTTTCCTCGGTGCCTCAATGATGAGTGCATGCAGGCGTGTACTGTCATCGCTTAGTAAGCCCTTCTCCGCGTTCGACATCACCACAAAGGTGTCACGAAGAGCCTTTACATGCTGTAACGAGTCCAGCCACGACACCATCCAAGGGTATCTTCCGCGCATTATCGCATACTGCAGAGTATAGTCGCGTCCCTTGTTATGAGCAGGACAAAGCGAAAAATCAATCAGATAGATACTTCCTCCCAAGACAAATAATATAATGAGACTAAGGATCAGCGAAGTAATCCACAAGGCTATTTTGTTTTTTCTTCCCATTGCTACAGATTTATGTCTGCAAAATTAAGAATAAAGCTGGTGATAACAAAGCTTTCCCGTTTGCATTTTCCTGGATTAAAATAGAGGAAGAAGGTCTTCGGTAACCTGCACCGGTGGGTCCGACAGACATCCCTCGTAGGCTCAGATAGAGCAAGATGAGCCTACATAAAGAGCGTCTGGCCGGCATCGGGATTCTTTTTAATTGGACCCTAAAGGTATTATAAAAAACGACGTAATATATGTCGTATATAAAAACTATTCAAGCTAAGATTTCATTCGCCAATCGGGCCTATCTTCATCATCTATACGGTTCAATACACCATAATCACCTTTTATCGCATAGAAGATAGCCTTCATGCGTCCCCTGAAATGCTCCCACCATAACTTACCGTGAGGATGTTTGTTCTGCTCTTCAATCCATGGCTTTCCCAAGTATGTGAGATAGTTGCGTATGGTAGAATTGAGTATCCGCCATTTAAAAAAGAACAATGGCAAGTATTTGTTTTTCTTTACGACGGCAGTCGTTTTGCACTCAAAATGATAAGCCCTGCTGGCTGCCAAGCCTTTAAAGTAACGCACGCCCACAAACAGCAATTTGGCTGTAAAGTCTGGGTCACTGCCCATACCTGGCGTAAACTCTATGCTGTAGCCGCCTACCAGGTCCCAGATGTCACGGTGAACCAGCGAAGGTGGGCATGTGGCACCTTGCCAGTCTTGTAACTTCAATTGTGAGAACTCATTGAGCAGGCGTTGCTCCTGAAAATTGTCTGGCCGGTCACCATAATCAGCCTGCCAACCTTTCAACCCACCGGGATGATGATGCGGTTGTATGGTTGAGGCCGAGAGATAGAAATAGTTACTGTTAAGTTTTCTCACTTCATCATAGAAGGCTACATCCCACCCAGGTAATAAATACATATCATCGTTGAGAAACAATATATAATCAGTCTTCACCTTGGTACGCATTATGTTCATGGCCAGGCAAACACCTACATTATTCCGACTATAAGTATAGTCAAGTCCCTGTGCCTTCACCCATTCTAATGTACCGTCCTTACCCTCATTGATATGCACAATAATCTGGTGGCGATAGGCCGAATGTTCACGGATGCTTCTGATACATAGCTGTAAGAAAGGTAGGTTGTTCCACGATGGGATAAGAATGGAAAACAACATTCTCCCATCTGCATTGTCATTATTAAAAGAGAGATGCTCTATCGTAGGTTGCATATTCAATGGGAGTTAGCTAATATGTTAATATCATATTGCAAAATTACAAAAAAAGATAGACTTATATAAAAGTCAGGGATATTTTTTTTGCCTCCCAACGGAAAAGCATTACTTTTGCGAGGATATGACGAAGATGCAACTTTTCAATAACCGATACAAGTCGATGCGTGACTTTCTCCTTGGGATTCCAGAGCGGATGGACAAGGATGGCGAATACGTGTATGGCGGCAGACGTAATCTCATCAAGCGTTTCACGGCACCTGATGGGGAGATGCTCATCGTGAAGCGTTTCCACGCACCCCAGTTCATCAACCTATTTGTCTACTCTTGGGGGGTGCGCAAGTCGAAAGGTGCGCGTGCGTTCCAGAATGCCACAATTCTGCGAAAGCACGGCATCAATACCCCCGAGCCCATCGCTTACATGGAAAAGCGTAAGGGAGGTTTGCTGAGAGAGAGCTGGCTCATCACGGCGCAGTGCCCTTACACACATCTGCTCTATGAAATGGGTTCGGCAGCGCCTGACACCTACGAGCCCATGGCCAAGGCCCTCGCTGCCTTCACAGCTCACATGCACGACGAAGGCATCCTGCATAAGGACTTCTCACCCGGAAACATCCTGTGGGACAAAGATGGATGCGGCAACATTGTCTTCTCTCTTGTGGATATCAACCGCATGTATTTCGCCCCTGTGGATATCCGTCGCGGCTGTTCCAATTTTACACGTCTTTGGGGACCGAAAAGGTTCATAGAGCTGCTCGTACGCGAGTATGCGCACCAACGGCATTTCGATGAGGAGCAAGTCCTTAGCATTGCACTTGCAGCCCGGGAAAAGTTCTGGATGAGATATCAACGTCATCACAAGATACCTTTTCCTTACGAGAAATAATCAGGTAAACATGGTAAATACAAAGTAATTTTGGCTAACTTTGTATCACTATTCTAATCAATTCACAAACGATGGCAAGCCATATCAGAAGGAGACTTTTCTTATTTCTAAGCCTATTGTCATTGACGCTGCCCATGAGCGTAAAGTCAACGACCGGTACGTTCACCGTCGGCAACAAGACTTCTCTGCTCAATGGCCAACCGCTCACGGTCAAAGCCGCCGAGATTCATTATCCCCGCATCTTGCGTGCCTATTGGGAATGCAGCATCAAACTGTTTCCAAGGGTCAAGCAGGGCGCGCCGGGGGCTATTAAAGACTACTATATTTACATTACACTATGAGCATCAATATCAAGCGGACCGCACAAAAGCGTGTGGTCATTGTCGGCGGCGGCTTAGGAGGCCTCCGCCTTGCAGAAGACCTGAAGGGCAGTGGCATGCAGGTCGTCCTGATCGATAAGAATAATTACCATCAGTTTCCACCACTTATTTATCAGGTTGCCTCAGCAGGACTGGCGCCCAGCAGCATATCCTTTCCCTTCCGCCAGCTCTTCCGCCACCGCAAGGACTTCTTTTTCCGTATGGCTGAAGCGCGTGCCGTGTTTCCTGACAAGAAGATCTTGCAGACATCTATCGGCAAGATCAGCTACGACTACCTCGTCTTCGCGGCTGGCGCCACCACCAACTTCTTTGGAAACAAGGACGTGGAGGAATGGGCCATACCCATGCGCACCATGTCCGAGGCCATGGGGCTGCGTAATGCTCTGCTCTCCAACCTGGAGCGCGCAATGACCTGCGCCACCGAAGAGGAACGTCAGGAGCTGCTCAACATCGTCATCGTAGGCGGTGGAGCCACCGGCGTGGAGATTGCAGGCGCTATCTCGGAGATGAAACGCTACGTCATCCCCAACGACTACCCCGACATGGACGCTTCCCACATGCACATCTACCTGCTCGAGGCCGGCGACAGACTGTTGGCAGGCATGTCGAAAGAATCGTCCGACAAAGCGCTCACCTTCCTCAAAAGCATGGGCGTGGACGTGCAGTTTGGTAAGATGGTGACCGACTACCGCGACTTCCGGGTGATGATCAAGGATGGCACGAGCATCGCTACTCGCACCTTCCTGTGGGTCTCAGGCATCCGCGCACAACCCATCACCGGCATCGACGGCGACCGGTTAGGGGATTCCGCATTAATGTGGACGAATACAACCGCGTGCAGGGGCTTGACGGCATTTTCGCCATCGGTGACCAGTGCCTTATGACGGCAGATGCCGCCTATCCTAAAGGGCATCCGCAGCTCGCACAAGTTGCCATCCAGCAGGCAAGGCTACTCGCACAGAACCTCAGAAAGATTGATCATGGAGATGCTTCGCTCACGCCCTTCCACTACAAAGACCTTGGAAGCATGGCCACCATCGGCCGCAACAAGGCTGTGGCCGACATCGGAAAGATCCACACGCAGGGCTTCATAGCCTGGCTCTTGTGGCTCGTTGTGCACCTGCGCTCTATTCTCGGCGTGAGAAATAAACTCGTCGTCATGCTCACCTGGGCATGGCAATACATCACCTACAACAACTCCATCCGCACTATCGTCTACGCCACCAAACCCAAGATGATACGTGAGCGCATCAAGCGTGAAGCCACAACCCACCTTGGTGAGGATCTGATGGAAGAGGAAAAAGAGTGAATCGATAGGCAAGATATAGGATATGCATAGTGAAATCTGTTCCGCCCTGCAGGCTGACAAATGCTTTAACGAATGGTTGCAGCTGCTCCCCACCGCTTTCGACCATATGGGTGAGGTGGTTTTCAGCGGCCGCAATCAAATCCGGAAAACAGCTGTGCAGCTTGATGACGGCTCCATGACGGTAGTCGTTGTCAAGCGCTACAGGGTTCCACACTTCTTCCAACGCATTGCCTACAGCTGGCTGATCGCCACCAAAGCCAGGCGCGCTTACTTCAATGCCTGGCAGCTGAACTCGCGGCATATAGACACTCCCGAGGCTCTTGCCTACACGGAGTGCAGGGCGGCGGGGTGGCTGGGCTACAGCTTCCTACTGACAAAGGTGGACGATCAGGAAGCCATCGCCGGCATGCTCCGCATGGACGATGCCTTTGACCGGCCTTTCGCCACAGCACTTGCCGCATTCTTTGCACGGCTGCACGACAGGGGCGTCATCCATCAAGACCTCAACAACACCAACATCCGATTCAGCCGGAAAGAGGATGGCACCTACTCTTTCTCGCTTATCGACATCAACCGCATGACCTTCTTTTGCCCTAATGAGGCGCCACCGCTCAGAGAGTGCCTCCACAACCTGACGTTGTATTGGGATCTGTCGCCAATGTATAGTTATGTCGCGCACGAATACATACGTCTGCGCGGGCTTCCGGAAGAGACCTATCCGCTGCTCATAAGAATCAAGAAGGCACACGACCGGCACTGGCGCCACAAGAAAGCATTGTCACACCTGTGGCACCAGATTGTTCATTAATACGTTTGGAATATGGATCAGAAGATTTCTGTCGTCATCAACACTTACAATGCAGAGCTCCATCTCAGGGAAGTTCTTGAGAGTGTCAAGGGGTTCGACGAGGTTGTTGTCTGCGACATGGAGAGCACCGACCACACACTGGACATCGCAAAGGAATATGGTTGCAGGGTGATCAGAATAGCCAGGGGAGACTTCAAAATTGTGGAGCCAGCCCGAAACATTGCCATCCAAAGTGCCACTTATCCATGGGTTTTGGTAGTTGATGCTGATGAAATCGTGACCCCTGAGCTCCGTGACTATCTCTATGCACGCATCAAGGAGCCCGATTGCCCACAGGGATTATACATTCCCCGCCAAAACCGCTTCATGAACATGCCGATGAAAGGGCGTGTGGGCGACCGACAGCTCAGATTCTTCATCCGCGAGGGAACAGCATGGCCGCCCTATGTGCATGCCACTCCCCATGTCAAGGGAAAGACAGCCCGCATTCCACATCTGCGCAACGTCATGCTCAGGCATCTCAACGAGAGCAGTCTTCACACCGTCATAGAAAAGGACAACCGCTATTCCGACGACGAGGTCAACAAGCGTATCGACAGGCACTATGGCGTGTTTACGCTCTTCTACCGGCCAGCTTTCCATTTCTTCAAAAACTATATCATTGACGGCGGTTACAAAAACGGCGTCAATGGGATAATCCATGCCACACTAAAGGCTTTCTACCAGTTCATTCTCGTAGCAAAAGTCATTGAGAAGCGTGAAGCTGGTCTCTCTCCTTCCCACGCAGATGCGGCTGCTCCGAGGCCGTGATAGCCAAGCGTCACGCAATGGTCGGGACGAATAGGCGCCAAGTCGTGGACGATGATGGAGGAATACATGGCTGAGCGCTGGATGCCTTTCCATCAGTGTGGCGATGTGTTCGTTGACCACAACGATCGATGACGGCAGCGGGGAACATTCGCCTGAGCGTGTTCATCAAAGGAGTGGAAAGAATGGTACCACCCATTTAGCGTATTCTGACAATGAGAATGCGCAAGGGCTTTTTAGGATGGTTTTTTATGGCCTGATGATCCATCCTCAATGTTCAACTTATAATTTTCTGATACACGCAGCATATCTGCGCGGCGACGTCGTTGTTCTCGAACCGCTTGATGTAGTCGCGTGAGCGTGCCACTACTTCCTCGCGGTCGGCCCTATCCACCATCGTCTCAATGGCAGTAGCAAGCGCCCTGGCATCATCAGGCGAGACGTAGAGGCTGTCGGGGCCGCCCGCTTCTTCAAGACACGAGCCCGTGGCAGCCACTACGGGAAGTCCACATTGGATCGCTTCGATGATGGGAATGCCGAATCCCTCGTAGCGCGACGGATAAACGAAACATGCAGCATGACGGTAGAGCAGCGGCAACTCGTCATTGCCCACGTTGCTGAGAACATGTAGACGGTGCTCCAACCCATGGTTGCGGGCATAGCGCAGCACCTGCTCTGTGTAAGCGGTCTGACGTCCCACCAGCACTAAATGGAGGCCATTGGGCAAGAACGCGAGCGCTTCAACGCTCTCTAATGCGTTCTTCCGCTCCTCAATCGTGCCTACCTGGAGGATATAGCGCGGCCCAAGGTCACGGCGAAGGCGCGTGTCAGCACAGCCCTCAACACCTTCAGCACCTTTTCCCGCCACGGCAAAGTGCCGTGCGGCGCTTTGATAGATCACCGAGATATGGCTCTCAGGATAGTCGCTGAAAGCCAGGATGTCGCGCTTAGTGCACTCGCTGATGGCAATGATGTGGCTGGCTTCACACAGGGTGCGGTAGAATTTCCGCTTGTAAATCTGCACGTCCAGCCAGTGGTAATACTCTGGATGTCGGAGGAAGATGAGGTCGTGGATAGTGACAACCGCCGGTATACCCGCCTCGTGAATACCCCAGGGTAACTCGCCTGAGAGCCCATGGAAGAGGTCTATGCCGTCACTACGCAGGTCATTGACGATGCCATGGCTGCGCCAAAGGTCGCGCTGGATGCGCAAAGGCGCACGTTCCGGATAGCGGAAACACACATTGGGCCGCGCGTAGACTTGCGAGCGCAAGTCGTCACGGCCCTTGTCGGGCGCATAGAGCAACAGTTCGTCGGTAGTGTCGACCGCCGAAAGACTGTTGATGAGTGTACGTCCATAGTTGCCCAACCCCGTTGCGTTACGCACGATGCGCTTGGCGTCATACCCTATTTTCATGGTTCTGCTTGTTGATGATTCGGCAAAGGTATCATAAAAAAAGCAGAAAACGACGTCCCTTCACTATTTTATTACTGAGTTGTTTCATAGTCACGTCGTCGTCCACCACGTGCAGGAGAAGTCTCCTGCACGTGGCGGAGAATCGTTCGGCACGTGGCGGAGAATCGTCCCTCAAATGCAGGACCATAAAAAAACATGAGGATGATCATGGAAAAATCGTCCTCATGCCTCTATAGAAATGTCGTTTCTGCCCGTTATGCCTTCCACAGGCCATGGAGGTTGCAATACTCACGTGCAACTACCTTGGTGGCGTCGGTCTTGAACTCAGCCATGGGCTTGTCCTCCGGAGTAAGGTCACGGCGCAGCACACCATTGGGCGTCACCAGCTCAATCCACTGGATATAGTGCTCTGGCGTCATGGGATGAGCCACGCTGCCCACTGTGACGCGGTAGCCGCCCTCAATTTTCTCCACCACTGGTACGTGCTTTTCTGTTGCCGCGTCGGTGGTATTCTCTTTCAACAGTGTCATGGGCTCGCCGCAGCACACGGGTACAGCACCCTCATGCAAAACCTCAACGATGCCACCACAGTGCTTACACTTATAAACTTCTCCTTTTTTAGTCATAATGTTTTTGTCTTTAAAATGTTTCTGTATCAATTTCGTTTTACCATCATTCCGCATTATCCGAAGATGATAACATTGCAAATTTATAAACTTTCCATAAAACAGCCAACAAAAAACAGAAAAAAGTGCACACAATCCTTATCTAACCAATCAAAATCATTCTCTCTTGGGGAGAGACTTCACTTCTTTGTTAGATAAAAAGACATATGGAAACTCTCTTCCTGTTTCTACATCAGTAAAGTCTAATGTATAAGTTGCCTTAGGCATGATACTTATCTTTGACATATTATTGAGAAGATTGATTGCTTCATGCTTTTTTAATCTAAACGTATGCCTGAATTCTTTATCTTCACCCTGTAAATCAAAAGACAGTATGGATCCGCCTTCAGAGATGTGATATGTTCCTTTCATTATCGGAATATCATTATATTTATGCTGCATATTGTTATAACTGAAAACATAAGAGATGCTATCTTTGCTTGAAATAAGAGCAAATAAACTTAGCGGTATATCTAAATTAGCTACTTCGCTAAAATCAAATACCAACGTAAGAAAAGGGTAAACCACTTGAACGGCAATATTGCATGATTCATTTGTAATTTTGTCTCGAACAACGATATTTGTTTCACCCTGTTCCCTCCCAATAAGAGAGACTTTCTGTTGTTTTCCATTTTGAGACGTCGAAAATAAAGTTTCAACGAAGTCATTTCCTTCCACTATTAGTTGTCCACTACCGCCAGTTACAGGGAGTGATACTGTATCTCCCAAAGCTACTTCACAATAATTATCAATAGTCAATGGCTGATGTTCGTTTTCTTCCTTATTGGAACACGCGAATAGGCAGGACACCAAGAAGCATATCAATATTAAATATAATTCCTTAATCATATGTATATAGTAAAAGAGGGAGCATCCTAATTAATGCTCCCTAATTTAATTAATTTTTTCTTACGTTAGGATAGAGTTTCAGATCTTGATTGTAATAACCGTTACCTGACGTTTTAAAATCAAGATTAGTTGTATTTCTATCTACCATATAGTAACCGTCATCGATGCCACTCCATCCAAAATTAGCATGAATATAAGTGTCATTCTGCATTACTACGGAACGTGTTGTTGCTGTTCTCTTACGAATTTGGTAGCCATCAAGAATCCAGCAGTGTCGACCGCCTACACTGGAACTTCTAGTACCCGCTTGATAAGCTCCTGTAATAATTACTGGATACAATCTATCAAGAGATACTATAATCCGTCCTGCATCCATTGAATAGCCTGCCCATTTCTTTCCAGAATCAAAAGTGATGCCAAGTCCATTAAGATAACTTGAAGCATTACTTATTTTTGCACTACCTTCTCCATTATTCCAAGTCGTTTGAATCCCGTGAGCGACATGATAAAAAAGATTTGAAATTTGTATTTTAAGTGATTCATTATCAAAATCGTAGATTTGTGGAGAAGTCTTCAAGTTTTTCCAATTCAGCACAACTCCATTGACCACGGATAAACATTCATAAAAAGCTACTATCTGAGCAATGGCTACAGTAGTACAGCCTACCGCATTTTTTCCATAATAGGGAAATCCTTGAAGGTCTGATACTGTGGTTTCTGCCATTAAGTTATTGTATGGAGCCCACTGATTCCATTGTGTAGTGATCAGTGGTGGCACTTGTTTTAGCAACGTACCTTGGGGAGTAGATGCAGCTGCTCGAGTGATACTATTCTGTACTCTGATTCTGTCTTTTATTTGGTCAAAGGTAAAATTATTCGTCCCTAAATCTTCTGATATTTTAGCAATAGTCCTAACCCGCAATGAATCCCTGATAATTTCAGCTGTGTTTATTTTGCTTATCAAAGAACGCTGTGCTTCTCTAAGCATCATAGCCGCGCCTTTATTAGCTAGTGTATCGTTGATGGAGCCATGTTCTATATATGCTATTACACCAGGGGCTCTTTCATCCCCCGAAACAATAGCGTAACCATCATTATTCTCACCATTTAGTTTAACTTCGTAAAGAGGAATCTGATGTTTTGCCTTATCCAATAAGAGGAAAGACTTCTTCACAATTATGGGATTAGCTACAGAAGCTCTAGTGAAATTATCTAGTGCAGAGAATTCATTTACCATACCTACAATTTCACTCTGCGACATTTCTTGTAAAGAATCATGCGCAATACTTTCATACTCCTGTTGTGTGAGTGTAATGGACTCTCCTGTGTCGTTGTGGAAACTGTCGTTTGCATCAGAGCAAGAACTCATTATCCCAACTACACATAGAGTAAAGATAAAAAACTTTTTCATTATTTTATTTTTTAGATTTACATTGCAAAGTTAAGTGTTTTTTATCTTACTACAATTAAAAAGTTACTGAAACGGAAAAATGTGATATTAAAACGGAATATTCTCAGATTAAACAATAACGAATCATTTAGAAAGTAGAGTGTCAAGTTTGTGTATAACTTTGTAGCCACTTTAAGGGTCTAATTTATAG
>ERZ772881.2047-NODE-2047-length-15583-cov-3.643934_pt1 | contig 15583 bp, 15 predicted proteins | sample MGYA00580581_ERZ772881 | MGnify/ENA primary metagenome ERZ772881 (study PRJEB29015, sample SAMEA2737668) | human gut metagenome | biome: human gut; feature: human-associated habitat; material: faeces | place: China | collected 2012 ...
GATGGTCAGTGCCGGAGACCCCATCAAGTACGCAAACATTCACTCGTCCTACTGGCAGAAATATCTGTCCGGTTTTGGGCGGCTTTCAAAATGATTGGAGGAAAACATGAGCGAAAAACTCGATAAGCTGCGCGCTTCTCTGGAAAAAGAGAAGGAGCAGCTGACGGAAAAACTCCAAATCCTGGAAAAACAGCTCCAGGAATTGGCGGAACTTTCAAGTACCCTGGGAAAACAAGAAAAAGACCTGGAGCAGCAGCTCCAAGAACGGGAAAACGCCTATAATGCCTACCAGGAAAAGACATTGGCTCGGGAAAAGGAAGCCGCAGGCTACCGGAGCCAACAGGCTGTATTGGGAGAACGGATCCAGCAGAGCCGGAACCGGATCGCTCAATTGGCCAAGAGCCGGAAGGGATTGGAGGAAGAACTGGCCCAGAGCCAGGAGAACCTGAACCTGGTGACTGAGGAGTATGATAAACTGGAAGAAACCCAGTACCGGGCTCAGAAACTGCTGGAAAAGGCTGCTGCAGAAAAGGAAACCCTTACCGGAGTGGTCCAGGGAGCAGAGGAAAAACTAAAGACTTACCAGGCGCAGGCTTTTGACAGCATGCGGACCCTGGTGATGACCCGGAATCAGCTGTCCGGGGTGCGGCAGGAACAGGAACGGCTCCATCGACAGCAGGAACAGCTGAAGGAAAAAATCCGGGAAGGAGAAGAAGGGCTCCAGGCCGTGACGGAACAGCTCCAGGAAGAGAAATCCCGGCTGGAAGGCTTGGAAAGCCGGAAACAGCAGCTGGAGGCACAAGCCCGGCAGCTGAATGAGAAACTGGAAAAAAGCGTCCAAAGTTACCGGGAAGAGAACCGCCGGCTGGAAGGTGCCCAGCGGACCCTGAACCAGAAAAAAGCCCGTCTCCAAGTGCTTTCTGCTATGGAACGGGAGCATGAAGGATTCAGCAAAGGGGTGCGGACGGTGTTGGGAGCCAGGGCTCCTTTCCAAGAACGGATCTGCGGCGTGGCAGCGGAGCTGTTTACGGTAGAAGATGCTTATGTAACCGCCTTGGAAACGGCCCTGGGAGGCGCACTCCAGAACATCATCACCCAAGATGCACGGGCGGCCCAGGAAGCCATTGCCTATTTGAAAGAGCAACAGGGAGGACGGGCTACCTTCCTTCCTTTGGATACCCTGCGGCCACGCTTCATGGGCAGCCGGGAAAAAATAGCTTTGGACTGTCCGGGCATCATCGGCATAGCTGCGGATCTGGTCCGCTGTGAGAAAAAAATCCGGCCGGCAGTCCAGTTCCTCTTGGGTCAGGTGCTGGTAGCCGATACCTTGGAACATGCCCTGGCAGCTGCCCGGAAAACCGATATGCGGGTGCGGGTGGTGACCTTAGAAGGAGATGTGGTCTATGCGGGCGGTTCCCTCAGCGGCGGCCAGAAGCAGCCAGGAAAAAGTTTCCTCTCCCGGAAACAGGAAATCCGGCAGCTCACGGAGGAAGCCCAGCAGCTGGAAGCGTCCTGCGGAGCCTGTCAGCAGCAGCTGGAAGCCCTGACCCAGCGGGGCCGGGAACAGAGAGAAGCCCGGCAGCAGTGTCTGGAAGAACTTCAGAAAATCGAAGTGGAAAAAGCCGGAACAGAGGCACGGGTCCAGCAGGAAACGGCTCAGAGAAAGAAACAGCAGGAAGCAATGGAAGTGCTTTTACAGGAGAAGCGGCAGGGAACAGAGCGGTTCCTGGCGCTCCAGGCACAGGTACAGGAATTGGCCCCTAAAGTGGAGCAGCTGGAAAATGCTGACTTGGAAGGGAAAAAAGCGGCCCAGGCCCTCAGTGACGGGCTGGTGGAACAGCGGACCCAGCTGGAGGCGGCCACCCGGCGGCATCAAGATGCCCTGATTTCCGTCAATGCGGGAAAGAGCCAGCTGGAAGCCTTGAACGCCAGGATCCAGTCCATCGATCAGCTGGGGGAGAAGACCCAGCTGGAGATCACCCAAGGAGAAGAGGAAGCCCGGCAGCAGGAAGCGAAGATCAAGGAATGTGAAAAGAACTTGGCAGGACTGGCTGAAAAGCTCACAGCCCTGGAGCAGGAACTGGCTGGATCCCAGGGGGCGCGGCAGCAGTTCTTCCAGGAAAAGGAAGCGTTCCTGGCCAAACGGCAGCAGCTGACCCAGCAGGGAATCATCCTGAAGGGACAGGAAGCCAGCATCCAGCAGCGTTTCCACAACAGTGAGATGGAACAGGTGAAAAAGGCGGCGGAAGCCGAACACGGCCGGCAGCAGCTGATGGAAGCCTATGGACTTACCGAGGAAACGGCTCGGGAGGAAGCTCTGCCCGGAGAACTGCCGGAGGGGGAACTGAAAAGACGGGAAGCCCAGGCCTCCCAAGAACTGACGGAGCTGGGACCGGTGAACCAGGCGGCCGAAGAAGAATACCAGGCGGCTCGGGAACGATACGACTTCCTGAAGGGCCAGTATGAAGATATGACCCAGGCCAAAGCCCAGCTGGAAACCGTAATCAGCGGTATCAATACAGATATGACCCGCCGGTTCCGGGAAGCCTTCAGCAAGATCAACGGGTATTTCGGAGACTGTTATGAAAAGCTGTTCGGAGGAGGCCGGGCCCGGCTCCGGATCCAGGATGAAAACCATATCCTGGAATCGGGCATCGAGATCGAAGTCCAGCCGCCGGGGAAAAAGATGAGGAATCTTTCCCTGTTTTCCGGAGGAGAACGGGCCCTCACCGTCATCGCCCTGCTTTTCGCCCTCCTGACTTACCAGCCGGCACCTTTTGTGATCCTGGATGAAATCGATGCCCCGCTGGATGAAACCAATATCGACCGTTTTGCCCAATTCCTGAAAGCATATGGACAGAAGACCCAGTTCATTGTGATTACCCATCGGAAGGGAACCATGGAGGCTGCAGATGTACTCCACGGGGTCACCATGGAAGAATCGGGGGTATCCAGGGTCCTGTCTGTGAAATTATCGGAGGTACCGGAATCATGAGTTTTATGGAACAACTGAAAGACGGGCTCAGCAAGACCCGGAAAAATTTCACCGAACGGATGGAAGAGCTGGTGGGAGCCAGCGTGGAACTGGATGACGACTTCATGGATGAGATGGAGATGATCCTGGTAGCCGGGGATGTGGGGATCAAGACCACGGAAAAGATCATGGCTGCCCTTCGGAAGGCGGCAGCCACTCGGCAGATTAAATCGCCGGCAGAAGCCCTGCCCTTCCTGAAAAACTATATCGCCGACATGCTGAAGACCACGGGGCCTCGGATGCGCTTCAAAGGTCATCCTTCCATCGTGCTGGTAGTAGGAGTCAATGGGGTGGGGAAGACTACCACCATCGGCAAACTGAGCAATTACTACCGTCTCATGGGCTACAAGGTGATGATGTGCGCTGCGGATACCTTCCGGGCCGGTGCTACGGAACAGCTCCAGATATGGGGGAAGAAGGCCCAGGTGGATGTGATCGCCCACGGGGATGGAGCGGATCCGGCGGCGGTGGTCTATGACGGGGTCCAGGCGGCCATTGCCCGAAAGGCAGATGTGCTGTTTGTGGATACGGCCGGGAGGCTCCACAACAAGACCAATCTCATGAAAGAACTGGACAAAATTTACCGGGTGATCCGGAAAGAAATCCCTGACGGTCCTCATGAGACCCTGCTGGTGCTGGATGCCACTACTGGCCAGAATGCCATCAGCCAGGCCAAGATCTTCCTGGAAACCGCCCATGTGACCGGTGTGGTGCTCACCAAACTGGACGGCACCGCCAAAGGGGGCGTGGTGGTCGCCATCAAGGAAGAACTGGGGCTGGATGTGAAATGGATCGGCATTGGGGAAGGGATGATGGATTTCCGGCCTTTCGATCCCCAGCAGTTTGTGGAAGCATTGTTTGAGACGAAAAAATAAGGGGTGCTGCGGGAGCAGCACCCCGGTTGCGGGTCGCGAGCCGTGAGTCGCGGGCTTGTTGGCGGAGCCCGAAAATCCGATTTTCCAGATTTCTGTCGAATTTTCCTTATCATTCCTATAGAAAAAAGAACGAAAGGTTTAAACGTCCAAGCTCGCGACCCGTGCCCCGCGACCCGCGACCGGGGGTGCTGCGCAGAATGCGCAGCACCCCTTTACGTATGTCCGCAGGATCCGGAAATCCTCATCGAACACAGTGATATCCGCCCGTATCCCTGGTTCCAGGGTTCCCCGGTCGGTGAGGCCCAGTTCCCGGGCTGGATTGGCGGTGGCCAGCTGGACGGCTTGGGGCAGGGTCAGATGACCCCATTTCCAGATGTTCCGGACGGCTTTTTCCATGGTGAGGATGCTGCCGGCCAGGGTCCCATCTGCCAAAGTGGCCCGGCCATCTTTGACGTAGACCGTCTGGCCTCCCAATTCGCTTTTCCCTTCTCCCAGGAGGCAGGCCCGCATGGAGTCGGTGATCAGTACCACCCGGTCCAAACCTTTGGCACGGACCGCCAGTTCCAAGGCAGCCGGATGGATATGGATCCCATCTGCGATCAGTTCGCAGGTCACCGGCAGGGTCAGGGCCGCTCCTACCAAACCGGGCTTCCGGTGGTGGAGGGGACTCATGGCATTGAACAGGTGGGTGATGTGGCTGGCGCCGGCGGCCACGGCCTGGGCAGCCTCTTCAAATGTGGCATCGCTGTGGCCCAGGGAGACGATGATCCCGGCTTGGCGGCACCGGGAAATGAAATCTGTGTCCTCCAGGGTCTCCGGCGCCAGGGTCAGGATCCGGATCAGGCCGGCGAAAGGTTCCACCAGTTCCCAGCTGGCTTTTCGGATGTGGCAGGCCTTTTGGGCTCCTTTGTATTTTTCGCTGATGAAGGGCCCTTCCAGGTTGGCCCCCAGGATTTCCGCTCCAGCCACTGTGCCCTGGGCTTCCCGGATGGCGGTGAGGGCCTGGGTGATGGCTCCTCTGCCGCTGGTCATGGTGGTGGGCAGCCAGCCGGTGACTCCGGTGGAAGGCAGCAGCCGGCTCATGGTCCTGAGAGCCTTTTGGGTGCCGTCCATCACATCCTTTCCCCCGCAGCCGTGGATGTGGAGATTGAGGAACCCAGGGGATACGTAGTCCCCTTGGACATCGATCCGTTCTGCTTCCGGAGGGATCCGGTCCGGGCTGCAGAAGCCTAGGATCTTTTCTTGGAACAGCAGTGCCTGTCCCTCCCGGATTTCTTGTGGTAAAATAAATCTGCCGTTACATATCGCTTTCATACAGGATCTCCTTTTCTGGCCGTCCATGGCGCAGGAAACAGATGGGCATATGGACGGGACTCTTTCATTATAGCATAGGGCTGGAGGTTTCATAGCAATGATCGATTTGGACAGACTTTCTACGGAACAGCGGAATCCCGCTTCCGTTGCCATTGATAAAGTATCCACCCAGGAATTGGTGGAAATCATCAACCGGGAAGACCACAAGGTGGCCGATGCAGTAGAGAAGATCCTGCCGGCCATTGCCTTGGCGGTGGATCTGGTGGCGGACCGGCTGAGTCGGGGAGGGAGGCTGTTCTATATGGGCAGCGGCACTTCCGGCCGGCTGGGCATTTTGGACGCGGTGGAATGCCCGCCCACCTACGGCACCGAGCCGGAACAGATCCAGGGGCTCATCGCTGGAGGCTATGAAGCCATCTTCCGGGCCAAGGAAGGGGCGGAAGACAGTGAGGAACAGGGCCGGGATGACATCTGGAACAAGGAACTGACTCAGCTGGATGTGGTGATGGGCATCAGCGCCTCCGGCCGGACACCCTATGTGCTGGGCGGCATGAAGGAAGCCCGGGAATGGGGTTGTGCCGTCCTGGGGCTCTGCTGCAGCCGCCAGTCCGCCATGGCCAAAGTGGCGGATCTGTGCCTGACGGTGCTGCCGGGGCCGGAAGTGATCACCGGCTCTACCCGGATGAAGGCTGGAACGGCTACGAAAATGGTCCTGAACATGATCACCACCGGGGCCATGGTGAAACTGGGGAAAGTCCGGGGCAACCTGATGATCGATGTCCGGGCCACCAATGAGAAACTGTTGGAACGGGCCCTCCACATCGTCTGCACCGTGACCGGCTGCACCCGGGAAGAAGCCCGGCTGAGCCTGGCCCGGAACCGGGGAAGCGCCCGGAAGGCCGTGGAGGAATGGGAGGCGGCCCATGGGAAATAAGGAGCTGGCCCAGGCCATCCTGGACATCACTGGTCCCCGGGAGAATGTGCGCCAGGCCAGCCACTGCATGACCCGGCTGCGTCTCCAGCTGGAGGACCAGGAAGTGGACCGGGAGGCCCTGGCAAAGCTGCCGGGCGTCATGGGAGTCAATGTGGCAGGTCCGGAGCTGCAGATCATCCTGGGGCCGGGGAAGGCAGCCCAGGTGACTGAGGCTTTCCAGACGCTGCTCCGGGAGGATGCGGAAGCCCAGCAGCAGGCAGGGGAAAAAGCTCCGGCGGGCCAAACGGTGCTCCAGGGATTTGCCGGCAAAGTAGGGGAGGGAGAAGCTCTCCACCAAGCCATCCGGAAGCGGAACGCCACCCCCGGGAAACTGTTCCTGAAACGGATCTCCGGGATCTTTGTGCCCCTCATCCCTGGGTTCATCGGCTGCGGTCTCCTCACCGGGATCCTGAACATGGTCCGGCGTCTAGATCCGGCCCTGGCCGGCTACGCCTTCTTCCAGATCCTGGGGCTGGCGGGCAGCACCGTGTTCTGGGGGATGAACTTGTTCGTAGGCTGGAACGCGGCCAAAGAGTTCGGCGGTTCCCCGGTGCTGGGCGGCGCCCTGGGGGCCCTGATCAGCCATCCGGGCCTGGCGGGGGTGAGCCTGTACGGACAGCCTCTGATCCCAGGCCGGGGCGGGGTGGTAGCCGTGCTGCTGGTGGCAGCCTTGGGCGCCCTACTGGAACGGAAACTCCGGGAAATCATCCCAGAGGCTTTGGACCTTTTCCTGACTCCTTTCCTGGTGCTGGGAATCATGGCTTTCGCCACCCTGTTCTTCTTCCAGCCCCTGGGGGGATGGCTGGCGGAAGGCATCGGCTTTGCGGCTACCGGGGCTGTGGCCCAGGGAGGTGCTTTGACCGGAGCCCTTTTGGGAGGCGGCTTCCTGCCCCTGGTGATGCTGGGAATCCATCAGGGACTGACCCCCATCCATGCCCAGCTGATCGCCCAATATGGCTATACCATCCTGCTGCCCATCCTGGCCATGGCCGGCGGGGGACAGGTGGGGGCTGCCCTGGCTGTCTATCTGAAGACAAAGGATCCCCAGGTGAAGAAAGTGGTGGCGTCAGCCCTTCCGGCAGGACTGCTGGGGGTGGGGGAACCGCTGATCTATGGCGTGACCCTGCCGCTGGGCCGTCCTTTTTTGGGGGCCTGTATCGGAGGAGCTGCCGGGGGTGCGGTCCAGGCGGCTTTTCAGGTGGGAGCCGGAGCCCTGGGGATTTCCGGCCTGCCCCTGGCCCCCAGCACCACCAATGTGCCCGTGTATCTGGCGGGGCTCCTGGTGTCCTACGCAGTTGGCTTCGCAGCTACGTGGGTGATGGGGTTTGAGGATAAGAATGCAGAGTAAAGAGAAAAAACACCTAACCACTGAACCATTTATGACCTGACCACGCAATCAAGGAGGGTGCAACGATGACTGATTTGGCAAAGGGGATTTCATTGTATCCGGGGTTGGAGCATTCTTTGGAGGAGAATCTGGAGCAGCTCCGGACGGCTGCGGAAATGGGGATTTCCCGGCTGTTCCTGTCCTTCCACATCCCAGAAACGGATCCGGCTGCTTTTGGGGAAACGGTGCAGCCCCTGCTCCGAGCTGCCCGGGCATGGGATATGGAAACGGTGGGGGACCTGGTGCCGGGGAATCCGGTGCCGGAAGAGCTGACGGCCCTGCGCCTGGATGACGGTTTTACCGGGGCGGACATGGCTGAGCTTCAGCAAAAGTATCCAGGGCGGAAACTGGTGCTCAATGCTTCGGCCATGAATAGAGAACAGCTTCGGGAATTGGCTCGGGAAGGGGTGGACTTCTCCCGGATGGAAGCCCTGCATAATTTCTATCCCCATCCCCATACCGGCCTTTCGGAGGGCTATCTGCTCCAGCAGAATACACTGTTCCATGAGGCGGGGATCCCGGTGGGTGCTTTTGTGGCCAGCCAAGCCGGGAGACGGGGGCCCCTGGAGGAGGGGCTCCCCACCCTGGAACAGGACCGGCATCGGGAGGTCTCCCTGGCGGCCCGGCAGCTGGCAGCCCTGGGGACCGATGCGGTGTATATCGGGGACGATGGGCCGGACCGGCAGGAACTGGAGGCATTGGCCCGGCTTTCTGGAGACGTGCTGGAACTGACCCTCCAGGTGTGGGAACCGCGGCCTCTGTACAAGATTTTGGCCGGCCATGTGTACGAGACCCGTCCGGATGAAGCGGAAGAAGTGATCCGGACCGTCAACAGCCGGGCCCTGTGGAAAGAAGCGGAGATCCCGGAATTTCCCTTCCGCCGCTGTCACGCCGGAGATGTGACCTTGGACAACCCCCGGTACGGACGGTATGCCGGGGAACTGGAAATCTGCCTTACGGAACTGCCGGCAGACCGGCGGGTGGATGTCTTGGGCCGGATCCCGGAAGAAGAGCGGTTCCTGCTGAAATACCTGAAGGGGGGCAGGAAGTTCCGGTTCCGGGTGGTGGAGATGGGTCACTAGGCCAGGAATATGGTATAATAAACAATAGTCTGCATGAAGGAGAGATACAATATGAGTTCTACCAATCTGGAAATGGGGATCGTGGGCCTGCCCAACGTGGGCAAGAGCACCCTGTTCAATGCCATCACCAAAGCAGGGGCCGAAGCGGCCAACTATCCTTTCTGTACCATAGAGCCCAATGTGGGCGTGGTGGATGTGCCCGATGCCCGGCTGAAAGTCCTGGCGGACATGTTCCATTCCAAAAAGATCGTGCCGGCGGGCATGAAGTTCGTGGACATCGCCGGCCTGGTGAAGGGGGCTTCCAAAGGGGAAGGCCTGGGGAACAAATTCCTGTCCCACATCCGCCAGACCGATGCCATCGCAGAAGTGGTCCGCTGTTTCGAAGACGGGAACATCACCCATGTGGAAGGCTCCATCGACCCGGTCCGGGATGTGGAGATCATCGACACGGAACTGTGCCTGGCAGACCTGGAAAGTGTGGAGAAACAGCTGGTAAAGGCCCAGAAGCTGATCAAGGCCGGGGACAAGAAAGCGGCCGCCCGGGCTGCGCTGCTCCAGCGGATTTCCGATGCCCTGGGAGAAGGAATCCCGGTGCGCCGGGTGGATATGACCGACGATGAAAAAGACGGCCTGAAGGAATTGGATCTCCTCACCTCCAAACCCATCCTCTATGTGGCCAATGTGGCGGAAGAAGAAGCCGCTGACTGGTCCGGGAACTCCTATGTAAAGGCTCTGGAAGCCTACGCTGCCAAAGAAAATGCCCAGGTGATCGTGATCTCTGCCAAAGTAGAAGAAGAAATCGCGGAGCTGCCGGAGGATGAAGCCAAGGAATACCTGGAAATGGAAGGCCTTTCCGAGGCTGGTCTGGACCGTCTCATCAAAGCCGGGTTCAAGCTGCTAGGGCTCCAGACTTTCCTCACCGCCGGGGAAATGGAATCCCGGGCCTGGACCATCGTCCAAGGATCCACGGCACCCCAGGCTGCCGGCAAGATCCATACGGATTTTGAAAAGGGCTTCATCCGGGCAGAAATCGTTTCCTACGATGACTTGGTGAAGTGCGGGTCCAAACAGGCGGCCAAGGAAAAAGGCCTGGTGCGCCTGGAAGGCAAGGACTACATCATGCAGGATGGGGATGTAGTGGAATTCCGCTTCAACGTATAACAGACGGAAAAGGAAGAGGTGTATGTCCATGCTGTTTGATACCCATACCCATGCGGATTATTCCTGTGATGCGGAACAGACCATCCAGGAGGCTGCCGCAGCGGCTGAGGCCCAGGGAATCGGGATCATCCTGACGGAACACTGGGACCGGTACTATCCCACCAATCCGGAGATGTTCCTGTTCGATATCGACGACTATTTCAAAAAAGACGGTCCTTTCCGCAGCGGCCGGGTGCTCCTGGGCATCGAAGTGGGGCTCCAGCCCAGGGCCATCGAGGAAGACCGGAAGATGGTCCAGGCCCATCCCTTTGACGAAGTGGTGGGGTCCATGCACTGCTTCGACGGGCTGGATATGTACGAACCCACCACCTATGAAGGGCTCACCAAGGACCAGGCCGTCCGCCGGTATCTGGAAGACTCCGTCCAGTGCCTGGAGAGGAAGCCTGATTTCGATTCCTACGGCCACATCGACTACATCTCCCGGTACATGCCCTATGAGGATCCCAACCTCCATTACAAAGACCATCCGGACCTGTGGGACCGGGTATTCCATCTGCTGATCCAGGAAGACAAGGCCCTGGAGATCAACACCCGCCGGCTGGGAGATGACAGCACCATCCCCCCCCTTCTGGAACTGTACAAACGGTTCCGGGAATTGGGCGGGAAGTACGCCACCCTGGGCAGCGACGCCCATTACAAGGAACACGTAGGCCGGGATTTCGCCAAAGGGAAAGCCATCGCCGACGCAGCAGGACTGACCCTGGTGTACTATAAAGAACGGAAGCGGATGCTTTGTGAATAGGGACTGCTGCCTATGAAGCAGTCCCTTCATACATTTGTCACTGCTTCATTCTTGTTTTCGCCTCTTTTCCCTGATATAATACTCTGGTATCACCATGATAAAGGAGAGTGGAGGACCATGGGCCGTCAGCGCCTGGGCATCTTTGGGGGGACCTTCGATCCCATCCACAACGGTCATCTGATGATCGCCCGTGCCATGCAGGAACAGCTGGGCCTGGACAGGATCCTGTTCATCCCGGACTACATCCCGCCCCACAAACAGGGCTGGCACTGTTCTCCCTCCGCCGACCGGCTGGCCATGACCATCCTGGCGGCTGCAGAGGATCCCCGGTATACGGTTTCCGCTATGGAACTGGAACGGGGCGGGGTGTCCTATACCTGCGATACCCTCCGGCAGCTCCACCGGAGATGGCATCGGTTCTACGACCTGTACTTTATCATCGGAGCCGATTCAGCAGAACAGCTGCCCACCTGGCACAACATCCGGGAGGCTATGCACTATGCCACTTTTGCGGCGGCCGCCCGTCCCGGGTTCGCCCCCCAGAAGGAGAAAGTCAGTGAAGATCTGGCCCGGCAGGGACTTCGGAACCTGGTCTGGGTGGATACGCCGGAACTGGACCTCTCTTCCACAGAGATCCGGGGACGGATCCGGAAGGGCGAACCTGTTGACACGATGGTACCCAAGGCAGTAGCGGAATACATCGAACAGAGAGACCTCTACCGTCAGTAGGGGCTCTCTGTTTTTTCTTGGGAGGGAAAATGCACATGGAAATCAAGGAAATGAAAGCCCGGCTGGAAAAGGAACTGCCGGCAAAACGCTTCCGTCATACCCTGGCCGTCAGCGAAACGGCCGTGGAACTGGCCCGCCGGTACGGGGTGGATGAAAAGAAAGCGGCCGTTGCAGGGCTGCTCCACGACAGCGGCCGGCAGATCCCTACAAAAGAATTCATCGCCAAAGCAGCGGAACTGGGAATTGCGCTGGATGAAGTGGAAAAGAACCAGCCCATCCTGATCCATGCCAAACTGGGGGTCTATTATGCCCAGCACGAATTCGGCGTCACGGATCCGGAAATCCTCTCCAGCATCCGGTACCATACCACCGGGGCGGCCCATATGAGCCCCCTGGCCATGGTGATCTACCTGGCGGATCTGGTGGAACCCAACCGGGATTTCCCTGGAGTGGACATCATGCGGGCAGAAGTGGAGAAGGGTCTGGAAAACGGCATGTGGAAAGCATATATCCATACCATGAGCTACCTCCTGAGCCAGGGCCTTTTGATCCATCCTGACTGTCTGGCCGGCTACAACGAACTTACCCTGAAACTGAAAAAGAACTAGAACTGACAGGAGCAGAAAATGACAGACCAAAAGAAAACCGGGACCCGGCGCTACAAGAAACGGCTGCGGAAAGGGAGAGTGTTCTTCTCCCTGCTCCTGATCTTTTTCCTCATGGCCAGCTGTTTTGCGGCTGGCATGCGGATCTACAACCGCTTCTTCCGGCCCCGGGCCCAGGTGGCCGAAAACAAGCAGGAGAGCCTTACTACGGAAGGCTTTTCTAACAGGATCAATGTGCTGCTCCTGGGAACTGATGACGGGGACAGCGAGGATTTCGGCAAGAATACGCCCAAACGGACCGATGCCATGCTGCTGGTGAGCTTCGACCCGGAAAACAGCCAGGTTTCCGTCCTGAGCCTGCCCCGGGATACCCGGGTGACCATCCCCGGCCGGCGGGGCCATGACAAGATCAATGCGGCCTATGCCTACGGAGGTGTGAACCTGGCCAAACGGACCGTGGCCAATCTGCTTCAGGTGCCGGTGAACCATTACATGCAGGTGGACTGGCAGGGCTTCATCAAAGTGGTGGATATGCTGGGCGGCGTGGACCTGGATGTGGAACAGGACATGGATTATGAAGACCCCTATGCGGATCTGAAGATCCATCTGAAAAAAGGCAAACAGCATCTGAACGGGGAAAAAGCCGGGGAGTACGTCCGGTTCCGCCATGATGAGATGGGGGATATCGGCCGGGTGGAACGGCAGCAGAAATTCATGAAGGCTTTGGCCAAACAGGCCTTTACCGTGGGGAATATGGTGAAACTGCCCATGATCATCGGCACCGCCACCGATTATGTGAAGACGGATATGGACTTCCTCCAGATGGTGAAGGCAGCCAACTGCCTGCGGCTGTTCGGCGAAGGCGGCGTGAAGAGCGCCAGCCTGAAAGGGGATTTCGGGGATATCGGCGGCGTCAGCTACTGGGTCACCACCCCCTCCAAGATTGCAGCCACCCTGGATGAGCTGAAGATCCCCCACAAGCGGATCCCCAGTATTTGAACCAAAGGACGTTCAACGGAACGAAATAGAGAGTTTTTAGGAAAGGAAGGATGAAAATGACCGGAAAAGAACTGGCCAACAAGATTGCAGCAGCTGCTGCCGACAAAAAAGCACGGGATATCCTGCTGCTGAACATGGAAGGGCTTTCTTCCGTGACCGACTACTTCATGATCTGCTCGGCTCCCAGCACCACCCAGGTGCGGGCCATCGCCGACGGCATCGAAGATAAACTGGCCCAGGAAGGGAAGCTGCCGGCCCATAAGGAGGGCTACAGCGAAGGGAACTGGGTGCTCCTGGATTACGGAGACTGTGTGGCCCATGTGTTCCAGGAATCCCAGCGGAATTTCTACAACTTGGAACAGCTGTGGGCGGACGCACCCAGTGAAAGCTATACGGAGACAGAAGCATGAGGAAAGAACATGGACCGGTGACCGTCAAGACCGTGGGCCGGTACCGGGTAGGAGATGTTTGTGAGATGACCGTGGCCCGGGTAGGGGAAGTGGGCGCTTTCCTGGACGCGGGCACCGGCAATACTTCCGACGATATCCTGCTCCACCAGCACCAGCAGACCAGTCCGGTGAAGGCAGGGGACAAAGTGAAGGTCTACCTATATCTGGATGCCAAAGGACGGATGACCGCCAGCATGAAGCTCCCCAAGATGCGGGAAGGGCAGCTGGGCTATGTGAAGGTCCTGTCCGTGACCCGGCAGGGCGGTTTCGTGGATATCGGCGCTGAACGGGGAATCTTCCTGCCCTACAGCGAAATGCGGGGCCATGTGTCTCCGGGGCAGCTGGTGTGGGTGAAGCTCTACCGGGATAAAAGCGGCCGCCAGGCGGTGACCATGCGGGTGGAAGAGGATATGGTCCGGGCTTCCGTACCGGCCAAAGACGTGAAGGTGGGGGACGAACTCACCGGTACCGTCTACAACATCCTGCCAGAAGGGTTCTTCCTTTTGACCACCCAGCGGTATCTGGCCTTCATCCACCGGAGCGAAGTCCCTGGGGGACGGCTGGATTTCGGCCAGAAAGTCACCGGACGGGTCACCTTTGTCCGGGAAGACGGCCGGGTGGATCTGTCCCTCCGGGAAGTGAAGGAAAAAGCCATGGTCACCGACAGCGAACGGATCCTGGCCCTTCTGGAAAAGCGCCAGGGCACCATGCCCTACAGCGATGCCACCCCTCCGGAAATCATCAAGGACGCCTTCGGCATTTCTAAGGCTGCTTTCAAACGGGCACTGGGACGGCTGATGAAAGAAGGGAAGATCACCCAGGAAAACGGGTGGACGAGTTTGGTCAAAAAATAAAAAAGTCGTTGACAAGGGCTTTTCTTTGAGGTATACTTAAGAAGTCGTTTGGGGGCATAGCTCAGCTGGGAGAGCGCTTGCATGGCATGCAAGAGGTCAGGAGTTCGATCCTCCTTGTCTCCACCAAATGAAAAGTCAGTACCCTTGCGGTTGGTAGAACGCAAGGGTATTTTTGCAGTTGGCAGGCGAAACGAAAGAATGTGTTCATCTGACACAAAGAAAAACCCGGTGTTGCAGCACCGGGTTTTTCTATTCTGTTTTGGTAGGTTGACATATACGGCTGGCCCTATCCCTCTCTTGCAATCCCAGGGAACTGTGGACGGCCGGATTATTTCCTCGGTGCTGCTTCGGGATGGTCCTTTAGATAGGTGTCATTCTGAGCGATGACATCCAGGAAGACCAGAGGAGTTTCCTTTTCGTTGCGCAGGCCGTGGGATTGTCCAGGACGGGCAATGGTCACATCTCCTGCCTTTACCAGGGTTTCTTTCCCTGTGCCGTCGGTAAAGATCCCTTCCCCGGAAATGATGATATAGGCGTCTTCATTGAAACCATGTTTGTGACAGCCGATGGAAGAACCTTTTTCCAAAGTCAGGTAGCAGATTTCCTTGATGGCGGAATCCGGGGCTGCTTTATCCCGGGCAAAGGCAAACTTCCCATAAGCTGTACCTTTTCCTTTGGCTACATCCTGTTTATCGAAGGTGAACAGCTCCTCTTTGAGGTAGACCTGTTCATCCGGCTTGAAGGGAGAATCTGGAGAACCTGCAGCAAAAGCCGTTCCAGCTGCCAAAGTGGCACCCAAAGCCAGAAGCACAGCCCATTTTTTCAATTCCATGGCAATCAACTCCTCTGAAAATTTTAAATTCAATGCAATTTTATTGTAGCACTTTACTGAATCATTGACAATATAAAAAGAAAAATGTAATATGAAGAATAAATAATTAGTATTTGCATATTTATCATAAAGACATGTATCCAGTTTTCCCGGAAAAATGAATTTATCATACAAAACACGCTATTTTACATCTGCAAATGTAATAAAGGCCTATACCATCGATCAGGATCGGTTCTACGGATATTTCCGGAAGGCGAATGAAATCCGGAATCAGCAGAAAGAGGCAAAGAATGCCCAAGAGGTGCCCTTGCGGGCCCGGGTGGATAAATTCGTGACCTATATCCACAACCATCCGGAACTGGGCGTTACCAATCTGGTAGATACCAATCGGAATGACCTGTCTACCATGAGTCAGATTATGGAGATGTATATCAAGATGGGGTTGTATAAAGAAGCATGACAAAAAAGCTGCTGCGCGTATGGCTTT
>ERZ772881.2049-NODE-2049-length-15581-cov-3.944223_pt1 | contig 15581 bp, 15 predicted proteins | sample MGYA00580581_ERZ772881 | MGnify/ENA primary metagenome ERZ772881 (study PRJEB29015, sample SAMEA2737668) | human gut metagenome | biome: human gut; feature: human-associated habitat; material: faeces | place: China | collected 2012 ...
CTCAAAAAGGGGCTGTTGCACACGCAACAGCCCCTTTTTCTTACACCGCTACACTCATGGCATCCAGGCCCAATTCCGCCCGGACTTCTTCCCAGATCACGACCTTGGCTTTCCGGAAGCCGTTGAAAGTGGTGGCGGAAGCGGAGGTATAGGCCCCGCACACTGGCACCAGCAGCAGATCGCCCACTTCCAGGGGTTCCGTCATCTTCCCCCGGAACATGATATCCAAGGAATCACAGCTGGGCCCTGCAAAGGTGGCGGGGATTTTCTTCCCTTCCTTGAAGCTGATCAGTTTGAAATCCCACTGGTCGAAGATCACTCCGGAGAAGGTCCCGTAGATCCCGTCATCCAGGAAATACCAATGCTGTCCATTCCGTTCGTTTTCCCCAATTACCCGGGTAATCAGGTTCACTGCCGTACCGCACATATACCGGCCCGGTTCAGCCCAGATTTCCAGATCCGAGAAGTCTTCCCGGAGCCGGGCAGCTACCTGGTCCAGGAGCGCCGTCAGGTTGTAATGGACGCCCGTTTCCGGGATGGGGAAGCCGCCCCCGATATCCAGCACCCGCATGGTCAATCCCTTGGCCCGTGCTTCTTCCATCAGTCCCTTGGTCACATCCATGGCATGGAAATAGGGATCCGCAGCGACCGTCTGGCTGCCCACATGGAAGGCGATTCCCGCCACATCCAAGCCGGCCGCTTTGGCCTTCAGCATCAGATCCAGGGCTTTTTCCCGGGGACAGCCGAATTTCTTGTTCAGGTCCACATGGGCCTTGGGATTGTCGATCCGCAGCCGGAGCAGCACCGTAGCGCCTGGACAGTGCTGGGCGATCTTTTTGATCTCGCTTTCGCTGTCATAGGTCATCCGGTAGACACCGGCATCGTTGCAGGCCCGGAAGCCCGCATCCAATTTGATGGGATTGGCGTAGATCATCCGGTCCCCGGACACCCCCAACTGGCTCAGGGTACGGATTTCTCCGTCACTGGCCACATCGAAGCAGGCCCCCTTGTTGATCAACAGATCCAGGATCCGGAGATCCGGATTGGCTTTCATGGCATAATGTATCTTCAGCTGCGGGATATGGTTCCGCAGGATCTCATAGTTTTTTTCAACCTGTTCCAGAGACAGCACCAGAAGAGGAGTTCCATACCTTTCTGCCAGGCTGGTGACTGCATCTTGTGACAATTGGAAAAAGCTTTGTTCGTTCATTATCCATCCCCCTTTGGGCCTTGAAAAGAGTCCCGGTCTTTCGCCGGAACTTTCCGGGCCATCCTTAAATTCGTAGTTCATTATACTACGGTTTGGGGAAAGTGCAAGAGGAAAATCGAGGAAAAAAGAGGAGTTTCGAGGACTTTCAAGAAAAATATTCACCCATCCTGTTTTAATCACAATAACGCGTATTTTTTCGATTTTGTCCAAAATAAAGCGATTCAGGGCGTATGAGCCAGCATAGTCCAGTTCTGTACAGACAAAACACCCGCCACAAGGGGCGGGTGTTGTATATTTATGCAATTGTAGCGAATATCCAAACTTTATCAGGAGTTGACTCCGGTGATCACATCACAGCCCATGTAGGGACGGAGCACTTCCGGCACCACTACGGACCCATCGGCCTGCTGGTAGTTTTCCAGGATGGCGGCCACCGTACGGCCCACGGCCAGGCCGGAGCCGTTGAGGGTATGGACGTATTCCGGCTTGGATTTGGCATCCCGGCGGAACCGGATGTTGGCCCGGCGGGCTTGGAAGTCTTCCGTATTGGAGCAGGAAGAGATTTCCCGGTATTTGTTCTGTTCCGGGAACCAGACTTCCACATCGTAGCATTTGGCCGCAGAGAAGCCCAGATCGCCAGTGCACAGGCACACCACATGGTAAGGCAGCTTCAGGGCCTTCAGGATGTCTTCTGCATTGCCCACCAGTTTTTCCAATTCATCGTAGCTGGTTTCCGGTTTGCAGAATTTCACCATTTCCACTTTGTGGAACTGATGCTGCCGGATCAGGCCCCGGGTATCCCGGCCGGCACTGCCGGCTTCGGCCCGGAAGCAGGGAGTCATAGCGGTGAGGTAGATGGGCAGATCATCCCCGTTCAGGATCTCACCCCGGTAATAGTTGGTGAGAGGCACTTCTGCCGTGGGGATCAGGTACATGTCCTGGCCTTCCACTTTGTACATATCTTCATGGAATTTGGGCAGTTGCCCGGTCCCTGTCATGGACGCAGTATTCACGATATAAGGGGGGATCACTTCGGTATAGCCGTCCTTCCGGGTATGCTGGTCCAGCATGAAGTTGTAGACGGCACGTTCCAGACGGGCACCAGCCCCTTTGTAGTAGTAGAACCGGGCACCGGAAACCTTGGCAGCCCGTTCCGCATCCAGGATCCCCAGTTTCTCCCCGATTTCCCAATGGGCTTTCGGTTCGAAATCAAAATGGGTGGGTTCTCCCCATTTCCGCACTTCCGGGTTTTCCGTATCGTCCTTGCCCACGGGCACATCGGCCGCCGGCATGTTGGGGATGGTGAGCATCACAGCCTGGAGCCGGGCTTCCACATCCTTCACCTTTTTGTCCGCTTCTGCGATCTTGTCCCCCAGGGCCCGCATGGCGGTGATTTTCTCCGTTGCGTCTTCCCCATTGCGCTTCATCTGGCTGATTTCAGCGCTGACCGTATTCCGCTGGCTTTTGTCCGCTTCCACTTCCTGGAGCAGGGACCGGCGTTCCTGGTCCAAAGCCTTGAATTCTTCCAGATCCACTTTCGCATGACGGTTTTTCAGAGCCTGGGCAACCTTTTCCGTGTTGTCCCGGACAAATTTCAGATCCAACATAACTATAACCCCCAAAAATTCTATGCAATACTGTTGACATTATAGCACAAAACCGTAAGGAAAAGTATGCTTATCCTGCCACAATGCGTACAAATCAGCCAGCTCGCCGGTCTCTGACAGAAAAGGCTGCTGCACGCAGATCATTTCCCTCCGTGCAGCAGCCCCTCTTTTCCCTACAGTTGGATATGCTCTTTTTCTGCCAGGGCAGCGAACACCCGATCCATGTCTTCCGTCAGAGACAGCGTCTCTGCCTTCAGCCGGACGGAAAGGGGGTCCCGGTTCAGGATCACCAGCCGTTTCCCGTGGAAATAGTTGATGAAGGAAGCCGCCGGATATACCGTCAGAGAGGTACCGGCGATGATCATCAGATCCGCCTCCGAAATGGCCCGGACCGCATTTTCCACCGCTTCCTCAGGGAGCATCTCTTCATAGAGGGTGATGTCCGGCCGGATCACGCCCCCGCAGGAGCAATGAGGGATGGGTTCTTGGGATTCGAAGATGTAGTCCGCCGGGTACCGTTTCCCGCAGCTCATGCAGTAGTTCCGCAGGGCGCTGCCATGGATCTCGAACACCTTCCGGCTGCCGGCCTTCTGGTGGAGCCCATCGATGTTCTGGGTGACGATGCCCGTAAGCTTCCCGGTCTTTTCCAAGGCCGCCAGGTATTTGTGGGCGTTGTTGGGCTGGATCTTCCGGGTATCCATCTTCTGCCGGTGGAATTCGAAATAGACTTTGGGTTCATTCACCAGACAGCTGTGGCTCAGCAGGTATTCCGGCCGATACTGTTCAAAGCGTACATCGTGCTGGTTGTACAGTCCGTCCTTGCTGCGGAAATCCGGGATTCCACTGGCCGTGGAAACTCCCGCACCTCCAAAGAATACGATATGCTGTGCTTCCTGGATCCAGGCATCCAGCTCCGCGATGGCCTGGTCGAATTTTTTCTGTTCCATGGATATCAGCTCCTTCTTACAGTCCGCTCATTCTCCCCCATACTTGATCCGAGCCGGGGGTTCCGGTCCTTTTTTCCCGGTCCGGACGGCTGGCTCCGCCTTCTTCCACTGGAGGCTGTCCACTGAATGGTCAACGATTTTCTGCAGGCTCTCCCGGCCCATTTCCGTATAGTCCAGAGAAAGCAGCATCCCATCCTGGAGGAACACATATCCCAGCTGCCTGCCTCCTGGGGTCACCATTTCCTCCACCAGGCAGGTCCGGCCGGCGGCCTTGGAAAAATAGGTCTTGTTTTCCTTCAGGGGCCATCCCGGGTTCCTTTCCTGCCATTTGTCCTTCCGGGTTTCTGTCATCAATCGGCAGAGGTTCGTCTGGTCCCGGGGATCCAATCCCTCCAGGCTGTCCGGCAGGAAAGCATAGTCCAGGCTTTCCCGCAGCGGCTGGTACAGGACCGCCGTCACCAGAGAATGATCCAGATGGAGCCGGGTCAGCTGATGGAGGTCTCCCGGTTCCACTTCTTTCTGGACATCCACTGCCCCATAGGGGATTTCGTAGGAGATTCCGGTATGGGGCAATTCGATCCGTTCATAGGCTTCCCCGATTTTCAGGGTATCCAGCACCTGCTGGATCTCCGGTTCCAACGTTCCGAATTCTTTTTCCGCCGCCAGGAAGCTGAGGCTGTACAGGTTCTTCCGGTCCCCGAAGAAATACCGGTCGGAAACCTTGTCCCCTTCCTTCTGCCGGATGTGGATCCCCTCCCGGCCCGCAAAGGTCCCGATGGCAAGCCCCTGGACGGGGATTTTCTTGGCCTTGGCTTCTTCTTCATAGCTGCGCCAGGTCAAAAGCAGCATCACCTCCTGGGACTGGAAGGGCCGGGCTTCCTTCTGGCCATCGGTCTTCATCATGGCCCCGTTGGCCATGTAGACCAGGAGGGTGTCTCCCCGAGCCGCCCGCATGAGGATGTCTTCCTGTTTTTTCCCCCGGGCATAGACTCCCTGGATCTGGAACCCTTCCGGCAGAGAAAAGGTCACATCATTCCGGGGATCCTTGAAGGTCACCGGCTTCTTTTCCTGATTCCCGTATTTGGCCAGGAGCTCTGCTTTCAGGTCCTTCTGCCGGGTGGAGCCTGATTCCGCCAGAGGCTGGGCAGTTTCCAGATGGTCAGCTGCGGCATTCTTCTTGGGAACCGCCGTGACAGCTGCGGCTGTGTCTTTTTCACTTGCTGTGCTGCCGGCAGCCCAGGCTCCCGGCAGCAGGCTCCCCCAAAGCAGCATTGCCAGGAGCAGCCGTTTCCCTTTGGTTGCTTTCATAGGAACTCCCTCTGGGCCCAGAGGCCCTTTCTGTTGGATGATTCGATACAGTTCCTATTATAATCCATACGGGGGCAGGAAAAAAGAGGGGCTGTTGCATGTTCTGTGCAACAGCCTCTCTTTTTACGCTATAAAGTCTCCGTTTACGTCCACCAGTTTCCCTGGATTCATGATGTTGTTGGGATCTAGGGCCTGTTTGATGGCCTTGATCAACTTCACTTCCCCTTCGGGGGTACAGCGGGCGAATTCTTCCAGCTTCTTGTAGCCGATGCCGTGTTCGCCGCTCATCTTGCCGCCCAGTGCATAGACCCGGGGGAACAGATCCGCATGGAAGGCCTTGATGGTCTTGAACCATTCTTCTGGGGACAGGCCGTATTTGTTGAGGGGCAGTACATGGATGTTCCCGTCCCCGATATGAGCCACGGTCACCGTGTACAGGTTGTACTTCTTTTCCAGTTCCGGGATCTGGGCGGTCATTTCTGCAATCTTATCCAGAGGCACCACGAAATCTTCGGTCTGGAACATCCGGTCGATATCCCGAGCAGCTTCCGCGAACTGCTTCCGCAGGGTCCAGATCCGCTGGTCCGCTTCGAATTCGTCGATGGAACCGTTGGCTTCTGCCAGGTCGCAGAGTTTTTCCATCTTCCGGTCAGATTCTTCTTCATCGAAACTTTCCACCGTAACGATCACATAGCAGCAGCCTTCATCCACATGGGGCATTTCCATGTTGTCCAGGTATTTGCAGGTCATGGCAATGGCGGAATTCCCCATATATTTGATAGAAGTGGGGTCGATCCCAGCTTTCAGGATCTTATTGGGCAGGGCAAAAGCTTCTTTGTCCGTATTGAACACGCAGACCATGTTGAAGGAATAGGGAGGCAGAGGACGGAGCTTCACGGTGACTTCGGTGATGATCCCCAAGGTCCCTTCGCTGCCCGCAAAGAGCTGTTCCAGGCACAGACCGGTGGAGCATTTCTTCAGCCGGGCCCCTACATCCACGATGTCCCCGGTGGGGGTGACCACTTTCAGGGCATAGATCTGGTCCCGGGTAGTTCCGTACCGGACGGCCCGGTTGCCACCGGCATTATTGGCCACGTTGCCGCCGATCTGGCAGGATTCTGCACTGGAGGGATCCCCGGCATACATGACCCCGGCTTTTTTGGCTTCCGCCTGGAGCTGGCCGGTGAACACCCCAGTCTGACAAACTGCATAGAAGTTGTCTGCATCCAGCTTCAGGATCTTGTTCATCCGCTGGAGTTCCACCACCATCCCATGGTAGATGGGGATGGCGCCGCAGGCCACCCCGGTGCCGGCAGAACGGGGAGTGATGGGGACCAGATATTTGTTGGCCAGTTTCACCACTTCCGCCACTTCTTCCGTGGTGCCGGGGAACACGACGACTTCCGGTTTCTTGAAGAAATGGGGATTCCCCTCTTCATCGGTCTGGTACTGTTCCAGATATTCCTCATCGGTCTTTACATACCGATCGCCCACTACTTTTTTCAGTTCTTCTACCAGTTCCGGAGTCACTGGATTGTACGTTTGTGCCATTTTCGTTTCCTTCTTTCCTGTATATTGTAACTTGAACAGTTTTTCGTCTTTGTCCTGTTGACGATGATGTTCCCTAGTATATCACATTTTGTATACAAGTAAAGGATTTTTTTATCTTGTTCCAGGGCTTTTATACATCTGTCACCTTGTTTTTATACATAAATCACTATAATATGTAACATCTAATATAGAAAGTCTCTGATTTTCTGCATATTTTCCATGTGAATCATTTTTGGATACAGCTTTTCCTTCTCTTGTACATAAACGATTGTTTTTATTTTAGAGACATCCCTACAAAAAAAAGAAACCCCGGAAGCACCGCTCCCGGGATTTCTTTGAAGGGAAATGGATTCTTTTTACAAGGAATCAGCCTTGGACAGGTTTGTCGGCAATATTCAGTTCGCCCCGGTCCACTTTCTTAGCCCGTTTCCAGAACAGGCAGAAAGCAACGATGGCGAAGACAATGCCTACAGGGTATGCAATGGAAGTGCTCAGCTGCAGCCCTTCCTTAGCAACCAGGATGTAGGTGCAGGAAACGGCACTCATGAAGGTTGCAGGAATGATGGCGATCCAAGCATTGCCCTTATTGGCATACAGGTACATGGCACCGGACCAGAGCACCAGCATAGCCAGGGTCTGGTTGGTCCAGGAGAAATATCTCCACAGGATGGTCACATCTACCTGGGTCAGGATGCCGCCCACAGCGATGATGGGCAGAGCCAGTTTCAGACGGGAAGCCAGGGTGTGCTGGTCGATCTTGAACCAGTCCACGATGGTGTACCGAGCGGAACGGAAAGCCGTATCGGCAGAAGACACCGGGCAAGCGATGACGCCGATCATGGCGATGACGGTGCCCAGATAGCCCATCAGGCCAGAGCAGATGTCGTAGACGACACCGCCGGCACCATGGTACTTCACGAAAGCTTCGCCCAGGCCAGCGGTATTGCCGTAGAAGGAAACACCGGCAGCAGCCCAGATCAGAGCGATGATCCCTTCGCAGACCATGGCTCCGTAGAAGATCTTGTGGCAGTCCCGTTCACTCTTGATGCAGCGGGCCATGATTGGAGACTGAGTGGAATGGAAACCGGAAATGGCACCGCAGGCCACAGTGATGAACATAATCGGCCAGATCGGAGTTCCTTTCGGATGCATGTTGGTCAGGGTAATTTCAGGGACATGATACCCTTCCACGAAGAGCATGGTCCCAACGCCCACAGCCATGAAGATCAGGCAGAATCCAAAGAACGGATACAGTTTCCCGATGAGCTTATCCACCGGCAGGAAGGTAGCACAGAAATAATAGATCAGTAAGATGACCAGCCAGAAGTTGTAGCTCAGAGGAGTGATCTTGGTCAGCAGGCCGGCAGGGCCGGTGGTGAAGGCAACGCCTACCAGGACCAGCAGCACGACGGAGAACCCACGCATGATATGTCTCATGGTCGTTCCCAGATATTTGCCGCACAGTTCAGAAATGGAAGCCCCATCATTCCGTTCGGACAGTACGCCGGAGATGAAGTCATGGACACCGCCGGCAAACACCGTACCGAAGGTGATCCACAGGAATACAGCCGGCCCCCACATAGCACCAGCCAGAGCACCGAAAATAGGACCCAGGCCAGCGATGTTCAGCAACTGGATCAGGAAAACCCGCCAGTTTTCCATAGGTACGTAGTCAACACCATCTTCCAGACGATAGGCAGGAGTCTTTCTGTCATCGATCGGAGGACGGAAGCAGCTTTCTACGTATCCGCCATAGATGAAATAACCACCAATTAAGATAGCAAGACACACAAAGAAGCTAATCATTGAATAAACCCCCTTCTGCGGACCCCTTCAATCCGCAAGTTTCACTGTCGGGTCCATTATAATCCTTCTTACACAAAAAATCCATATGAATTGTAGTAATTCTGTGTATATTTACTATATTTGGTTAAATCAAATGGGAAGGTGTATCACCTTCCCATTTATTGTAAACACATGTTGGTTTGTCAGTAGACACTGCAAAATCTTACTTCTTCAAGCCCCATTGGCTGAGAACATGGAGGCCGTCGGCTTCCGGCACCAGCCCGGTAAGCCGTACCAGGTCGAAGAGATTGAAGCCCTTCACCTTCAGCTGGGACAGCCGGCTCTTCTTGATCACTTCCGTGAAGTCTACGGTCAGGCTCTGGTCATTGAAGGTGCAGATCAGGTCGTCCCGGTTCACCACCGTCATATTGAAGATGGCGTTCACCAAGCTCATGATGATCCGGGTCCCCAGGAGACGCACCAGCAGTTCGCCCAGCCGATTGTCTGCAATGGAGAAATCATGGATCCGGAACCGGGCATAAGAGGCCGTATTGTTCAGGGCCAGGGCTTCGATTTCTACATCCGCCGTCAGGGATCCATATTTTTCATGGTCCACGGTGACTTCCAGCTGGTTCTCTCCCTGATACCGGCATTCCCGGAACTGGAATTCGCTGTCCTTCATGGCTTCCCCCAATCCTTTGGCCAGATCGGTATAGGGGATCACCAGTTCTCCCCGGCGCAGCTGCTCGAAGGTCTGGGCATTCACCCACCGGCTCACCGCTTCTTTGAAGGGAGCCACCAGCACATTGAAATCTTCAACATAGGTGCCCATGTTTTCCGCCACTTCACCCAGGCGGTCTGCGGCTTCATCAGCCTTGCCCTTCAGTTTGTCGAACAGGGGCCGGGCTTTTTCTGCCACTTTCTTCCGTTCATCCCCCAGGGGCAGGTTCTTATTCTTATCCTTGGTGAATTCCCGGAATCTTTCCATGCCTTCCTTCCGAGCCTGTTCATACATCTCCTTGAACTGGCTCAAGTCATCGGGCCGGCCTGCATCCAGCCAGGCATTGGCCGCTTTCCCCACCGCATAGGTGATGCCCACGGCCATGGGGACCTGGAGAGGCGGGAAGGGGATGAAGGTGAACACGGTCTGGCCCACGAAGGAAGCCCCCAAAGAACCGATCAGCCCGGCAATGGCGCCGGTTTCCAGTTCCACCCCCCGGAGATCGCACAGGCGGGTGATCATGTAGACTTCATTGGCCATCAGGGCCAGGCTGCCCAGGAAGGGCGTCATGACGATGACACTGGCCCGGGCCGCGCCCCAGCGGATGATCCTTTCCGACTCCCGGGCGATGTCCTCCGGTCCCAGGTTTTCTTCCTCATCCACTGCTCCGTCCATAGGACGAGCTTCCGCTTCGATGGTTTCTTCGTCTTTTTCCACAGCGTCCCGTTTATCCATTTCTTCTGTCATAAGAATCCCTCCTGTCATTGTCCGCAGCTTGCTTCGCGGCGATCCATCCTCTACCGTAAGTATAGCATATTTCCCCCGGCCCGTCAGGCTTTGAGGCCAGGTATCGGAAAAGTGTCACAAACCTCCATTCAGTCCGGGATCACCGCCACCCGGCCGTCCGGGAACACCCCCCGGCAGCAGTCCGTATAGACTTCCACAAAGGCATAGCCTCCGTACAGGGCCAGGCTCCGTCCCTTGTCCAATCCTTCCGGCAGGGCTTCCCCCAGATGGTAATGGCGGAGGATCTCCAGCCGGTAATCCAGGGTATGCACATCATAGGTATCGTCGATATAGCACTTGGCCAGGACCCCCAGGAACTGCCCCAGGCAGCGGACGGCCGGGAACTCCTTCCGGATTTCCTCTGCCACCCGGGCGGCGAACCGGGGATCCAGCTTCCCATCCCCAGTATCCAGTTTCCCCAAAAGGTCCACATAAGCCGGGTTCCGGGTCTCCCGCAGGAGCCGGGCATTTTCCCCTGTAAGGGTCCCTGTCTCCGTAGGGGCGCCACCCTGGGTCCGGAGCTCGGTGCCGGAACGGGCCAGGGCTTCCTGCCGTTTCTGTCGGCTCATGAACATGGTCATTCCCCCTTTCTCCGCACCAGCACCCGCCGTGCCAGGTTCCCCGTATGGGAGGGCAGCTTCTCTTCCCCGATGGGCCGTCCAGAAGCCGGCACTGCCCTTTCTTTGCCCCAACTGCGGATCTGGTCGATCTTTTCCGGGCTGGTCTGGGAAAGCGGCACCACATTTTGGAAGGAGGACAGGATCTCGCTCCGGGTCAGGTCATGCTCCGGCTCCGCCACCTTCCGGTAGGCCAATTCCCGCACCGCCGATTCCAGATCTGCGCCGGTGAACCCATCGGTGAGAGTCACCAGCTGCTTGGCGAACCCTTCATTGGAATGGATGTCCACCTGGAGATACCGCTGGAAGTACAGGTGGAGGATGTCCTCCCGTTCCTCTTCCGTAGGCAGGTCCACAAAGAACAATTCATCGAACCGGCCTCGACGGAGGAGCTCCGAAGGCAGCCGAGATACATCGTTGGCCGTGGCCACCACGAACACCGCCTTCCGGCATTCCTGGAGCCAAAACAGGAACTGTCCCACCATCCGGGTGGAGACCCCTCCGTCATTGGAGGAACCGGCCCCAGCCAGGCCTTTTTCGATTTCGTCGATCCACAGGATGCAGGGGGACACATTCTCCGCCGTAGCCAGGGCATCCCGCAGCTGCCGTTCCGACTGGCCCACATAGCTGCCCTGGACCGTGGCGAAATCCAGCCGATAGAGGGGCAGTTCCCAGCTGGCCGCAATGGCCTTGGCGGAAAGAGATTTCCCGCAGCCCGGCACCCCCACCAGAAGGATGCCCCGGGGCGGCTGGAGATGGAGCCGGCGCATGAGTTCCTTTTTTCCGGCCGGAGCAAGGTCTTCTTTTCATCCAGCCAAGCCTGGAGCCCCTGGAGTCCGCCCACTTCTTTCATGGTCGGGTCCACCTGGATCTTTTCCAGGCCGGAAATGTTGGAGAACAGGCGGTTCTTGGCATTCCGCACTTCACCCATATCTTCTTTGGTCACTTTGCCCTTGGCCAGGAGGGCCGAAAGCACATTGGTGGCTTCGATCTGGCTCACTCCGGCCAGGGTGGCCGCCGCCTCTCGGATATCCCCTTCATCCCACTGGATATCTACTTCATCCCGGTTCACATCCAGCTGGGAATGGATCAGCTGGGTCATCTCCTCTTCATCGGGCATGTCCAGGGTCACGATGAGGCCGTGGCGCTGGAGGTTGTTCCAGACCGGCCGATGGCTCACCACCACCAAGGTCCCGTACATCTCCGATGCCAGAGAGACAAGGTCCAGCATCCGCTGGGCGTCGCTGCAGTCCTGGCTGATGTCGGGGATCTCCGTCAGGATCAAGGTCTGGTATTCCTTCTTTTCCTGGCGCATCTTCCCGATGAGGAAATCCCCGGCTCCCAGGACGGATTTGGCATTTTCTTCCACGCTCCGGTTGGTACACAGCTCATAGACACCCTTGCTCAGGGTATGGGCGAAGAAGCTCTGCTGGTCCAGCCAGTGCTCCTGGTCCAATTCCAGGGCGATCTCCCTCAGCAATTCCAAGGCCCGGGGCACTTCGATGGTCTGGAGCACAATGAAGGGGATCCGGGCGATGAGATACTGCCGCAGCAGCTGTTTGGCTTCTTTACGATTGCTCATGTTTCTCCTCCCATCGATTCACTGGATACAGCTGCAGGAGATGCTGCAGCACACTGCTATGGTCCTGAGCGGCCGAAGCTTCCAGACTGGTCTGGACCCGGTCCGCTCCCTTCTGGATTTCGGCCGGGAATTGGTTCCGGAGAGATTCCGGCAGGCCGGGGAGGGTGACCGCTGCCTTCAGCCAACCCAGCCCATCCCGGAGACCTCGGATCGTCCGTTCCGCCTGGTCCGGAGTCTGCAGGGCTCCCTGGGCCTGGAATTCTCCCACCAGATTTTCGAACCGCTTTTCCATGGCCTCATCCAGACGGGCAGTGAACCGTTCCAGGACCACCTGGAAGCAAGGGATCTTCCCTGCCTGCATGGCAGGCAGCACTTCCCGGTCATTCTTCCCTTCTGCGAACTGTTTCAGCAGGGGGATCCACTCCCCATAGATTTCCGGTGGTTTGATCATCCCTTATTCCCTCCCCGTACCGGCATCCGGGGCGGCATCAGGTCCCAGTCCGGGAACTGATGGCCCTGGCGGCTCTGCTGCTTTTCCTGCTGGGCTCCAGACTGGGGCCCAACGGAAGCAAAGGGGCTCCCCTTTTCTTCTTGTTCCATCCTGCTTCCTCCTTTATGAATGGCGGATCCGCCGCTTCTGCATCATTTCAGTTTCTTTTTCCAACTGGGCGAACTGGGTCCGGATCTTTTCCTGTTCCCCGGTATAAGCCCGGTAATGGTCCCGGAAATCCGCTGTCTCCGCACAGGATCCCCGGACCAGGGCTTCCAGGGACTGCCACAGCTGTGCCCGGTCCTGGGCGAACTGCTTGGCCAGTGGCCGCTTCTTCCAATACTGCCAGAAGGTCATGAGTCCCAGGAAGACCACCATCCCCAAAAGAGGGGACTGGACATGGGGCATGGCCATGTGGAAGAGGGCCAGGATCACTATGGACCCCATGAACGAAAAAAAGAAGCTGGTGGATCTCCTCGCCATGAAGAAGCAAAAGACCCCTGTCCCCAAGGTAAAGAGCACACTGTGCTGGGCCATGAGCCTTCCCCCGTTCCCGTACAAGTACATCCCGGCCAGGAACCAGGGCAGGGTAGTCTTCATAGCGGCCCACCGCCAGTCTACGTACCGCCGTTCCTCTGCCAGGGCCCCATCCATACTTTCCTGGCACTGCCGGACCACGTCCCTTTCTTCCATCCCATCCTGGATATCACAGCTGAAGCAGTAGTTCTGCCGGTGGAAGGTATAATTGAAATTGTAGCGGATGGGCCCCGGTACCAGCCGAGCGGTTTCCCCTGTCACATCATCGAAGGCTTGGTGCAGCCAGCGGGCCGAATGGGCCAGCAGGAACCGTTCCACCCGAGGGCTGGGCACCCCATCTTTTCCCTGTTCCGTCTGCCGGAGGGAAAAAGTCAGGAAATCACTGTAGGTCCCCTTCCAGATGGCCGCCGGCAGCTGCAGGCATTCAGACCGGAGGAAGGCTTCCAGCAGCAGACGGCACCCTTCCCGCATCTCCTGCCAGATTTCCTGCCGGCTTTGGTGCCGTTCCAAGAACTGTCCCACCGGCCGGGCCAGGAGTGCCCCCTGGAGCAGGGTCCCCGCCGTGGTCCCGGGCAGTTCCCGGAGATACTGGTACTGGTCCAGCTGAGGGAGAGCGATGTTCTTCCGCAGCTCCCGGAAATACCGGCGCCACAGATCCACCTGCCGTCCTTCCGCCTCAGCGGACCGGGACAGTTCTTCCTCCCAGCTTGCCAGCACCGTCTCCAGTTTCTTCCCTCCTGCCGGAGAAAGGGCCTTCCGGGCCCACAGTTCCAGCAGATACCGGAAGTCCCCGGTCACCAAAAGCTCGTTCTGGTTCCGGAGATACCGCTCCAGCCACCGGTCGCTCATAGAATCCCGCTGCTGCCAAGCCGCGGCCAGGAGGAAGAAAAGAGACGCCTTTTCCTCCTGGAGCCCCAGGGCCCGGTCCAAGGCCTTCTGGGCAGATCCCGGTTCATCACAGAACCAGAACACCAGGGCTGCCATACTGTAGCTGAGCCAATCCTGGGAGGCCCGCACCACCCATTCCCGGGCCCGGGCCAGCCAGCCCGCATCCGGGATCAATCCCTGTTCCAGATTCCGCAGTACGCCGATGTAATAATTCCCTGTCTTTTCGCCCCGGCAGGCCTTTCCCGCCCCCGGAGAAACCCCTTCTGCCATACTGATCATTCCCCTGTATCTTTACTTGTCAATTCTTTTCCATTGTACAACAAAAAAGGAGGTGATGCACGCGTGAAAACCACACACGTGCATCACCCCCCGGTCAACCGTCAATTGCGGCTGACCACCATCTTTTCCGTTTTGCGCTGTTTCACCGGCACCGTCAGCTTCTGCCCTGGCTGGATGGCCTGCCGCAGGTCCAGGTGGTTGGCCTTGGCGATCCGGTCGATCACTTCCCGGACATCTTCTTCCGGATGGGTATACCGCCGGGCGATGCCCCACAGGCTGTCCCCCCGCATCACCACTACCTGTTCTGTATGATAACTGGTGGGCGCCGCTTCCATCTGCAGCACCCCATACCCGGAAACCCCAAACAAAAGCAGCACCAGACCCAGTAAAATCCTTTTCATTTTTCGTCCCTCCATTCGAACTTTTGTTCGTTAATTGTATGATATCATCTTTTGTTCGTTATGGCAAGGCTTTTATGAATATATGTTCGTTTTTTCAGGATAAGCCATATCCTCTGGCTATAACCGTTCCCCCTCTGTTGGAAACCCGGAAAGTGGGCTATAATGAAAGGAAAAACAACGGAAGGAGCAATGGTATGTCGCTGATTTATTGTGTGGAAGATGACGAAAATATCCGGGAGCTGGTCCGCTACGCCCTGCGCAGCCAGAATTTCCAGGCAGAGGCCTTTCCCGACGGCACGGCTTTCTGGAAAGCCCTGGAAGAAAAAATGCCCGACCTGGTCCTCCTGGACATCATGCTGCCGGGAGAAAGCGGCCTGGACATCCTGAAGAAGCTCCGGGGCCAGGCTGCCACTTCTTCCCTTCCCATCATCATGCTCACCGCCCGGACCAGTGAATATGACGTAGTCACCGGGCTGGATGCCGGTGCGGATGATTACATCTCCAAACCCTTCGGGATCATGGAACTATTGAGCCGGGTGAAGGCCGTCCTCCGCCGGGGCAGCATCCAGAAACCCCAGGCCCAGGATCTCCTGGTCTGCGGCGACATCACCTTGGACCTGAAGAAACACCAGGTCACCACCCAGGGAGAGCCCTGTGAACTGACCGTCAAGGAATTCGACCTGCTCCATTACCTGATGGCCAATGCCGGCATCGTCCTGAGCCGGGACCAGATTATGGAAGCAGTCTGGTCCTTCTCCTACGCAGGAGAGAGCCGCACCATCGACATGCACATCCGGAGCCTGCGCCAGAAGCTGGGAGAAGCCGGCCGGATCATCCAGACTGTCCGGGGTGTGGGCTACCGGATCCAGTAA
>ERZ772881.2050-NODE-2050-length-15580-cov-149.006763_pt1 | contig 15580 bp, 5 predicted proteins | sample MGYA00580581_ERZ772881 | MGnify/ENA primary metagenome ERZ772881 (study PRJEB29015, sample SAMEA2737668) | human gut metagenome | biome: human gut; feature: human-associated habitat; material: faeces | place: China | collected 2012 ...
TTGATTTTTAAGACTTTAAGGGCGAGCTATTTGCAAGTGGGAAACTTTAGTAAGAAGTTTAATGAGCGTTTATCTTCATTGATGGAGGATCCTCATCAGAAAGATCAGCGTTTACGTCTGGGGTACGCCAGCACCTTTCTTCGTGAAGGAGGTTTAGCAGATGGCATGATTTTCTTGCAGTATAACAAAATACTGAGGAAATCATCAGAAAGTTATGAGAATAATCATCCTTATAATATTGGCAGTCTGAGGAATCTTCCGATGGCCATTGCCTGTCCAATTACTGTTTTTGAAGATACCAACAATAAAAAAGCAGGAAGTACCATTCTTACAGAATTAAGGGACGACGATCATAATTTTATTGTTGCTGTAAAGACAGTCAACGAGCAACGTTCGAATGGTGTAACTATGGAAATTAATGATATCATGCCACTCTTCCCCAAAGAAGAGAAAGGTATCATTAACTGGTATAACACAGATAAGGCAACGAATATAGATAAAAAGAAAGCCCTTCGCTTTATCTCGTCCCTTCAGACCCATTCTGAAAACGAAATAAACTCAGAAGAACTTTCCTCAGCTGCAAATATAATAAATAATTTTGAGAAAGCCAAATATCAAGAGGAAAATTTTGATAACACTTTTAAAGAAGTTTCTCTTGACCGTCGTTATGCCGAGGCAGTAGCCAGAGGGCATTTCGAGGAAGCCCGTCTGTTGTTGTCCGATAGAGCCAAGAGCAAGGGCTATCTGCCCACCGATTATCAAGGAAAGGACAGCTGGTCAGCTCCTGTTGCAGAAGTTGAGCCCAGAGATTTTGATAATAAGGAAGCCTTGCAGCAGATGGTTGATGATTTCGGTAGAGAACCGAATATCTACGGCATCATCAATGGTATTCAAGCACATGATTCAGATTACTATTATAACCCTGATGTTGTCGGATTTTATGGTCAAGCAGCCGAGGAGACTGCCGAGATTTTGCGTAACCTTCGTGACCAGCAAGCTGATGGAGACACACAGGTAAACATCTATCGTGTTGTTCCCAATGATGTTGTTGGCAGTCAAATCATGCAAGGCGACTGGGTAGCATTGTCCAAGGCTTATTGTGACGAGTTAGGTAAGCACAAGTATGGTGATGGCAATTATCATGTCATAGAATCTAAGGCACCTATCAAAAACCTATGGATGGGTGATGAGGATATGCGCGAGTTCGGCTTTGACGATGGTCAAGGAGATGTAGAGAAGAATGTTTTGCACAATAGAAAGTTACTTGACATTACCTATGATGATCAAGGGCAGCTCATACCATTGAGTCAGAGATATAATGAAAGAGATGAGGATATAAGGTTTCAGTTACATAATGATAAACAAAATAAAGTAATGAGTAATAAAGATAAGATTTCTCCGGGTGCTCAAAATGCCATGGAAGCTTTTGCCGATCATATGGTAAAAGTCATGGAGGATATGAAGCGTTCTGACTGGAAGAAAGGCTGGTCGGTGGGATCAAACGGAATGTTTGGATTACCAATGAATATCAAAGGCTTCACATATTCAGGTGTCAATGCCATGATAACCAGTTTTCACACTTTGGATAATGGCTACACTGCACCTGTTTATATGACATTTAAACAGGCTAGTAAGTACGGGTGTCACGTAAAGGAAGGAGAACGAGCAATACCTATTATTAATGCAGGTGTTCATAAGTATTACAATCGTAAGCCCATTTCTGATGAGGAATATGATCAATTACCAGACGAAGAAAAGGACAAAGTTTACAAGAGGCATCATATTACTTCATTTGCAGAATTCAATATAGACCAGACCAATTTGAAGGAAGTCAACAAAGATCTATACGACAAGTTAGCTTCTTTGTTCCACGGCGAAGCCCCCTCTTATGATCGGGAGGGAATGTTTGCAAGCCCAGAGCTAGATCGTATGCTTAAAAATCAGGAATGGGTTTGTTCTGTTGATTGTAGTCATGTCACAGATAGTGCGTATTATAGACCGTCGACGGATCAAATAGTAATCCCGATGAAAGAGCAGTTTAAGGTCAGCGACACTCCTGACGAAATCTTTAAGGACGGGCAGGAGTTCTATTCTACTGCTTTGCACGAGATGGCTCACTCAACTGGTCATCAGAGCCGTTTGAATCGCCCGGTTTCAAGCTTTTGCACAAAGGAATATGCTAAAGAAGAGTTGATTGCAGAGCTGACATCAGCCCTGGTCTGCTCTGCTTTAGGATTCGACAAGCGTATAAACCGCAACAGTGCTGCCTACTTGGTCAGTTGGGTACACAAGTTAAGCAGAGATCCCAATTATATACGTGAAGTCATGCCTCAGGTTAATCGTGCTTCAAAGATGGTTTTGGAGAATATTGACAAACAGCGTGTTGCACTGGGGTTGCAGCCCTTGATGCGTAGCGGAGAAATAGATTTAGACACTATACAGGCGAAGGACTCCGTAAAACAGCAGCAAGCGGTTGTTAATACCAAAGAAGCTCAGCCTTTATCTGAGAAAGTTAACAATCAGGGAGATCAGTTGGACAAGGAAAAACAGCATACTGTCGATGGCACTCTTGACAAGGATGCCATTGCTGACGGCTATGCTAATAATATGGAAAAGCAGTGGGATGAAGTAGTGAAGATGTATAGCCAAGATGAAAATCTTTTTGATCAGCTTACCGCTGCTGCGTCCGGACAGCCATTGGACTCTGTTAAGCATTCTGGCAAGTTCGATATTATACACGATTTTGTCAATCTTAACGGAGGCATGAAAGAATTAGGTGCTGATTCAGAAACTAATTCTGGAGCAATGTATAACAGGCATACAGTCTCCCAGTTGAATTTAGCCGATGGTTCTGTTCTTGAAGCAAACGATTATTTAAAAGCTGTCGATGATTCTGTCAAGGATGTTCAGGAACTTTCTCGTGTCAGAGACGGTGCCATCATTGACAGTGTTAGTAAGCAGATAGGAGCAGATAATCAGAATATTAGTCAGGAATCGTTAAACAATTTGTGGGCTTCCTTTGTTGAGTCGGCTCCTATGAACCGTCCCCAAGTTCAGCATGTTAGGGGAAAAGCGGAAGATGTTGTCCATGACACTAGTGAGGAAGTGGGAACTACCAAGTCTAGTGATTCTGAATCTGTTGACCATCAGCAGAAAAATGATAACAAGCAAGTCAATGATCAACGTTTCAATGGCACACGTGAGGAAGCTTGGAGCATTGTTGATGCCATTCAGCCTTACATTGACGACCCTGATATAACTATACTTTTGGATGAATGGCTAAAGGCCACCGATGGCTACGGCACACCTTTCAACACTGACAAGGAATGGTATAAGAAATATGCCAAGGGCAAAACCGATCATCAGCTTGTCAATTTGTATTACAATGCCAAGAACTTTCTCGAGCAAGTACCTAAAGAAGCTGTCAAGTCTGCCGAGGAAAGCAAAAACAAGCAGGCCGAGAATCCCATTATGAGAGTATATGACCAAATGAAGGAAGAGCATCCTAATACCATTCTTCTCTTCAAGAGTAAGAGTGGCAAATTTTACAACTCTTACATGGAAGATGCCTCCAAGGTATCAGAGATACTACATCTTCCATTGCAAAAGAGTGATGAAGTAAAAGATAAGGATGGTAAGTTCGTAGACAACTGCACTTTCCCCAGTTATGATCTTGACATCTATCTCCCCATGTTAGTTCGTGCAGAAGAAAGAAGTATCTTGCTTGACTATCCACCATATGTCGAAGACAGAGTAGAAGCAAACAACCTGTCCAAGGTCAAGCAGGAGGCACCCCATGAGGACAGTGATATCACTACCGATGTCACTGGGAAGGCCAAGGAAATAGCCATGACTACCAATAAGCCCATGACCGAGGCTGAGAAAGAAGCCAAGGAAATTGTCGATGACAAGAAACACGAAGAGTACCATCATCATCTTGATGAAGAAGAAAAATCCAAATCTGAAGTTGAAGCCAAGAATGAAGATATGAGTGCAAAAGAAGGAGCTAATAAGGCAGAAGAAGCTAAGGCAAAAGCCGAAGCAGAAAAAGCCAAGCAGGAAAAAGCCGAAGCCGAAAAGGCTGCCAAGGAAGAGCAGGAGAAAGCCAGCAAGCAGAAATCTGTCGGCAAACATTCTGATAAAGAAGATGAGAAAATTGTCAGTACCGCAGCTGTTCATGCCGGGTTGTTGTTGGGAGCATTACAAGCTGCCAAAGATGGAGTTTGGTTAAATCCCCATGGAAAGAACGGAGCCGCTTTACTTGAACAAGGCAAAATGATCACAGATTACAACCGTTTGATGATGGACTTATTCGCAGACAAGAACCATTATAAGACAAATGTCTTTACTTACTACGATTACGCTAAAAAGGAAGAGATGCCCGTCAAGCATGGCGAGAGTTCGTTACCTATCGACTGGACACGCTGGGACTATGAAAATGCAGCCACAAATATAGTCATTACCAAAGATCAGTATGCCAAGCTTACACCGGATGAGCAGCAGAATTATGCACGGCATAACACCAAGCAGACACGTCATTTGTACAACATAGATCAAACTGCCATGGCCGGTACGAAGGTAGCAGACTATAGCAAGTTGGTCAAGGATAATGGCTCCAAGTTTGAAGACATTCCAGAGCTTCCTTCCGACAAGAACTTTTTGAACCTTACTAATAGATTACATGGCAAGCATAAGGATTGTACTATTATTCTTGGTGAAGGCGATAAATACTTCGCCTATGGAGCACATGCCGAAAAGGTAGGTTCCGTTATGAGGGCTCCTGTTCAATCGAAGGACATTGATGGCAAGAAAGTGTCTTATATTGAGTTTCCTCACAACGCCCTTGATACTGTCATATCAAAGATGGTACGTTCTCATAACAAAGTAGCTCTTTATAGCAACGTCTTGGAATCCAAGTTTGAAGCCTCCAACAACATATCCAAGAACACTGTTCGGGATGCTGCTACTGTGGCAGAAAAGGTGAGTCGTAAGGCCGGTTTCACTTTGGAGCGAGTCCTTGACGATGTGCCAGTATCATATGACAAGGAGAAAGACGTTCTTACTTATAGTGGTAATAACGCCCGTCAGCCCGGTCGTGAGAACCTTGCAGCAGTAGAGAAAGCTAATGATATCTATCGTGCTGTCGTCGAGGCTACAGGCAGAGAGAACCGTCTTGACCGAGAGGCACGCTTCAACATGCTTCCGGAGGACAATGCCAAATATGAAAAGCTAGTTCAGGAACTTTCTTCCGGAGTTCTCATGGCAGCTCATGGCCTACCGGCTATTATCTCAAAGGAGAACCGAGAGCTCATCCCCTATTGGGAGCGAGAGATCAAGGAGAATCCCAAGATGATGGCCGTATTGGAGAAGGATGTCAACAATTCCATCGAGCAGATAGAGAAGCACTTGTTGGGTCAGGAAGTCGACTATGCAAAGGTTCGTGGAGGACGTCCGGCACTGTTCGACGCTAAGGACTATACCGTAGCCAGCAAGATGGCACAGCTTCCTAATGCCGAGACAAAGGAATTCGTCGTCATTCGCAATGCAGAGAAGACTGCTGCTGATGTCATCCTTCCCGAAGGAGCATCCCTTCCCGGTATGAACAAAGACAGAATCGCCCATGCTTTGGCTAAGGAGAATATCAACGAAGTCCATTTCTACAATGCAGGTGGAGCACAAGGCTTGTACAAGGATAATGACTATTTTGCAGGGAAGACAGCCACACTGACCAAGCTGAAACAGTGGGAACTGTTACCCCGCCATGTAGTAGACATCTCCTCTCAGTATTTGAATGTCGAGAAGAAGCCTCTTATTGAGCGTTTCCGTGCCATTCCTGACGATTCACGTAGATGGGCATTTAATATAAAGGCTAAAGGCGAGGGACAATTTTCGGTTTATCCAGCCAAGGAGTATCTGAATGTTTACTTTACAGCCCGAGACAATCCTAATAAGGTTGAGAAGGCCAAGATGATGTCTTCTCTTGCCCAGCGTTACTATGCAGTTGCTCAGGCGCATCCGGAGGTAAAAAAAGAACTTATCATGCCTAAGATGCCGAAAGATGTAGACATGAGCAAATTGAACGGAACCACTATCACTCGTGATAAAGAAGATCACAGTAAGGTGTATGTTCAGAGTACCATAGACGGTACTTTCCATAAGGCGCCAATAACTATGACACAATATCAGCGCATGTGGCTTGCTGATGACATGCAAGACTACAAGAAAGCCATTGCAGCCAATGCTTTTGCATCCATTATAAAGTCTGCAAAAATACAGCAGGAGACCGATGATGATTTGAAGATCGTAGACAGCAACAATGTCAAAGAAGTAGTTGGCCATACCGAGAAGCAGGAGCAAGGACGCAGCGAGTCTCATTCTGATGGAGGAACCAGCGGTTCTGACAAGTCAGAGAGTGAGGATCAGAGTTTAGAAGACACACCTTCCAAGCAAGCTGACAAGAGCAAGCCTGAGGAAGAGAATAAATCACGTGGCTTCCACATGTAAATAACATTAGCAACCAAAATTCGGGCGTGATTATTCACGCCCGGATATTATACTTTATATATCTTATGGATATATCAAAAGAAGAAATCATCAACGCAGCCATCGAGCAGCAGATTAGATACGGAGTACCGGCTTCCATAACCTTAGCACAGGCACAGTTGGAGAGCGGCATGGGTACATCGTCCATCGCTCAACGTTCCAACAACCTGTTTGGAATGAAAGCGTATAATTGGACGGGACCTTATATCGGTACAGGGACAGGTAACTATCGTGCCTATTCCAGTGCATATAATAGCGTCTTAGACCACTCCATCTTCCTTTGTGGCAAGCGATACCAGCCACTTCATAGTCTGAGTCCTACAGACTATGTAGGTTGGTGCAAAGGTCTTCAAAGTCTGGGTTATGCCGAAGACAGGAATTATGCTTCCAAGTTGCAGAATGTCATTCAGACGAATGGTTTTGCAAAGTATGACCAGATGGCCATGCAGCTGGCCACCCAGCGTGGGCAGGCGATTGGTTATCAGAATGACAATCTTGTACATCTTGATAACCTACAAGGACATTGGTATATGCCTATTGATTTGTCTGGTACACAGATCACCGGTGAATATCACGAAAAACGTTCAAATCATTTGCATGAAGGTATTGATATTTCCACTAAAGGAACATATAGAGATATTGTAGCAACAGAAGACAACGGTGTTGTCGTAGCTACAGGATCGAGCAGTTCAACTGGAAATTATGTCACAGTACAATATAACCGTGCTGATGGCATTAAGTTCCAGTGTACTTACATGCACCTTAGTAGTATTAGCGTCGCTAAGAATCAAACTGTACAGGGTGGTACAAAGTTAGGAGTCAGTGGCAGCACAGGTCGTTCCACCGGCCCCCATCTTCACTTTATGGTCAAGGTTCAGGCACCGGGCAGTCAAGAGTGGAAAAGTTACAATCCTCTGGCCTATCTGGGAGAGATATCCGTCCGTGGAGGAATGGACACACATCTGGTAAATGGTAAAGGACAGGATGAGTTGGCTATTGCACGTTCTACAATGATGGTAGAGCCCAACAATGTCAATCAGGACGGAGCATGGTCACAGGCAGATCAATATAACTGGTTAGCCGATTCAACCAATTCCAACGATCCCACCAAATGGTTGTCAGCTCTTACCGGTAACGAAAATTCGGATGGGCAAGATATGATTACGAATCTTATCTCCACCCTTTTCAAAGGAGCTGTCTTTTTCGCTATGCGTCTTGACCATCCTACCGATGATGATCAGTCACAGAATGATGATCAGAACAATAATAAAGAGCAGTCGAAGGATGTCAAGATAGATGAGAAAGAGATGAACAAAGAGCGTGAAGTCGTGGATGCCGACGAGTTGCATAAGTCAGCATCCTTAGCTTTTGATGCTCAGACGCAAGAGCAGCAGACGCAGCAGCAGAACGTCAAGCTTGCATAGATGTCGTATCAGTAACTATATATATAAGCAATCAAAACAGATTATTATGATTAAAGGAAATGTAACAGTTTGTGGAACTATCAACAGTTCCGCAGTAGAGAAGACAAGTAAGGAGAATGAGAAGTATCTCTCATTCAGCATGGTCGTACCCTTGCAGGGCAAGGATGAGAGCGTTGCAGAGCTCATCATTCATGTCAGTGTTCCCATGGATGCAAAGATGAAGAGCAAGCTGACTAACGGTCGTCATGTCCTTGTTCATGGAGTTCTTCATGTCCGTAAGTACGAGGGCACCGTCTTCTATAATGTTCGTTCAGACGAAGAAGTAGAGTTTGTTAAAACCTCAGAGCCCGATTCCCTTGAAGGAGATCTTGAATTCAAGGGAGGTATAGGTACCAAGGGCGTGACAGAGAAGACATCAAAGAAAGGTTCCAAATACCATCTTTTTGATGCCTGGTCACGTGACAAGAGTGGAGAAAAAGATCCAGAGTATACATGGGTTCATTTCATTTGCTTCTTGAAAGATTTTCCGGCACTCACGCCAAAGGATTATGTCCATGTCACCGGAAAACTCGATATCGACGTATTCAAGGGCAATGCCAATATCAATTGCGTTGCCGACACCGTTGAAGTTGTTACTTTTGAAGACAATAAGACAGCCGCCAAACAAGCTGACAACAACTAACTGCGAGTCGAGCACTCTGTAAAAATAGAAGGATACAGCTTCAAACCTTCTGATAATATAATTATTAATTAGTTTATTTATGAAAGAAGACCAAAGTAACAAGAAGAAAGGTTGGTTTGACTTCTTGCGATCATTAAGACCAGCTATGTCTCGCAATGAGTTCAACGCACTTTTTGACCAGCGCAATTACTATACCAGAGAATTGGAAGATATTGCCAAACATGGTGCGAAGACTCTTGTTGACGAGTGGGCTTTGGTAACTAGCAAAAAAGCTTCAAAGCAACTCCAGAGCAATGTTTCTTTGCCTGATTACCGTTTTCTTCCTGATGTACAGTGGAATAATGGCGTGTTTTCATATAAAGTGGATGGTAAGGAAGTCGTAGATGACAAAAAAACGCAAGTAAGCCGTTTAAAAGAACTTAGTAACCATTATGGCCATCCTCTGCCTGATAAGGCGGAGGAGGTGGTGTTGCGTGATAGTTTTGAGAAGATCCTCGGTCATTACTACAAGGATGACAAAGGCAACGTCTTCAAGCCTGAACCTAGCGGAGATTTGCGTCTCGATTTGGAAAGCGTCCCTCTTATTCCCGTAAGTAGTTTTATTTCCAATAGTAATGTAGCATACGGTAATATTACTATGGAGGATTTCAGTAAGCTAAAATTGGTTTCCATGAGCGATAAAGAAGTTAATGACTTCAAGGAGCGTTCACGTAAGGCAGTCGATGGAAGTAACATATTGAAACAAACTATAGAAGACATCCGTACGTATTTGAATGGAGAACAATATTTGGGCTCAGTAGGTTTTGAAGGACGTGTTCCTGCTTCAACGGGTTTGTCATTTCGTACTAGTGACTCTCCTTTGTCATTTCCTGTCGATTCTTATCATGCAAAAGACGGAGTCGATCCTTATCATGCAAAAGGCGATTATACCATTTCGTTGTTGAGCCATAAGGCTATGCAGAATGGAGAGCCAGTGCATCTCGATATAGACAAATATAATGCTTGGCAGTATTCAAGCATCCTTTCAAAGCTTGATGATTATATCTTGGAGTCCTCCAATAAGGACATCAAGGAGATGAACGATGTTGTCCGTCGTTTGGAAAAGTTGTCCAAAGACACAGACCAGCAATTCATAACCCGAAAGGATAAAGATTCTGTTGTAGTAGATTACGATGCCCTTTCTGACAAAGGACAGGAATTGCTGTTCCGTGATGCAGGTGCATATGAGCGTTCGCTTGACAAATTCTGTATTCATGGTAATCGGAGTGTAGAACTGGAAGGTTCGTTGACCGAGAATGGTCAATCTTTAGTGGATGCATTGGGTGATAAAGATTATTTACAAGACCCTGATACTCATACAATTACTGCTGATTCACAAACACGTCAGGTTCTTCTCAATGCTTTGAAGGCAAAGGAGAAGGAATTGTTAGTGTGTGCGTTACCAGAGAAGGAGAGGCAGCAGAAGGGGGCTGAGATTTTTGAAGCCTTGAAATATAAGTGTTCCAAAGTTCATCTCTTCAAAGGGAATATACCTATTGAGGATGGCATTAACTTTCATGCCGGCAATCCCTCCAAGAACTATATTGCCGATACTTATACGGTCACGGACAATAATATATATTTGTATGCCAATAAAGACGTATTCACAGAAGGGTGGGCAGTTCTGCGAATCAACAAAAACAATGCCTGGAAATGCCTTCCACAGTTAGAAGCATTCCGTAAATCAGTTGTTGAAAGAGAATGTGAAGACATCAAAGAGATGAATAAGGTGGCTGACCATCTTGCAGAGCTTACCAAGGATAAGGAGAAGAAATTCCCCACACGTGATACCAATGGAAACCTTGCATTCGATGCCTCGAACATTACGAAAAACGGTGATATTTCATTCTATGTTCATGATGAATACGGAGAGTCACGTCTTGCAAAGGCATTTATCATTACTGGTAATCGTTCTGTGGAGTGTGCCATTTACGATAACCGGCTCATCTCACTCGGTGAGGAAGGACGCAGAAAAGTCCTTGACGCAATGAAGTACAAGGAAAGAGAGCTGGAGATGGATCTTAAACATGAGAGGGAGCAAGTACTCACAGCCGCAGAAGAGTATGCTCAGCTCAAAAAATACGATCATCAATACTTCAAGCTACCTTCCGGAGAAGTCTACTATGCAGAGGCAAGTGCTGATAACAAGATCGGTCATGGAATCCTAAGCTTGTATGAGCTTAAATTGCCTATGGGTGATCGGGATGAAAAACCTTCTGTATATGGCGTTGATACCTTTGGGAAGACGGTATTTCGTCAAATGAACGAGCAGGAGGTTAATGAATTCCATCAGCTTATCGAGAAGAATAAGGAGGATCTTGCAAATGAAGAAAAAAATGCAGAATCAAAAGACACCTTGCACTCTACCACCGAGAGTCCGGAGAGTACATCGCAGACACAAGACAAGGATGGGCAAAGTGTTCAGTCGGGATATACGACTGATTTACCATTGCCTGATCGGGAAGTGGCTGACGATGCTGTTTTGGAGCGTCGAGGATGGCAGGATCCGCAGGATGTTGAAGAGGTATCAGGACGTTGGCACACACAGGCCATGAAAGAGGCAGATGCCTACAGAGCCTATTCTCGTTTGCTGATTGCTAAGATGAGCTTGCAGGAAAACAATGACGGCATGCCGTGGGTGTCAAAGACAACCGGCATACCTAAGTCGATCGAAGGGAAGCCCTATGAAGGGATCTCAGGGTTGATGTTGGCCATGAATACGGAAAAAGAAGGCTATGATCTGCCTATCTACCTTGATAAAGAAGAAGCATCTTCTATGCAGCTAAAGTTAGATCCTTTTGCTGTAACCTTTCCCGTCATCGGGAAAGATGGAAAAGTTACTGAGCTGTACAATATTGACCAGACAGATTTCCGTGAGCAGCATCCTCGACAGTATGAGCAGTTTTCGCATGACAACTCTGCCGAGATACGAATCAAGGAAAACGAAGCAATTTCGTTAAATACCTTAGCGACCAATGGCCTTTGGTATGTCCCTGTCAAAGAGGACGGAAAGGAAAACCTTGCCGTTTACAGTCTCGCAGACAAAGCCATTCATATAGCCCCTATGGAAGACTACCGAGAAAACAGGGACAACTACTATCGTGACCTGACCATTGCCATGGTGAGCAGTACACGTCTCAACAATACCAACAGTGGCTTCAAGCGTTATCTAAAAGAAGATTTGATCTCCCATCTCGGAAGTGCAATGTTATCACAGAAGTACCGTTTCAGCTTCAATGCCAACAATCCTGACGTATCACATTTCTGGAAAGAGATGATACGTAACAATACCAACAGTACCAAATCCTTTTTACAAGCAGCCGAGGCATCTGCAAACAGAGTGTATTCAAGAGTCGAAGAAGTAGCGAGAAATGACAATCGTGAAGAAAGTGATTCTTTGGATCTTCAGACAACGACACCCGGCACAGGAGATGAGGACGGTGACGGCATAGCAGACGACCAAGAGAACTATGCGCCTGAAAAGAAGAAGGTTTCAAACCCCAGCGAGGAATCTTCAAAGATACGAGAGGTGCACCATTTTAAAAGATAGACAACATTTTATATTACGTGCCGTAAAACCCACAGGCTAAAGACCTGTGGGTTTTACGGCACGTAATATAAATCTGTCAAATTACTCATAGTCTCTTCTAAAATTTTGTACAAAGATAATATTTGTTTTTTAGAAATGCAATTATTTAACCACCTTTTTAATATATACCACCATTTTGGGTGGTATCTGCTGGAAAATATCGCAAAGAAGATTGTATTTATGAGATAACACTTTCTCATAAAAATAGTGCCCTACTTCACAGCAGAGCACCATTTATGAGTCTAAGTAAAAATTAAAACGTTGACAAAAAAATAACACAAACGCTATACTATCCTTATTAGTATCAACTATACTTGTTTTTTAATTTAGGGTAAAATTAAGCAAACCCCGTATCCTCCCAAAATTTAAAAGGCTAAAATATGTGCTAACCCCAAAATATAACAAGATTAGTATTTAATCCGAAAATAGTCAAGCAGATCCTTGAACTTGTCTTGTGCGGTAAGACATGTGTCAATGAGATAGCCTTTAATGTGCGGCCACTCGCGCAGTCCTCTGTAATAGAAGAAACGCAGATCTTCATCAATAATGAAAGGCACAAGATTATTGGCTAGACACTCCTTGAACATCACAAGTCGCCCTACCCTACCGTTGCCATCCTGGAATGGATGGATTGTCTCGAAACGCTTATGGAACTCTATTACAGTCTCCTCCGTCTTGGGCTTCACCTGTCGGTACCAGTCAAGTAGTGCCCTTATGTCCTTTGCCACATTCTCCGGAGGGGATGTCTCTATACCGCCTACCTCATTTGGCAGACGTTTATAATCGCCTACGGTAAACCAGTCCTTTGTACTATCGACGGTGGCAGTCTTCAAAATCCTGTGTAGCTGCTTTATCATACCTTCAGTGAGTGGGTCAAGGGCATGGTCGATGATGAAGTCGACACCACGGAAGTGGTTTACCGTCTCTATGATGTCGTCAACCCTAACCGCCGAATCCACCTGTGGCATGATGGTGTGCGTCTCGAAAATCATTCGTGTCTGATCCTTGGTCAGCTTGCTTCCCTCTATGTGATTGGAGTTGTAGGTAAGATCAATCTGCACACGGTGGTAGATACCGCCCTTTACCTTACCGTCCTTTTGTTCCCGCAGTACCTTGAGTAATGGAAACAGACGTTTCATCTTTCTCTCCGGAGGCAACGAGTCGGCAGGAATATTCCATGTCTTCCCCGTGAGGAACGCTCCGGCAATCTTTCCCTGACGGCAATAATTTCGGACAGTCCTGTCGGAAAGGCCGTACAATTCTGCAAACTGTGATGATGACAAAGTTTTCATATTCCGTTATCGGCAATAATTATTATTGATTAATGCGACAAAGATAGCATAATTTTCCGTTATCGGCAAATTATTCAGAATCTTTTCTCATTTATGTGCCGATGAAATGTTGCTCTTGACCTATTTATTTATTGCCAATAAATAAAACAAGGAGTTTCTATTTATCGGCACTAGACAAATCACTCTCTTTTCATCAGAAATAAATAATTGGAATATATGTGCGCATCATTTGCGAGCTGTTTAATCTCTTCCTTCTGTTCCAAAAAAGATGTTCCTTCCTGTATTATTTTTCAAATAAAAAGTGTCCTACTTCACAGCAGAGCACCATTTATGAGTCTAAGTAAAAATTAAAGCGTTGTTTATACTTTTACAAAAAAAATAACACAAACGCTATACTATACTTATTAGTATCAACTATACTTGTCTCACGACAAGCTACCTATCCATAGGTAGTAATTATAACAATAACCTGAGCTATTTTATTCACTCTTATTTATTACATCTATCATGCGTTCATTCTTTCATATTTTACTCGTCTGTTTTGGGACAGCGTTGTTGATGAGCTGTTTGATGGTATTCATACTATAGTTCAAAGGAGTCACCGGATATCCATCGTTAGCACCAATGACATAGTTGATAACATCCCACCATTTTGAGACTATAACTTCGTCGAGATCGCATTTCTTCTCGCAGTCATCCATGTTATTGTCCATTGGATTGAGCAATCTCCATCGAGTTACCAAAACTGCATCCATATTATCTTTCATGTCCTCGATAAGATCCGGATTTTGATTCCAATCATTATAGATCCTTACGCAGTAAGGAACTTCTTTGCTATCCACATGGTCAGGATTACCGTTTTCCATGTCATCATCAGGCGAATAATTATTGGCCTCCATCATCTCCTTTTCCTCCATTTCTGTCAGATAAGAGAAGTATACATCTGCCGAGGCGTCTGATCCATATTCGAGATGCTCCTTCTTACAGAAGTCACGGTAATCCTCCGTCATATTTTCATCATGGTGGAGAATGTAATCAATCTTCTTGATTTCTCTGTTAATCAGCATCTCTTGAAGTTGGAGCTCATCATAATAGCCTTCCAAGTCTTTCATTTGCTATATATTACTTTTCGGAATTAGTCAATCAGTCTTGTAATCAGATTAAGAGCGGTTAATAACCGAAGTGGGGAGTTGTACGTTCAACTTTCTTAGCGTTTTCATCCCCAAGTTGTTTAAACTCACGAGTCATTTCTTCCGTGTAGTTTTCTTCTGGTATATACTCTTTGAGCGAGTTATTACCGTCGCTTACCCAGCAGCCATATATACCAAAGCCGTGAAGCGGCAATCTATTATTCTTCTCTTCCCAATCTACTGTAGTTCCGACAACGGCACGAATGCCGGTGTTGCTATGCAGATCAACGCCATAAGTCATAAACTGACTACCGCTATGGAAGGTTACTACCCTGCCAAGCATGATATTGTCAGTAGTAAGTTCATCCCAACCAATCTTTTCCTTATAAATGAGGATATTGTGCTGTATGGTCTCTGCCGGGGAGATCATCACCTTATTAGTGGTGTCATCGAGCTGAACATAGAAGCTCTTGTCCTCCTGCTCATTGATCAGTAGCACCTTTCCGGCACGCAGCTCATGCTGTTGCTCTTCTGTGTAGCCGTCCAAGGAGTTTTCCTTCCATGGAGTAGAGAGAATGACATTGATACCGTCGTCAGTTCTGACGAGAGCTATAGCTGCTTTTCTTCTGATTGTTTTGCCATTCTTATCTTTCCCTATCATTGGAAGTAGAGGTGTCATGCAGCCACCCAACAGACTGTCCATTGCCTGTTCTGGCAAGTCGTCGATCATCTGCTGACTCAATCCGTACTGTGATAAAATAGTGTACGGAATATCTGTTTCATCGAAAATTCTTTTCATGTGCGGTATTGTGAATCCTTTTGTTTTTTGCAAATTTAGATAAAATCCCCGAATTATAAGCCAGTTGAGATAAAAAACTGAA
>ERZ772881.2051-NODE-2051-length-15580-cov-15.723865_pt1 | contig 15580 bp, 12 predicted proteins | sample MGYA00580581_ERZ772881 | MGnify/ENA primary metagenome ERZ772881 (study PRJEB29015, sample SAMEA2737668) | human gut metagenome | biome: human gut; feature: human-associated habitat; material: faeces | place: China | collected 2012 ...
CGCCGGTGAAGACGCAGTACCGCATCCGCGGCGAGAAGGAAAAAGCCGAGATCGTCGAGAAGATGTACTTTGACCGGCTGCTGGATTTTGTTTATGTGGAGTTTATGAAAGGACTGCAAAAGGGATTTGTGCCGAAGCGCTGCGCCAACTGTGGGCGCTGGTTTTTGCAGAAACCCGGGGCGGCCTACGCCTATTGCACCGGAGCTGCACCGGGACAGGACGGCAAGACCTGCCGTGAGATCGGCGCGAGCAGCAGCTTCCGAAGCAAGGTGGAAAACAATGATGTCTGGAAGGTTCACCAGCGGGCGTACAAAAAATATTTTGCCCGTATCAGAAGCGGACTGATGACCAAGGGCGAGTTTGAGGTATGGTCTCGTCAGGCAGCGGACCTGCGGGATGCCGCACTGGAACGATACGCGCGGGCAGAGAGTGAGGAGGAACGGCAACGCATCGCGCAGGAGGTCGCTGTGGAACTCAACACAGTGTGATATAAAAAAGTAAGCATCATTTGACATTTACCCTGATACAGCCAAAAATGGGCGGCTTCCTTTCGGAAACCGCCCATCTGCCTTAAAACAGAATTAAAGAAAATACCGGATCTTTCCGTCGTTCGCCCAGCATTTCAGGCCAACGGCGTCGGCCATTTTTTGCGCGTCCACGCAGTAGGACGATATGCAGAACACATGCTTCCACAGGCCCGCGCCCATCATCAGAAGGTCGGTCAGACCATCCGCCCGCAGCTGCTCCATAAGCAGCTCAGTCAGCAGATTCTGGTGCTTCTTCGCAGCCCTCTGCTCTACCGTATCCCGATAATCGGCAAGTGTCGTTTCGATTATCAGGATCAGTGCCATCTGGTACCTTCGTATGGCCGCATTCGCCATCACAGCATAATCCCGCATCGAGACATTTCCAGTCCACCCGTCATTACGATCATTATAACAGTTGATTTCTCATGGCAGGGTGAAAAATCTATTCGCACGGAATATAGTAAACATCCAGAAGCAGGTCCAGAAGGCCCTTCTCATCAAGGTAATACTGTGCGAAGCCGTCTTCACTCAGGCGAACCTGCCCCGGAAGGCTGCGAATCTCTGAGTCGACGGTCATTCTGGCAGCTGCTGTAGCAAGATACACGATCTCGCCCGCTGTCAGGTCCGTTACGACATCGCCTTTTATGCTGTTATAGATATCCAGAATACGCTCAGGGTTTTGCCGAACTGTCTCCATCGTTTTTTTCAGCAGAGCAATGATATACTGCTTCTGGCGCTCCATGCGTTTCGGATTTCCCACTTCCGTGTGCTCTCTGCGCCGAATATACTGTTCTGCCATCGGACCATCCAGCGTGACCTCCGCGCCCTGCTGCATGGAAGCATAGCCGTAGTCGATATCCTCTAGAATCGTGACTGTCACACCGCCGACCGCGTCATTGAGTTCCTGCAGGCCGTCAAGGTACAGTGCCGAGCAGGACGTGATCGGCAGATCGCACATAATCTGGCTGACTGCGTCCTTTGTGATTTCACAGCTTTTTGCGTCACCGTCTCCATAAGAAAATGACAGTGCCAGCTGACCGTAAACATGGTCTCCTTCCGTTCCGTCGGGGTTCAGGGTCTGAAATTCGCACATTGTATCGCGCGAAATGGCAATCAACGAAATCCGTTCGTTTCGGAAGTCCATGGCCGCCAGCATGATGGCGTCGCTGAATGCGTGCACATTGCAGCTGCCGTCCGTGTAAGCGGGTATATGCGAGTCGATGCCGAGCAGCAGGAATGTCTGGATCTCATCGTTGAAGCGGTAATGCGTGCCGTTGACCAGAACGGTAGAGTCGTCCCGCAGGGAGCTTTCCGTCGCTTTCTCCGCCGTTTCTCCTGTCTGCGCTGTCGGTGCGAGCGTTTCCAGCTTTGGTGCGGCGTTGCTCCTGCGGATGTTTTTTCCGCTGAGATACACATGCAGCACGAGCGCACTCATCCCCACGGCCAAAACGGCCAGAATACAGACGAGAACGACCCACACACGGCAGAGACCGTTTTTCGATTTCTGTGCCGCCGGTTCCGGCTGGTTTGAGCCGCGTCCAGGAAACTGTTGATCTGGAGTATGCTGCATGGTCTTATTCCTCTCCTATGGTGTCATCGGCTGCCGGATGTACTTCTTCCAGTACACCCATCACGAGATAGCGTCTGGTTTTGTCCGGCTCGAAGCAGGTCGAAAGTGCAAGAACTTTATCACCCGGTTCCGGCATGCAGCTGTCATCAAAATGGCTGTATGCCGGATCTGCCGCCTGGCGGACTGTATGGAAAAACCCTGTAAAAATTGCAGGATCGGAAAAATCGTAATAATAAAGCAGATGCTCCCGTCCGTGTACAAATGCTGCAAACACGCGATAGACATACATGGCAGACGGTGTGTAAACGAACATCTGGCGGTGCATATCGAAGTAGTCCTGCTCCGCATAACTGTTGAGTTCGTGGAATGCGCCCGGCTGCCCGAGCACTGTTCCATGCCCGTAGAGGATTGTCATTGGTGCGTCAAAGGTGCGATCGTTATAGGTCTCCTGCGAGAAGACCGCGCCGCACATGTAATATTCTCCGTAGGCATTGTGTGAGTTGTAGTAAAGATCATCGCCGCTATGCTGCAGAACCGGTTCGTCGATCTGCGTGTCCGGCACCTCCAGCCATGCGTAGATGTCCGAAGAAACCTCAGCGAGCTGCGCAAAGTCAATCGGAATCTCTACCGGCAGAACGGTCGGTTCCTCCTCTGCGGGCGCAGTATCCGGAATAGACGGCTCCTGCGTGTCTGCGGATGTATCCTTCGCTGGCTTCTGAGAAACCGCGGGAGCCGCTGCTGTTTTGACCTGCTGCGCCAGCGCTGTTTTACTCTGTGCATCCCTGTAGAACTGATAGAGAAACACGCCGCAGGCTGCGCAGATGAGCGCGCAAAGCGTTCCCACGGCGATCAAAATTATTTTTTTTACTTTCTTTGAACTCATAATACATGGTCCCCTGTTGACGAGCCGGCGCCCTAAAACGGTTTCAGGACGCCGGCCGGATTCATCGGCTGTTTATCTGACAGAAGATTTCCTGAAAGCGGCGACCGCCGCGCCCAAGCAACCAATCATTCCGACAGCTGCCATGAGCAGGCTCCCACTCACGCCGGTCTGCGGAGACGGCACAGTCGGATCGGTGACGATCTCCACCTGCCCCTCAGGGCTGTCAACATCCGCTGCACAGACCGCGACGGACAAAAGGCCGATCAGGAGCATGCAGATAAGCATCCATGCGACAATACGTTTCATACTGTTTCCTCCTTTCACAAAAAAGAATGGTATCACATCGGTTTCCCGGAATACCCAGACTTTGCTGATTCATGCGTGTCTGGAACGGCGGACGTGCCTTATCCATCCTTTCGCCAAACCAGCCTGTTTACAATGCCCGTATAGCTCTGGATGATACGGGCGACCTTCGTTGAGACGGCTTCGCCGGTATAATCCGTGACCGGTGCGCCGAAGCGGCCGTCTGTCTGCATGGAAACGGCCATATCCACGGCCCGCAGGAGGCTGTCCGCGTCGATCCCCGCCAGCACGAAGCAGCCCGCGTCCAGCGCTTCCGGGCGCTCGGTAGACGTGCGGATGCTGACGGCGGGGAAGGGACTGCCTGCGGACAGGAAGAAGCTGCTTTCCTCCGGCAGCGTCCCGCTGTCGGAGACGACCGCAAAGGCGTTCATCTGGAGACAATTATAATCGTGGAAGCCCAGCGGCTCGTGGGCGATCACGCGGCGGTCCAAGGGAAAGCCGGTCGCCTCCAGCCGTTTCCGGCTTCGCGGGTGACAGGAGTAAAGGATCGGCATATTATAGGTTTCGGCCATTGCGTTGACTGCGGTGAACAGCTGGATAAAATTGCAGTCCGTATCGATGTTCTCCTCCCGGTGGGCGGAAAGCAGGATGTAGCGGCCCCTGGTCAGCCCCAGACGCGCATGGACATCGCTTGCCTTGATTTTTTCAAGGCTTGCCCGCAGAACCTCCGCCATGGGACTGCCGACGACGAACGTGCGCTCCTTCGGCATTCCGCACTCCATCAGGTACCGGCGCGCATGCTCCGAATAGCAGAGATTGACGTCGCTGATGATATCCACGATGCGGCGGTTCGTCTCCTCGGGCAGGCATTCGTCCTTGCAGCGGTTCCCCGCCTCCATGTGAAAAATCGGAATATGCAGACGCTTCGCGCCGATCACGGAAAGGCAGGAATTGGTGTCGCCCAGAACGAGCACCGCGTCCGGCCTGAGCCGTGCCATCAGTTTATAAGATCTGTCGATAATGTTCCCGATCGTCGCGCCGAGATCGTCGCCCGCGGCGTCCAGATAATAGTCCGGCGCGCGGAGACCGAGATCGTCAAAAAACACCTGATTGAGCGTGTAGTCATAGTTCTGCCCGGTGTGCACAAGAATCTGTTCAAAATACCGGTCACAGCATTTGATCGTGGCGGACATCCGGATGATCTCCGGCCGTGTGCCGATGATCGTCATCAGCCTCAGCTTTCCCATTTTGATACCTCCTCGAAGCAGGTATCCGGGCGGTTCGGGTCGAACGGCTCGTTGGCCCACATGACCGTCACCAGATCTTCCGTTTCGCTCAGATTGCGTATGCTGTGCGTATAACCAGGCAGCATATGGACGGCCTGCATCCGGTCGCCGCTGACCTCGAATTCGAGTATCTCGTCCGAGCCAATCTTTCGTTCCCGGATCAGCCCGTGTCCGGCGGCCACTATGAAAAACTCCCACTTGCTGTTGTGCCAGTGCTGCCCCTTTGTGACGCCCGGCTCTGTGATGTTGACGGAGATCTGCCCGCAGGAGGCGGTTTTCAAAAGCTCCGTGAAGCTGCCGCGCTCATCCGTATGCATTTCGAGCGGGAATGCGATTTTCTCCCGCGGCAGGTCGGACAGATAGGTGCTGTACAGCTTCTTTGCAAAGCTGCCCGCCGGAATTTCCGGCAGCAGCAGCGTCTGCGGCTGGTCGTGGAATCTTCGGAGCAGCCGGACGATCTCGCCCAGCGTCACAGCATGACTGACGGAAACGGTGCAGTACGCGCCCACCGTCCGGTGGGGACGGCCCTCCATAGCGTTCAGAAGCTCGTCGACCAGATCGTCGATGTACACCAGCTCCAGTTCTGCCGCCGGGTCCGAAACGGTGATCGGGAGCTCCCGCGCAATGTTATGGCAGAAGGTCGCCACCACGGAATTGTAGTTGGGCCGGCACCACTTGCCGAACAGATTCGGCAGCCGGTAGATCAGTCCGTCCGTGCCGGTCTCCCGGCTATAGGAGAGCAGCAGCTCTTCCGCCGCTTTCTTGGACTGTCCATAGGCGCTTCCGGCGTATCGCCCGGTCAGACTGGCCTGAATGGAGGAGGCCAGCAGCACCGGGCAGCGGTTCCCGTTTTTCCGGAGCAGCTCCAGCAGCGTCCGGGTGGACCCGGTATTCCCGGCAGCAAATTCCCTCGGGTCTGACGGACGGTTCACGCCCGCCAGATGGACAACGAAATCGGCCCGCGCACAAAAGCCGGCCAACGCTTCCGGAGAAGTCTCCCTCGTGCACAGGAATATTTCGTTGATCTGCAAATCCGGCCGGGTTTTGTCCATGCAGTCGCGGATCGCAAAAAGCCTCTGCATCAGATTTTTTCCGACAAATCCGTTCGCGCCGGTGATCAGCACATGCATCAGCAGGTCCCTCCGAACAGCTTCAGCTTCAGAAGCAGCTGCTTCATTTCCTCCACATTCAGCCGCCGCGTATTGTGGGAGGTGTACTGCTCGATCTTTCCGAGTTCCGGATTGCCCTTGCTGAAATAGTTGTCGTAATTCAGATTCCGGTTGTCCGCCGGAATGCGGAAGAATCCCGGCAGATCCTCGGCCCGCAGCATTTCTTCCGCCGTGACGAGCACCTCAAAGAGCTTTTCGCCGTGGCGCGTGCCGATGGTCGTCACACCGAGGTCGGAGCCCTTCAGCTCCAGCACAGCCTGCGCCAGCGTCTCGATGGTCGCGGCAGGCGCTTTCTGCACGAACAGGTCGCCCTGCTCGCCGTGCACAAACGCATACAGAACAAGATCAACTGCGTCACTGAGCGTCATCATGAAGCGGGTCATATTGGGATTTGTGATAGTCAGAGACTTTCCCTCGCGGATCTGATCGCAGAACAGCGGAATGACCGAGCCGCGGGAGGCCATGACGTTTCCATACCGGGTCAGGCACAGGATCGGGTCCCCCGGAAGCATCTGCCGGGAGCGGGCGATCACGTTTTTCTCCATGACGGCCTTCGTCATGCCCATGGCGTTGATGGGATAGGCGGCCTTATCCGTGGACAGGAAGATCACCTTCTGCACATGGTTGGCCATGCAGGCGGAGATCACGTTGTCGGAGCCGATCACGTTGGTCTTGACTGCCTCCATGGGATAAAACTCGCAGGATGGCACCTGCTTCAAAGCGGCCGCATGGAACACATAATCCACACCGCGGAACGCATTCAGAATAGAGTTGTAATCCCGCACATCGCCTATGTAGAATTTGATTTTCTCCGCGTACTGCGGATACAGCTCCTGATAGAAATGCCGCATATCGTCCTGCTTCTTCTCGTCCCGCGAGAGAATGCGGATCTCCGCAATATCCGTCGCCAAAAACCGCCGCAGCACCGCATTCCCAAACGACCCGGTCCCGCCGGTTATGAGGAGGGTCTGGCTACAGAATGAACTCACAATTAAGAACTCCTTTTCATTCGTTTCGCAAGAGGATCACAAAATACAGGTTTCTCCGGAGCAGCGGCCGGCTATTGCCCTTCCCTGTCAGGTTCCAGCCGAAATACACACCTGACCAGCCGTGCGCCGGCGGCCCCCGCCTTCTCGGCTGCGGCGCTGACGAGCTTCTGAACGGAAAGAACCGCAAAGACTCTTTGTCTGAGAAATTCCAGCGCCGCACAGATCAGGAACACCGCGGCTGCAATTCCAATCAGAATCACAGCCAGAAACGGACTTTGCGCAAACCGGTCAGGCCGCACCAGCTGCCGCCAGAGGAGCTCCCGCACCTCCGGCTGATCGTGGATCAGATACACGCCAAAGGTAAGCTGCGACAGTAGCGCGACAGTCTGCTGCACATACCAGCTTGAAATATGAAGTCCTTCAAAAAGGCGGAACAGGCAGGCCGCGGCGAGGATCATTGTGACCGAATTGTTCGTCAGAAAAATATCTGCCCCCATCGCCCTTCCTGCGATTTTGACCGTAAGCTCCGGAATCACGATTTTCCATGCCGCCGCAAACAGGCAGAGGACTATCATGACGCAAAGCAGGCATTTTCTTGTCCTTCTGGGCGAATAAAGTCGGAAATATGCGGCAAGCACATATAGAAAAACAAACAGCAGCGGGTCTATTTCCTCCATGGAGGTGAATTTCTCCCAGAAAAACACGTTCTGGAGCGCGATATAGACCGCGAAAAACGCAGCCAGAAACGCGGCATGCTGTCTTTGACGCATGGAATGGATCGCGGCGTTTAAAAACGGCGTCAGCAGATACAGCAGAAGATAGGCTGTTACGAACCAGTATCGCCGCTGCGTAAACGGCAGGCACGCCTTTGCCAGAGCGCTCCACCGAAAGGTGACGGCTCCGCCGGCGCACAGCAGCAGATACGGCAGAAGCGACCAGAAAAGCGCCTGTATCCAAAGCGAAACCGCCTTTTTCAGGCGAACCGTATGTGTACAGAGGAAGTAGCCGCTGAGCATCACAAAGCAGTCAACATGGACGGAAAGGAATGCGCGCATGACGTTGACCAGATAAGAATTCAGGCTCCGCGGGGCCAGTGATTCCAGCACCTGTCCATGGATGATCGCGTGGCCCAGCACGATCAGAAACATGCAGAACACGCGCAGCGCATCCAGGGACACGTTCCGCTCCGGCACATGGGGTTTCTCTAGTTGTTGACCAGGCACCGCTGTCCGCCTCCTGTCGTTTTTTCATCCGTCGCTGTGCTGTATGGTTCTCAGTCCGGCGATCTGTCCGAGGTTCCTGAAAAACCGTCTCAGGTTCGGGAGCCCTACACACAGCAGGTATCCGCCCGCGGTGAGGATCAGCATCCAGAGATACTGCATGCCGCAGGCGCGCAGCCGACGCTGTATGCCGGAAAACAGCAGCACCCCTCCGATGCACTCCGCCGCGAAGCGCAGAAGGAATCTGCAGTCAAACAGCCCACGGATCGTTGTGTGGAGCTCTCTTGCGCTGTAGTGCAGGATTGCGCCGCCCAGACCGAGCGAAACCAGCAGCGTGGCCAGCGCCGGTCCGGCGATCCCAAGCAGCCGGTAGAGCAGGATATTCAAGACAAGATTCGCGCCCAGACCGAGAAAGCCCAGCCGCATGAGAAGTCTGGTCCTTCCCGAGGCGGTCAGGATCAGAGTGATGCTTGCAAAATGGAAAATATCGCTGATAATATAAATACGGAAGACCGGGAGCCCGCTGAGATACTTTTCGGAATACAGCAACTCCATAGCCTGCGGCGCTGCCGAGAACACGCTGAGTGCCAGCAGCGCGGTGGAACTGTAAGACAGCTCCAGATACGCGCGATAGGTTTCTGTCGCCCTGACGTATTGCTTTTCCGCGATTTGCCGCGTGATATGCGGAAGCAGCACGGTCATAAACGATATGAGCAGGATATCAAACGGCAGGACCTTCGCGGCATTGGAATAGACCGCAAGCGTCTGCGTATCCGACATGGCGGAGATCAGATACTTGTCCATATCACGGTTAATGGTATTCACAAGCGTAAATACGGCCATCGGAACGCTGTATTTCAGGATGGCCGGTGCGAGTCTGAAATCACAGGAGGCGAGGCGGATGCGGCAGCCGGAGCGTCTGAGCGACCACAGGAAAAACAGAATCTGCCCGACGCTCAGCATGACCGATACCGCAAGGATCAGCCCGATCCGCTTCAGGTACATCCCCGCCGTTACAGCACAGGCCAGCTGGGCAAGCGAAATGACAAGGTTCCGGAGTGCGAGCTGCCACGCCTTTCCGACGGAAACGAAAAGCACCTGCAAAAGAGAAATGCCGTTCTGGAGCAGCGGAAGAATTGCGGCAAAGACCAGAAATTTCCGCAGCTCCGGGTTTCCAAAATATTCGCAGACCGGCCCTGCCAGCAGAACGATCATAAGTCCGGCAAGCACGCCGACGCAGCATTGCAGCGTCAGGATCGTCGCGACGCAGGCCTCCCGTCTTTCCGGAGCCGACGTTCCGCAGTAATAGAAGTTGATCGCATCGATCAGACCCAGAGATGTGATAGACGCTGTTGTTGAAACAATGAGCAGCACCTGCGAGTAGGTTCCATATGCAAATGTCGTGAGATGTGCGGAGAGGATCCGCGTTGTAATCAGGCTCAGGCACATGGTCATCAATCTGACCAGCGCGAGAAGCGCCGCGTCCCCCGCCGCGTTGCCGTCAAGCCGGTGAAGCTTATTCATATCTGTTGTCCCCCGGCGCCGCACAGCTACAGGGCTTCGATCTCCTGTCGGACATATGCGGCGGTCGTTTCACGATTGTGATTTTTCAATCCAAGCTGTTTTGCGCGGTCCGCATATCGGGTACGGAGCGCCGGGTCCCGGATCAGCTGCGAAAGACCGTTTTGCAGCTCGGAGCGGTTCACAGCTACAAGCGCGCCGTTTTCCCGCTTCAAATACTCCGCCGATGCGCTGTCCGCCGGTGCATAGCAGAGCACCGGACGTCCGGCGCATAAATACTGCGCCAGCTTGGTCGAAAACGCGTACCGCAGTCTGGAGGCGATCTCCGCCTGAAAGCTTTCGACATGGAGCAGGATATCGGACCTGTCCGCAATGCCGCGCAGCGACTCCGACGGAACAAAGCCATGGAAGCGGATGTTGGGGTGCTGCGCAAATCTGATTTTGTCCGCTTCCTCTGCCCTTCCGTAGATATCCAGCTGCAATTGGGGTGTGACCGCTGAAAGCGCGTCGGCGGCCTGAAGCAGCGAGTCTGCCCGGCCAACGCCGAGGTTGCCGAAATACGAAATGACCAGCGATCTGTGCGGACGGTATTCCGGGCAGGCGCAGACGGCGCTGTTATACGCAATGATCTGCCGGGCGGGCAGCGCATAGCGTTCCGCGTACCCGTTCATGAGCGGGACGGAGTTAAAGATGACCAGCGAAGCGGCCTGGTGCAGCCTCCGGTACAGGCACTCTGCCCGGCGGTAATAGGCGTGTTCGAGCCCCTTCCGCTCCTGAGTGTCAATGAGGCGATAGGCCTCCCCGTTGTAGAGGACAAGCTTTGTGGCGGTGCGCCTGAGCGTTTCCAGCACGAGCCGGTCCATGAAAATGCTCTCGCCGACCATATATACCACTGTGGACGGCGCAATATCGTCGATCCACCGGCGCAGCGCCCTGTGCCCCCATGGGCTGATCTGCCACAGCAGCTCCCGCAGCCATTTCAGCCAGAACTGATACTTCCGCCGCTTCAGCCATAACGGGATCCGGGCCGGAGCCTTGCCCGCTGCCCCTGACGTGCGCAGGGGGGCAGCCACCGCTTTTTGGGTGTCGGCGCGGAAGCTGTGCTGCGCCCGTTTTCCCGCAAAAGCGGCCAGCATCTGCATGTCCGTCACGCGGAAATAATTTTCCGCCGACGAAAAGTCGGGAGGTTCGACGTCGCAGTAAAACTCCGCCTTTTCCGCAGCGCTCCACGCGCACAGAAGATTTTTCATTGTGATCCCGTTCGCGTTTTCGTCCGAAAACCCGTTGTGTGAAAACAGCAATATTCTGCTCATCGGCTTTCCCTCCTTCATATGAGCATGGACACCAGCGCGAGAAAGATCAGCGCATACGTCGAGGTCGAGAACAGTCCTGCAAGGCTGAAAAACAGGATTCCTGTCAGCAGCAGCGGATAGTATGTCGTCAGAACGGAGCGCTTCCTCCGTATGCCGGACGTTTCTGCGTCCATCAGCCGCACAAAGCCGAGGATCTCGCCAAAAAAGATCAGCAGGCCGAACAGGCCGAGGTGGTAGAGGATCTCCAGATAGAGATTGTGCGGGCCCAGTCCGAGATAGCCCGCGTCCAGCCCATAGCCGAACAGGAAGGAGGGCGCGGTTCGCATGATCGCGTTCCAGTAACGGATGTGCAGCTCCGTCCGGCCTGTCGTCAGATCATCCAGTGTGGCTGCCGTTGTGAACCTGTGGACAATGGTCTTCAGCGGAGACCCCTCTGTTTGCAGCGCGATCCAGATCACAAGCCCTGTTGCAGCGATGATCGCAAGGGCGGGCAGGTATCGTTTCCTTCCGAACAGCAGAAGGATATATACGATGTAAACCAGAACGATCAGGAGCAGGAACGTCTTACTGTAGGTCAAAAGGCCAAATACCGTAAAACACGCCCCCATTGCCAGAAACGCGGCCTGCCCAAGCTCCCCTCTGAGCCGGAGCGTAATGAGCAGCGCCAGCGCCGCGACCAGCAGGGACATATAGTAATTGGGGTCACGGAAAAGTCCGGTGAACCGCAAATGGGAGCTTGCCCAATATGCGGGGACCTCACGGCCCCGTACTGCCGCCAGCTGGGCGGTATTGCGGAAGACAAGCGCATAGATCGATGTGACCAGCAGCGCCGCCAGAAACGCTTTGACCAAAATAATTGCAGTCTGCCTGCTTTGCCCGCGAAGGATGATCCGAAGCAGCAAAAGCTGGCTGAAGCACAGAACCAGATTCGTGTACCCGCTGTTCATCCGAACCAGCAGATAGGTAAACTGGAGCACCAGAAGCAGCGCAAGCATATCGAGCCGGAGCTTTTCCGTGCTGATGAACCATAACGCGGCAAAGAGGCAGAGATAGGGGAGGAACATCGTTCCGTTCCACTGGAAAAGCAAAGAAGCCGCAGCCAAAATGCAATAGTCCGTGCTGAATGCGGCGGGGCCGTAGCGGATGATCCTGACGACGCAGATCAGAAGCGCCAGAAGGTTCAGATAGGGAGAAAGGAATATGGATGCCAGAATCAGCAGCACAGCCGCCGCAATGCCGGGCCACGGGAACACCGTGCGCTCCGCCGCGTCGGTGCGGGCCGCGCGTCTGTTTTTAAATAGGAAAATTGTTGTCATAGTATCTCCCGACCAGCGCCGCAAAGGCGGCTTTTGCACCTTCGTTGCTGAACTGCGCTTCCGAAAGGCGCGCCCTGAGCGCGTGTATGCGCGCAGGCTCCTTCAGAAGCGCGGCAAGCGCTGCATTTAATGCGGTCTGGTCGTTCTCACAGACCCAGCCGCAGCCGCGGCGCAGGATCATTTCCTGCGTGGAGGTCGTGGCGGTGCTCAAAACGGGAAGTCCAAGGCAGCATGCCTCGTCGATCACCATGGGCGCGGCTTCGTGAAAAGACGTCATCAGCAGCAGATCTGCATTGCGCATGAATCGGTACGGATTATTCTGGCTCCCGTGGAACACGACCGCATCGCGCAGCGCCAGCGTGCGTACCAGCTCACGCAGCGCGTTCTCCATCGGCCCGGTCCCGACCAGGTGCAGCACCACCGCGACCCCCTGCGCACGAGCGAAGGCGACCGCGCGGATCGCACGGTCGATCCCCTTCTCATGCGCAAGCCGTCCGACCATGAGCACATGGAGCGAACCCGGCGCGTAGCGGTACGTTTGCTGCTCCGCAAGACTCCTGATCTCGTCGCAGCGATGGAAATTCGGCACGGTCACGCAGCGTTCGGACAGCTCCGGTACCGCCTGCACGAAGGAACGGCGGCAGCCGTCCGAGCACGCGGCGATCAGATCGAACCCCCTGTAACTTTGATTGTTTTCCCTGTGGTTTGCGCCGCAGCGCAGATAGTCGCAATGCAGAAACGCGATTTTCCGTGCGGCGTCGGTTTTGCTCAGCACGAACTCATTCACGCCGCCATAGAAATGGCGCGGGCTGCCATTCTGCAAATATGAGATCGCACAGTCGTAATGCCCGGGCAGCGGCTTTTGGCTGCGCAGCAGCAGGGGCATGACCGCACCGCGGCCAAACAGCTTGCAGATGCAGGCCAAAAAGCCGCGGAGGAGACGGTCACGCAGGCTGCCTGCGCAATCTCCCTGCCCTACGCCGAGATAGCGGAACAGGGATGTGCAGGAGCAGACCCGCACCCGCTTCGGAAGGTTGTCCATATAGTCCCCGACCGGAGCAAACAGGAGCAGGGTAATGTCATATTGGTCGGATACCGACCATAAAAGGTTGTACAGGCTTTTCTGTACCCCTCCGATTTTCATGTTGTTGTTGACGATCAGCAGTTTTTTCATGCGTGATATGGCTCCAGTCTCTTTCCGCCGCGCACTCCCGTGAGCATCAGCCGGATCCGCTTCAAGCAGCCGATATCTGTCTGCTTTTTGACCCTGATCGCAAAATAGAGCGCCGCGAGATGGCGGACATGCGGAAACAGATACGCCATCAAAGCGCCCTTGTCATAAAAGTATTTTTCATTGCAGCCCGAGAACCATGTCGAGCCGTCCTTCCGGCAGATGCCGAGCACCGCGTTTGTGGAATACACGCGCAGGCCGTTTGCGAAGCAGTCCTTCAGGAACAGATTGTCCTCGCCAGAGCCATAGAGGCAGCCGCCGCCGAAATACGTGCTGAACCGGATTCCGCAGCTGCGGATGGCTTGCAGCCTTATGGCTATCGAGGCCGCGCCGAAGCGCATGGAGTTCCAGAGGTGCCGCCGTCTGTTTCCCGGACGGCGGCGCTCGGTCACGGCCCCGTTTTTTGTATAGTCCATGCCGAAGATCAGAACATCCGCATCGGGGCGCGCAGCAAATTCGGCGAGGACTCTTTGCGGCATTCCGTCAGAATATGTGACGTCGTCGTCCGCGAACAGAACGTAGTCCGCGTCTGCCGCATCCAGCGCAAGATTGCGGTTCACGCCGACGCCGCGCGTTTTTGTGGTGATCATCTGCACGGTTCCGAATGGATACGCGCAACGCTCGGTATCCTCCCGATCCGCCTGATTGGCGAGGATCGCGCTGCATTGCAGGTTCATTTTCCGAACAAGAGAAAGATCCGTCTGATACATCGTCGCAGCCAAAACTTGCAGCTTCATTATTTGCAGCTCTCCTCTCCCCTGCCGGAACAGTATTCCCTATGCGCAGGTATGCGCCTGCGCATAGGGGCCCATGGAATTACTGGAGCAGCTTTCCGTCGCTGCCAAAGCAGTACAGACCTGCGGGCAGCAGATTGTTGGTCGCTGTGACCCAGTAGCTTCTGTCACGGATCACCTCGCCGTTGGAGGTTCTCACGTAATAGTAGTCGTCATCGATCTGGATCAGGCCCGCGCCGCTCAGAACGCCGTCAACGTAGTAGTACAGGCTTCCATTTTCGGCAACGATGCCGTTCTTCACCGGGCCAGGAGTCGGCGGATCGATCATCTTTCCGTCGCTGTCGAAGGTGTACCGTCCGACAGGCATCAGGTCGTTGGTGGCCGTGACCCAATAGGATCTGCCGCAGATTACCTCGCCGGTGGAGGTTCTCACATAATAGTAGCTGCCGTCGACCTTGATCAGGCCAGCGCCGGTCAGAACGCCGTTCTCGTAGTAATACAGACCGCCGTTCTCGGAAACGAAGCCGTTCTTCTTTTCAGGCTCTGTCGGGAACACGATCCGGCCCATTTCATCGAAGGTATAAATGCCCTCCTTCAGCAGACCGTTTGTCTTGGAGACCCAATAGGACTGGTCCCGCACGAACGCGCCCTTAGAGGTCCTGGCGTAATAGTAGTACCCGTCGATCAGCATCAGGCCGTTTGCAATGATCACGCCGTCCACGCAATAGTAGTAGTTGTCGGTCGTCGTATCATGGTAGATCCCGTTGGGGCAGCTGTCGAAATGAACGATCACGCCGGCTTCGTCGAACCAGTAATGGTTCCCTTCCGGCAGAGCGTACCCGTTATTGTTTTCAACAACGTATTGCTCTGTCCCCTTGGCTGCCTTGCAGGCCTTTCCGTCCGCACCGAAGTAATAATAGTTGACCTCGTCGTTCTCCTTGACAACGCGCTTCAAGCCGACGTCTTCCTCAATGATGCCGCTGTTGAGCCAGTAGGTATCTTCTCCGATGTCGTAAATGCCGGTGACGCTGCGCTGGAACACGCCGAACTCGTTAAAGACGCAGCGGGCTTCATCGACTGCACCATCGGGAACCAGAGTTTTAATGCCGACAGCCGCATATCCAGTGTCGGTGTCGAGGTAATAGACCTCGTTGTCGATCGTGTCCCAACCGGTCTTTTGCTGCACACCATCGCGGTAGTACATTCTGCCGACAGTATCCACAAGCCAGCCGTTCCAGATCTGCCACTGTGCATACAGCGTCATATCTCCAGACAGCGCAAGAATCGCGCCGCCATCGGCATAGGTGGCTCCGCTGCCATCTGCGGCAGTGTTCCAGCCGGTGAACATATAGTCATTACGGGTAAAGGCGTTGGTATTCAAGGCAGTATCCACACCGACTTCAAAGCGCTGAGGCTCCATACTGCCTTCGCCGCCGTTGGCATTGAAGGTGACGGTGTAGAAGACACGGGCAGTTGCAGAGTACTGTGCCGTATAAGTGGCATCCTCTTCAGCAACCA
>ERZ772881.2053-NODE-2053-length-15573-cov-5.350561_pt1 | contig 15573 bp, 15 predicted proteins | sample MGYA00580581_ERZ772881 | MGnify/ENA primary metagenome ERZ772881 (study PRJEB29015, sample SAMEA2737668) | human gut metagenome | biome: human gut; feature: human-associated habitat; material: faeces | place: China | collected 2012 ...
ATGACAGCAGGACGTGGCCGGGGAGCGGCTTGGCGGCGTCTGAAGAGACCCATGGAGCCGGGCGGGTATACACCGTGAAGCGGGGGGATACCCTGTGGGGCATTGCCCGGCGCTGTGGCGTGACCTTGAGCAGCCTGATCGCTGCCAATCCACAGATCAAAAATCCCAATCTCATTTATCCGGGGAATGAGGTGAGGCTGCCGTGACAGGACGGATCTTTACGGCAGACCATCATGTCTATGATCTGCCGCCGCTGCTGAGTTGGAACGTGAGACATACGGGGACGGTGCCCTGCGACAGCTGGTCCGTGACGGCGGTGTATCAGCCGGAAATGCTGACAGTGCTGCGAATGGCGGCGGGTTTCGCCGCCATTGAGAATGGAATGACACAGTTACGGGGAATCGTGGACGAATATACCGTGGAACTGGGTAGCAGAGGGATGACGGTGACACTGTCCGGCCGGGGATACGCCGCACGGCTGTTGGATAACGAGTCCCGGCCTGTGACCTATGAGCAGGTGACGCTGCGGGAACTGATCCGCTGTCACGCGGAGCCTTATGGCATTTCCTGCGAGGCTGCGGTGGATCTGAGGTCCACGGTGCCCTATACCGCTGGGGTGGGGATCAGCCAATGGAAGGTGATTTCGGAGTTTTGCCGGACCTATGGAGGCTTCCTGCCTCGGTTTGCCAAAACCGGAGAGCTGCTGGCAACACCGGAGCAGGACAGCGGAAAGAGAATCATCCTTGACAGCGGCAGTCCGGTGCTGAATTGCCGGATCCGGGAGGATCACTACGGCGTGCTGACGGAGGCGCTGGTCATCGACAAGCGGCAGAATGTCAGCTACTCTGTGAAAAATCCGGAGATGATCGCCAAGGGCGGCCAGTGCCGCCGGGTGATCTATACGCCGGGGCGGAGCACCTGGGATGCCATGCGCTATACGGGAGAATACCAGATCCAACAATCCAAAAAGGAGGAGCAGGCGGTGACGGTAACGCTGCCGGGGAGCTTTGACGCATTTCCGGGGGATCGGGTGACGGTGAGACTGGAAAAGCTGGGCCTTACCGGAAATTACCGGGTGGCGGAGACGGAAAACCGGTTTTCCGCCAGAGAAGGAGCCGTGATGATCTGGACATTGAAGGAGTGTGGTTGAAATGTGGCTGGCACAGAGCATGAAGCAGGCGGTCCCCACGGCGGATGCCGACCAGGGGGTCTCTACCATAGTGGGAGACCAGATGGGAGTGGTGACCCGGGGCGAAGTGCGGCAGTTACCCATCTACGGTCCGGGCGGTTATGTGTGGCTGCCGGAGAGCGGGGCTTCCGTGCTGGTCATTAAGGGCGGCCCCGGCGGAGAGGAGCAGTGTGTCTGCGGCGGTAAACAGGCAGAGGTTCCAAAGGGGATGCAGCCGGGGGAGGTCTATATTTACGGTCCGAAGGGCAGCAATGTGTATTTGCAGAAGGATGGGACGATTGAACTGACAGGGCGAATATCCATCAGAGGACAGTTCCTTGTTAATGGGGAACTCTATAAACCCTGTACTTGCGGAGGAGGACTGTAATGCTGATGCTGGTGAACGGCGATTATGTGCCGCAGGGAAACGGATTGCGGTCAGCGAAGGGAGACGAGGCGGTTTTGCAGCGGATGCTGATGAAACTGACTGCCCGGCGGGGGCAGTTTCCCTTTATGGAGAATTTCGGCAGCAGACTGTGGACTTTGGACCGGCTGCGTCCTGCGGAACGGCAGGCTGCGGTGGAGCAGTATGTGCTAGAGGCCCTCCGGGATGAGCCGGGCCTGACGGTGGAGCAAGTGACGCTGGCGGAGAACGGCGGAAAGGCGTCCCTGACGGTGAACGCCGTCAAAGACGAACGCCGATTGACGGCGGAGGTGGCCTTGGGGCAGGAGGGAGTGACAATGTGAGAGCGACGGAGACGATCTATCGGGAAATGCTGGCGGCCTACGCCAAGCGGCGGGGCGGACAGCTTCAGGAGGACTGCGACCTGTCGGTGCGGCTGTGGGCGGCAGCGGCACAGATCCAGGCTTTGGAGGCGCAGGCGGAATGGGTGCTGGGACAGAGCTTTCCCCAGACGGCCACGGGGGTCTATCTGGACCGGCACGGAGCCATGCGGGGCATCGTCCGGCAGGCAGCCAGCAGGGCGACCGGTCAGTTGACCTTTCGGCTGTCCAACGCACAGACCGGCGCGGTGAGCGTGGAGACCGGAACGGTGTGCATGACGGAGGGAACTGTCCGGTTCCGGACTACGGAGCCGGGGACGATCCCGGCGGGGGAGACCTCAGTGACCGTAGCGGCGGAGGCCGTGGAGGCTGGCAGTAGCGGGAACGTGGGAGCCGGAACCGTTCATGTGCTGACGGCGTGTCCCGTGGCGGTGACGGCAGTCACCAATGAAAAGGCATTCACGGGCGGACTGTCGGAGGAAACGGATGAGGAACTGCGGCAGCGGATTTTGGACAGCTTTCAGCGGCTGCCCAATGGAGCCAACGCCGCGTGGTATGAACTGACCGCCTGCCGTCACGAGGGTGTGGCTGCGGCCAAGGCGGTGGGAAAAGCCCGGGGCGCCGGGACAGTGGATGTGTATGTATCGGCACCGGATGGTATTCCCTCGGAGAAGTTGCTGACAGAGCTTCAGACGGTTTTTCAGAAAAGCCGGGAGATTGCGGTGAACGTGCAGGTAAAAGCGCCCACGGCTGCGACAGTGAACGTGGCGGTGACGGTAAAAACGGCGGAAGGGACGGATTTTGCCAAGGTGAAGACTGCGGTGGAGGCTGATCTGGCGGAGCAGTTCAACGGAAAGCTGTTGGGCAGGGGCGTGAAGCTGGCGGAGCTGAACAGCAGGATCTATGCTCTGCCGGGTGTAGAGAACTGTCATATTACGGCCCCGGCAGCTGATCTGGCAGCCAATGACACGGTGCTGCCGGTATTGGGGACGGTGACAGTGACAGAGGAGGCGTGAGGCGTGTGTATGAGCAGTATTTGATTCGCCTGTTGGCCCCTTTGAGTCTCTACAATCTCCGAGCACCCCATAACGGCGGCGAGTTGGCGGCGCTGGGCGGGGAACTGGACAGCGTCAGTGGGCTGGTAGAGCTGGTGGAACGGGAAAGCCTGCTGGCCACGGCGGAGAGCGAGGGTCTTGACCGTCGGGAGGTATTGTTTGCTCACAAGCCTGCGGCCGTGACCCAAGAGGACCGCCGGGAGGCCATCGCCGCGCTGCTGCGGATCAGCGAGGACAGCCTGACACCGGAGGCCATCAACGATACCCTCACCGGCTGCGGCATCCGGGCCAGAGCGGAGGAAAAGGCGGACGGCAGCCTGCGGGTCATATTTCCCAGAACTGCCGGTGTGCCGGCGGAGTTCGACCAGATCAGGAAGATTATTTTAGATATTCTACCCTGTCATTTGGAGGTGGAGTTCTACTTCCGCTATCTGACTTGGGCAGAATGTGAAGCGGCAGAATATACATGGGATGAGGTGGAGACGGCACAGCATACCTGGGAGAGCTTTCAACTGGCGGTGCCGCCGGAGGAATGAGACATGAGTGAGATCATAACCGCCGCCATCACCGGCTGTGTGACGCTGCTGGGGGTGCTGTTGAGCAACCGGGCGGCCCAAGCGGTAACGGATGAGAAGCTCACGGAGCTGACCCGGGAGGTCCGGGAGCACAATCATTTCGCACGGCGGGTGCCGGTGGTGGAGGAACAGATCCTCCGGCTTTCCGGTGGACTGCACGGCAATGGTCTTTCCGGCCAGATCGCCCATGGTGTAAATATCGCTGCCCGCGTCCACGGCGATCACCTGGCGGCTGATCGCGTAGGGCCCGGCCCACTGGTAGTCATACTCCCGGCCGCTCATGGAAAAGCAGCCCCAGATGCAGTCGATCTCGCCGCTGTCCACCAGTGTTTTCTTCTGTTCCCAGTCGATGGTGGTGAACACCGCCTGATACCCCATCCGCCGGAAGGCCTCCGTAGCGATCTCCACATCGATGCCGGTGGGGTCGCCGTTATCGTCCAGATAGACGTAGGGCGGGTAGGTATCGCTGCCGATGATGATCTCGGGGAGTGCGGGTTCCGGCTGCTGTGCGCCGCAGCCGCAGAGCAGCCCCACGGACAGCAGACAGGTCAAAATAAGTGCTGTGATGCGTTTCATGTATCTCGTTTTCCTCAGTTTCAAAGCAATTCCCGCAGCGTTTCCCGCAGGATCTCCGTATTGATGGGCTTGGCAATATGGCCGTTCATTCCCACGTTGAAGGCCTTCTGCCGGTCCTCGGCAAAGGCGTTGGCCGTCATGGCCACAATGGGGATCCCGGCTTTTTCCTTATCCGGCAGGCCGCGGATCGCCAGCGTCGCCTGATAGCCGTCCATATTGGGCATCTGAATGTCCATCAGGATCAGGCCGTAGGTCCCAGCCGCCTCATGCTGATACCGGTCCACGCAGTCGGCGCCGTCTACGGCCCGATCCACCGTAAAGCCCATATCCTGCAAAAATGCGGTGGCGATCTCCGCGTTCAGGTCATTGTCCTCCGCCAGCAGCAGCCGCTTCCCGGTAAAGCAGTGGTCAGGCTGCTCCTCCGTCCCGGCGGGCGTCTTCTCACAGTGCGCCTGATCCGCCAGCTTATGGGTCAGCGTCACAGTGAATTTCGACCCCTTCCCCTGCTCGCTTTCCACGGTGATCGTGCCGCCCATCAGCTCCACAAGGCTCCGGACGATGGGCATACCCAGTCCGGTTCCCAGCACTTTGCCCGCAGTGGTGTTCCGCTCTCTGGAGAAGGGCTCAAACAGATGAGGCAGAAACTCCCGGCTGATGCCGATGCCGGTATCGGCCACCTCGGTACGCAGCGTCACGTGTCCCGGCTGAGCGCAGGGCAGCTCCTCGGTGGTGACCGTGACGGTCCCGCCGGGCGGGGTGTACTTGACGGCGTTGCTGATCAGGTTTGTAAAGAGCTCCTGCAGCTTTGTAACGTCGCATAGAATATCCAGATTCGTCGCCTTCTGCACTCTGGTCAGTGTCAGATTCTTTTTCCGGGCCTCCCCCTGGAAAACGGCGACGATCTTGCCAACGACATCTCCCACGCGGTTGTAGTCTTCATTCAGTTCCAGCCGCCCGCTCTCGATCTTCGTCATGTCCAGCACGTTGTTGATGATGGACAGCAGCAGGCTGCCGGACTCCTCGATCATCTCCTGATAGTGGAGCAGCTTGGGGTCCGTCAGTTCCTTCCGCATCAGGTGCGCGTAGCCCAGAATGGCATTCATGGGCGTGCGGATGTCATGGGACATATTCAGCAGAAAGGCGGTCTTGGCCTCGTTGGCTTTTTCCGTCGCCTGATAGGCGATCTTCAGCTTCTGGCGTTCCAATTCCTGCCGCTTTTCCTTGGTGACGTTTCTGGTCACATAGAGGATGTTGGTGACCTGTCCGGCTTCATCCCGCCGCTTTTCGATAAACCGGGCCATGTACCAGTTGCCGTTGGTGGCTAAATAATCCATCCCCACCGTATCGGTATCCGCCAGCCGGTCCGGCACCGTGGACAGGTCAAAGAACTGCCGGACCGCCAGCCGGTACTCCGGGTCCACAAAGGTGCTGCACAGCTCGTTCAGCTTCTGCTGGGCCATGCCCCGGTGTCCCGTCAGGCGATGTACGGAGTTGTCGCTGGAGATCTCCTCATAGAAGTTCTTTTTCAGGTCGATCCGGAAAATGGAGAAATACAGCCGGCTCACAGAGGAGATGATCTCGTGATCCAGCTCCGCCTCCTGCCGGGCGGTCTGCGCCTCCCGCAGAGCCCGCTGGAAGCGCTCCCGCGTCTCATGCTTTTCATCGGTGTTGACGAAGATCCCGTCAAAGAACTCCGGGGACCCGTCCGCACGGCGGGACAGGCCGCCGGTGGTGTGGAACCAGTGGTAGGTGCCGTCCTTGTGGCGCAGGCGGTATTCCACGTCAAAGGGCTGCTCCCCCGTGGTATCCTCCACCACCGCTTCGTAAGCGCTCAGGACCCGCGCCTCATCCTCCGGGTGGAGCTGTCTGGTCCACGCTTCAAAGGCATTGGGAAACTCCTTTTCCGAGTGGAAGCCCAGCATCTGCCGCAGCGTGTCGGACCATTCCACGGAGACCCGCTCCCACCGGTCATTGAACGTCAGGTGCCAGGCGCCGGAGGACATGGACTTGTGGATATTCCGAAAGGAGACGATCTGCTCCTCCAGCTTTTTCCGATAGGTGTCCTCCTTCCAGGAGTTCCGCAGAAGCAGGGCGCACTCGCCTGCCTCGTCGATGGGCAGGCAGTCGATATACAGATGAAATTTCCGCGCCTCGTCCTGTACCTCCAGCCTTGCGGGGCTTTTTTCAAAGGCCGCCGTATAAAACGGTCCCATCCACTCGCTTGCGCCATCCGGGCGCAGCGTCAGGAAGCTGTTGCTCACCAGCTCCGCCCGGGTCCGCCCCGTCAGCGTTTCCAACGCCTGATTGCAGCAGAGAAAGCTCCAGTCTGCCGGACGGCCGGTCTCATCCAGCTCCACGCGGATAATGCCAAAAGGCAGGGAGCTGTCTTTGAACATGGTGATTAGGGCTTCTTTTCCGCAATTCTGCACCGCAGTCTCCACCTTCCTGTTTCGATTGAATATTCATGCTTATTTATCGCGGATTTTTATATTTTCTTCCATTTTCGGGGGGGGTGACATGTTCCCCTTCTGTATAATATTTCTCTTTATTTTCATACATCAGGTAGTCCGCCTGACGGATGGCCTCCGCAAGGGGATGCACGCCGCTGACGCCGCCGATGCTGACGGACAGGTGCAGCTCCGGATACTCCGGAATGACGATCCGGCGGACCGCCTCCCGGATCTCGTTCTGCTTCCGCACAAAAATATGCTCGTCCATTTTGGGAAACAGCAGTAAAAATTCGTCGCCGCCGTAGCGGATCAGCGTATCCGTACTGCGGATGCAGGAGTGGATCGCGGCGACAATGTCCCGCAGGACGGTGTCTCCGGTTTGGTGGCCGTAGGCGTCATTTACCTGCTTGAAGCTGTCCACGTCGATGATCGCCACATGCTCCATGCCCTCCAGATGGGAGCGGTAGGACTCAAAATACCGCCGGGCATAGGTGTTCGTGAGCGGGTCCATGAACAGCTCCATGTTCTCGGCCCGGCTGTGATCCAGCAGGAGCCGGGTGCCGTTGGCGTCGATCCAGCGGCCCTCGTTGAGCCGCGAGATCATCTCGAGCACGCAGGGCGTGCCGTTGACCGAAACGTACTTCGCGATGACGAAATACATCTCGTTGCGGGTAAATTCGAGCTTGTTGAGCGTGGTGTGCTCGGCGAAGGCGCGAGTGGAGATGCAGTTGGCGCAGCTGCGGCCGTTGTCCCAGAAGGCCGCGCAGTGGCTGCCGTTGGGATGGAGAACGCCCTGCTCGTCCAATTCCAACACGGAATTGGTAGTGGGGTCTACAAGGCGGACAACATCGAATACCATTCTCAGACGGCGCATCTCCGCCGCGAGGGCCAGCGTGCCGTCCTCCGTATTCACGTCCGCAGCCGACAGCAGCAGCGGCTTTTTGACGGAGAGCTGCGGGTCCACCAGTTGACCCACGGCACCCACATAGTGCTCCGGCTGCCGGTCGGACCACAGCGTCCGCACCCGCAGGTCGCACCAGTGATGCTCCGTGCCGCAGGGCAGCAGCAGGCTCACGGAAAATTCCGGTGTTTCCTTGGTCGTGGCAGCCATCGCCTCCTGCAGCCGGTGGAAATCCTTCTGACTCAGGCGGTAGAAGCACTCCGGGTGAGCAGCGTTCTTCACCGTATGGCGGTACTGGGGCGGTTCATCCCAATTGGTGATGTCCGCCAGACCGGAAAGCGCATCGAACTCAAACTGGATCCCGCCGCTGCAGGACGCGAAGAAGTCGATGCGCTCCTGCAAGGACTCCAGTATCCGCTGCACCCGGTCATTCCGCGGCAGATCGGCCCGGGCCAGAAGCTCATCGGACAGCCGGTTCACCTCCAGCCGGTAGGGATCTCCGTCCAGCGGGACATGGGACGTAATGCGGAGCCGGGGCGATACGTCCGCCAGACATTCCAGCAGCAGCGGATTGAAGGCGCCGCACTCTCCGCCCAGGATCATGGCGATGGCCGTATCGTGGTCAAAGGCTTTTTTGTAGCACCGCTCGCTGGTCAGCGCGTTGTAGACATCTGCCAGTGCCACCACCTGCGCGGCGATGGGGATCCGTTCTCCCCGCAGCCCGTCCGGGTAGCCGTGGCCGTCCCACCGCTCATGGTGCCAGCGGCAGATCTCCAAAGCGTAACGGAACAGCGGCTTTTCCTGTCCGAAGGTCATCTGCTCCAGGATCACCGCGCCGGCTGCCGCGTGGGTCTTCATCACAGCGAATTCCTCCGAGGTCAGCTTCCCCGGCTTATTCAAAATCTCCTCCGGAATGGTGATCTTGCCGATATCATGGAGGGCGGAAGCCGTTTTGATCAGGGCGATGTCCTCCTCGGAAAGGTGGTAGGCCTTCGTCTTCTCTACCAGCCGGCGGAGCAGCAGCTCCGTTATGCTGCGGATGTTGCGGATATGGTCGCCGCCCTCATGGTTGCGGAACTCCACCACATGACTGAGAATTCCCACCATCAGGTTGCTGTTTTCCTCTTTTTCCCGGATCTGGTCGGAAACCAGATACATCAGCCGCTTCTGGTTGGCGTAGAGCGTGAGCGTGTTTTTGACGCGGCGCTGGACGATGTACGAGTCGAACGGACGGCGGATGTAGTCGGAAACGCCGAGACTGTAGCTGCGCTTAATGGACTCGCGGTCGTCGGCGGCGGAGATCATGATGACCGGAACCTCGTCGATCCAGTGGAACTGGTTCATGTGCTCGAGCACGGCAAAGCCGTCTATCTTCGGCATATTGATGTCGAGCAGCACCAGATCGATGTTCATATCCTGCTGGAGCATCCGGAGCGCCTGCGCGCCGTCCACTGCCTCTGCGTATTTGTATCCCTCGCCCAGGATGGCCTTGAGCATTTCTCGGTTCATCTCCGAGTCGTCAACGATCAGGATTTTCTGTCGGTTCATAGTCGTTCGACCGCCATCGGGTCGCTGTCCCTCCCTCTGTCGGACTTTGTCGGTTTTTCACTATTTTATTATACTACCAAAGCAATGCAGAATAAAGGAAAACTTCCAGCATCAGCGACCAATATTATTGTACAGCCGGGCGAAAAAGTCCCAATCGATGGTGTGGTTGTGGAAGGACATTCTTCCCTGAATACCAGTGCACTGACGGGAGAGAGTGTTCCGCGGGAAGTCGCTGTGGGAGAGGAAATCATCAGTGGATGTATCAATATTTCCGGACTGTTAAAGATCCGCACCACAAAAGAGTTTGGAGAGTCTACGGTTTCTAAGATTCTTGATCTGGTGGAGAATGCAAGTTCCAAGAAATCACGTTCCGAGAATTTTATTTCCAGATTTGCACATTATTATACACCGGCAGTCTGCTACGGCGCGCTGGCACTGGCAATACTGCCACCGCTTGTCCGCATGCTGTTTATGGGGCTTCCGGCAGACTGGGGCATCTGGATTTACCGTGCACTGACATTTCTGGTTATCAGCTGCCCGTGTGCGCTGGTCATCAGTATTCCACTCAGCTTTTTTGCAGGAATCGGAGGTGCCAGTGCAGAGGGTGTTCTGGTAAAGGGTTCCAACTATCTGGAAGCACTTGCGGGAACGCGCACGGTTGTCTTTGATAAGACAGGAACAATTACGCAGGGGGTATTTGAAGTCTGCGGAATTCATGGAACAAATTGTGCATCCGGCAGCTGTCCGGTTGAGTCCGGACATCCGGTATATACGAAAAAGGAAGAACAGCTGCTGGAGTATGCGGCACTGGCAGAGTGTCACAGCACACATCCGATCAGTATCAGCCTGCAGAAAGCCTATGGTAAGAAACTGGATGTGGACCGGGTCACAGATGTACAGGAAATCGGTGGACATGGTGTGATCGCAACGGTAGACGGACACAGGGTTGCGGCAGGAAATGACAAACTCATGAAAAAAGAAAAAATTGCGTACCGCAACTGCAGCTGTACCGGTACAATCGTACATCTGGCAGTCGATGGTGCCTATGCCGGTCATATACTGATTTCAGATATGATTAAGCCGAATGCGGCGGCTGCCATGCAGGCACTGAAAAATTCCGGTGTGCACCGGCTGGTAATGCTGACGGGTGATGATGACCGTGTAGCACAGCAGGTAGCAGGGGAGGTTGGAATCACGGAAGTACATTCCCAGCTGCTTCCGGCAGATAAAGTTTCCGAAGTGGAAAAACTGTTGCAGACCAGGGAAGAAAAGAGTACCGTTGCCTTTGTCGGGGATGGCATCAATGATGCACCTGTGCTTTCCCGTGTTGATGTTGGAATCGCTATGGGAGCACTTGGATCGGATGCGGCGATTGAGGCAGCAGATGTGGTACTGATGGATGATGATCCACTCAAGATTGCGAAAGCAATCCGTATCGCAAGAAAGTGCCTGCGGATTGTATATGAAAATATCTGTTTTGCAATCGGGATTAAACTGCTCTGCCTGTTTTTGGTAACGATAGGTATTGCAAATATGTGGATGGGAATTTTTGCAGATGTTGGTGTTATGGTGATTGCTGTGCTGAATGCAATCCGTGCACTTTTTGTAAAAAAATTATAGGGTATAATTCTGCCGGAAATGTTCCGGTGGAGAGGAGGAACTTCATGGAAAAAGAAAAGATTGAATGCTGTAGTGAAAATCAGGTACATCCGGATCTGCTAAAGATCGTGAATGACACGATGCCGGAAGAAACGGAACTGTATGATCTTGCAGAATTATTTAAAGTGTTTGGAGATTCCACCCGTATCCGCATTCTGTTTGTACTGTTTGAAGCAGAGGTGTGTGTCTGTGATCTTGCAGCGGTATTGTCAATGACACAGTCTGCAATTTCCCACCAGCTTCGGATTTTAAAACAGAATAAGTTAGTCAAATGCCGCAGGGAGGGAAAATCTGTTTTTTATTCCCTGGCAGATGACCACGTCCGGTCAATCATTGCACAGGGCAGGGAGCATATTGAGGAAGATGCAATATAAGGATGATACCATATGGGAGAAAAGGACATTCGCTGTGGATGTCCTTTTTTTCGTACAGACGGATCTTAATATTTATTTAAGTTTCTTTAAAGATAGCCTTTTTTGGATGTGAAACTGCTATAATAAAGGTGCAGTAGAAAAAATACATCAATTAAAATATGAGGTAAATACATATGGAAACTTATGAAAGCGTAAAAAGTAATCCGGTGCAGCCGGAGCAGAAAGAAAAGAAAAAAGGCGGTGCATGGAAAGGTATTGTAGCGGTGATTCTTGCGGCAGGCGTTGTGGGAAGTACCACGATTTCTGCGTTTAATCTGGTGACTTTAAAATCCTATATTGCAGAGCAGAAAAAGGAAGAAAATCCTGAGACTACCGAGGATTACGTAAAGATCGCAGATAATTATGAGATCAAACCTACCACAAATATTTCGGATGCCTACAAATCCGGCGATACTTCAAAGCTGACAGACAAAGAAAAAGAAACCCTTGATATGGCAAAAAAAGCGATCAAAGATATGAAGATTACGGACAGCATGTCTGATTTTGAAAAGGAAAAGGCGGTGTATGACTGGATGACCAAAAAGCTCCAGCAGGATTCCGGGGCACTGACCGTTATTCCAAGTACACAGGAAGACTGTGATAATCCATACGGTGTGTTAAAATACCACAATGCCGTATGCGTCGGTTATGCAACGACATTCCGCATGTTCATGCAGATGATGGGAATTGAATGTAAAGTGGAACATAATACAGAAAAATTCCATAGCTGGGATGTGGTAAAAATTGACGGAGACTGGTACATTACCGATATTTATTCCGATGCAGGAAATGGAAATTATGCGAACTTTAATGTGACGGATGCCATGTATGGACAGTCCCAGAGCTGGGATCGCGATTACTTCCCGGCAGCTAACTCATTAAAGTACAATATGGCATACCAGAATAAGAAAACCGTGGACAGTATATATGATCTGCCGAAAGCATTGCGTGCTGCTATGGACAAAAAGCTTGGTGGGGTCATGGTTGCGTTTAAAGAGGATATTACAGAGGAAAAAGCGCAGGTGGCAAATGCCATAGCTTCTTCCATTGACAATTTCCTGATGTCCGGAAACTATAAGGATATGCCATACAGTCTGGGAACTTACAACTGGATTCAGGATCCGGATGGAAAAGGATATTTGTTTAATGTTACCATGCCGGGATATAACACGGACAATACAAGCCAGAATATCAGCGAAAAAGAACAGAAAAAAATCGACAAGGCTGTCCAGAAAGCATTTCAGGGACTGGAATCTGCAAACGGAGATGGCATGATGATGGATGGCGCAAGTGCTGATATCGGAAATAAGGATATGACCATGGATAATGCGGCACAAAATGGGGCAACGTTCAGTACGGAAGAAACTGTGGAGGCCAGATAACAGATGAAAAAACAAAAAACGGGTTGGAAACTTCTGCTGGTTCTGACCATGCTGGTGATGTGTGTGGGATGTGGTGCGAAGAAAAACACGTCCGGTTCTGTCAGTATGTATGACCTGCGCACGGCGATGGAAGCAGCGGATCCGGATCTGCCGGAGATGCTTAATGCCAGCAGTACGGAAAAAGATGCAGAAGATAAGTTTTCCCATATTTCTGACATGGACTATAAAAAAGTGGACAGCTATTTTGTAAGCTATTCTTCGGATGGGCACAAAGCAGATGAAATTGTAGTGATTGCCGTGAAAGATAAGGCAGATGTGGATGAGGCAAAAGAAAGCCTGACAAAGCATCAGCAGGATCGGTATAATTTGCTGCAGTCCTATGAACCGAAGCAGGTCAGCCGGATTCAGGATGGGTTGATTTTTACGAAAGGGCAGTATGCAGTCCTTATTATCACAAGCCATAATGATGATGTGCGGAAAGCGTTTGAAGATACCATAAAAAGTAAGTAGTATAAATAGGATCGTGTTTGAGTAAAATATAGAAATAAAAATGCAACATTCTTTTATAGAATGTTGCATTTTATGTCACAAAAGCACTTTATTTTTGGCTTGAAAGGAGTAATTTTTATGGGAACAACACAACCGATCCGTAACCGACAGGAACTGCAAGATTTCAGTTCATACTACAAGCAGGTAAAACCGCATCTGCGAAATTATACTTTAGTTGTATTGGGATTAAACACTGCACTGAGAATCAGCGATCTATTAAATCTTCGCTGGAGAAGTGTCTATGATTTTAAAAAGAACTGTTTTCGGGATCACCTTTTGATATGGGAACATAAAACAGGAAAAAGAAATTATATTGCGATAAACCAGAACGCGAAAAATGCCCTGTATCTATATTTTATGGAAAAGAATCCTGATCCGGAAGAATATGTTTTCTCCAAACGGACAAACCCTTATAAACCGCTCAGCCGTTCACAGGCTTACCGCATTATTAAAGAAGATGCCTCACATACAACCAGTGAAGAGGCGATCAGCTGTCATTCTCTCCGGAAAACCTTTGGCTATTATGCATGGCAGGAAGGAGTCCAGCCGGCTCTCTTAATGAATGTCTTTAATCACTCTTCTTTCCACATCACTAAACGGTATCTCGGAATTGAACAGGATGAAAAAGATCTTGTTTATCTGAACATCAATTTATAAAAATATGGGAATGCTTTGTTGCTGCACCACAATACAAAGCGTTCTCTTCATAATAAAAACATTTGACTTCTATTTGTAAATACGTTATTCTATTTCCAATAAACACATATAATTCCAAATCTGATGCCAGACAGGCACTGCCGGAAAAGTAGTGCAAAGCAATCATGGAGAGCATTTCGCTCGTAAATCACTATTGGAATCACAACTTCATAAAACCGGTCATAACAACTGTTTCTTATATTTTCCATATTGTAAAAACAAATGTTTATGATATATACTAAAAGAAAGGTAGGATACTACATGGGGAACACTTTGAACAGCTGCGAAACGAACATTACGAAAAGTATGGAACGATAATCACGGACTCAATTATTTGGATCGACAACCGCATGTATCATCTAGAGTGCCAGTCAACAAAAGATGAGACGATGGTCATCCGGATGTTTGAGTATGATATTTCGATTGCAATTGAACATGCTTTTCTTGAAGAAAACGATATCTGGGAGATTGAATTTCCGCAGTCATGCGTACTCTATATACGCAATCACCGATCGCTTCCAGAATATCACGGAGCGATTGTGAAGTTTGCGGACGGTCAGGAAGTACATTACCGCGTTCCTGTTTTGCAGGCGAAAAAATATACTGTGGATCAGATTTTCGAAAAACGACTGCTAATTTTACTTCCGTACCATATCTTGCGGTATGAGCATTTTTTAAAACACAATGGAACAGATTCGAAGAAACTGCAGCATCTGCTGGATGATTTCCGGAAAATTAACCACTGCTTGGAAAAGGCATCGGAAAAAGAAAGCAAATCACATCTCTATATGAATATGATTGTCTTAATTAAAGAGATTGCGAATTATATTATTCCGGAGGACAACACTATCAGGAAAGGATTGGGTGAGATTATGGGTGGTAAGATTTTGAAATTACGATCTGAGGAATTGCTGGAACAGGGAGAAGCAAAAGGTAAACTCGAAGGTAAACGTGAAGAGAGACTCGAAGCGATTCAAAATATGCTTGATCTTGGTCTGAACAAAGAACAGATTTTAAAAAAATATTCTTTGGAGGAATACGAAAAGGCATTATATTCCATGCCCACAAAGGTTTAAGTAATATTTTTATTTTTTTGAATTTAGGGGTTAAGTAACATAACAATCGTCCGATATATTATGTGTAAATAAAAATGCAACATTCTATAAAACATTGTCGCATTTTTGAAATAAAAAGAAAAGAAGCATTTTATAAAAATGCAGATGCGTAAGAAAATGCGCAGGACATACCCGAGGAAACAGGGTACGGAATACATACATGGAGGTAACAAAATGCTGAAACTTTCATTGAAACAGGGGCAATATGTAAACATTGGTGATAACATCCGTGTGGTCTATGTAGGTGGTTCAGGAAATCACGCAAGGCTGCTCATTGATGCTCCGAGGGAACTTAATATTGCCAGAAGTACCACGGAAGAAAATCCGGCACGAAAGAGAGAAACCTATTATGCAGAGCCTGGTATTTCCAGAGAGGCACAGCAGGAGATTAAACGAATTCTGTGGAATGAGCGGATGAAAGCAGAAGCAAAAAAAGATGCAGAGAGTTTAAAAGATAAATTTAACGCTTAGCATCACACAAACATTTGGTAATAAGCGGGGCACACCCGGGACGCTTCGCTTATTGCGGTATATCGTAAGGTGTACGGCAGAATATACAAGGTTGCAAAGCATCTCAGATGCTTGTGACGCACCGCGGACGTGGTGCAATAAGAAACAACCTCAGGAAAAGGATTTCCAGAGGAAAAGACATAATACCCCGCAAAGCGGGAGTTCAAGGAGGATTCTATTATGAGTATGGTAG
>ERZ772881.2056-NODE-2056-length-15562-cov-55.031599_pt1 | contig 15562 bp, 10 predicted proteins | sample MGYA00580581_ERZ772881 | MGnify/ENA primary metagenome ERZ772881 (study PRJEB29015, sample SAMEA2737668) | human gut metagenome | biome: human gut; feature: human-associated habitat; material: faeces | place: China | collected 2012 ...
GGGCGGGGACCTTTACCTGGGCCTATGGATTTGCATCGCTGCCGGAGAAGAAGCATCTCGGTGACTACTACGTGCTGGGGGCGGTGCTCTTTGCGCTTCCCTATGTATACACCACCCTCACCGCAAGGGCAAAGCATCTTCGGTCCCTGTGGACCGTGATTGCCGGGATTTACACCTTCTTCATGGTGCTCATCCCCTTCATCTACATCGGCTACTACGTGCTCTTCGGCGGGGAAATGGATATGTTCGCCATGATGGCAGTCCGTTCCACCCACATGAAGGAAATCAAGGATTTCTTCCGTACCATGGGGTCTCCCATGCACCTTGTGATGGCGGTCATCGCCCTGGGCATCGTCATTTCCTGTGCGGTAGGCCTCGCCCGGTCCATGATGAAGGCAGCCCGCTCCTTCGACGGTCCCTTCCTCCGGGGTACCGGCCGGGCCTTTACCGTGGGACTTGCGGTGATTTCCATCCTCTTCTTCGGCGGATTCTACCGGCAGATCACCCACGTCTTCCCGGCTACTCTTTTCAAAGCGCTGGGTTCCAACAGCAGTGAATTCCAGATTCTCCAGAAGCTGAATGATAATCTGGACAAAAACGTGAAGAATATGACCTTCACGGCGCCGGATCCCGGAGATGGTATCGATGAGGGCACCCACATCGTGATCATCGGGGAAAGTGCCAACCGGGACCACATGAAGGCCTTCACTCCGGATTATCCGGAAAATACGACCCCCTGGCTTTCGGAAATGGCGAAGTCCCCGGACTTTGCCCTGGGATACCATGCATACTCCAATTTCCCGAATACCCTTTTCTCCCTGTCCTACGCCATGACCAGCGCCAACCAGTACGGCGACATGTCCCTGGAAGACGTGGTAAGCATGGTGGACGTGGCAAAGGCGGCAGGGTACCGGACGGACTGGATTTCCTTCCATAACCGGAGCTCCATGTCCAGTGCCGGCGTCACCATGATCGCCGAACGCTGCGATGATTCCTACTGGGAAAAGAACTACGACGGCTATACCCTGGAGGTACTGAAAAAGCTGCCTCCGGCAAAGAAGCGTGTCATTTTCATCAATATCGACGGCAGCCATTACACCTACATCGCCCGGGTACCGGTGAACCTCCGGGATAAGCTGGGCGTTTCCAAGGAAGACCCTTACCACGATTACGACCTCACCATCGCCTACGACGACCGGGTGATGAAGGACATCTTCGAATACGCCAAGGCAAACCTGAACCTGAAGTCCATGATTTACTTCTCGGACCACGGGGAAAATATGAAGCACTTCCATACCACGTCCCCCTTCTACTATGACATGGTACACATCCCCTTCTTCGTATACCTGTCCCCGGACTACCAGGCCGCCCACCCGAGCCTCATGCCTACCCTGAAATCCCACGAGCAGACGGTCTTCACCAACGACATGGCCTTCGATACGGTCACCGGCATCTGGCAGGCAAGGACCAACTTCTACCACTCCCAGTACGACTTCTCCTCCCAGGACTACGCGATCAATAAGGATAACGCCACCACCTTCGAACGGAAAAAGAGAATCGCCGACGATCCGGTGTGGGGAAAGTAAGAGAGTTGAGATTTGAGAGTTGAGAGTTGAGGTCCAGGCTTCGCCGCAGGTGAGTGGATAAGCTTGCGTGCGAACGGGCGGGGGCCTTGAGCCTTGTGCTGGACAGGCCCTGCGGGCCGAATCTATCAGCTAACCCCACCGCTTCGCGGAGCCCCTTCCCGAGGAAGGGGCCTTTTTCTGTGTCAATTTTGCGGTTTGGGGTTAGAGATATCCGGATTCCAACAGCGGCAAAGCCGCAAATCGTTAGCCTCCTTCCTTGGGAAGGAGGTGGCGCCGAAGGCGACGGAGGTTAGCCGTTGGATGCGCCGCAGGCTGATTCTTTGCGACGCAATAGCCATCAGTGATCCCTCACCCCGGTGGGGAGCTCCTTTCAGGGAAGGGAGCCTTGTGTAGAGTCACTTTCCTGTTTTGGGGCAGCGTCATCAGGATTCCTTCTGCGGCGGAGCCGTTGTCTGACGAAGAACGATTGGTGCCAAATCGGGTAACTGAAAAGGCCATCTTAGAGAAATGCGGCATGCTGCATTTTTCTAAAATGGCCTTTTTCGGCGGGTTAACTCCTTACTATTTGTTTTTGCTGCTGATTTCACGGATCATGGACTTGAGAAGAAAGGTACAAAAATAGGGATAGGTGTATATTCCACCTTCCTGTCCGATATTTCCATGAACCAGTTTGATTCCGTGGCGTATATCAGGATAGGCGCTGCTTTTTATCAATGTCTTTAATGATTTAGCTGTACCGTTTCTCGCCTTTACTTCCACTGGCAGGAGTTCATCCGTAGTCCGAATGAAGAAATCTTCTTCCAGCGTAGAATCGTTGCGTTTGTAATAATAAAGGGGAAATCCGCTCTTGGCCAGGGCTTCGGATACCACATTTTCATACAGGGCTCCTTTATAGATACCCATATTCCGATTGCCGCGGAAATCCATCTGTGCTTCATCATCCAGAGAAGCAATCAGAAGGCCTGTGTCGCTGAAGTAAATCTTGAATTTATTTTCTTCCTGGTTTCCTTTGAGCGGCAGGGAGGGATAATGGAGACAATGACAGAGGCGGATAATTCCTGCTTCCTTTAACCACTCTATGGCGTCTATATAATTCTTCAGACGGGCATTTTTAGAAATTCTGGTAATCTGAAATTTTTTATTTTCCTGGGCCAGTTGAATAGGAATCTGATGAAATACGGCAAGTACCCTGGTCTGCTCCAGTCCATTCAGGTATTTGCGGATATCTCCTTCATAGTCACGAATCAGCTGCCGCTGAAGTTCAAGAGTTCCTTCAAAAGTTCCCCGCTCTATATAGGTTCGCACAATTTCAGGCATACCACCTAAAGTACAGTAATCGAGGAACAGGTCCTGCAGCAATTTCATATCCAGTGCATCAAAAGGCTGCCCATTTATCATATGGGCAAGAATGGATTGAATGAATTCATGACCATATCCTTTAGCCCAAAGAAATTCCTCAAAATCCATAGAAACCATTTCATAGTCTTCTTTATACCCGACGCTGACACTTTCAAGGCGATGATATTGTATTCCAAGGAGAGACCCGCTCAAGATGATATCATACCGTCCATCCAATTTAAAAAACTTGAGTGCTGTCGCAATAGCAGGAAATTCCTGCACCTCATCTAATATAATCAGCGTTTCACCGGGGATAAAGCGTTTTGATGGATCGATGCGGGTGATGTTCCGTATGATACTCTCCGGTTGAAAATTATCAAGAGGAATCATCTTATAAATCGGTTCCTCCACAAAATTAATATATACAAAGTTCTTATAATTTTCTTTTGCGAATTTAAGAATTGATTCGGTTTTTCCTACCTGCCGGGCTCCGGAAATAACCAAAGGTTTATGATCCCTCTTTTTCCAATCCACTAGAAATTGATCAATCTTCCGCTGCAAATACATGATAATAGTCCTCCCCATACTTCGAGCCTGCTTTGCTGCCATCTTTATAATACGGTTTTATGAGTGACTTTTCAATATTTTTTCACATTTCATGAGGGACTTTTATTTATATTTTCACATTTTATGAGGGAGAATGAGATAGCACCGGCTTCGCCGCAAATGCCCCCCTTGCCCGCTTCGCGGGACTTCCCACACAGGGAAGGGTTCACTGATTTCTCAGTCGCCTGTCGGCTCCCTACGAAATCAGTTCGCTTGCCACCCCAAGGGGGGCAGCAAGGTTTAAGCCTGCGGCGCTTTCAGCAGCTGCGTCGCTACTCCATCTGACACTTACCGAATATCGTCATCTCGAGCGGTGGCAGCATGCTATGTGAACATACGGTTAAAAATCGCTACAGCTTCGATGAGTCGAGAGATCTCCCAGATCAATGACTATGACGGGGGTTTCAAAGAAGATTTAAGGAAAGAGAGTTGGGGTCCAGCCGCTGTGCAACAAAGCCGCTGCTATTATCTGACGTCTGACGTCTGAACTGTCTGATGTCTCCCTGCCGCGAAGCGGCTGGCCAGCTCATTGCTCAAGGCTAAAGGCTCAAAGCCCCCACCCATTCGTACGCTCATTTTCTCGTTCACACGCCGCCTGCCATTCTTTCGCGGCGTACCTTCATTCCTGATTCCTGATTCATGAGAGGTGTTTTCCATGGAAAGTGCTTACTATACAAAAGAAGAAGGCGGCAGCGTCCTCTGCGGGCTCTGTCCCCACCACTGCCGGATCCCGCCGTCCGGGAGGGGCTGGTGCCGGACCCGGTGGAATGACCACGGCCGGCTGAAGGTCCTCACCTACGGCCTTGTGACCTCCGCTGCCCTGGACCCCATCGAGAAGAAGCCCCTCGCCTTTTTCCACCCCGGCAGCCGTATCCTTTCTTTAGGCAGCTGGGGCTGCAACATGTGCTGTGCCTTCTGCCAGAACTGGGAAATCTCCCAGAAGGAGCCGGAGTCCCGGAAAGTGACGCCGGACCAGGTCCTCCGCCTGGCCCGTGCCCTTCAGGCAGAAGGAAATATCGGCGTTGCCTGGACCTATAACGAGCCCTCCCTGTCCTTCGAATTCATCCGGGACACGGCGCCCCTTATCCAAAAGGCGGGCATGGTAAATGTGATGGTATCCAATGGCTATATTGAGGAGAAGCCCCTGGAAGACCTCCTCCCCTATATAGATGCCTGGAATATAGACCTGAAATCCTGGGATCCGAAATTCTACCGCGCCATCTGCGGCGCCGGCCGGGATGACGTGCTCCGCACCATACAGATGGCGGCGAAAGTGAGCCACGTGGAGCTCACGAATCTCGTAATCCCCGGTGAAAACGATGATCCCGACCAGATGGAACACATGGCGGCCTGGATCGCATCGGTGGACAGGGACATGCCCCTCCACATCACCCGCTTCTTCCCCCGGTACCGCATGATGGACCGGGGCCCCACCCCCATCTCTACACTGGTCTCCCTGGGCCGCATTGCCCGGAAGTACCTCACCCGGGTCCGCATAGGCAACGTGAGCGATGAAGATCTCCTGCTGCACGGATGGAGGAATTGAAAGAAAGAGTTGAGATTTGAGAGTTGAGGTCCAGCCGCTGCGCGGCGGGTATCGTATGGCCGGGTTTGGTGCGAACGGGCGGGGGCTTCTAGCTGCTAGCTGTTAGCTGCCAGGAAAACTCATCCGCCTGCGGCGCTTCCAACAGCTAACCTCCGTCGCCTTCGGCGCCACCGCCGGGCCCTGAAAGGAAGGTGCCTTAGTGTGCAGTAAAGGCACCAACTTAGGCCCGGCTCGAGGGTCCTCTGTGGGCATCCTGCAGAGGATGCCCAAGCCGGGCTCTTTTGCGAGCCGTTCCTGCACACCAAGCAAGCACCTTAGAGCCCGGCCGAAGCACCCTCGCCTTCCAAGGAAGGAGGCTAACCATCAGCCGCTTTGCGGCGGGTATCGTATGGCCGGTTTTGATGTGAACGGGCGAGGGCTTCTAGCTGCTAGCTGTTAGCTGTCAGGAGAGCTCATCCGCCTGCGGCGCTTTCAGCAGCTGCGCCGCCACTCCATCTGACACTTACCGTATATCGTCATCTCGAGCGGTGGAAGCATGCTGCATGACGCTGTCCGCAAAATCGCTACAGCTTCGATGAGTCGAGAGATCTCCCAGATCAATGACTATGACGGGGTTTTCAGAAAAGAGTTGAGGAAAGAGAGTTGAGAGTTGAGATCCAGCCGCTTTACGGCAGTAAGGCGTCAGACCGGATTGGCGGCTCCGCCGCTGCTCATTCATCCGCTCCCGGCCTGCAGGGCCTGTCCCCCTCGGTCTCGATTTAATAAAAAACGGTATCCCCACACTTGGGAATACCGTTTTTTCTTACCCTCAGTCCCTCTCGAAGAGGTCCCTGGTATATACTTTATCCTTCACGTCGTCCAGCACGTGATCGTAGCGGTTGGCTATGATGGCGCGGCTTTCTTTTTTGAAGGTGTCCATATCATTCACCACCCGGCTGCCGAAGAAGGTGCTTCCGTCTTCCAGGGTGGGTTCATAGATGATGATGTCCGCCCCTTTGGCTTTGATCCGCTTCATGACGCCCTGGATGGAGCTCTGGCGGAAGTTATCGGAATTGGACTTCATGGTGAGCCGGTATACGCCGATGGTCACCGGCTTTTCCTTGGCTTCGTCGTATTCACTGCCGGAGTGGTAGTAGCCGGCAGCCGCCAGGACCCGGTCGGCGATGAAATCTTTCCGGGTGCTGTTGGACTTCACGATGGCTTCGATGAGATCCTCCGGCACGTCCTTATAGTTCGCCAGAAGCTGCTTCGTATCCTTCGGGAGGCAGTAGCCGCCGTAGCCGAAGGAGGGATTGTTGTAGAATTCTCCGATCCGGGGATCCAGGCACACGCCGTCAATGATTTCCCGGGTGTCGAGGCCCTTCATTTCCGCATAGGTATCGAGTTCATTGAAATAGGACACCCGCATGGCGAGGTAGGTATTGGCGAAGAGCTTCACCGCTTCCGCCTCGGTGAATCCCATGAACCGGGTGGGAATATTGTCCTTGATGGCCCCTTCCTGGAGAAGCCGTGCAAAGGTATGGGCCGCCTTCACCAGCCGGGGATCTTTGGGATCCGTGCCCACGATGATACGGCTGGGGTAGAGGTTATCGTAGAGTGCCTTCGATTCCCGCAGGAATTCCGGGCTGAAGAGGATATTCTTCGACCCTGTCTTCTTCCGGATTTCTTCGGTGTACCCCACGGGGATGGTGGACTTGATCACCATGATGGCATGGGGATTCACCTTCATCACCAGGTCGATCACCGCCTCCACGGAGGAGGTGTCGAAGAAATTCCGCTGGCTGTCGTAATTGGTCGGGGTGGCGATGATGACGATTTCCGCATCCCTATAGGCCGCTTCCCCGTCGGTGGTGGCGGTGAGGTCCAGATCCTTCTCCGCCAGGTACTTCTCGATGTACTCATCCTGGATGGGTGACTTCCGGTGGTTCACCATATCCACCTTTTCCGGAATGATATCCACCGCCATCACATGATTGTGCTGGGAAAGAAGGGTGGCCAGCGAAAGGCCCACATACCCCGTACCTGCTACTGCTATATTCATGCCGTTCCTCCATGTCGATCAAATTCACGCTGTGTTATCCAAACTCGGCGCAGCATATGTTTCTATATACTGCTGTCGGTACTATAATCATTCTTTATTTGCAATTATACAATACCTATGCATTAAATGCTCAGCCATACTACGCCGGATGGGAAATAGTTTTCCCCAGATAGAATCCGGTAGGTCGTGTCGTAGTATGGCCAAATATCGACCCAAGAGTTATCAGAAGGCAGTATTCACAATATAAAACGCCGCAATTACATCCAATCCAAGGTATATTGATCAATGGCCTGTTTTCTCATTATCCAAAACATGCTGACACAATTCTTCCCACTGATCCCAAATATGCTCCGGTGCGTATTGCTTCATCGCTTTCATCCCGGACTGACCCATTTTAATTCGCAGTTCCCTGTCATCCATAAGTTTCTTAAGGGCTCCGGCCAGATTCTTTTCTGAACGGGGCACAAGGAAACCATCAACTCCATCTTCTATGATATCGCTGACTCCTGTACTGTCAGAAAATCCTACCGCCGGAAGGCCCGCCGCCATGGCTTCTGTCAAAGCCAAGCCAAAGCCTTCATCCCGGCTGGGCATACAAATGATGTCGGATGATGCATAGACATCGTCTATATGGCTGGTCTTCCCCATGACCCGGATAGTTTCACCGGATTTACTATGGCGAATCTACTGTTTCAGCTTTCCGGCATAGCGGGAACTGTCATCCCCCCAGAATTCAAGCTGCCAATCCGGAAAATCTTTCGATAATGACGCAAATGCTTTCGCCAGCATGAGCTGGTTTTTCCGCCCGCTGATATTGCCGACGCAAATGACTTTATGAACTTTTCGAGGAGCCGCCAGATCAGCAGGCTTCGAAGCCGGGAACACCGCATTTCCGATGACCGTCACCGGAAGTTCCGGAAAATACTGATGTGCCGTCTTCAGGCCGGATGGCACAAGGATCTGCATAGCCCTGCATTTGGCCGTTGCTTTTTTCTCTGCCTCCGATAAATCGGGAAACTGGACCTGGGGATGAGAGTGGATCATCTCAATGACCGGCAGGGTACACCCCGCATCTTCGATGACATACTTGGCCGATGGAATAGAACAGGAAAGAATCAGGTCTGCCGGATGGTTATCCAGATATTCTTTAATTCTGGGACCATACTGCTTTCCTTTATACCAGACGTTTATCCCCTGAGCCTTCCGCTGGCTGAAGAGCCGTGCTGCCTCTCGATACAGGCGAATCCGTAAAGGTGGCTTATCCGAGACAACTTTCTTGCCATTCTCAAAAAGGATATTATACTGCTTTACCCGTTCGTCCAGAGGGAAATAGGGTTTCCCCTCTACCTTATCACGGTAGAGAATAGTTACTTCATGCCCACGCCGAACCAATGCATTTGCCAGATTGCAGGTAACTTTTTCAACGCCCCCTGATGTATTGACATAGTATGTTCCAAAATGAGCAATGATAATCTTCATTTCTGTTCTCCCCACAAAATACGCTTACAGCTTACGGTATTCCTCTTCTGTTTTCACTTTTTTCAGTTTATGATGGGGTGTCTTTTCCATTTGATGTTCCCACCATACCCCCAATTTATCCAAATTTTTAACCATGCCGATTTTCATTCGATAACCTGCAGTGGCTGGCGATACCGTTATTTCATCCCAAATCTCCGGATTCTCTTTTGATTCAACACGCAGGACAATTGTACCCTTCAAGGATAATATCATTTTATTAATCCTGTCCAGCGCCGATGGCTCCCCGTTGATATACCATTGAAAATCACCGGATATCCCGCAGCTATAGCAGGATACTATTGGCTCTTCTCCCGGATAAACATACCAGTTATAGGCGAAATTATCATCGACACATATTTTAAGCAGCTGATAAGGCCTTTCTGGAGATTGCAGAATTTCCCATTCCGCCAGCCCCGCTTTTTCTCCTTTTGTTTTCAGTATCGTGAAACGGATCCACCGTACGTTATCCTGTGGTGCAAATGTCACAAGCGTTTCATGGCCCTGCTTTTTGAGTTCTCCCACATCACACCGAAAGCCATTACTGAATGAAAGCTGCCCCTTCAATATGCGGCTGTCATCATCGATATTCCCGTAAAGTGCAACGCTTTCAATATGCTGGGGTTCATTAAAATCAATGCGGCACCATTTTTCACTATCATCCGGAGTCCAAAGGTACTCTTCCATTGGTGGTTTGGATTCATTAATATGCCTGGTATTCATGAGCTGGAAGTCATGAAGATAATCTCCATTTCCTGAGGACACCGTCGTCTTGCCTTCATAGGCCAGATTATTTGTCCGTCTTTCCCAGAATATAATGTCACTGTTAAAAACCTGCCGCACATGTTCAATATTTTTCTGTGACAGATGACAGATAAGAGCCTTATAGAGCACATTATTCAGTAATTTTGGCCCCCTGCATGCCACATCCACAGGGAATCGTACCCTCTGATTCCACTCGTAGACCGGATTATCTGTCTCGCAATCCAGGTATCTCATTTCTTTACGATACACACGGGACGAGAGAAAATGTCTGTCATAGAAATCTTTATAGGACACATAGGACGTAGCATAAGCAAAGCTCTTGAATACCAGAGGATGGTAGGTATTTCCTGGTGTATTTAAGATACGGCCCATCACTTTTTCAAAGGCAATGGAAATCATCCTGTGATCAACATGATAGTCGAAGTCTGTTGCGATTAAGGCATCCGGTTTATAGGATAGAATCACGTCTTTCAGATCATCCAACAGGCCATTCCAGGTATACTCCTGATGTTTACCATACTTATTAAAATGATAGTCCTGATGCTTACCCACTCCGTATGTTTCTGTATGTCCGGCAGCATCAACGGGCCCATTCAGTCCGTGCATGTAAACTGAACGTTCGGCATGGGTCCCACCGTCAGGGAATCCAAGGAATATAATATCTTCCTCCGGAACCCCTAAAGCTTTAAGAGACCGTATGGCCTCATCAAATCTTACAAAGGCCGGATATACCCAGTCACCATTTGTCATGAAGACGACTTTGACGTCTATGCCTTCTTTAATGGCGCTATAGATAGTTGCCCCCGCATTATTTACTTCATCGTCCTCATGGGGAACGATGACCATTATTGAATGGATTTTTAAGCTATCTTCATACGAAAATGATGTTTGTATCATTGAATAGTTCCTCTGTATTTAGATAATGCTACTTTTTCAATTAAATGGAACCAGCTGTTCCAGACTTTTTCTTCGGAGAACTTTTCCATTGCCTTTTGGGCATTCTTCCCCATTTCTTTTCTAAGGCTGTCGCCATCCATAAGTTTTTCCAAAGCCTCTGCCATTGAAGATATGCTGTCATCTGTTAAAAAACCTGAATATCCATCTTCCACCAGTTCATTGACACCTGCACAGGATTTGAATGCCACTACCGGAAGGCCTGCACTCATGGCCTCAGTAACCGCCAGTCCCCATCCTTCATGCTGGCTGGGGCAGAGGAGAATAGATGCCCTACTATAAACGGACTGAATATCGGTTGTAGTCCCTTTGAAAAAGATACGATCTTCCATATGATGAGAGGCAATATCTTTTTTCATCTCATCCACATAGCGTTCAGCTCCGTGCCCATCCCCCCAAATTTCCAATTTCCATCCCGAATGGTGAACTGCTGCCTTTTCAAAAGCCTGGACTGCCAGGTGAGGCCGCTTAGCCGCTTTAGTCAAGCGCCCAACGAACAAAACTGTCCGCTGCTCCAAGCTGCTTATTTTTTTACTTTCAGAAACCACATTGGGAATAACAACACAAGGTACCTTAGGACAATGTTTCGCCAGAATCTCCTTTTGGGAAGGCAGTAGTACCTGCAGCGCTGCGCAGTGGTTCATAGCATCAATTTCAGGCTGTCCCATTTCCGCAAAGGCTCTGGATAACTCTGAATGATTGGTTCCAATGATGGGAGTTGAAACATCCATCGATGCCACCGTATAGTAAACGGCATCCGAATTATATCCTACAATAACGTCCGGTCTGAATTCATGAAGCACTTTCTTGAGGTAAGGTTTCACTACCTTGCATTTGCATCTTTCATTCCATTCATGAAATTTTTGTTTACTAAAAGCGCGGATAATCTCTCTAATCATTTTATCCCCGGTAGAGATTTTCCTCCCTACAACAGCTTTATCCATATCATTGACAGGATGGTCCGCAATCAATGAATAAACTTTTATTTTTTTATCCAAAGGGAAAAAGGAGGATGTAAGATCTCCACCGCCACAGGCAATTGCTATCTCGTACCCTTTTGCTGCAAAAGCATTGGCCATTTCACAGCAGATATGCTGCATACCACCGCTTTTCATCAGCATGCCTGCATAGACGATAAGAACTTTCATTGCATCCTCCTACATATACCTACAACCTGCAAGGCTACTTATATTTTTTCCAGATCATCCGGCCAAACATCCTGTACAAGAATGAATAGTCCTGGATTATGGCACTTTCAATCATACTATACTTTTTCTTCAACGGGACCAACTGATTTTCCTTCAAAAAGTTTTTGAGAGTTTCTCTTTCCTCCGCTTCCATAATCGGGTGAACAGAGTCAATGGAATACAGCTTCAGTGCTTTTTTCATAGGCCCTTCATCAACAAATCCCAAAGCTTTAGCACTCAATGACTCTTCTTCATATTCGTAAAACAGTAAAGCCGCCGGAGAAATGGGCTTATGACTATGTTCCGTATAATACTGATGTATCTGATCAAGGTCAGATGCCGGAATGCTATGGTCCTTCCTGTTTTTCAAAATTGCCTTCAGGCAGGCAATCAGCGTTCTGACCTCGCAGATCCGTCTCTGAAGATCAGTAAATATTCCCACGTCCAGATTATGTTTCCAGGCGATGAACTCATCAATGTAGCTCCGGGCTTTTCTTGTCTGAACGAGGCTGCCATGTGATTCCCTCTGCCAATAATAATAATGTCCAGAAATGGCCACTATTTTCTGTATATTTTTCATTAATGGGCCACTAACAAAGACATCTTCACAGGTCCTCATATTTTTCTGAAAAAAAATATCCTTCCATACATGTTTTCGATAAGCCCTTCCCCAAAGTTCCCAGCCAACTACGGCACCTGTTATTACTTTTAATTGATTAGAATCCATGTTGCAGTTCCAATCACGTACACCGGCATATTTTTCCCCATTCATAATGTTTACGCCGAAAAGAACTGCATCAGCCTTAGATCCCTTCATCACTTCAACTGCATCTTTAACCAAAGAAATCTCTACAAAGTCATCCGGATCGACCCAGAAAATATAATCACCATGGGCATTATTCAGACAGGTATTTCTCGCACCGCAGACTCCCTGATTTTCCTGATGTACAACACAGATTCTTTTATCCATATCTGCATATTTCCGGCAAACTGAAAGCGAGTTATCTGTAGACCCATCATCAACCAGTACAATTTCAATATTTTCATAGGTTTGGTTTCTAAGACTTTCAATACATTTGTGTAGATATTCTTCCTTATTATAGACAGGAACAAGTATTGACGCCAATCCAGAACAATGACTCATAATCAAATTTCTCCCCACGTTAAAGAATTCCCTGAGAGTAAAGGGAAACTATCCCCTCTTTTTAATGAGCTTATTGTATTTTCTTCGGCCATACCACCTGCAAGGATATTCCCACCCATGTATGGCAGCCCATCGTAAGAGCTTATCTTTCATTCTTCCCCGGACTGGTGAAAAATCAGTGGACCTCAGTATATCCAGAATACGAGTTTTTCTTCCAATGCCAAGTTCATTTCCTGCCAAAGACAAGCAGTAAGATTTAACAGCAAAGGACAACACCCTTTGCCTGCAATAGCCACAGGAATCCGGGAATTCCGCTTCACAGATATTTTCCCGGCCAATCCATCCCTCCATGAGTTCATAGAATATTTCTGCAGAGACCTGCCGGGTCAGGGAATTCTCATTTCCCCGGTTATAGTAATACAGGCACCGGGGAACCGATGAAACCTTTTCTGCCTTTTTAAAAATTTCTATGGTTGCTATCCCGTCTTCCCCCATATGACTGAAATCCAGAGAAAATCGTACTTCTTTCCATAGTTCCGCCCTGGCTGCATAGGACCATACTTTAGAAACACCATCGAGTACAGCCTCCCGATACCAGTCACGGGCAGACGGTAACCGTGGTGGAAGAACAGCCGGTTCTAGAGGTTTATTTTCTTTTACAGATTGGAATCCATATACAACAACATCTGCATACTCCTTCCGGAAAGTATGGATGCATTTTTCTATCAATGTCTTATCTGCATAATCATCCGCATCAACCCAAAAAATATAATCACCATGGCTTTCTCGGATTCCACGGTTTCGGGTAGCACTAATTCCCTGATTTTTTTACCTGATATTAATAACCCTTGTATCCTTATCCGCCATGGATTCCACAATGTCCGCCGTTTTATCGCTGGAACCATCATCTATCACAAGGATTTCCACATTCTCATATGTCTGATGGATAATGCTGTCCAAGCAGCGTGCTATATATTTTTCTGCATTGTAGGCAGGTACAATCACCGTTGCCAGCGGCTTATCTGTTTTCATCGGGCTTATCCTTTTCTGCTCCATGATTATACATCATGAAAAATCCCACGAGCGCAAAGTAAATCTTAGCAGGAATCTTATTGATGAGCGTAGAATCAGCCATCCCATCAATGAAGAAAGCTAAAAATACGGTCAATGCGCAAATCTCCAGGGCAAGATCATTCCCAAAGGGAATCCGCAGGAGCCCCCAGAAGGTAAGAACTGTATAGAAAATAAAACCAACAGCACCTATAATTCCTGCACAGGTTAAGAAATATACAAACATATTATGGGGCATATCCAGATTTGTTTCCGTTCCTTCTTTGGGATGATATTTTTCACTGTAGTAGTACTTCTCCCAAGAGTCTAACCCAATACCGGAAATCTTATGATCTTCCCACATTTTATAACTGGCAGAAAGCATGAGAATCCGTTCTCCGCCAATCTGCCCGGCATAGCTCGTCCTGTGGCTCTGCATATAACCAAACCCGGCTATACTTGAAGAGGCCAGAGCCAATATAAATATGAAGGACCCGATTTTTATTTTATGACCGATTCGAGACCAGTGCTGAACCAGCACAATGCCCAGGGCCCCAACAAGGCCTATGCATATGGCAATCAGCGCTGCCCGGGTATCTGTCAAAAATAACAGTACCAGCAGGAACCCAGCCGTGGCCAACGCTGTCAGCCGCATAGCCATGGACTCTTTACGCTTGAATACAAGATAAAGTACTACCGGCAGAACGATGGCAATCACCAGGCCATAATGAGTGGGATACGTATAAAAGCTATAAATCCGTTCTCCCGGATGCTTTATCCATTGGGCGACCCCATAGATTCCTGAAATAATGGCGCCGGATAAAATACCGGAAAGAAACCCCTTCTCAATCTTATATTTTCCTGCCATATAGGCAATCATCCACATGGGCAGGGACCAGTAAATATATTGCCGAACCAGGTTCAGTCCGCCCTTATCCGCGTTTACTGCCGCAGATACAATCAAAGACCCGTACAACAGACAGTATCCAATGGTAAAGACTTTATGGGGCATGGAAATCTTAACTGTTCTGGATTTTATACAGTCATATGTCAAATACAATACAAATAGAACGATGGCGTAGGTATAATAAGCCGGTGTAAAACGTACGCTTAAGATTAAAGCCAGCATTCCTGCGATGATATTCGCCAGAATTTCAGCATATTTATAATTATTTCCGGTTTGACCAGATTTCTTTAAGATCATCAATGTCCTCTCAACATGTCTAAAATCATAACGGTCATGGTGAACAACTTAAATCACGTATATCTATATTACGTATATTATACTATGAATTTACTAGTTATTTTACTTTTACGCAAGCTTTATGCCTAATGATTATACGTATTTACTCAAAAAATAGCTATTCCGCGATTTTTCCAAGGAAATCCTATCTGCAACTTAATCATTTTCTATATTTATACTAAAAGGCATGCTCTTGATTTACGCCATATATCGTTTACGCTCTATCTGACCCTCAGTCATTTGTGATATAATTTGTAAAGTATTTATCTTTATTTTACATATTTTAAACAATATGAGGCAGTTATGAAAAATCGTATACTTGAATCTTTGCTCTGGCCCCTGGGGATTGCTGTGGTGATCATGGCGCTTCTCCACCTGGGCGGCGATTTTCCGGATATCCACAGTTATGTACAGCCCCGGCTGGGGGCGGCGCTGCTGGTGATGCTGATCGTGTCCTTCGGGCTTTTCTTCACCATGAATAGAGCCTATCTGAAACGGCTCCTTCCCTGGGCGGTGATCCTTCCCATCCTGTGGGCGGGGACCTTTACCTGGGCCTATGGATTTGCATCGCTGCCGGAGAAGAAGCA
>ERZ772881.2061-NODE-2061-length-15531-cov-8.586133_pt1 | contig 15531 bp, 13 predicted proteins | sample MGYA00580581_ERZ772881 | MGnify/ENA primary metagenome ERZ772881 (study PRJEB29015, sample SAMEA2737668) | human gut metagenome | biome: human gut; feature: human-associated habitat; material: faeces | place: China | collected 2012 ...
GAGGTATCACTTTGAGGCGCTGTGAGGTCTGCAATGAATCGTGAGGAATTAGAAGTCTATATTCTGAACTACTACGCTACACAACCGGATTATCCGTGGGCAGACACGCCGCGGGCGGCTGTGTTCCGTCATGCGGGCAACCGGAAATGGTTTGCGTTGGTCATGGAAGTGCCGCGGGACAAGCTGGGGCTTGCAGGAACGGAGAAGCTCGATATCGTCAATTTCAAGTGCGATCCGATTTTGATTTCGTCCCTGCGCGGCGAGACTGGCATTTTTCCGGCGTACCATATGAACAAAGCCAGTTGGATCACAGCCGCGCTGGACGGCAGCGTGCCGGCGGAAACGATCAAACTGCTGCTGGACGTGAGCTATGAACTGACTAAGCCAAAACCTCGCAGGAAAGCAGCAAACAGGAAGGAATCAGATGATACGAAAATTTGAAAGCCGGGATTTGGCGATCCAGATGCTTTGGACGCAGCAGATACAGGCTTGAATATTCTTTGTCTATTGCGCCACAAACTTTGATAAAAAATTGACGGGGACGGTCAGATGTCCTCTGTTTCAACGCTTCTTTTATTTGTTTTTCAGGTGCTCCGCCCACTCTGTTTCCTTGAAACCAACAAGGACAAAGTCAGCGCCCACTAGAAGCGGGCGCTTGACCAGCATGCCGTCTGTGGCAAGGAGACTCAACATTTCATCTTCGCTCATTTTTGGCAGTTTGTCTCTTAATTTCATTGATTTATAGAGTAAACCGCTGGTGTTGAAAAACTTTTTCAGCGGTAACCCGCTGCGCTGATACCATGCGGACAGTTCGTCATAAGTCGGATTCTCCAGCTTTGTGTCACGAAAATTATAGGCAATTTGGTTTTCATCCAGCCACTTTTTTGCTTTCTGGCAGGTGGTGCATTTGGGGTAACAGATAAAGGTCATGTTTTTACGTTCCTGTCTTATTTCACGTCGGGTTTCTGTTCTATTTCTTCCAGATAACGAATTGCCTGCAAATACAGGTCATATTTTCTCGGTCGCGCTGCGTTCAGTCTTCTGGCATCCAGATTGTGCTTGAGGTCTGCCAACTTGACTTTTCTGGCAATCGGGTCTTTTGCCAGTTCCTTGACATAGTCCATATAGGGCACACCGGTCGTATGCGTCAACAGATGAAGCGCATGTATGACAGCTTCCGGGAACCCAGCTTGTTCTAGATATGCAAACGAATATCTGGAACCATGATCTTCAACTACATCATGCAGCAGCGCTGCGCAGGTGGAGTCTTCGTCATCCATCTGAGTCGCCAGGTAAAACGGATGGAACACATACGGATATCCGCCTTTATCCTTATCCTCTTTGTGGGCATCATACATGATCACGCACGCCTTTTTCACAAGTTCAGAATAATACACGAAAAGCCGCTCCTCTCCATTTTATATTACGCTCCAGCAAACTCTAATTAAAAGCGGGCAGCGCCAGCCCCTAAATCCAGAATCAAGCCAATCTGTTATCGTCCTCCACTTTTTCAGCTTTGGACAGTTCCTCCCAATCTTCAAGATTGCCGCACCTGCGGAGATAGTCGTGACCACCATCCACGGCGCATGCCCCGCAGCTGCAAAATTTGAAATCGTGGACGGTTTTGCTCTCAATAATATCTCCGCACTTTCTGCATCTGATTGCATTCCTGATAATTCTTGCCATACCCATTTCCTCTCTAACACGGTTCTCTGTGAACCGATATGCAAAAATGCCCTGCCGCTTGGCAGAGCATTCAATTCATCACAGCTATACTGCCAAGGCTAATTTCAACACTTGACGGCGTTATTTATCGTTATTTTGTATGATAGCATATTTTGGTGCGGAAAGCAAGGAAACAAAGCGTGTGTGCAATTTTAGCTGCAATGAAAACTCATAAAATTCGTTTTCCCTCTTGACTCTCCCGTTACGTCATAGTGTATGCTAAACTCACACGGAGGAGGGGTTGCCATGATGACTATTCACGAAGTCAGCAAGCTGGCCGGTGTCAGTGTCCGGACGCTGCACCATTACGACGCCATTGGCCTGTTGCTGCCCACCGCGCTCACCGAAGCGGGTTACCGGCTGTATGACGATACAGCGTTGGCACGGCTGCAATCGATCCTGCTGTTTCGAGAGTTGGAATTTCCGCTGAAGGATATCAAGCGGATTTTAGATGATCCGAATTTTGACAAATCTGCCGCGCTTGAAGACCAGATCAAACTGCTGGAATTGCGGCGGAAACAGCTTGGAAAACTCATCGCCCTCGCCCGTGAGACTTTGAAAACAGGAGTGACACCTATGAAATTTGATGCATTTGACAAGACCGAGCAGGCACGTTTCGCCGCCGAGGTCAAGGAAAAGTGGGGCGGCACAGCCGCGTATCGGGAATATCAGCAGCGCGAGGAAAATGGCTCTGCCGATGACTTCGCCGAGTTGATGGCGCGGTTTGCAGAGCTGGGCAAGCTGAAAAAACTTGCCCCCGCCGCCCCGGAGGTGCAGACCGCAATCCGCAAGCTGCAGCAGTTCATCACCGACCATTTCTACACCTGCACACCGGAAATTCTGGCTGGACTGGGCGAGATGTATGTCGCCGACGAGCGTTTCCGCGAGAACATCGACAAAACGGGCGGCGAAGGCACCGCGGCGTTCGTATCCAAGGCGATTGCCGCATACTGTGGAAAGTGAGTATTCTTTGTTTCTTGCGGCACAGAGTTTGCGCTGCGGATTCGGCAAACTGGAATTTGTCATATTCCCATCACATAGATTTGGCAGGGATTCCATTTATCCCATAATGTAGGAAATACTTCAAACTCCTTGAAACCGATAGAAATATAAAACCGATTTGTATCGTCATAGGATTTATATTTCCCCATTTGAACAGTTTTAACCTGTATAAATGAATAACCCATTTCTTTTGCAGCCTTTTTCGCACGGTTAAAAAGTTCTTTTCCGATTCCCTCGCGGTGATATTCTTTTAAGACGCCCATAACCGCAAGCTCAACTGTATCTTTTCCCGTTTCTTTGAGATACAAAAATCCCAAGTCTTTTTCGTTTTCCATGGCACAAAAGAAGACTTTCCCTGCGCTGTCGCGGATATATTCTTCTCGTGCCTCAGGGATTCCAAACCATTCAGGCAGTTCTTCCAATATATTTCTGGTTATGCTCTTTTTATCCTCATCATTTGCTATTTGAATGATATGCATGTCAAAAGTTCTCCTCCACAAATTCCGATTATTTTATTATAGCAAAGCCGCCCCAAAACACAATCGCAGCGATCCGATGATCCAGCGCTGCAGACAAGCATCCGGTCAGGCCCGTTGGGCCTGACCGGATGTTCTTTCTTATTTCGCCAGCGTTCTCCAGAGGAACGTTACAATCTGTGCACGGGTGCAGGTTTCATCCGGGCTGAAGGCATTGGCAGACGTGCCGAGCGTCACGCCCTCCTTCACGGCCCAGAGGACTGCATCCGCATAATAGGCGGTTTCTGCAACATCTGCAAACCTGGTGCCGCTGCCGGCCGCCGGGCGCCCCTTCGCTCGCCACAGGAACGCAACAATCTGCGCGCGGGTGCAGACCGCATCCGGGCTGAAGGTTGTATCGCTTGTGCCATTGGTGATGCCGTTCTCCACGGCCCACAGAACCGCGTCAGAATAGTAGCTGCTAGCTGCGACATCCGCAAAGCGTGTCTTGGCAGATACCGGCGCGGGACTGCCGGCCGCTCTCCAAAGGAACGTCACAGCCTGCGCGCGGGTGCAGCTGCCGTCTGGCGCAAAGGCCTGGGCGCTTATGCCCATGGTAATGCCTTCGCCGACGGCCCAGAGAACCGCATCCTCATAATACGAGCCGCTGGGGACATCTGTAAAGGCGGGCCTGATCTGGAACACAGCCTCCACGGTAGCATCAGAAGCCGGCATGACGAAGGTATATGTGCCGTTTGCCTGCTCTGTCAGCCGGACCGCACGGCTGCTGCTGTCCAATACGGTGAGCTTGTCCAGCGTGAAGCCCAGGGCCGGCGAAACCGTCAGTGTGACCACATTGCCGGAATCCGCGCGGCTTACATTCGCTGTTACATTACCGTTCCGGCTTTCCAGAATGACCACACGGAACCGGCCTGCGCTGACAGAGTCTGTGCCAGGCTTTTCGGAGCTGCCCGCCGACGTGGTCACGGCCTGCGTCAGGATGTCGCTCCGGCCGACCGGGCTGACGGCATAGCTCTTCACGGTGTAAGCCGTCTTTTCGGAAAGACCGCTGAACACGACGCTCTGCGCGGTCTGGACTGTCTTTGTCTCCAGCAGCGTTTCGTCCTGATACAGCATGACGATATACTGCTCTGCGGCAGGCGTGTTCGTCGCCGCCTCCGCCGGATGCAGCTTCACTGTGACGGTATTTTTATCAGCAGAGACCTCCGGCGCCGTGTAGGCCGGAACCATGAGCTGCGCGGTGAGCTTGCCGTAGCAGCCCGCCGCCGTCACCGTAAGGGTGGTGCCGATCAGGCGCTCTGCCGGGATGCCCATGAGGGTCTGGGCGCTGCTGCCGTTCGACCATGTATAGGCATATTGGCGCGCAGCACTGCCGCCAAGGACGGACGCGGTCATGGTATACGTTCCGCCCGCCTCCGGGGCAATGGTGATGGCTGCGAGGCCGTCGATCTCCGTCTGGCCGGTCACGGCGAGATACTCCGCCTTGAGCCGCTCATACGCCTCGAGCATGTCCTCGTAGGACGGCTCCTCGCTGCGGATAAGGGCTTCCCCGGCTGCAATGGCCTCCTGCAGCGCGTCCCAGTGGCCGGATGCGCCGTACTCAGACTCCGTCAGCTTTTTGCTCTGCGCGATCAGATCGTTGAGCTTCAAAAGCATCTGGAACACATTGTGCTCGTCCGCGATCTCGTCCATCAGCTCATAATAAAGCGTATCGCGGTTATAGGCGGTGACAACCGCCTTGTGGTCGATGCGCAGCGCAGCGTCCTGCATGGCGTCAAGGAATCTGTCAAGCAGCGTCTCCGGCAGATTGCACAGGAGCATGAACTCGGCGTCGTAGTCCCTGCCGTCATACGCGGAGGCCGCCGCCTCATAGCCCTCGAGTCCGGCCAGATAGCCGACGGACTGGTTGAGATTCTCATAGGTCATTTCCATGACCGGGATATTAAGCTGGGAGAGGATCGTGCGCAGACGCGCTCCGCGCGAGGTGTCGCTTTCGAGGTTATACAGGACGACGCGGTATTCCGGGATCTCATCGTCCGCCGCAATGACCGGGATGGAGGCGGAGACGTAGTCTACCTCTTCGCCCTCCCACTCCACATGGGGCAAGCGCAGCTTGATGAAGAGCTTTTCGCCCGCCTGAAGCGCCGCCGTGTCGTAGAAGTCGAGCGTCAGCGCTCCCCTAGTCTCGCCGCCCATGCGGGAGTTGGCCTTGGCGACCGCGCGGCAGATGCGGAAATTCTCCCAAAGCTCATTGTCCTCGATCTCATCGTCAGAATATTCACCGGAGCAGGCATAGACCGTCACGTCGCAGTAGAACTCGTCGCCCATCGTCAAATACTGGTCAGAGTAATCGACCGTCAGGGAGACGGAGGCCGCGTCGCTCTTGACCGCGCTGACCGAGAACGCTGCGTAGGGCGTGCCCCAATCCGGCGAGGGCTGCACAGTGACAGCAGCGGAACGCGCTTCTTCGCCGCCCGCCGTCAGGACGAGCTGCAATTTGCTGCCAACCTTCAAACGGCCGACGCCGACATAGAGGGTCTGGTTAGTCTGTGACTTATAAAGCCCGCCGGAAACCAGAACGGGCGCAGTCTCCGTATCCAGCGTATCGCCGTCAAACTGATAGAGCTTGTATTCCGCATATTTGATGCTGCTGTCAAAGCGCATGGATGCGGTCAGATTCGTCATGCCTGCCGTAACCTTCTGCGTCAGAAGGTATGCGCCCGGCTTTTCCTTTTCCGGTGCCTTTGCCGCCATAACCGGCTGCGACTGCGCCAGAATTGTCTTGCCAAGGCCGCCGCTCCACAGGACGGCAATCAGCTTTTCTCCCTCTGTCAGCGCTCTTGTCAGTGTGACCTTCTGCGAGCTGCTGGGCGCAGAGGCAAGATACTGGATGCCGCAGTAATCAGAGGCGTTCGCGGCGGCGTCAAAGCTGTCGCCCGTATAGCTGTAAAGGGTCACGAGTGCACTGCCGTCAAATTTTGCAGTCACATAGACGGTGTCCGTGTCGGTGGTGACGCTCTTTGTGACGATGGAAACCGTGGGTTCCGTGGCTTCCTTTTCAATGGAAACCGCCTCGCTGTACTGATAATAAGTGCGGTCGGCGTCGCCGTCATAGCGGTAAAGATACGCCTGCACGGTATTTCCGCCCGTCAGCTTTCCGCTTCCAAAATCGAAGGTGTAGCTTCCGGAGCCGGTATAGGTTCTCGAACCAAGGCGGGTGCGGCTGTCGCCGTCGCCGTTGGTGGACGCGCTGCCGGTCGTCAGGACAAGCAGGCCGCCCTGATACGCCTCATAGCCGCTGACGTTGACCGTCGCAGTGGTGGAACTCACCGTAAAGGACGTTTCCTGGATGGCGATGGAATCCGCTTCCTGTTCTGCCGCGACGGTGACGTCGCCGGCTTCAAAATAGCGCAGGTCGTCGTTCTTCCAATACTGGACAACAAAGCGGAGCGTCTCACCGGCGGTGAGTGCGCCTGCGGGGATGGCGAGGGTATTATCGCCCACGACGGCCGTTCTGTTTGTCGCAAGCGGCTTATCATAATCCGCGATTTTGCCGCCGGCAAGACGGTAGAGATACACCGCGTTGATTTCCTTTGTGGGATCCGAGGTTTCCAGCGTGAACGCAAGACTGGTGCTTGCAGCCGTCAGCGTGCCCTGCGGCTTGATGGTGAACAGCGCGGCAGGCTTCGGCTCGCTGACCGTCACCGGCTGAGACTGCGCCTGCACCGCGCCGTCCTTCAAAAGGAAGGCGGCCACGATGCGTCCGGCCGTCAGCGCGTCACCGCTGACCGGCAGCGTCACATCTCCGGCGGAGACGGGATTCACAACGCCAAGCGGCGTGCCGCCGGTCGTCAGGAATTCGGTCGTTCCGGCGTCATAACTCTTGACCAGCAGGAGCGCGCCCTCCGGGATCGCGCCTGCCACGGTAAACGTGACGGAGGTATCGCCTGCCGTGACGGGCTTTGCCGCCACGCTCGGCGCACTCTGGGCGGAGCCGGAAACCAGCACGGAATCATCCGGCAGGTTAAAAACTGCTTCATAGTCGTTGCCCGGCGCAATAAATAGGTCGGCATTCTGCGTCCAGTAGACGACCGCGCGGACGCGGTAGCCCTCGCGCAGGGGCTTGTCGGCAAAGGTGAATTCTCTGCCGGAGAAAGCCTCGGTCACGCGGAACACGCTGCCAAGCGAGATCTGCCCTTCGCCCTCAAAATCGAAGTCCTTGTCCGCCGGATACTGTGCCAGTGCAACATTGATGGTAATATCGCCGTTCGCAGCATATTCAAAGAAACGTGCGTCGCCTGTCAGGCTCACATGCAGCGAGGTATCGCCCGCCCAAAGCTCGGTCTCGTCGATCGTCGCGTCGGGATAGACATACGGCTCAAAGCCCTTGCCGTTCTCATCCACGACCTCGGGCGTCTGCGCCGAATTGACGTGGCGGTACCATTCGTCGCCGTCGATGCAGACATAGAGGCTGGCGATCACGCGATAGCCGACGGGAACGTTCGTCAGATCGACCGGGATCGTTCCGGTGCCGCTCTGCGTGACCTTCACGCTGCCAAGCGAGATCTTATGGCCTCCATCCGGGTCAAAAGCAACTGTGCCGGGATAGGCGTAGAAGCCGAGCGTCGCGCTGGGGATCTCGTTGTCCAGCGTAACGGCATAGTCGATGCTGGTCTGCTCCTGACGGAAGGTTTCCGTGCGCGGCTGGCCGTCCTTCAGCATGGTGACCGAGCAGTTTTCCAGCCGCTCCAGCGGCGTCTTGCTCGCGGCGGAGATCAGAACGCTGTCCGCTGCGGCGTACCACTCGAAATCGACCGTTCCCTCGACGCCGTGGCCGTCATAGAAGCGGAGCGCCGCCATGATGGAGTTGCCCTCCTGAAGCTCGGACATTTTATCGGCGGGAATGGTGAAGGTATACGTTCCCTTCCCGGTAAACACCTGGCTCGTGAGATCCTCGCGGCCCTCGTCGTCGCCCGGCTCGGTCTGGGAGGCGCTTCCGGTCGTGATGCAAATGCGGCTCCAATCCTCGCGGTTATTGTACCAGTTGTAGCCGGACACCTTAACGGTGAGCGTTGTGGAGGTTGTGGTAAAGGACTGCTCCACAATCTCAAAGCTGTTTTTTTCCTCTGCATCGCAGACAAGGTATTCCCACGCGGCAGTCCTGCCGCCGTCATAGGTCACGACCAGCGTCAGCTTTTCGCCTGCAGCCAGCCCGCTCAGGCCGTCAAATGTCATGAACTCGCCCATTTGGGGCTTTGACAGCTGCGCAAGCGGTGTCTGCACGCCCGCGCGGAAGAGTGCGGCGGATTCCAGCACGCTGGGCTGGGCGTTGTAGCGCTTCATCTTCGGGAACACCGAAAGCGTGGTGCTGCTGTTGGTCAGCTCGCCCTTGATATACATGGCGAACGGCGTGTATGCCTGCGCGACCGCGACGCCCTCGGACACATAGTCGGCGGACGGCGTGACGGAGGAGTCGCGCACGACCGCGTACAGGATCTTGCCTGCTGCGGGCGCGGCGCTGAGCGTCAGCGTGTTTTCACCGGTATGCAGTCCTCCGGCGGCAAAATAGCCGGTATACAGCGCGCCGCTGTAATCGAAATTGAAAACGTTGGACGGGATCTCCTTGCCCGCGTCCAGCGCAATGACCTTGAGGATGCCGCTGGACGGCACGCGCGTGAGGCTGACCTTCACAGTCGTGGAGGCGCTGTCCACCTCGCCCACGATGGAGACGATGGACGGCTCCTGTTCATACGCGACCGTGACCGGCTGCGACATATAGTCCTTCGTTTCACTGCCGCTGCTGTCGCGGAGGACGGCAAGCAGCCTGCTCCCGGCCTCCGGCGCGGCGGTCAGCGTCAGCGTGTTTTCACCGGCATGCAGATTTCCGACGACGGAAAAATACAGGCTCGTGTAGCTGTTGAGCCTGGCGGAGTCATACGGCTCCTCCGCGCCCAGCTGGATCACACGGAAAATGCCGCTTGCGGGGAGATTTTTCAGCGTGACCGAAAGCTCCGTCGTGCGGTTGGTGACGTTCTGGGTGCCGATCGACACGGACGGCACGGGATCGCCGTCGGTGATCTCGACGGGATAGCCGTAGGTGTAGGCCCAGTCGTCACGCGAGTCGCTCCAGTAATACAGATACGCCTGCACGTTTTTACCCGCGGCCAGCTTGGCCGGGTCGATGGCGAAGGTGTAGGTATCCGGGCCTGTGTATTTGAGGCTGCCAAGCGCCGTCCGGGGCGGATTGCTTATGCCCCAGTCGGACTCGGTGCCGTCCGGTCCGACGCTCAGTCGAAGCGTAGCCCCTGACAGTTCTTCATAGCCGGTTACCTGCACCGTGACCGTTGTGGTGGATGTCGTGATTGTTTTTTCCTGGATAGCAATCGCAGCAGTCTCCCCCGATGCCTGGACTGTTCCCGGCTGCAGCGAAAAGACCATCACGAGTACCAGAAAGAGGCTGAGTGCGCGTCTTTTCTGCATCTGTGGTTCTCCTTATTTGATCATAGCATGAATTTTCTGGTTAGAGACACTTAACTGACGGGCTAAAGAAAAAGCATTCTGCAAGTTAGAGTTCTTTAACCATAAGATAGATTACATGATTGCACCGCACTTGTCAAGTGTTTTGCGCGGCAGACGAAAAGCGCCGCCAGATGCTCTCCCGGATCAGCGCGCAAAGCGCCTGCCAGTCCTGCTCCTCCTGCATGTACTGGAGATCATCAATCAGAAGCGTCTGCCATGCATCCTCCAGAGATGGCAGTGTAAAGCTGGCCTCTCCTGCATGCAGCCGCAGAACAGGGTATCCCTCCAGCAGGGTATCTGCCAGCGCCATCTTTCCGATGCCGCAGGGCGCACTGAAAAAGAGCACTTTTCCGTGCTCCCAAAAGCTTTCGAATTGCCGCGCAGCAGAAGGCTTGACGATGATGGTGCTTTTCTCAGTCATGGATTCCCCTCCCGGTGACAAACATGGAATTGCCCCATGGGCCACAGAGGACACCCTCTGTGGCATACGCCCTGCCATATCGACAGATTAATGTTTTATTCTACCAAGGCCCTGTAAAATGTAAATCGATCCAAAATAGGAGACGTATTCTCTCCCCTTGAAGCAGCAGCTTCCACGCATAGAAATCGCAGCATGCAAAAAGCAGCGCAACATACCACGTACGTTGCGCTGCTTTAACAGCAACAATAGAAGTTATATTTCCCAGAGTGTTCTATTCTCCGCCGTTTACAGCCTGCTCATAGAGCCAGATTGCACAGGCCATATCCTCCACCGCCATACCGACCGCATCAAAGATGGTCACATTCTTCGGCCCGCTGCGGCCGGAAAGCCTGCCAAGCATGATATCGCCCACCGATCCAAGCAGGTGCTTTTCATCATATCGTCCCTCGTGCAGCGGGATGAGAAAATCGCCGCTCTCATGCGCAATCGACTGCATATTGTCGCAGTAGACCCGACCGCGCGCCATGAGGTCGGAATCCAGCTCCCGCGCATTCGGTGCGCAGGCGCCAACTGCATTGATATACGCGCCATCCTTGACCCAGCAGCTATGCAGGATCGGTTCCTTGGACGGCGTCAGGGTGCAGATAATATCTGCGTCCTGTACCGCCGTCTGTACCTCGCGACAGGCCGCTGCCTGCAGCCCTATACTCCGTGCCGCGGTAGCCAGTCGCTCTGCCGCAGCGGGAACAATATCCCAGCAGCAGACCTCCTGCAGCGCAAATTGCTCTGCCATCGCAGCCAGGTGCGACCACCCCTGCTCCCCACAGCCAAGAATCGCAAGCGTACACGCGTGCGGCACTACCAGCACCTTGCTGGCTGCCGCGCTGACTGCGCCCGTGCGGATGCGCGTAATGCTCATGGCGTCCAGCACCGCAAGCACATCTCCATGCGCCGCACCAAACAAAATAATCTGACCCTGATGGGGTGGATATCACCGTTCGAAGCTGCCGGTCTACTTCCGGTCCTGTGATATCTGCCGGTCTAAACCGGACGATACCGTCTCTGTCAACCGAGCAGAGCGGCTGTCCATTCCATTTGACGCGGATCAGACCGTCCTCCAGTAGGCTGGCACGGTTACTATCATTTTGCCACGCACGTCAGCCGTGATTTTAGTGAAATTGCTTTCTTAGTCAAGTCCGCTGCAAAAGGCAAACTCGAACAGCAGATGAAGCGAGAACTTTTATAGAAGAGTCACTGATTGAACTTTGGGGAATCAGTGGAGCGCAGGAAAGAGATGCCTTTGATGAAATGCAGCGGAAACTATCTGTCTTAGTTGACGTTGTAAAAAAGGAAATCCGGCAAGGGATTAATGCAGAGCGATGGCACAGTGCTTTGCACTCAATTATTGATTTTTTCGGTATCGGTAATATAAAAGCAAAATTCCCAGCCTATAAGCAAGGCACTTACTTTACAAACGTGATCGCACAATTTGAAAAGCTCTTTTTTGAGGAATATGTAGCAGCGTGTGGAGACTTGAGTTTGGCAATTGAAAATTTCTGCGGCGATCATTCTATTCCTATCATGACAATCCACAAAAGTAAAGTGCTGGAATACAATGCTGTATATTTTGTTGGATTGGAGGATTCTGCTTTTTGGAATTTTAGTAAGCAGCCAGATGAGGATAGATGTACGTTCTTTGTGGCGTTATCTCGTGCAAAGGAGTCTGTTTCATTCACATTCTGTAAGCGAAGAACAAACATGTCTCGTCCACTACAACGGCATAAAGAAATCAATGAATTTTTTGATCTGCTGCAAAGACCGGGGGTTGCAGAAATAAAGAACATATCGGAATAAACGTACACCGCTTTTCAACGGACATGGTTAAAAAGCGGCGTACATTCATAATGCGCGGCAGCGCGGGAAGGAGAAGCCATGAACATCAAAAAACTGTGGATTATAGCAAGATGTACCGAGAATTGACCACAATTCCCGCGAAAAATCTTCCACAGATGATTGAGATCCACGCTATCGGCAAGGTCATCAGCCAGCGCCCGGAGAAGGGCGCAGCGGTCGCAGCCGCAGAGTTTTTGCAGACAAATTTCCCTGACCGCGCAGGCTTTTCCCCGCGCAACGTGCGCCGGATGCGCGATTTTTACCGGACCTACGAAAATGACCAAACGCTTCTTCGGTTGGCGATGAAAATCGGCTGGACGCAGAACGTGGTAATCATGGAAGTGGAACTGACAAGAGAGGCTCGTAAATGGTATCTGGAGCAGGCACGAGCGCAGCAATGGTCGAAAGTGGTCTTGCTGGAAAAGCTAGCATCTGCCGCACATCTGGAAAAATCACTCGACGAAAGCAAGCAGGACTGGTATACTAAAGAAAATGATGAATGTTCGGAGAGGATGCAGCATGAAGAAGATCCTGTTTATCTGCCACGGCAGTATCCTAAGAAGCCTCGAAAAAGCCTGTTATATCAACGGTTTTCGTCGCTCAAACGGCGCGTACTACACCACAATTACACCATTTGTGAAAGAGCTTTGATGTGACAGATAAGAATAACAAGAAATACGATAAGACGGTTTTGATCCAATAACATAAAAATGGCACCATATTCAGTGCGAATACTGAATATGGTGCCATTTTAATATAGTCAGCATGGAGCCTCACTATATCAATCGAACAATACTTTTGGGGGTTATAATATTCTTTTCATGCTGATAATAGAGGTGTTGTCCACAGCATTTCTTGAATTTAATCCCACTACCGCATGACGATGTATGCTAATAGCGAGGACTTTCAAGTCCTCGCTATTACAACGATGGTCAGCTCATTTGTGGCAAAATGGAATGACCCAAGCACCAGTTTGATGATCTGCACTAATAATTAAAAACACTATTTCGATTAAAATAGAGTACGCAAATAGGTAGGACCATCATCACCGATAAGCATTTCAGTGTGTCCAAATATCAAATAATAGGTTTCGACGACAATTGAAATATCATCAGCGTGCTTAACCACGATGCAAACTGGTATGACCGGAATTTGTTTGCTGTAAATACCCGAATTAAATGCAATGATATTTTGTTTATCTTTTTCCGAGACAAATTCGCGGTATTCTTCTTGGCATATCAAAAAAGGGTTATTCGCCAAGTGTGCAATACCTAATAATTCTATTGATAAGCAGAGCAATAACAATAGCATAAATACTTTTTTTCGCCTCCACTTTTTGAAAGCGAAGATGGGTATTACGGATGCAATCATGACAGCAATACATATTTGAACAATATATATTAGCAAAGAAATAATCGCCAAGAACATAAACCGATCTCCATGTTATTTAACAGGGTCTGTCGATGAATCAAAATTCCAATCGTCGTTTGCAGCCGCATAAGTCCAAGCGTTTTCATCTGCTGGAACCCAATTCAGATTTGATGGGATGCCAAGACTGCGGATGGCTTCGTGTTCATCCGCAAAAACGCTCCATGTACCGCTACCAAGCAAACGATATCCTCTTTGAGCAGTCACCTTGAATCGACCATCATTGGGATAGTTATTGGCAGTAGTTCCTTTTGTTCCGTTTATATACCAATAATACCATCTTCCGGCAACCAAGTCGGACGTGTCATCCACACCAACGCAAAAACTCACTTCCTGATTATTATCTAAAAAGTTAGTATCTCTGTAACTATTCGGCTGATTAGTTGCCCATGTTGACCCGCTTTTTATCAATTGAAACGCATTGCCTTTGTCGTTCTGACTTGTTGACGACTTGTTGTAGTTATAGAAAACAACTTCCATCTCAAGTGCTTCATTTGAATCAACATTCAAATTATTCAACGTGCTTTGATCGTATTTATACCACAGTTTTGTTCGATTTTCATTCTCAGCCACATCTGTATAGAAATTTACATCAACTTCATTTGGAAACCATTGATATCCAGACGCATAACGATTGTTCCCATCACCACCATGGGGTGCGGAAATAGATGGCGAGCACATATTATCCGTCCCCGCTAGTTGATTGTACCAATATGTATAAGCCTGATCCCAAATTACTTCAAGGTGATGGTAACTGCCGTCAATTGTATTGACTCGTTTCAGGGTATTCTCAACTGCTTTGTGCTCAGAGATTTCTTCCACTGTCGGTGTTTTGGAGATGCGTCTACTTGACATCACACCAGAAAGGGATAGTTCAATGTCAGAAACAGGTGCGGTAGTATCAACAACAATATACTTTAGTTGTAAATCACTCAGCAAAATATGATTGTTTGACGAAACTCGGGCCTCGGTCTTAACGTCAGAATTGATTTCATCCACAGTTATCTCGATTTGCTGCATTATTTTTTCCAAGGAATATATTTCGTCTCCTAAATAATACCCGACAGTAAATGTATCATCCCCAGCGTCAACAGTAAACACAACTTCATCGAGGCTTTCAGAAATTGTACTCAGGTTGCTACGCATCGTGGGTGAGTTGAACAGTATATCGTTCTGAAAATCAATGCGGTAGCTATTTTCCCTACTGGCTTTTGGGCTATCGTAATCGGAAATACTCTCGTTTGCATGTGCAGTTGCACTAAGCGACAGCATAAGGGCAAAAATCAAAGTCAAAGAAATTAAAGCACACGGCCTTTTCATTTTATAGCTCCTTTCGCTTTATTGATCCAACTTGTAATATTTGAAAAAAAGCGCATAAGCAGACCGATTAACAGTCTATCTTATGCGCCAACAGAAACGATTTTGATACGACCTCTCCATACCTGGGGAACGCACCAATGCCGCATTCGAATAAAGCCGGACTGTGCATCATGAAAACGATACATGGCGTAACCTCCTAATCATAGTATGTCAGACAGATAGTCTATCTGCATAATAAGTATACCACGTTTTTAGGGCAGAGACAACCCATAATTCAAGAATAAGTTGTAACAATTTTGTGAATGCGCAGGTAACCTCTGTACCATATAGGAAGCAAGCTGATTTTTCGGCTTGCTTCTTTATTTTAGGTCGTCCCTTATCAAAATACTATCTGAGACTTTGCCAAAAAGCGTTTTTGAGATTGTAGTAAGGGTAGAGGAGGAAAAACGCTCCGGTCGAGCCTTACTAATGGTAACGCCAATGTCACCATTGGTATGTCGTAATCCCGCTGCTGCGATGCCATAAAAACAGAAAAAAAGTCGCAGCAACGAACGGCGGGCGATGGCAACTCGTTCACAAAATGTTTACAAATACGCACCCTGCTTTTTGCCGGAAAGATGTCCGTTGTAAAGTGAAGGGAGGCTTGGAGCAGCAGAGAGCAAGATTCTACCGAGGTGCCAGATTTCGCATTTCGCTCATTCTGTCCCATCGGAATCTTGTTGGGGAGTGCCTTCCCCAAACCCTGCT
>ERZ772881.2062-NODE-2062-length-15525-cov-4.243439_pt1 | contig 15525 bp, 14 predicted proteins | sample MGYA00580581_ERZ772881 | MGnify/ENA primary metagenome ERZ772881 (study PRJEB29015, sample SAMEA2737668) | human gut metagenome | biome: human gut; feature: human-associated habitat; material: faeces | place: China | collected 2012 ...
CTCTTCCGATCTTGAAGTCTACGACGAGAATGCGGTGGCGGCGCATCTGCACCACGCCCGGCTCATCCATGAAGCGCGCGGCGTACTGCATGACGGCAAAGCCGAGGGACTGGAGCAGGTACCCGTAAGCGCCCTGCAATTCAAAGCACCAGCCGCCGCGGTGCTCTAAAACAATCTTGCGGTAGAGGTCGTCCGGCTTGAGCGAGATCGGGATGCCGAGCAGCGCGTCGATATTTTCGTAGGGCACATGTGTTAAATGCGCCCACTGGAGCGCGTGCAGCGTTTCCAGATCGGGCGCGGGGATCTTGTCGTATTCGAGCCGGTCGAGATATTTCCGGATCTCGTCTCGCGTGAGCATAGAGCGCCTCCTTTTTATGTTTGCTGCATTCATCGTATCATAAAGCGCTGGTTCTTTCAAGGGGAGAGAAAAGAAGAGGTCGCAGGGCGCATTTGCATGTGCCCTGCGGCCGGTAAATGTCTTCTGGAATGCTTAACCAAGCAAACCGGAGAGAACATTGGCAAGATTGTGGGAGGCAAAGACGGTGCCGATGACGAGCGCGACGGTGGACATGATCTTGATGAAGATGTCGAGGCAGGGGCCGACGGTGTCCTTGAGCGGGTCGCCCACGGTGTCGCCGACGACGGCGGCGTCGTGCTCGGGGCTGCTCTTGCCGGCGCCTTCGACCGCGCCCGCTTCGATGGACTTCTTGCTGTTGTCCCAGGCGCCGCCGGCGTTGCCGGTGAAGATGGCGATCATGATGGCACAGACCGTGGAGCCGATGATCACGCCGCCGACAAACTCAGGCCCGAAGATGAAGCCGCAGGCCACGGGGACGACGACCGCGAGCAGCGAGGGAACCTTCATCTCGCCAATCGCGCCCTTGGAGGAGATCTCAATGCAGGTCTTGTAGTCGGGCAGGACCTTGCCTTCAAGAAGACCTGGGATTTCGCGGAACTGGCGGCGAACCTCTTCGACCATCTTGCGCGCGGCCTTGGCTACGGCCTCGATGAGCATGCCGGAGAACAGGAACGGCAGCGCGCCGCCGAAGATCGCGCCCGCAAGCGTCATGGGATCGACGATGTTGAGCACCAGCGGAGTGGAGAAGTCGTTATAAGAGTAGAGGTAGGAGATCATCAGCGCGAGCGCGGCCAGCGCACCGGAGCCGATGGCAAAGCCCTTGCCGATGGCGGCGGTCGTGTTGCCGACGGAATCGAGTGTGTCGGTGATCTCGCGCACCTCGGGGTCGAGGGCGGACATCTCGGCGATGCCGCCGGCGTTGTCGGAGATGGGGCCGTAGGTGTCGACCGAGACCGTGGCGGAGACGAAGGACAGCATGCCCATGGCCGCCATGGCAACGCCGTACATGCCGGAGATGGAGTAGGAGCAGATAATACCCGCGCCGAGCACGATGCAGGGCGCCATGCAGGACTTCATGCCAAGGGCCAAGCCCTGCGTGATGGTCAGCGCCGCGCCCTCTTTTGAGGCCTGGGCGAGCAGCTGCGTGGGCTTGTAGGCGTCAGAGGTGTAATACTCGGCGAACGCGCCGATGATGATACCGGCGGCGATGCCGATGGCCGCCGCAATCCACGGGGAGAAGAAGCCGACCTTGAAGCCGAGGCACGCGGTGAGAAGACTCTTGTCATAGCCGTGGAAGCAGACATAGGCGACGGCGATGCCGAGCAGCATCGTCAGCGCGGCGGAGACGTAGGTCGCGCCGTTCAAGTCGCGGTGCGGGTCGTTCGAGGGCTTGCTCTTGAAAACGAGCGTCGCAATGCCGATGCAGCAGGCGATCAGGCCGATGGAGACGAACAGCAGCGGGAAGCGGATCAGGCTTTGCAGCAGGTCCTCCGTCATGCCCGTACCCTCGGCAAGGGATTTGGCGAACATGTGGTAGGAGAGGATGACGCCGGACGCGATCGCGCCGACAAAGCTCTCCAAAAGGTCGGAGCCGAGGCCCGCCACGTCGCCGACGTTATCGCCGACGTTATCGGCGATGGTCGCGGGATTGCGCGGGTCATCCTCGGGGATGTGCGCCTCGGTCTTGCCGACGAGGTCAGCGCCCATGTCGGCGGCCTTGGTGTAGATGCCGCCGCCCACGCGGTTGAACATCGCCACGAGCGAGCAGCCCAGCGCGTAGCCCGAGAGCGTCATCGGGAAGGGGACGAACGTGAGCCCCAGCAGGTTCGTATAGCTGCCGGAGACCGCTTCGAGCTGCCCGAGGCCCAGACCGAAGATGAGGTAAACAAGGAACAGGCCCAGCAGCGCGCAGCCGCCGACGCACAGACCCATTACCGAGCCGCCGCGGAACGCGACTTTGACCGTGTCGCCGATGCTGCGGCTCTCGCGGGCGCGGTTCGACACGCGGACGTTGGCATACGTCGCGATCTTCATGCCGATGAAGCCCGCGCTAGCGGACATCACCGCACCGATGAGCAGCGCCGCGGCGGCGTGCCAGGTGGTGATGATCGCCATCAGAACGGCGATGCACGCCACCACGATGGCGAGGATGCGGTACTCATAGTTGATGAAGGCATTCGCGCCCACGCGGATCGCCGCGGCGATCTCGCTCATGCGCTCGGTGCCCTCCGGCATTTTCTTCACCGCGGCGAAGTTGAACGCGGCGAATGCCAGTGCCAGAGCAGCGGCAAAAAATACGACAACAACAAACAACATATCCATTCTCCCTCTTTTATTTGCCATCAGATCATGTTGATGTTTTATTCAAAAACACAATAGATGGATTCGTTGAAATTGGACAGTTTGTATTGTATACTCGATATTGCTAAGAGTAAAACGCGACTTTATAACGATGATTATGAAAGCTTGTCACAGGGGGCGGTTATGAATATTGATAAATACAGAATGCTGCTGGAGGCGGCCGACACCGGAAGCCTTTCCAAGGCGGCGGAGAAGTTCGGCTACACGCCCTCCGGCATGGTGCACATCGTCAATTCGCTCGAGCAGGAGTTCTCGTTCCCTATTTTGCAGCGCAGCAACAAGGGCGTTTCGCTCACGGCGGACGGCGAGCGCATCGTGCCCATCCTGCGCGAGATCGTCAAGTGGGACGAGCAGCTGCGGCAGGTCTCGTCCGCCATCTGCGGCAAGATCGTCGGCGACATCATGGTCGGCAGCTATTTCAGCATCGCGACGAACTGGCTGCCCGAGGTCATCCGCCGCTTTCACGAGGACTACCCGAACGTGCATATCTCCGTCATCGAGGGCACGCACCAGAAGCTCGACCAGCTGCTGCACGAGCAGCGCGCGGACTTCTGCCTCTTTAGCTACCCGCCCGAGGAGGGGTGCAGCTGGATCTCGCTCAAGCGTGATCCGATGGTGGCGATGCTGCCGCAGGACCACCCGCTGGCGGAAAGCGCCGCCTTTCCCATCAGCGAGTTTGACCGCGAGGAGATCATCATGCCCGCCGAAGGCTACGACTACGACAGCATGAAGGTGCTCTCGCGCTACAACATCACGCCCAGGGTGAGCTACTCGACCGGCGAGGATCACGCGGCTATCGCCATGATCGAGGCGGGGCTCGGCATCGGCCTGTTCAACCGCTTGACGACCGAGCGCAGCAGCCGCGGCGTCGTGCGCCTGCCGCTCGACCCGCCGGAGTACGCGGAACTCGGCATTGCCTACCCGTCGGTGAAAAAGCTCTCCCCTGCGGCAAAGCAGTTCGTCAAATATCTGCGCGACTATATCGAAGGATAGAAGTTATGCCGGTTTTCCCTTGACAGCAGGGGAAAACCGGCATACGATATTCTCAGCAGCCCATGAATGGGCGGCACTAATATGAAATGAAGGAGAATTTTTTGAGTACTAACTTCAAGTCACTGGAGCGTGTGCGCTGACCGGGAGGGCCGGCAAATTTACTGACACACGCCGTTCCTCCCGAGAGCCATGCTTTTCAGGAGGACAACATGAACCGCGAGAACAAACGCAAAACCTTTGAAAAAGGCTATTACAAGACCCACGCCTGCCGCGACACCTTCACCTGCAAGGCCTGTGGGCGGCTCTGCACGCCGGAAAACGCCGGCAGCGACCATCGCAACCACTGCCCGAACTGCTTATCGAGCCTGCACGTGGACATTGAGCCGGGCGACCGCGAAAGCGACTGCGGCGGCATCATGGAGCCCGTGGCCGTCTGGGTGCGAAGAGGCGGCGAGTGGGCGATCATCCACCGCTGCAAGCGCTGCGGAGCGCTCAGTTCGAATCGTGTGGCGGCGGACGACAACCCGATGAAGCTCATGAGCATCGCCATGCGGCCGCTCAGCGCGCCGCCGTTCCCCCTCGAGCGCATCGAGGAGATGACCGCCCTCATGGGCGGCGAGGGAAGCCTCCGGTAAACGGCAGGCGGTAAAAAAGAAAATCACACAGCAAAAAATGCGCCTTGCTCAGCAAGCCGCATTTTTTGTCCGGTGTTTACAGAAAAGATGCAGACCTGTAGCCATTGCAGTACAATAGTTTTCAAGATTAATTTAGAAGATATAGGTTCCCTCCTGTGCCATCAACGCCTGTTCCATCTTGTAGTGCGGCGGCAATTCTGGATACTTAATGTCCATTGCCAAATATAATTTCAAATCAGGAGATTGAATGATTACATTTTTCATAGCCGCAAGACGTTCGATGACTCGGTAGAACACAACTGCTCCCGTGTCCTTATACAACTCCATCAGTCTTGTAATCGTCAGCGGAATGACCGTGATGAAGGGGATATCTGCAACAAGATCCCATTTCTGTGCAATCTCTATCTGATAGAGAGCATCGATACCCAGATATAGTCCTTTATCGGAAGCCTGCGCCTTTCGCAATGCATCCTCTGTCTGCTTTGTCCATGTGAGCCCTATAAAAGGATGCTCTCTCGAGATTTCTTCCAGCGGCGTGTGGGTCCTAAAGCACTCTATGAGCTTACGCAGGTCATCCGCCTTATGGGTGGCCGTGTGCGACTGGGAAAAATATTGCGTATAAGCTTGCAGGTGTTCTGCTGCCTCTTCAAAACGTAGCAGATGGAAAGTCGACACCGCCAAGTCATACTCCAAAATCGGATCCGGCGACTCTTGCTGTAATTCTTTGAACAACTCCACCACCCGATCATAAAAGCCAAGGGCCATTAAACAATCGCTCCGCATGATTATCTCCAATTCTTCTGGAAGCTCGTACCGCGATGCGGCAATTTCCAGAAGTTTCGCAGCATCAGCTGCTTCCTGATGCTGAAGTAAAATGGTGTGCAGATGGAAAAAGAATCGAGAGGGGTCTTCCTTTATCTTCTCCGGCGCACTTTGCAATATATAGGCAAATGCATCCGTGGCTTCGACCCAGCGTTCCTGAGAAAGCCGATATTGTGCCAATAATTCCATGTGGTCTAAATCTTTATAATGCCAAAGACGCTCTTCCAGATAGGGGTCAATCTCCTGCTGCCGGTCACTCAAGTTCAAAAACTGTGTGTAGTGCCAATCAGCCTCTGCTTCATCGGAGCGAGTGGGCTTTTGGACCATCTGAGGCATATAGGTGTACATGAGGCGGCTGGTGGCGTTGATTTTGCCGAACATCCGATACGTTTCCGGCGAGTGGCTCTTCATGTGTTCCACCAGTGTGTACCCCGGGTAGATTTGGTCCAGGTGATTTATAAATTGTTCCAGCGATATGACCTCACATAGCTCCTTCAGATCCCCAACAGGGAAGGAAACAGCCTCATCCACCCATTCCCGGCGGAGAATGCACAGCCGCCACTCTTTCTGATAAGCATAAGACGAGTCCTTATGGAAGGCGGAACGGGTGCCAGGACCATCGGCGCTGGTCCAAGCGTTTTCGTAAGTGACACCTCCATAAATGGCGTATTCTAAGGTCTGTCCCGTCAGCGCTGTCTGGAGTGCTGTTTCAAGCCGCCGCAGAAACGCTTCTGAGTCTCGGAAGCAAATCACGACTTTTTGGGCGTTGTCCTTGTCGTTGAAGTTAACCAACTGCCTGCTGGGTTGCTGAATCGTTTTGGCGTCTTCATCAATCTGAAGTCGGTAGAGACAAAAAAGGTTATTGTATCCGTAATTTTCACTGAGCAGCGGCACATGATTGCCCATAATTTCCAATAGATCCTCGCTGAAATGAAAACCAACCTGCCGGAGGCGGTTTTTGGGAATCGTCCCACAGACGCCTTCCATTGGGTCTTTTTGGGCCTTGTTTCCCTCTTTCTGTGTGCCTTCCTCGAGTGCCCTAAAATAGTTCAAAGAGTTCATGTAGAGATTGCCATCCAGAAGGGACTGAACAAAAGCCGGGTCAATAATCTTAAAATACTCGTAACGCATGACCTATTCTCCTTTCGCAACGATGTGTCAGATGAGTTCTCCATAGATCTCAAGGCAGCTCTTCTCCCGGCGTCGGCGTTGCCCCTGCGTCATGTGTATCTCGCCAATCATTTTCCCTAAGTCTGTCTTGTTATACTGCCGGTTGATCCGTCTTTTCATTGCCCAGGGTATGGGATATAGTACGTCGGATGCCTGGATCGTAATTCGTTTGCCGTCGATAGAAAAACCGTTTAGCGCCTCCTCATACACTTGGAGTGTAGGAAAAGAGTTCTTGCCCGCCTCTTCAAACTCATATTACACTCTGTACATCATTGTGTGAAAACACAACTGTGCTCTGAATTCGCTGAAGAATAGGCAATGCCTCAGCAATTCCTTCCTGAGAAAAAATCTTCTTCCCACCGTCCATCATGTCATAAATTCGTTTTGATAGCGTCACTGATTGTCTAAAGCGCAATTTCTCAAAATGATTGTTCTGCTGCATTGGTTGATTCTCTCGCATGGGATAGATGTAACCGCTCTGATATTGACATCGGTAAAACGTCTAGATTTCGCACGCCGAACCCAATGCTCCCCATAGGAGCTAAATAATCAGTCACCCAGTCCGGCGAGTGAAAGGTCATGCCAAAACGAGGATTGGCATCCGCTGTTGGTTCTCTGTCAATATCCTTTTGTGTTAAGGGAAGATGGGAATCCGTGTCCCAGTCATACTGACAGGTTGCCAAAAATAACGCGACTTTGGCATTATTCGTGATATCCAGTAGCAACGTCTCAAAACCGTAATGCTGGGCCAGCGCCATGTAATTCGCATCGCTGAGTTTGGCCTCCCAATAGGGGACAGTATCGAACTGCCAGACAACCTTCCTAAATTGCCAAACACGCATATAGACGGCCGCTCGGTACCGCTCTGCGTCTTGCAGTGACGGGTTACGTCCCTTAATGCCCCGGTTCAAAGAAGGCAGGGAGTGTACATACTACTGCTGTGGTTCTCCCCAGAACAGGTGACGCCTGTTGGGAAATGTAATCATGTCACCGTATGAGCACCCCGTCACCGTTCCACCCAAATTCAGCACCCGGAAGTAGTCTAGAAGGAAATTCCCAGGGTATTTGTCATAGTATTTTGCTTCCGCTTTGACACGCTGCGTCCAGACATCGCCCTCTTCTGCCAACGCCAATAGCTCCTCAATTTCTCCTTCAGTGAGGTCAAATACCTCGTTGGAGAATGTGGCTCCGATTTTTAACCAGCCAGTATCGTCACATCTCATGAGGTCTCCTTTTAAGAGTATTCCTTTCTCCAGCAGAGCGAACTGCTCCTCCGCATCCATTCTGGGTAGCTTACACTTCAGCTGCAGTTCCTTGTATGACCATAACGCTGGTACAGAAAATGATTCTTAGACAATACTTGCATTTTGTACTAGCCCTAAAATCGCTAACCTCTCTTTCGGATCTAACCATAAATGGAAATCCGCCGCAATTTCCGGATAAGCACTTACGCCTCCGCCTTTTCCCTGTTTGACATGGAGCCCCACAGCATGAGTCCGTCGAATCCACAACGTCGGCGTAATGGTCAGAGAGGTGGTATGTCCTTGGCGGATCAGCTCCGCGCAAACCTGGTCATCGAATTCGGCATTCTGATCCAATTCCCACTGGCGGAGAAACTCTAATGTGTTCCGGCTGCGCATCCAGCTTTGGATTACATATCCTGGAGACTCATCGGAATACTGCCTTGCCAGTTCTGTCAGTGAAACCATGCCATCATGGGCCAGCGTTCTCATATACAGACTGATGGATTCATGATAGTCCCTGATTTTTTGTGTGGCCAGTAGCCTTTCCTCATTCAGCGTATCATAAAATCGCTCTTTTGCTGCGCTGGCCGCTTCCATATCGATCAATCCCTTTGTCAGAAGTGCGTCAATGGCAGACTCATATTGAAATGCCAGGCGTATGTAGCGCTCACGTAGTTCGTTCTCGTTCATGACCCATTCTCCTTTTTTACCAGTATAACAAGAAAAATGGGTTCTGCATAGTCTCATTTTGTCTCAAAAACAGGAGACCGATACCTGACTGCCTTGCGTGGATGCCCAGCCTTATCATAATCTATGTTGCAGCGCTGGGCCCTCTCAAACTGTGCGTCCATATATACCCTAACGCCAACCAATGGGATATATTTTTTGTTCGTCAGAAGTTTATCCACGGCCGCCCTGGTCCATTTTGTTTTTCCTGTCGGAGAGAGGATGCCTTTTACGAAGAGCATATCAACGATTTTGCCCAAGCTGGCTCCGGCAAGATAAGCGTCAAAGATACTGCGAACCATGTCCGCCTTTTCTTCATGTACTGCGATTTCTCCTTCGATCAAAACATAGCCATACGGAAGTTTCATAGCTGCCTCACTTTCTTAAACATCAATAAAAGCAGGTTTGAGGAATCGTCTATCTCCCCAAACCTGCTTATTTGTCTCATTGATATGTAATTGTGCCCAGTAGTTAGACTGGTTCTTTGTCTGATTTCACCAGGAAAAGGCAAAACCTGCGTATAACTATCGTTACACGCAGGTTTTGTCTACTTTGGCACCCCCGACCAGACTCTAACTGGTGGCCTACCGCTTAGGAGTACATGATACAGCTTTTTAGCTGTTGCGTTGCATCACTGTGAGTCCCTCGCAGTCCCTGATATTACGCGATTTTTGGGGAACCGCTTGTTGATCGCTGCCGACTGCTGTTAGGGGATACTCTTTCGAATTTCACGGTTTGTTGGCATGATTGTTGGCAATACCTGCTACGCCATAACGAGTTGCCCGTGGTTTTTAACCCACGGGCAACTATATCATATATGATGTCCGTGAGCAACGGGTAGAGGCCATTTTTTCCATTCGCCAGAGTAAATTAGAATGTTGGTTTCATTACTAAGGAGAACAGAATTAGGTGAGAGGAACGTAATCCAGAACTTCATTACCGTTGCTCTCTGTGAGATCTAAGACTAACCAAGAACTTGTAGGATAGCACCTTGCAGATAGGGGTCGTTCTGAAACACGGTCAGACAGTTCCGTATGCTGTTTCGGATAGCTCCATTATCGGTCAAGTCCAGACTTCCCCTGACTTCTTCCACGGTCATGCCCGGCTGTGTGTTCTGCAAATCGTTGCTCAAGTTTCATCACCTCTTTTCTTTGCTCGGCAACCAGAGCCTTCTTTTCCTCGGCTGTGCCATAGGGCCAACTCCTTTCGCAATAATGGGCAAAACAAAAGCGACCAACTTTTTACGGTTGATCGCCTTTGCTCTGGTCATTCTTTGTTTCTTTCAAATCAAAATATGCGTCACAAAAAAGTTTTTGGTCTGTCATCTTCGATTGAATACTTTATAAAATCGAATTTTTCCTTGTTGTTCTTGTAATAGTCCTCTGCCGCAGTACAAAGAATATAGCACAAGTGGGATATATGTACTTTCAATTCTCTCCGCACTATGTTCATATCTTTGCCATAGGCGACCATGCTCAGATCACCGTTAGCACCATCTTCTCCGGTTATGACAAGCTCGAATTTATCAACCTTGCACCGAGATTCGTGAATTTTGGATTGCTCTACGTTTGGTGTGCTTTGGTGAAGCAGGCAATTACGCAAACTATAAATAATTTCTTCGTTCAGATAGGGCATATCCTGTCCGTAGGGGGAATCACATCTATCTGTAATGACATATTGGCTACACCAGTTTTTATAGCGCACGCCGTTGTAATCCTCGTTAGGATATTCAGCCTTTCCACAAGTATCTGGCAAAGTCAGCGCAAGAGCAAGTGCCGACAAATACAGTTCATGGGACAAAGCTATATGAATCTCATGTACAATTCGGTCAATCAGGCAAATCACCTCATTTCAAGTTATTTAATCCAATCCAAACGGGTCATCTCTTCTTTAAGTTTTGGTGTTCCAACTTTGTAAATCATGGGCTCATCTAATTTTAGATCAATACCTTTAACCTCTACAAGGTCGGAAGAAACTGCTACACAATCGTCAGGATTAAACAAGACTACATTAAAACCATTCTTATTCAAGGAACTCCTAAATCGCAGTCCATCAAAACCCATGTTTTTTATTTCTTCTGCAATGTATTGGGTAGGAAGATATTTGGAAGCATCTCCGTTATACGGCCTGGAAAACATTGCACCGATTGTGTTGTATAGTCTTGGCAATTCCACTACTTTATCATTTTCAATATCGTGGATGTCAAAAGTTAAATCGTATAGTCTTACTTGTTTTTGCAGCCGGAACTTTGCCACGCTTACAGTATCCCCAATAATCGGTCTGACTTCATATACCGGAGTTACCGGATCCTCTGATAAATATAAGTACCGAATATGATCAGGATTCGCTCTTCCGTTACCAATATAGTCGGCTGGTGGTGCGCCGGAATCTTTCTTGCTCCATCCCTTAAACTTGATATTTTTCTTCCATTTTTTCTGGGCTTTTACAAGTTCGGGTGTTTGATTATAATCGTAATCACTATATATCTCTGGCATTAAGGAAAGTATTTTTTGCTCATCTGTCCACTCGTTGAGTATCTTCTCAATATCGGATTGACTGTATCCGCTCTCTTGCAAATAGTATTTTACAAGTTGATTGAAGTTGCTTTTTTGAAAGACGCGAGCTCGGTATAATACAGTATCTTTTTTGCGTATTGTTACCGCATTTGCTTGACAATCATGGATTTCGTCTATGACTGCATGTTTTACAGAAAAACGATTTTTGTAGATTATTTCATCTTCAAAACTTTTCCATTGTGAATTCTTTTGCTTAATATCTTCCATCAGCATCAGCAGCAAAAGAAACTTCCACTCATCGCTATTTATATTTTCCGAATCATTTATTGTTTCTTTATCCATATTCCCCTCATTTCAGTCGTTCGCACTACGGCAGGAATTCTTAAGGTTTAGGTACATCAATTCTTCTTGGCTAAGTAACGAGTACGTTTCTTTAATAGGCGTACCAATTTCCAGCGATCAATACGCTTAGGCATTTTTTGATAAATTTCCCGATAATCTACCTTTTCTGGAATCCAACGTCCGTTTTGCGTGATACTATGACCGTCAAGCAGATGAAGGAAGAAGGATGCCTCGATGATTACAGAAATAGAATTGCTTACACCGGAGCCAATATGATTATGTTGGTACAGATTACGAGGCCCCTGAAAGAAACCCATAAGCATATACCTGATGCCGTCCTGTTCGTTGCGCTGGGATTCGTTTTTCAAATCATTGATTGCAATAAGGGGCGCTCTTTTAATTTCGCCGGTTTGCTTGTCCACTTCAAAAGAAAGCGCTCTTGTCGCCAGATCGAATCCATGCGAATCCAAGCCAGACTTCTTTTTGAGATAACTCTCCACAGCCACAAAAGCTTCACGTGCTGCTGATTCAAACTCCGATTTATATATGAGTTGTACCGCATCCGATAACGCTGCGTGGATATTGTATACCTCAAAAAATCCTTTGAGCTTCTTTAGGGAATATGGCATTAAGCTGCCGCAACAAGGACAGAATGTAAAATCATAAAAGTCAAACCCATATGTCCCGTCGCTGTATTCCCTAAGTTGCTTTCTTCTGGGAGGAAGAGAACACCCATTAGGACAAGCGTATGCTTTTCTCCTCATTGCGGCTCACCTCATTTTATTCGGCATCACAGGGATTCTCTTTTTGGCGATGCCTTAAGTACAGTTGTCTTTTAGTACAGCCGATAACCACGGACTTTCATCTGTATACCCTTGCAGTATATCGATGACGTGTTTATCAGTTGTCATCGCAAATACAAATGGTGCAATATGATGCGATGACAATACAGCCTTAAACTCATCACCTTCACGAATATCTTTGGGCGGAATAGTGTTTTCGTTTAAGTTGTGTGTTTTCTGGGGTGGTGGATTCTTATATGCCAACCACGCAATTTCGTGAGAGATAATGCATTCACACCATTGCCCCATTAAGTTTTTGAAAAACACACGAACAATAAGTTTAGCACCGGTATAATAATGATGGCTGGGGTTTGTTCTGAGGCGTTCCCAGTTTTTTTCTGAGGCTTTTCTTAGTTCGCAAATCAACGCCTTGACTTCGGAGGTTTCAAAATGGATATTAATATCCGTCTCCTCTTCTGCTGATAATGCTTGTGTAAAACCTGGGAGTAAAGATGCTGGAAGCAACTTTTTATTCCCGGCAGAATCCTCCGAAAACTGCAATTCAATATCGGCTAACGTATAAACATTAATTGCGGGTGAATCACCAACATTTCTAAGCTTGATTGTAAATCCCAGCTGCATACGGGTATAGTCCGTGGTATCCCAAGCAGATCCGAATGAATCAGTTACATATGGAACAATACACGGTTGCTTATCTATTTTCATTTGTTTCGCAACGAGCTCTGCTGATTCCTTAGCGTAATTTGCTTGACGCTTGGTGTGTCCAACATAAATGATCGTGACAACAACCATAATCAGCGAAGAAAGCAGAGATAGTACTCCTGCATAGTCACTGTTGATGATTTTTATAAATTCCAGCATCTTTTTCACCTCATTTCAACCGTTCACACAACGGCAGGATTTCTTCCAGTTTGGCAACAATACGATTTTGCTCAGCAACGGGAGGGAGTGGTATCAAATATTCTCTAAATCTGGAAAGAGATATAAACGATTGAACACCACCCGATGCTTCTTTTTTTAGTTTGTACTGAGCATAGAACAAGAACCAATATACATACCGCATCGAAATATCAGTATTGGCAAATCTCTTGAACAACGCCATGTTTTTAATACAGAACTCTCTATCCTTTTTCACCAAAACAGGATTTCCTATTGATCCAATCATAGCAAAAAGAATATCGTCATCATCAACCATGGATCTTACATTTATTTTATCAGCATCTTCTTGGGTGATGTATTTCACATTTCCGTAGTCAATAACTCCATTAACTAAGTTCTTACTTGTTACTAATGGGATGCCTACTGGAACATATTTCGGACTATCATGTGTGCCATCACGAACATCAATAACGTCGGAGAGTCTACACCACTTCCAACTTTCGGGAATATCAAACGGGAGCTCATCCTCGGTGATTTTAGGCAACGGCTTTTCCTTTTTGATCTTGCCTTCTTTGATCAACCGCTGTTTTTCTGCCTGAATCTGCCGGTACAGTTCTTTGCCAGTTCCTTCTTCCGGTCTTTGCTCTACAAGCTTACCTTGGATGGCATATTGAAGAAAGGACTTCTTCATATCCTCCGGGAACTTGGCATTAAACTGTTCCAACTTTTCATAAGCTGCGGCATAACAGTCAACATACGGAAGAAGTTCTTCGATCTTGGCAACGATGCGCTGTAGCTCGTTTAACGGTGCCAATGGAATCATCAAGTTGGCGATGCTTTTACTATTCAAGGTTTTTCCCTTAATAGCATTTTTACTATCTCCCCATTGGGTGACAATCGGGAGAATGTAGAACAAATAGTCTCTAAAATAATTCTCAGTATCTACATATGGATAAATCGAGATTATCGCCTCGTTATGAACAGCATCAATATCCAATATGGAAGTTCTTCCAACTGTGAGTTTAAAGCTCATAAGCAAGGTTCCTTTAGTTGAGATACCTCCAAATTTTTCTTCCAGTGCTTTTTGAGATACCATTTCTTTTGTGTAACTGATATGGCCATAATCTTTCATATCAGAGATTGAAACCCAATGAATATCATTCTGCCACCAAACGGGTTCAGCTCTTGGTGGAGTTTTGCCCATTGAGCAATCCACCAATTCTCCAAATTTACACCATTTCCAAGAAGATGGAATATCGAAAGGAATTTCTTCCTCCTCTATAGGTGTCACGTTTTTGTTCGGTTTCGAGACTTGTTGCATTTTGCAAAAAAGATCCTCGCCTGTACCATCCTCTGGCTTTTGTTCTACGAGCTTGCCTTGCATAGCGTACTTCAGAATACTTGCCTTTAACTGTTGGGGGGTCATTCTGTTACACCTCCCGGCAGCAATGCTTCCAGCTCTGCAAGCACCTTGTCGATTTCGGCATTGAGGGCGGTTCGTCTCTCCTGATACTCTCTGATCGTATCAAGTGGATCGAGAACTTCTTCTCCCTCGTGAGGATAGCCACAAAGGTCAATGTTGCATCCCTGTTCATTCAGCAGATAATCAGCGGTAAACTTCTGTGACTTGAAATATTCTCCGTCGGGAATTACCTCTCTGTTGTTCCACCAAGCGATACAATCATCGAAGTGCTTCAGCTCCATGGGCTTGGTCTTGGAAAAATGCTTTCTGTCAGACGGAATATCCACTCTGTAGAACCATGTTTCTGTTGTCGGCTTTGTGTTATCGAAGAACAACAGATTGGTGGTAATGGAAGTATAGGGGCTGAACACAGAGCTGGGCAGTCTGACAACGGTGTGCAGATTAAACTCGCCAATGAGCTTTTTCTTGATGTTTACCTTCGCATTGTCCAGACCGAACAAGAAACCATCCGGCACGATAACAGCAGCTCTGCCGTTTTCCTTCAAACGGTACAGGATCACCGACATGAACAGATCGGCAGTCTCAGAGCTTGCCAGATCATCGGGGAAGAAGCCCTGAATGGACTTGTCCTCATGTCCGCCATAGGGAGGGTTCATCAAGATGACGTCGAACTTATCCGCGTCCGTATAGTCCAGCAGATTATGCTTCAACGAGTTCATGTGATAGATGTTCGGAACCTCAATGTCATGCAGCAGCATATTGGTTACGCAGAGCAGATACGGGAACGGCTTTTTCTCGATTCCGTAAATGCTGTCATCAAGCTGCTTTTGAGCAGAAGTATCGGTTACCTGCTTGGATAACTGTCCAAGCCAGGAGGTAATAAAGCCACCCGTACCGCAAGCGAAGTCAGCCATCTTTTCTCCCAGTTTCGGCTTGATCATCAGCGCCATGAACTCGGTGACTGCTCTCGGCGTGTAAAACTCACCGGAGGAACCGGCAGACTGCAATTCACGAAGGATTTCTTCATAAACAAAACCAAAAGCATGGCTTTCCTTGACGTCATCAAATTCGATTTCATCAATCACATCAATGACCTGACGGAGATAAACGCCGTCCTTCATATAGTTGTTGGCGTCCTCAAAGGTCGATTTCACGATCGCTTTCTTGATCGGAGTGTCAGGTGCAACCTTGATACCCCCATAGACAATCGTGTCGCCTTCTTTTACATCATTGCCTTTCAGCACCGGGAACAA
>ERZ772881.2065-NODE-2065-length-15504-cov-9.232378_pt1 | contig 15504 bp, 9 predicted proteins | sample MGYA00580581_ERZ772881 | MGnify/ENA primary metagenome ERZ772881 (study PRJEB29015, sample SAMEA2737668) | human gut metagenome | biome: human gut; feature: human-associated habitat; material: faeces | place: China | collected 2012 ...
ACAAAGGTAGGAAGGAAAAGAAGGGAAACAAACACGCACGTGACCGAATGCTTACACGTGGGCTATATAAATACCACCGTTCCTAATAGATTATTAAGCTGTCAAATACAGGTTATCATCCTATAAAACGTGCATCCCTATGCCTTTAAATGGGTAATCTCACCTAATACTACACTAAAATAGACAAAGTATAGGCATGATAGATAGCTGTTTTTTGCAATAAAAGTATGATAGATACCTTTTTTAAAAACGATCTATCATACTTATTCTTTTGATAATTAGAATTCTATTAAAATGAATGATAGCATGATAGATATTTTTTCACTATGTAGCTATTCAATTTAAATCTTGTATCGGCATGAACAAGTCCATAGTGTGGTATATTGGGGTGTGGTTTCTTTGTACACGAATAATTTGTGAGTATGAACTATCTATCGATGTTTTCTGTTTTATAAATAAGAATTTTAAAATGAAAAGCCTTATGAAAACAAGAAAACAAAAAGAAACAGGTGAAAAAGAAGTCCACTTGTTAGAGCAAAAAGGATATGAAAAAATGGTGAATGAGATTGTCCCCGTTCAACAGGCGGAAGTATATCGCAAGCCGACTCATAAAGCAGTCAAAGAAGCTGTTAAGGAGCTAAATCCGGATACAAATAGTCTGGGCAGCAGAGGATGATTTATCCTCTACTGCCCAGATTAATCCATCGTATTAAAGGATCCGGAAGACTTTCGGTGGTTCTCATTTAGGGAAAGTAAGAACAAAACAGCTTCCTTTCCCTAATTCTGATTTTACGTTGATACTTCCGTCATGCAAAGCCATGATCTGTTTGCACAGGCTCAATCCGATACCCGAACCGGATGTTTTGGTAGTGAAGAAAGGAACGAAAATCTTATCCAAAACAGTTGGTAGAATTCCCTCACCATTATCAGATATTGCTAATGTCGGGTTGCCTTTAGAGAAAAACTTTATTTGTATTTCTTTATCTGCTTTCCGCTCGCACGTTTCGCGGGCATTTTTTAATAAGTTGATAAGCACTTGCTCTATCTGTGCACGGTCTGCATATAAATATAAATCGGATGCGGGCATTTCGAAATGAATATACTCTTCCGGAAATAATTTCTTTAAGTCCGTAAACAATTCGGCAACAGATACTTTGGTGCGGACAGGTGTCGGAATACGTGTCAGTCGCCGGTAATTCTCCACAAATCCCAATAATCCTTTACTTCTTCTGTGAATAGTCTGCATGGCTTGCAACATGATAGAATACTCCTTTTCTCCGAGTGATTCGGGGATTCCTCTTTCACTTAATGTTTCCGAAAGAGAGATAATAGGAGTGATGGAATTCATGATCTCATGTGTCAATACACGAATCAGCTTTTGCCAGGCTTCCATTTCATTTCGTTCCAGTACGGAATGGATATTCTTTAAACTAATTAGCCGTTGCTTTTTGCTTTGTGTGGCGAACGCACCTTGTGTGACAAATGTGGTGCAGGAAATTGCCATTTCCAGAACGATGCCATTTTGCTCGATGCGAATAATGGATATGTCATTACTGGTAGAAGCCTCCTGAAGAACTTCCGGAAGTTGTGATAGTTGCCCCAGATGAGTGACTGCTGCCTGATTCATCCATTCGATGTGCCCGGTTACATCGGTTACGAGTACGGCGGTATCTACTTTATTCAATAAATTCTCGTAATATTGATGCTTGATTTCTTCTGCCAATAGCTTTCCGCGAAAGTCCTTTAATGCATTAGATAGTTCCTGTGCCCACTCATCCATCATTTTATTTTTAAAAGGAGGATGAAGATTCTGCGTTATATCGTTGTATCGGAGTCCATCCGTTAATTGCCGTAATAAGGCGATTTGTTTGAACTGTATTCGGTAGAGATGTATGCCGACGCCTATTAGAAGGAGAATACAGACGGTAGTACTGAACCATAACTGCCTTTGATACAGCAGACAACTGCTAATGGAAAGTAGAAAGATAACTATGATGTGCAGAATTACTTTAAACTCAAATCGTTTCATAAGCCTAATTTTTCAAGTTTGCGATATAATGCAAAACGGGTAATTCCTAAATATTCGGCAGCACGGGAGATGTTTCCGTTGCTGATTCGGAGTGCTTTCTCAATGGCCTGTCGTTCTAGTTGTTCGAGATTCAGTATCACTTCTTCCTCTTTTTTCTGTTTGGACGTGGTGTGAAAAAGAAAGTTTTCAGGTTTCAGCATGGAGCCGTCTCCTAAAATTACGGCACGTTCTATCGTATGTTGAAGTTCCCTTACATTTCCGGGCCATGCATATTTCAGCAGTTTGTTTTTGGCTTCCCGGGTCAGTCCGTGTATTTCCTTTTTATATTTACGGGTATAACGGTCCAGAAAGTGATCTGCAAGCAAGATGATGTCATTGCCACGTTCACGGAGTGGAGGTATATGTATTTCAATCGTGTTGATACGATATAATAAGTCCTGACGGAAATTCCCGTCTTCCACCATCTGACGGATATCAGCATTAGTGGCGCAGATTAAACGGACGTCAATGGGAACGGTTTGCGTACTTCCCAAACGACTGATTTGCCTTTTTTCGATGGCAGTCAGTAATTTGGATTGCATAGGAAGTGATAGATTGCCAATTTCATCCAGAAATAAAGTCCCGTTGGTTGCTACTTCCATTCGTCCAGCTTTCGATTTCTTGGCATCGGTGAAAGCGCCTTTTTCGAAGCCGAACAGCTCACTTTCAAACAATTGTTCGGGGATACTTCCCAGGTCGATCGTGACAAAAGGTTTGCCGTATCGTGGAGAACAACGATATATTAGTCGGGCAATCACGTCCTTGCCTGTACCGTTTTCTCCGAGAATTAGTATATTGGCATCTGTATTACTTAGTTTATTTATCGTGGTAAACACTTCCTGCATATCAGATGATTCTCCAATAATATCATTCTCCGAAGTATTCTGACCGCTAAGAACTTCCACTTGTTCTTTCAAAATGCTGACTTCCTGTTGTGACTGACGCAATCGCATTCCTGAAGTAAGCGTAGCCAGCAATTTATCCTTTTCCCAAGGCTTGGGAATAAAATCAGTAGCACCAGCTTTGATGGCCCGAACAGCTTTGTCTGTATCTGCATAGGCAGTCATGAAAATAACAATAGCCTGTGGGTCAATCTGCAATATCTGCTTTAGACTTTCAAATCCCTCTTGCCCGCTGATGGCATCCCGACTGAAATTCATGTCTAATAAGATAAGATCAGGATGAAAGGTGGTCATGAAATACTCGATACGGTCAGGGGTAGTAGCTACTTTTATTTTTTCCGTATAAGGTTCCAGTAACAGGTTGAGAGCAAAGAGCACGTCCTCGTTATCATCTACTATAAGTATCTTTCCTAATTTGTTCACTTCTTCCATATCTTATATCTATTAGATTCCGGGAGCAAAGATATGGATAAATCTCATGTGTTGTGTGTGCGATTGCGCACTAATTTTGTGCGTATATGCACACACAATCAACTGAATGGATATTGATAAATTGTTGAATGATAGTGATTTATGTAAATGGCACATCTTTTGAATGATGAATAACAAATAAAGACAACGAATGAATCTGAAATTAATCTTCATATATCTCGGACTATTGTCGACAGAATTATTGATTGCTCAAAATCAAATTACAGAGTTATCATTGAAGCAAGTCATAGAAATGGCCCGTATGGAATCTCCCGATGCACAAACGGCACGTCACAGTTTCCGTTCTGCATATTGGAACTATAAATATTATCGTGCCAATTATCTACCGTCTTTAAGTTTGACATCCGATCCGAATCTGAACCGTGCCATTAATAAGATAACGATGGGGGACGGTTCGGTAAAGTTTGTCGAACAAAATTTATTGAATACGGATTTAACCCTGAATCTTTCACAGAATTTATCCTGGACTGGTGGTTCTTTCTTTCTTGAAACCTCTGCTCAACGTATGGATTTATTCAGCGAACATAAATACTCATGGCAGACTTCCCCTATTATGATAGGTTATCGCCAGTCTCTTTTTGGCTACAATAGCCTGAAATGGGATAGACGGATAGAACCTGTACGCTATCAGGAGGCAAAGAAAAGCTACGTAGAGACACTCGAACTCGTATCAGCCAATGCGATTCATAAATTCTTTGCCTTGGCCACTGCCCAAAGCGATTACGATATTGCTTCCTTTAATTATGCCAATGCCGATACCCTGTACCGTTATGCACAAGGCCGTTATAATATAGGTACCATCACAGAAAATGAAATGCTACAACTGGAACTCAACCGTTTGACGGAAGAGACGAATCGCATGAATGCCCGTATTGAAATGGATAATTGTATGCAGGAACTCCGTTCCTATCTCGGTATTCACGAAGACCGGGAGCTGCGTGTTCTTGTCAGTCCCCAAGTTCCGGATTTCAGTGTGAACCTGAATGAAGCACTGGTTTTAGCTTACGAAAACAGTCCGGACATACAGACGATGGAAAGACGCAAACTGGAAAGTGAGAGTGCAGTTGCGAAAGCCCGTGCCAATGCTGGCCTGAAAGCAGATATCTATCTCCGTTTCGGATTGACGCAGACTGCTGACAAACTGCCCGAAGCTTATCGAAATTTGTTGGACCAGCAATACGTGAGCATCGGCATTTCTCTTCCTATCCTGGACTGGGGGCGTGGAAAAGGACAGGTACGAGTAGCTCGTTCCAATCGTGATTTGGTGTACACACAAGTAGAACAGAGCCGGACAGACTTTGAACTGAACGTCCGTAAACTCGTCAAACAATTCAATCTGCAAACGCAACGTGTCCGCATCGCTGCCCGTACAGATGAAACAGCCCAACGAAGAAGCGAAGTGGCACGCAAACTCTACTTATTAGGTAAATCTACTATTCTTGATTTGAATGCCTCTATTTCAGAGAAAGACAGTGCTCGCCGTAACTATATTTCGGCTTTATATAATTATTGGAGTTTATATTACACACTCCGTAGCATGACACTATATGATTTTGAGCGAAATACGATGCTGACAGAAGACTATCATCTGCTGATTGAATAGAGAACAACGAAAAGTCAGTAAAGAATAGAAATTGAACCATAGCTAGTAGAAACTTGTAAAACACCAGATAATTTCATGGATATAAAATTAGAAAAGAAACCGTGGTACATTCGTTACAGATACTATCTGATAGGAGGGATATTGTTTGTCGCCTTCCTGATTTATGTGATTACTTTGTCTTTAGGTCCCAGAAAACTGCGGATAGATGCCGAAGATATACAGATTGCAGAAGTAAAAGTGTCTAATTTCATGGAATATGTGGACGTGGAAGGGCTCATTCAGCCTATACTAACCATCAAGATCAATACCCGTGAAGCAGGAAGTGTGGAAAGAATTGTCGGTGAAGAGGGAAGTTTGCTTCAACAGGGAGACACTATTCTTGTTCTTTCCAATCCCGATTTGCTTCGTAGTATTGAAGACCAGCGCGACGAGTGGGAAAAGCAAATGATTACCTATCAGGAGCAGGAGATTGAAATGGAACAAAAAAGTCTGAACCTGAAACAGCAAGCCCTTACCAACAACTACGAATTGGAACGCCTGAAAAAAAGCATCGCTCTCGACCGCGAAGAATTCCAGATGGGCGTGAAGAGTAAGGCTCAATTGCAGGTAGCAGAAGATGAATACGGCTACAAACTGAAAAATGCAGCCCTGCAGCAAGAGAGTCTGCGGCATGATTCTGCCGTTACGATGATACGCAAGGAACTGATCCGTAACGACCGGGAGCGGGAACGGAAGAAGTATGAACGTACTTGCGAACGGTTGAATAGTTTGGTGATTACAGCTCCCATGAAAGGCCAGCTTAGTTTTGTAAAGGTCACTCCGGGGCAACAGGTTTCCTCTGGTGAAAGTATTGCTGAAATAAAAGTATTAGACCAATACAAAATCCACACTTCACTTAGTGAATATTACATTGACAGGATCACCACCGGATTACCGGCTACAGTGAATTATCAGGGAAACAAATATCCGCTGAAAATAACAAAAGTGGTTCCCGAAGTGAAAGACCGTATGTTTGATGTCGATCTTGTCTTTACAGGAGATATGCCCGATAATGTACGAGTTGGCAAGAGCTTCCGTGTGCAGATTGAATTGGGACAGCCGGAGCAAGCACTCATTATTCCGCGAGGCAACTTCTACCAGTCTACAGGCGGACAATGGATTTACAAAGTAAATACATCAAAGACAAAAGCAGTCCGTGTGCCATTGAGTATTGGTCGCCAAAATCCGCAGCAATATGAAATAGTAGAAGGTTTACAGCCGGGAGATTGGGTAATTACAACCGGATATGATACCTTTGGGGATGCAGAAGAGTTGATTTTGAAATAAACACATATAATTTATGACTTTACATTATATAAAAGTAGCATTTAGAAACTTGTGGAAGTACAAGGCGCAGAATATAATCTCTGTCATCGGATTGGCAGTAGGACTACTGTGTTTCAGCGTATGTATGTATTGCAGCCGTTTTGTAGAATCCACCAATCATTGTTTTGATAATTATTCCCGCATAGCAGAACTAAATTTTTATAATGAACAGACTGGGGATTATTTTTCCGGTACACAAGTAGCGTTATCCGAAGAACTTCGTACTTGGGCTATGGGCGAAGTGGAAGCGATTTCCTGTATGGCATATCCCCGTGAGCGTTCTTTTCTGGTTGAACTATCTTCGGATAAATCATTGCCATACGATCTTGAAATCATGGAAGTAGATACCCTATACGATAAAGTCTTTACTCCACAAATAGTAGTTGGTAACTGGCAGACAGCAAGTCGGATGCCGAATGCTGTTATTATAAGCCGGTCCACTGCCATAAAGATATTTGGTCAGGTGGAGACTGCCATTGGCAAACACCTGACTCTAACAGAACGGCTTTATACTTCTCCGGACAGTACCCCGAAGGCAGGAGGTATTGTGTACACAGTGCAAGCAGTGATGGAAGATATTCCGCTGAACAATGGTTTTAGTTTTATGTGTCATATCGATGCATTGGTTATCAACGACAGTGAAGGACTTTTTCAGAGTCCGAAACGTAATGATATAACGGGGGCCCGGACATACGTTTTGTTATCTCCGCAGGCTGGCATTACCGGTTTGGAAAAACAATTTTCCAAGCGCGACTATACTTATACCTTATATAACCAGACTTATACCGTTGTTGCCCGCTATATAGGAGACCTATCGCAGGAGAAAGGTGCTTATATTCTGGGATGGGTCACCGGAATCGTCGGCACATTGATATTGCTGGTCGGATTGATTAATTTCTTTCATTTTCTCATCGGCTCTTTCCTGAATCGCACTAAGGAATACGCTATAATGAAAATGCTTGGCGCTGACTGGAAACGGCTGTTCTGCCTGTTATTAATACAATCTTTGATTGTCGTATTTGCATCCTCGTTTCTGGTTGTATGGGGTGTGGAGCTGATTGGTGATAGAATGGATTTTTCTTTACCAGGTCTCACAATGAATTTCCCTTCTGAAACACTTCTAAAGCATATTCTGCAATACATTGTTTTGCTTGTGTTACTTTGTGTGGCAGTCTGCTTGCTCGTCTCTGTCCGTATTCGCAGATTTTCCATACAAACAGGTATATATGGAGGCCAAAAGCGTCGTGGGAAACAATGGGGACGTAACTTTATGCTTGGCATCCAATTTTTAATTTGTTGGGTATTCGTAGCGCTGACCGCCAGCCTGTTCCTACAATCGGGAAAGATGACTGAAACCTTATTCCATACGTTAAGTCAGGAAGATAAAGAAGCGATTCTTAGTATATCGCTGGACTATTCATTCCTAGAGAATAAAGAGAAACTAGAAATGGTGGAACGTTTCAGGCAGCATGCCGGTGTGAAAGATATTTTGTTATCTGACATATCCTATACTCACGGAGTATCCGGAAACTTATTAATGACGGAGAAGGGAAATGATAACTCTTGGATTGATATCAATGTAATGTGTGTACCATTGAATTTCTTCACCTTCATGAACATTCCGATGACGGAGGGTAGGACGATCCGGACAAAAAAGGATCTCGTAATGGATGAAGTTTGGCAGAAAAGACAAAAGAGAGATATCATCGGAATGAACTTCTACGACTGGACCAATGATTTTACCGTTTGTGGAGTATGCGCCCCCTTTCAGACAGATGTACATAATCATAATGGCGGATTTGCTTTCACACTTTATGATTCTTCCGAATACGTAGGACACTGCTATGTGAAATGTTATCCCGAACAGCAAAAAGCAGTAATTAAATGGATTGAGACTATCCGTCGTGAAGTGCTGCCGGAGAATATTCCCTCCCAGGTACGTACATTTCAGGATGATTTGTACGAAGTGCAGGCACTGGAATATATCCTGAAAGACATCATTTCATTTTTTGCAATTGTAAGTATTATCATTACCCTGTTGGGAGTGTATTCCAGTATTACGCTTGATACAGAATGGCGCCAGAAAGAAGTTGCCATTCGCAAAGTGAACGGAGCTGGAATATGTTCTATCATCTGGTTATTTGCACGTTTGTACCTGATTTTGCTGGTAGCGACTGCCGCCATCGCTTTTCCGCTCATTTACGTGGTATTGCAACTGTGGAAACAAATGTACACCGTATTCTTTAATGATGGAATATTATACTGGGGAAGCATATTTGGAGGAGTAACCTTATTAACAGTAATCACCATTATTTTTAAAATACTGAAGATTGCACGTATCAATCCCGCAGAAGTAATCAAAAACGAATAAAAATATAATTCTAAAACAATACAGTTATGATTAAGACCATTAACTTACAGAAGATTTTCAAAACGGAAGAAGTAGAAACTTGGGCGTTGAATAACGTCAGTATCGAAGTGAAACAAGGCGAATTTGTAGCCATCATGGGGCCCTCCGGCTGTGGTAAGTCAACATTGCTCAACATTTTGGGGCTGCTCGATAACCCGACAGGAGGGGAGTATTACCTGAATGGAACGGAAGTCTCTCGGTATACCGAATCGCAACGTACCAGTCTTCGCAAAGGTGTGATAGGGTTTGTGTTTCAGAGCTTTAATCTGATAGACGAGTTGAATGTATACGAAAACATCGAACTACCTTTACTCTATATGGGTATTTCCGCTTCCGAACGGAAAAGGAGGGTAGAGGCAGCTATGGAGAGAATGGCTATCACCCATCGTAGCAAGCATTTTCCGCAACAACTCTCCGGTGGTCAGCAGCAACGCGTCGCTATTGCCCGTGCCGTCGTGGCAAACCCTAAACTGATTCTGGCTGATGAACCGACCGGTAATCTGGACTCCAAAAACGGTAAAGAAGTGATGGGACTGTTGAGCGAACTGAATAATGAGGGAACCACCATCGTCATGGTGACCCACTCACAACATGATGCCGGTTATGCCGACCGTATCATAAACCTGTTTGACGGACAGGTGGTGACTGAAGTTAGTATGTAAACACAAGCTATCAATAAAGAATATATCATGATAAAACACTATCTGAAAGTAGCCTTTCGCAATCTGATGAAATACAAGACACAAAGCCTTGTCAGTATCATTGGACTGGCAGTCGGCTTCACCTGTTTTGCGCTATCGGTATTATGGATTCGTTATGAGATGACTTATGATACTTTCCATAAAGGGGCTGAACGTATTTATATGGTACGTGCACATTATACTGATATTCCGGAACATATATCCAATTCAACTCCTTACCCTTTGGCAGCCTATCTTCAGGAAAAAATGCCGGAAATAGAAGCAAAGGCTACTACTTCTATACATCAGAATGTGAAAATCCGCATGGAAAATGATGAGTATGAAGTAGTAATGGCTGCGGCAGATTCTGCTTTTATGAACTTCTTTCATATACAGTTACTGAAAGGAACTGTCAACTTCTTGAAAGAAAATAATCCTGAAATTGCAGTAACGGAAGAGTTTGCTAAAAAGCTTTTTGGTAGTGAGGATGATGCTTTGGGAAAAGAAATGGAGGTAAACGGACGTTCCCGTCAAATAGGGGCAATTGTGAGTGGATGGTCCCGCCATTCCAATATTCCGTATAGTGTATTAGTCGCAGCCAGGCACAGTCCTCGATGGAAAAGTGGTCCTGAACAATTATTTATTCGTGTTCGTGCAGGGATGGATATGGATACATTCTGGAAAAAAATAAGTACCATGGATCTTTCAGATATTCAAAAAGAGAGTGAACTTTCGGATCTTCTGATAACCCGGATTTCAGCTTTGCGTTATTCTGATTATGTTTCCAAAATCGATGTTGTCATTTCCTTCAGCTATATTTTCTATTTTTCCTTAGCTGGTGGATTAGTTATCATCTGTTCACTATTCAATTACCTGACTCTTTATATCAGCCGGCTTTATATGCGCAGTCATGAAATGGCACTTCGTAAAGTGAATGGTGCCAGTAATAACGCTTTGTCCGTTCAATTTGCCATTGAACTGTTGATGATTTTGTGCATAGCTTTGGCGGGTGGATTATTGATGATAGAGATAAGCATGCCTTATTTCTTGAATTTCACTCAAATAGAAGCTGATTCGTATTATGGGGAAATCATTCTATATCTTCTGATTGTAATCATTCTGTCTTTCCTGTTTGCACAAATACCATTGTCTTACTTTCGTCGCCGGACATTGCAGGAAGCAATAAAAGGAAAGGGGGGATCTGCGAGACCTTACTTGTTTCGTAAGACAGGCATTGTGATACAGTTAATAGTCAGCCTTGTTTTTATCTTTTGCACAGTAATGATTATGAAGCAACTTTACTTCCTGAAGAATACTGATTTAGGTATGGAGCGTCATAATATAGGTAACGTTGCCTTATGGAATGGAGACATCAAACAATGGGAAGAGAAAATAAAAGCTTTACCCATGGTAACAGAAACGTTGCCTCCCTCATATTTCCCGATTATTCCTACAGGTCCGATGATGTATATCGAAATAAATAATTGGGATGATCTTCTCAAAATATCGGAGGAATCTCTCACTATCGGTATGATGCCTGCCAAAGAAGATTTTTTTGAATTTTACGGCTTGAAGTTATTGGAAGGTGAGTTTATATCAGATAAGAATCAAGGGAATGATGTCGTGATAGATGAAAATACATGCCGGAGATTTGGTTGGAAACAGGCCTTGGGAAAAAGTTTCTATTATGAGTGGAACGGTCAGCGTAGTGCCTATAAAGTTGTCGGAGTGGTAAAGAACTTTAGTTATCGCTCTCCTACAAGTAAACCGGGGCTTATTGCATTTCAACATCCCAAGGCACAGGAGTATCTGCTGAATCGAGCCAGTATCCTTTTTAAATTTAGAGAAGGTGCCTGGAATGAATGCCGTGAAGCAATAGAGAAACTGTATAAAGACGAATTTCCAAATGCTTATATGCGATTGTTTAATGAAGAAAAGGAATATGATAAGTATCTCCGCTCCGAAGATGCATTGATGAAATTATTGAGTATCGTATCATTGACATGTGTTATCATCTCCATATTCGGAGTCTTTTCATTGGTTACTTTATCGTGTGAACAACGTCAAAAGGAAATTGCTATACGTAAAGTGAACGGAGCACAGGTCTGTCATATCCTGCGTATGTTTTTCCAAGAGTATTTGTTGTTGATGACCATATCTGCCGTTGTTGCATTTCCGATAGGATATGTGGTGATGAGTCATTGGATCGAGAGTTATGTAAGACGGACAACAATGGATGGTTGGATATATATAAGTATTTTTGTTGTCGTAGCAGTCATCATTTTACTTTGTATCATTGGACGAGTGTGGAAAGCGGCGCGACAGAATCCGGCAGAAGTAATCAAAAACGAATAATAAAATAACAATATCATGATAAAACACTATCTAAAAGTAGCCTTTCGCAATCTGATGAAGTATAAGCCACAAAGTTTTGTTAGTATTATCGGATTAGCAGTTGGCTTTACTTGTTTTGCGCTATCGGTATTATGGATTCATTATGAAATGACTTATGATAATTTTCATGAAGGAGCTGATCGCATTTATTTGGCAGGCAGTAGCTTTCATCTTTATGGAGACGGATTTACCTATAATTCATCTAGTTTTTTAGCTGATTATTTGGCAAAGAATTGTCCGGAGATAGAGAAAGTATGTCGTATCTTTTATGACTGGAATGAAAAAAAGATTAAGAATGAGGATGTTGAGTTTGTGGTACGACGTATAGAGGTAGATTCAGATTTCATTTCAATGTTCAATATTAAAGTATTGGATGGAGATAACCATCTACAGCTAAAAAAGGATGAAATTGCTATAACAGAAAATACGGCAAAGCGAATATTTGGGAAAGAATCTCCGATAGGTAAACACTTGATTTTAGAGGAAAGTAACGAAGAAAAAATAATCGTTGCAGTTGTAAAGTCATGGGAAGGACACTCTTTGTTTTCATTTGATATATTATTGCCATTTCATGATACAAACCCCAATTGGGGGAACCAACGATGCCAAACGCTTTTTCGTATTTATCCCAACTGTGATATAGAAGCATTGAAACAGAGGTTGTCAGAATATGAAGTACAACAAGATGGCCATAAATATCCAAATTCTACGCTTATTGCTCCATTATCCACACTGCGGAGTAGTCATCCGAGGGAAGATGTGAATGTGAAGTTGAATCATATTTGTCTTTTTGCATGTATTAGTGGTTTGGTTATAATTTGTGGAATATGTAATTATTTAACAATGTTGATAACTCGTATCCGGATGCGTAAACGTGAGTTAGCGTTGAGGAAAGTCAATGGTTCATCAAATGGTGGGTTACTCACTTTACTTCTTACAGAACTTGTCTTATTACTAATTTTATCTTCAGGAATAGGGTTGGTATTGATAGAGCTTATCCTACCCACTTTTAAACGTTTGTCACAAATTGATGAGGGTACTTCATTTTTTTATATTGAAGTATTTGTTTATATACTATCATTGATTGCTGTAACAGTTGGTTTTGTATCTCTGCTTATAAGATATATTAGTAGGCGAACTCTACTTAGTAATATAAACAAGAAATCCAATCTTCATCTCTCCGGCTGGTTTTATAAGAGTAGCATTTTATTTCAGCTGTTTATCGGTATAGGCTTTGTTTTTTGTACTCTGGTAATGATGATGCAACTTCATTTCTTACTAAATACTAGAGAACTTGGAATAGAACGGCATAATGTAGGAGCAGTTGTTTATTGCTCTGAAAATATCCCTTTCAAAGAAATTGTAAGTCAGATACCAGAGGTATCAGAATGTTTGAATGGTTTTCATACACCTATTCCTAAGATGTTTTATTCAATATATAGGGTAAAGGAATGGGATGGAAAGGTCGCTGATAGTGAACAATATATTGAATTGGAAGATGAAACGATTAATCAGGACTATGCCGATTTCTTTGGAGTAGAGGTGTTGAATGGAAGTATGCTGGATGAAAAGGATGGAAAAGATATGGTTGTTATAAATGAAGCTGCTATGAAAGCTTTCGGATGGACACAACCGATTGGAAAGAAAATGGGAAAATTAGGAAAGCAATGTATAGTGAAAGGTGTTATTAAAAATATTTCATATAATGCTCCAATACATCCGGTAGCTCCTGCTATGTTTCATTTACCAGATAGTAGAGACAGAGGAGGTATTATATTCAAAGTGAAAGAGGGAACTTGGAATATTGTTTCTGAAAAGATAAAAGCGGAAGTGAATAAAGTTAATCCAAATGCAGAATTGATGTTGTCTAATATTGAAGAAGTTTACGACGCTTACATGAAATCAGAGAGAACATTGTGCAAACTGTTGAGTGTGGTTTCTGCTATTTGTATATTAATTGCGGTATTTGGTATATTCTCGTTAGTGACTTTATCCTGTCAGCAACGTCGTAAAGAAATAGCTATACGCAAGGTAAATGGAGCAAATATAGGAATAATCTTGAATCTATTCTTTAAAGAATATTTATTTTTACTTGTACTTTCATCGTTCTTTGCTTTTCCGCTAGGATATGCTATGATGAAGCATTGGCTTGAAAATTATATAAAGCAAACACCGATGGAATGGTGGTTATATGCAGTTATATTTATAGGAATGGGCCTTGTCATTTTCTTAAGCATCATCTGGCGCGTGTGGAAAGCCGCCCAGCAAAATCCAGCAGAAGTACTCAAGAGTGAATAAGATAAAATAAAAGTCTGGCACATTGATTTGTGTCAGACTTCATTTTATTCACCCAATAATGAGTGATATATTTTTCGTAGATTATAAAAGATCCAATGCTTTAAATGCCTTAACTAGCTTTTCTACAGCACGGTCTATTTGATCTTTTGTATGAGTAGCCATTAATGCTACGCGCACCAAAGTGTCTTGCGGTGCACATGCCGGCGGAATAACCGGATTGATGAATACACCTTCATCAAAAGCTAATTTGGTAACCATAAACGTTTTTTCCGTGTCACGTACGTAAAGAGGGATGATAGGTGATTCTGTTGCACCGATTTCAAAGCCAGCTTCACGGAAACGTTTCAATGCATAGTTGGTAGCTTCCCACAATGCTTCAAGTCTTTCCGGTTCATTTTGGATGATGTGGAGAGCTTCGAGAGCAGATGCAGTAGCAGCCGGAGTGTTGGATGCACTGAAAATATAAGTACGTGCGTTGTGACGTAACCAGTTGATGATAGAAGAATCAGCAGCGATAAATCCGCCGATAGAAGCCAGTGACTTGCTGAAAGTACCCATAATCAAATCAACCTCGTGAGTCAGACCGAAATGGTCGCAGACGCCACGTCCTTGTTTTCCGAATACGCCCAAGCCGTGAGCTTCGTCTACCATGATAGTAGCGTTGTATTTATGTTTCAAGCGTACGATTTCGGGCAAGTTTGCCAAGTCACCTTCCATAGAGAACACACCGTCCACTATGATTAGTTTCACTGAATCCGGATTGCACTTTTGAAGTTGCTTTTCCAGATCCGCCATATCGTTATGCTTGTATTTTAATTGTTGAGAGAAGGAGAGACGACGGCCATCTACGATAGATGCGTGGTCGCGGTCATCGCAAATGATATAATCATTGCGGTCTGTCAAAGCAGGAATAACTCCGGAATTCACCGTAAAACCGGTTGAGAAGCAGAGTGCTTCGTCTTTGCCTACAAAGGCAGCCAGTTCTTTTTCCAACTGAACGTGCAGGTCAAGCGTACCATTCAAGAAGCGCGAGCCTGCGCAACCGGAACCATATTTATGCATGGCGTTGATACCTGCTTCAATCACTCTTTCATCTCCCGTAAGGCCAGTGTATGCATTGGAACCGAACATCAACACTTCGTGTCCGCCCATTTCTACCTCTGTACCCTGCTTTCCTTCTATCTCACGGAAATATGGGTAAACGCCCTGTGCCATAAACTTTTGTGGCAGGTCGTACTTAGCTAACTTCTCTTGTAATAATCCCATGAATTATAATTTTTATACTCATACTC
>ERZ772881.2078-NODE-2078-length-15445-cov-56.590903_pt1 | contig 15445 bp, 8 predicted proteins | sample MGYA00580581_ERZ772881 | MGnify/ENA primary metagenome ERZ772881 (study PRJEB29015, sample SAMEA2737668) | human gut metagenome | biome: human gut; feature: human-associated habitat; material: faeces | place: China | collected 2012 ...
CTTTTAGGCCAAACGGGGGCAGCCCAAAGGGCGGGGGATGGATCCGCCTCGGAGAGGCGGATCCTGCGAAGCAGGAGATGAGAGCGGTTGACTATGCCTCCTCCGAGGTGGCAAGTGAACTGATTTCGTATGGAACCTGCAGTCAACTGAAAAATCAGTGAACCCTTTCCCGTGCGAGAAATCCCGCGAAGCGGCTGACCATCTCCCCTGACTGCTAACAGCTGGAAGCTAGAAGCCCCCGCACGAGTGGCCCCTCCTATTCCCCGGTTTCACACATTAATATATTTAAATTTTTAATTGCATTTTCTATGTATATATTATATAATTACCTTTGTAATATTACTTTATCGCATAGATTTCATACCACGGAAGGCCTGTGCCTTCGTTCCTTCTGAAAGGATTTGATTCAATGGCAGGTTTATTTTTTGATGATTACGATACCCCCGTTTTCCGTCCCCCCAGTGAAGCGGACAGCTTCATCCTCCGGGTGACCCGGGGCTGCGCCCACAACAGCTGTACCTACTGCAACATGTACCGGGGCGTGAAATTTGAAAAGCTCTCTGATGAACAGATCATGCGGCAGATTGCCATCGCCTACTCCGTGGACCGGGACGGCGTGCGCAAGGTCTTCCTGGCCGACGGGGATGCCCTGGTGCTTCCTACCGAACGGCTGCTGAAGATTCTCTACACCCTGAAGAAATATTTCCCGAACCTGGAAAAGGTTTCCTCCTACGCCGCGCCGGGAGACATCCTCCGGAAATCGGTGGATGAACTGAAGCAGCTCCGGGAAGCGGGACTGCAGCTCCTGTACTACGGCATGGAAAGCGGCGACTCCCAGACCCTGAAGGACATCCGCAAGGGCGTGAACGGGGAGCAGTCCATCGAAGTGGGCAAGCGCGTCCGGGCCGCAGGCATGGACCTGTCCATCATGATCATTCTCGGCATTGCCGGCGTACCGGGCAGTGAAAGACATGCCCTGGCCACCGCCCATGCCATCAACGAAATCAAGCCGAACTACCTCTCCGCCCTGTCCCTCATGCTGTACCGGGGCAGTGAACTGAAGGACCAGTTCGAACGGGGCGAATTCACACCGCTCCCGCCTTACGGCCTCATGGAAGAGCTGAAGGTCATCGTGGAACACCTGGATCTTCCGGAAACGGAGCACATGGTCTTCCGCAGCAACCACGTGTCCAACTACATCCGTCTGGCAGCCACCCTCCCCCGGGATAAGGACCTGCTGCTGAAGGATATCGACCGCAGCATCGAATACCTGAAATCCAAGAAAAACTACGACGTCTATAATCACGACTGGTCGAAATAAAAAAAGCAGGCTCTGGCCTGCTTTTTTTATTAGAGTTGAGATTTGAGAGTTGAGAGTTGAGGCCCAGCGGCGCGCCGCGGAAATGCCTGTCTACGGATAGCGTCATTCGTGCGGGAGCTTCCAGCTGCTAGCTTCTAGCAGCCAGGAAGGCTGGTTCGCCGCAAAGCGGCTGGTCTGCTCAAGGCACAAGGCCTCGTGCCGGTGAATCCAATCGTAAATGCACATAAAAAATCCGCTAAACTCACGTTTAGCGGATTTTCTCTGGTGACCCAAGAGGGATTCGAACCCCCGACACCTTGATTCGTAGTCAAGTGCTCTATCCAGCTGAGCTATTGGGCCAAATTGGCAGGGGCAGAGGGACTCAAACCCCCAACCTACGGTTTTGGAGACCGTTGCTCTATCAATTGCGCTATGCCCCTATCATCGCTGAATGATTCCTCATCGCTTGCGACTGTATTATCATAGCAGATTGTTTCTGAAATTGCAAGGGGGAAAATGAAAGATTTGAGAGTTGAGAGTTGAGGTTCAGCGGCTCCGCCGCAGGTAAATGTCTTGAGGCGACTGAGGAGGTGCATTGGCCGCAAAGCGGCTGTCCACCCAGCCACTAGATACCAGCCACTGATCCGCGCAAGGCAAAAAGAAAGATTAACATTGAGAGTTGAAAGTTAAGGTCCAGCGGCTCCGCCGCAGACCCATCAGAATCCCTCTGTCACTTCGTGACATCCCCCTTTGAGAAAGGGGGACTACTCATTTAGCGGCTTCGCCGCGAAAAGCTGCATGCAATTGGTTATCTTTATATTGAGAATGCCGATAAGCAAGTGCCCCCCAGGGCCTGTTCCGCTCAAGGCTCAAGGCTGAAGGCTCAAAGCCCCGCTCCCAGCGAATCCAACCGTGCTCCGGCCCCATACCACTCGATCTCGTCCCCCTCTGCCCCATTCCCTTGTGTAATACTGCAAAAAACGGTATAATAAATTGATTATAAAAATAATTCATCAATGAAAGGTGTCTCATTGTGAAAAGAAGACAGCATACCATTCAAAAGCCCGTTTCCTACAAAGGAAACGGCCTCCATTCGGGCATGCCGGTCACCATGACCATGGTTCCTGCCCCCGCAGGCACCGGCATCCTTTTCCGCCGCACGGACCTTCCCGGCCAGCCGGAAGTGCCGGCTGACAGCCGCTGCATCACCAGCACCATGCGGGCCACCACCCTGGAAAAAGGGCCGGCCAAGGTGTTCACGGTGGAGCATCTCCTGTCCGCCCTCTATGCCCTGAAAATCGATAACTGCATCATCGAAATGGACTCTCCGGAGCCTCCCGTAGGCGACGGCAGCGCCAAGACCTTCGTGGACATGGTAGAAGAAGCGGGCATCCGGGAGCAGGAAGAAGAAATCCCGATTCTCACCCTGGACCGGAGCGTAGCGGTGTACGAGGGAGAGAAGTTCATCACCGCCCTCCCCTACGACGGCCTCCGCATCACCTTCACTTCCATCAATCCCCATCCCATGCTGGGCACCCAGATGCGGGACATTGTGATTGACCACGATTCCTACATCAAAGAAATCGCTTCCGCCAGGACCATCGGATTCACCTGGGAACTGGAAGCCATGAGGAAAATGGGTCTTGGCAAGGGGGGCACCCTGGAAAATGCGGTGATTTACTCGAAGGACGGATGCCTCTCGGTACCCCGTTTCCCGGATGAGCTGGTACGCCACAAAATCCTGGATATTCTTGGAGATATTTCCCTCGTAGGACCTCTCCACGCCCACATTATCGCCGTGCTGGGCAGCCACAAGCTGAATGCCGAACTTTCTGAAAAGCTGCAGGCCCTGAAAGAACAGGAAACCCGCTGACCATAAAAAATTCATACCGGTCCCGATGCGGGACTCCGGCTGTTAAGGAGGAACTGTTATGGAATTAAATGTTGAAGAAATTATGGAAATCCTGCCCCACCGCTATCCTATGCTGCTAGTAGACAAGATCATTGAAATGGTCCCCATGAAATATGCCGTAGGCATCAAATGCGTCACCATGAATGAACCCTTCTTCCAGGGCCACTTCCCGGGACACCCCGTCATGCCGGGCGCCCTCATCTGTGAAGCCATGGCCCAGGTCGGCGGTGTAGCCCTCCAGTATCCGGAAGAAAACCGGGGCCTCATCCCCATGTTCACCGGTATGGACCATGTACGGTTCCGTTCTCCCGTGCTGCCGGGAGACCAGCTGGTCACAAAAGCGGTCATCCAGAAAATCATCGGCCGCATGGGCAAAGTACACTGCGAATGCCACGTAGGCGACGTACACAAGGCAGAGGCCGATTTCCTCTTCTACCTCATGGATCCCAACGATTCACCGGAGAAGAAGGAGAAGGCAAAGGAAAAAGAAGCGGCTGAAAAGAAATAATATTTCCTTTCAGCACAAACCCGGTCATTTGGACAAGAAATAACGAGAAAATAAATAAAAGATAAAGGATTCCCCTTATAAATCGCCATAAATCGCCGTTTCAAATGGAGAGAAAACCAGGGATTTATGTATAAAGAGAATCATAAAAGCTGAAAACCGGCCGACAGTCAAAAATCGGCCCATCATAATAAAGGGGAATGGGAATTATGGAATTAAAAGTTATCAAATCGGCAGAACCGAATATCCATCCAACTGCCATCATCGACCCGACCGCCATTATTCACAAGAATGTGGTCATCGGACCTTACGCGGTGATCGGCGAAAACTGTGAAATCGGCGAAGGCTCCGTCATCGGCGCCCACGCAGTCATTGCAAAGAACGTACGCATGGGAAAGGAAAATCACATTTATCCCCATGCAGTCATCGGCGAAGATCCCCAGGATCTGAAATTCCACGATGAATACAGCACCGTGGTCATCGGCGACCACAACCTGATCCGCGAATACGTGACTATCCACCGGGCCACCGGCGAAAACTGCGAAACCCGGGTAGGCTCCTACAACATGCTGCAGGCCTACACCCATGTGGCTCATAACTGCAACTTCGGCGACCACATCGTCATGTCCAGCTTCTCCGGCGTGGCAGGCCATGTAACCGTAGAAGACCATGCAGTCATCGGCGGCATGAGCGGCATCCACCAGTTCGTAAAGATCGGTGCCTGCGCCATGGTGGGCGGCATGTCCAAGATCGTACAGGACGTATGCCCCTTCGTCATCGTCGACGGCAACCCGTCCCGGGTGGTAGGCCTGAACAGCGTAGGCCTGGCCCGGAACAACATCACCCCGGAAGTGAAGAGCTACCTGAAAAAGGCATACCGCCTCATTTTCCGTTCCGGCCTGAAGCTGAACGACGCTATCCTGGAAATGGAACAGGAACTGCCGTCCACTCCGGAAATCGAACATCTCCTCCGGTTCCTCCGGAACTGCGACCGCGGCCTCTGCCGTACAAGAGACAGATAAGAAAATTCCCCTTTACTATGGACTCCCCGATATCGGGGAGTTTTTTTATTGGGACCGGCAAAGGGATGGCTGGCAGATGTGCGTACGGGCGGGGGCTTCCAGCTGCTAGCTGTTAGCTGTTAGGAAAGCTCAACAGCCTGCGGCGCTTCCATCACCATCTCTCAGTCCGGTGGACAGCTCTCTTCTGGGAAGAGAGCCTCCTGCAGAGGCAATTGCACGTTTTGGGGATAGAGTCATCAGGATTCCAACGGCGGCGCAGCCGCTATCCCATCAATCCATCCTGCGGCTTTGCCGCGGCCCTTCTCTAAGGGCCTGCACAATAGAGAAAGATTTGAGAGTTGAGGTTCAGCGGCAGAGCCGCGAAAGGCTGCATGCTTATTGGTTATCTCATAATTGAAAAATAACCGTAAGCGAGTGCCCCCTTAGAGATGGAGGTCCTGCACAGGACCTCCAAGTTTGGCCTGAAATACAAAAGGCGCTTAGCCTGCCCATCAAAGCGCCTTCCTTCTAGGCCAAACGGCGGCGGCCAAAGGCCAGGGGATGGATCCGCCTCGCAGAGGCGGGTTCTGCGAAGGCGACGGAGGTTAGCCATTGGACGCGCCGCAGGCTGAACCGGTCTGACGTCTGACTGTCTGACCGTCTGACCGTCTGATGCCTTCGACGCGAAGCGGCTGATCCGCTCAAGGCTCAAGGCTCAATGCTCAAGGCCCCGCCCCAGTGACTCCAACCGTACTTCGACCTGCGCCGCAGGCGGACCAGCTTTCCTAAAAGCTAGCTGCTAGCAGCTAGAAGCCCCCACCCGTTCGCATATACATTCACCACAAAAAAGAGACGCCGGTTTCCCGACGTCCCTTTGGGACTGAATCACTGAATCACTTATTGTCCTAACTTTGCCAGGATTTCCTGGATCTGTTTCTTCATCTCCTGGTTTTCTTTCTCCAGGCTATCGATGCGCTTATCCTTTGCGACATCGCTGGCTTTGATTTCAGAAATCTGCTTCTCCTGGGCAGCAATGGTCTCTGCCATCTGGGCCTTGCTGACGCCGTTGAAGGTGGAACCTTTGCCCACTTTGAAGGATACACCCGCGTTCACTCCGGGATCACCGTTCCCCATGGATACGCCTACGCTGACCATGGTGTTTTCATTGGGCTGGTAGAAGGCGCCTACTGCGGCGGCGTTGGCATTCCGGTAATGGCCGTAGCCTACGGCGTAGCTTGCCTTATCACCAGGATCATAGTCCAGCGGATGAAGGGCAGCCAGTGCGTTGCTTCCGGCAGCGGCCTTGCTGATGTTCTTGTCCAGCCGTCCGTAGGCGCTGTTCATATCCCGGTAGATCTGCTGGGTATTGGCTGCGCTCACTTCATTCACGTAGCCCACGTTGGCAGCGGAGGTAGGATCATCAGCATCGGTCTGGACGCCGGTGATGATGCGGGCCGTAGAGCTGCCGCCGGAATCTTTGCCACTGACGTCAATCTTCGCTGCTGTATCGGAGCCACCGATTTTGATGGTCTCGCCATCGCTGTTGATGAGGTCAGCGGTCTTCTTCACCTGAGTATCAAGGCTCTTCAGGTTCTGGGCGGTGGTGCTGTCCTTCCTGATATAGGAACCATCGGATGTTGGACGGAGTTCGTTGTATACGGTATCACCGGTAACAAGCTGCTTATTGCCGCTCTCTACCTTGCCCGTACCGATCGCGTCGCCCCAGGCATCTTCATTTGCCTTGACCGCATCCGCAGAAGCAGCCTTGCCATCGGCGTCTTTCAGGTTCTTACCGATGTTGGAAGCATCGATATTTGCCTTATTCTGGCCCAGGGATTCGATGGCTGCACTGTTCTTCTCTATGTTGTCAGAATTTGTCTTAATGGCAGCACTGTTCTGTTCAATGGCTTTGCCATTCTTCTCGATATTGCTGGAGTTCGTAGCCACCTGGGAAGTGGTCTGTTCCACTGTCTTGCTGATCTTTTCGATGTTGTCGGAATTGGTCTTGATAGCGGCACTGTTCTGTTCAATGGCTTTACCGTTCTTCTCGATGTTGTCAGCATTGGTCTTGATGGCGGCGCTGTTCTGTTCAATGGCCTTGCCATTTTTCTCGATGTTATCGGCATTGGTCTTAATAGCAGCGCTGTTCTTCTCAATGGCTTTACTGTTCTTTTCGATGTTATCGGCATTGGTCTTGATGGCAGCGCTGTTCTTTTCAATGGCCTTGCCATTTTTCTCGATGTTATCGGCATTCGTCTTGATGGCAGCGCTGTTCTGCTCAATGGCCTTACCGTTCTTCTCGATGTTGTCGGAATTGGTCTTGATGGCGGCGCTGTTCTGCTCAATGGCCTTACCGTTCTTCTCGATGTTATCAGAATTGGTCTTGATGGCGGCGCTGTTCTGTTCAATGGCCTTGCCATTCTTCTCGATGTTGTCGGAATTGGTCTTGATGGCAGCGCTGTTCTTTTCAATGGCCTTACCGTTCTTCTCGATGTTATCGGAATTCGTCTTGATGGCGGCGCTGTTGGCATCCGCTTTGGCATTGACATCATTGACCTGTTTCACCGTAGCCGCATCGGTATCGGCTGTGCCAGGGGCCAGGTTCGTAATCTTATTATTGTCCACGCTCACGTCGCCGCCGCTGATGGTGGTGCCTTTATCGTTGAACGTGATCTTGCCGCCTGCTGCACCGTCGGTCGTCTGGCTGGTGATGGAGGTGATACCGGTCAGGTCTTTCGCAAGCTGGATCTTCAGACTGCCGTTGTCACTGTTCACGCCGATGTTCTTATCCGTCAGCTTCGTGCTGTCTGCACCGCCGGTGATATCTAGCTGTTCATCCAGTTTCTTTGCGATAACCGTGCTGTCATCGCCTTTGAACTTCAGGCCGTCGTCCAAGGTAGCCATGGTGTGCTTGTTGTTTCCATCCTTGTCCTGGTAGATGACCCGGGTGATGCCATCCTTGCCATCCACGCCGGCTGCGCCCTGTTCCGTCTTGATAATGGTCATGGTGTAGCCGTCTTTCCCATCCTTGCCGGCAATGCCGATGGAACCGTCTTTCCCATCCTTGCCGTCTTTGCCGACGGTGATATTATCCAGGCCGCCATGGAGTGCATCATAGACTGTCTTGCCGGTGACAAGCTTTTTATCATCCTTCGCGACGGAGCCTGTGCCGATGGCTTCGCCCCACTTTTCTTCGTTCGCCGTCTGGTCATCAGCAGATGCTGCGTTGCCATTAGAATCCTTCAGATTCTTACCAATGTTGGAAGCATCTACATTTGCTTTCAGTGCCAGTTTGCTATCCGTAGTTGTGCCGGCATCTTTGATGGCTTTGTCGATTGCTGTGTTCACCGTATCGCCGGAGACGAGGTTTGTATTGCCCTTTTCGACCTTGCCATCATTATTGGCAGATACGGTATAGGTGATGGTGCCCGTCTTTTCATCGGTTGCAGAGTCTACGGTCACCCGGTTCCCTGCTGTGACTTTGACGGCTCCCTTTGCCAGATTCTTGATTACCGTCTCTCCGGCATCGGTGATGTTGGAGAGGTTCTTCAGGTTCGTGATATCGCCGGTGTTCGTGGCAATGTTCGTTGTATTGGTAGCAATATTCGTTGCGTTCGTATGGACCTGGGTATCCAGGGTACTCAGGTTCGTGGCTGCGGAATCTGCCGCTTTGATATAGTTGCCGTTAGCCGTCGGATGGGTCTCCGCATAGACCGTGCCTCCGGTGACAAGCTTCTTATCTCCGGAAGCAACAGCGCCTGTGCCGATGGCTTCGCCCCATTTTTCTTCGTTGGCGGTCTGGTCAGTCGTGGATGCTGCATTGCCGTCAGAGCCTTTCAGGTTCTTGCCGATGTTGTCGGCCGCCACATTCGCTTTCAACGCCAGTTTATTATCCGTTGTCTTTCCGGCATTATCAATGGCACTGTTAATGGCGGTGTTCACCGTATCACCGGAGACAAGATCCGTATTGCCCTTTTCTACCTTGCCATCATTATTGGCAGATACGGTATAGGTGATGGTTCCCGTCTTTTCATCGGTTGCAGAGTCTACGGTTACCCGGTCCCCCGCTGTGACTTTGACGGCTCCCTTTGCCAGGTTCTTGATTACCGTCTCTCCGGCATCGGTGATGTTGGAGAGGTTCTTCAGGTTCGTAATATCGGTGGTATTGTTAGTAATGTTGGTAGTATTGGTAGCAATATTCGTTGCGTTCGTATGGACCTGGGTATCCAGGGCGCTCAGGTTCTCTCCTGTAGTCTGGGTCGTTTTGATATATGTCCCATCGGTTGTCGGACGGACTTCGCTGTACACCGTGCCGCCTGTCACAAGGCCCGCATTTTCCGATGCTATGGATCCTGTACCAAGGGTGCTCTGCCACTTAGCCACATTATCTCCGGTCACATTGGAAGCATCCACATTGGCCTTCTTGTCCAGGTCGTCCTTTACGGCCCCCTTGATGGCATCATTGGATACATTGACGGCGTAGGTTTTTGCATCCCCGTCAGTGCCTTCGGAAACTGTCGTATTTGTACCGTTAATCACTTTAACAGAGTCCTTGGCCAGATTCTTGACCACCGTCTTCCCGGCGTCAGTAATGTTGGAGAGGTTCTTCAGGTCCGTAATATCGGTGGTATTGTTGGCAATGTTCGTTTCATTCGTATAGACATGACTGTCTAGGGTTGCCAGATTCTTGCCTGCTGAATCGACTGCACTGATATAATGATAGGTCCCATCAGCTGCTGCGTGGGTTTCACTGTACACCGTGCCGCCGGTGACAAGCTTTTTATCATCCTTTGCGACGGAGCCTGTGCCGATGGCTTCGCCCCACTTTTCTTCGTTGGCGGTCTGGTCTGCCGCAGATGCTGCATTCCCATCAGAGCCTTTCAGGTTCTTGCCGATGTTGTCAGCTGCCACGTTCGCTTTCAGTGCCAGTTTACTGTCCGTAGTACCGGCTTCTTTGGTAATCATACTGTGTACATCGCCGATGTTGGCAGCATTGTTTTTATCGGTGTCCGCATAGGTTCCATCCGTTGCGGTGAGGCCGCTCTTGACATTGGTAATCTTATTGCTGTCAACGCTGACATCTCCGCCGCTGATGGTGGTTGTGCCATCCGTCCCCATTGTGATTTTGGCACCTGTCGTCGTGCCATTGCTGGTTGTCTGGTTGCCGATGGATGTGATTCCCTTCAGGTCTTTAGCCAATTTGATAGACAGGCTGCCGGCTTTATCAACGGTGGATTTTGTAACATCTTTATAGGTGGTCCCTGTTGCTACGACGCCGATATTGTTATCGCTGAGATCTTCACTCCTGGTTACGCCGCCGCTGATATTCAGCGTATGTCCTGCGCTGATGGGATTCAGGTTTGCCTCAGCTTCGGCAGATGCTGTATCACCTGGTGTTGTTTTGGCAATATCACCGGTGAACTTGATGCCATCGTCGATATTGGCAATGTAGTTATAGCCTGTAGAGGAGCTGTTATACACCAGCCGCCCCTGCAGGGCTGTGGGATCATTGTGCATGGTGCCATGGATATAATAGTAATTGCTCCCATCCTGCAGGTACATATAGCCCAAAGGACTGCTTACGGTTTTCTTGTCTGTATCTGTATAGCTGTCATTAGCTACGCCAAGGACAAGGCCCCGGGCATCGCTGGCCGCTGTACCATTGTCATAGCGGATACTCATGGTAGAGCCGTCGATGCTGATATGGCTGCCTAACTGGTCATCACCATTTTCCTTAGCCGCATCGGACGGATCACGATACACGCTGAGGCTGCCGCCTTTGTTGGCTTTCTTTTCGCCGATAACGATATTATTGCTCAAGCCGATTTTTACATTGGAAGAGTCCGTGTCTTTGGAAATGACCACATTGCTGTGATCCTTCGTACCATCCTTGCCATCTGTGGCAGCGGAGAAATCTACGGTACTGCCCGGTTTAATGGTAGTGGCCCCACTGGTGTCGCCGTTGGCAGACAATTTCCATACCGCCGTATTCTGAATAGCGCTGTATACAGTACCGCCGGTGACGAGCTGCTTACTGCCGTTGGTATCGGCATCGCTGGCGGTAGAATCGGCTACGCTGCCGGTGCCGAGAGCATGGCCCCAGTTATTTTCATTGGCAGTGATTTCACTGTTCTCTGCCGCCTTTTTCTTATCGGCATCCGTAATGGCTTCCGTATCGGCGCTGAACTTACTGAAATTGCGGCCCACGTTCCCGGCGGTGACATCGGCTTTACCGGTAATATCCACCGTGGAACCGCCGCCGGAAATCTTGGCATTCTGGATGGCATCATAGACCGTACCGCCGGTGACCAGGTTTCCATCACCGGAAGCCACCTGGCCCGTGGCAATATTGACGGCGTATTCCTTCGTATCCCCATTCATTTTGGAAGATACCGTCGTGTGGGCGCCATCTACGAGGGTGACCGCCTTCTGGGCATCTGCATAAATCACAGAATGGCCGGCACTGGTGATATTATTCAGGTTCGTATCCGCTTTACCGAGGAGTGCCGTGTACACCGTACCGCCGGTGACGAGCTGTCCATTGCCGTCTGCAATGGAGCCGGTACCGATAGCCGTGCCCCATGCCGTTTCATTGGCCGTCTTTTCCGCATCCGATGCGTCTTTCATGGTAGGAAGGCCGGTCTTGGAATCGGTACCATCCGCAACCTTCAGTTTAGAGCCAATATTATCAGCTTGCCACATTGGCTTTTGTATTATCGTCTGTGGTCATCTGTTCCATGGTGACCGCATCGTGGGAATTAATGCCGTCCGCCATCTTGACGATACGGTTGTAGTAGGCTTCCGGATAAGGATTTTTGGCGGTAATCGTCGGGGCTTTTGTGGTATCGATATTACCGTATTTATCATATTGATATGTAACCGTCCAGCCCGAGGCATCGCCTTTATCGTGACCTACGGCAATGGTACCCGGTGCGTTGGCTGTTGCTTCGAAGCCCAAAGCTGTAGCTACATTTGTAGCATCAGGAGTTCCTGTTGATGGAACCGGAGTGGCGCCATCATTCGTGACAACAGCACCATAGCCCATGGCCAGTGCATAACGTGCTGCGTCTCCGGTAGAACCGCCGGCGATACCCGTAGAATCAATGCCCTGGACGACGCCATTCCAGCCACCAAGTTTTGTAGAATTTTCACCGGTAGCAAGGCCACCCCAGCCGCCGCCAGCCATGGATTCCGGTCCAATAGCGTAGTTTTTATAGCCGCCCAAGACTGTGGCGTCGGCACCAGCCTGGTGGTCATCGTCTATTTTGTAATTGAAGGTAAGGTTACCGTTACCGCCTAAGATAGCAGAATAGTAACCTTGTGCATTGTTGTCAGTACCTTCCACAACTACGGAATCGGGAATATTTAATATATGCTTATCCGTATTATTCTTACCATGACTGGCCGAAACTGCTTCTGCCGTCATGGGCGCCGCCATAAAAGACATCGATGCCAGGGCTGCCATCACCAGGGCCGCCAGGGCTCTTCCGGATGTGGTGCCTCCGTTCTTGCCTTTGCTGTGACTTTTCGCCAGCTCCGATGCCACCACGTACATGTGCTTTGTTTTACTGTAGATAACCTTGAAAATCCTGTTCATTTTCTCCGCTTCCTTTTACCCATTTTCGTACTTTCGGACTCATTGGAAACCAGCCGGACCTGCAGATGGCTGCGGTCATCATGGTTGCTGCAATGTTTATAAAAATCCAATGTCCTTACAATTATTTTCTTTTTTCGGTTTTAAAAAAACATTTGATTTTAGTTTAAGTTTCTTGCAGTCAGCGCATAATAAAATGAGTCCTACTCATGACCATTGAGTATTATAGCACAATTCATTTATTTATGCGTAATATTTTTGTAAAATAAATAAATCGCAATTTATATGTTAAATGAAATGGTATGAATAGGCATTCCCTGATTTTAGCCTGTGGATACCGGTTAATTTCCGGTCAAATCACAAAATATGAATTTCCTCCGAAAATCATGCAATTTATGTCCCACTTATAGCAGAGTTTCATAGATTACTACAGATAAATAAAACACATCCTCTCCATCCGCCGGATAAAACGTCCAGCCTGCAGTCAAAAGGACCGCTGGCAGACACCTGTTCAGCAGCGGTTGTCAGGCGGCCAGTCTCCAGGAAAACTGGCCATCCTGCGGCGCCCCGTCACCATCTCTCAGTCCGGTGGACAGCTCTCTTCGGGGAAGAGAGCCTCCTGCAGAGTCAATTGCACGTTTTGGGGATAGAGTCATCAGGAGTCCAACGGCGACAGAGCCGCTATCCCATCAATCCATCCTGCGGCCTTGCCGCGGCCCTTCTCCAAGGGCCTGCATGGTCGAGGACTATCTCACATACTGGGAATACCGGTAAGCGAGTCCCCCCCCTTGGAGATGGAGGTCCTGCACAGGACCTCCAAGTTTGGCCTGAAATACAAAAGGCGCTTAGCCTGCCCATCAAAGCGCCTTCCTTCTAGGCCAAACGGCGGCAGCCCGAAGGGCAGGGGATGGATCCGCCTCGTAGAGGCGGCTATCTGCGAAGCAGATGATTCATCTAATATGCCCCTAAGTTATCCGTGCCGCAGGCAGTCGAACTTTTCTAGCAGCTGGAAGCCCCGCACGAGTGACTCTATCCACAGGCTACTGGACCGCGGCGAAGCCGCGGGACCTCAACTCTCAATTCTCAAATCTCAACTCTTTCTTTTGCGGCGGAGCCGCTGACCCACTATTCAACAAAGGAGTTCCTATGATTCTGGTACAAAATCTGATCTGTGAATTCCCCGATGGGGAAGGGAAGAAACTCCGCGCCCTTTCGGTGCCCTCCTTTTCCCTGGAGGACGGAGGGCTTGCGGTGATTACCGGCCCCTCGGGTACCGGGAAAACCACGTTTCTTCACTGCCTTTCAGGCATGCTGACCCCTTCCTATGGGGATATTACCATTGGCGATGTGCAGCTGACGAACCTTTCTAAGGAAGAGCGGTGCCGTTTCCGGGCGGAGAAGGTGGGCTACGTATTCCAGAAGCCCCTCCTTCTCTCCTGGCTCACGGTGAAGGAAAATATCCGCCTTTCTGCAAAGCTGGCGGGCCGCTCTGCCGATGACGATGAAATCGAAGGGCTCCTGGCGGATGTGGGCCTTTCCGGCATGGGAGACCGGAAGACCGGCCACCTTTCCGGCGGCCAGCAGCAGCGGGTGTCTTGCCTTCGTGCCGTAGTGCGCCATCCCTCCCTTCTCCTGGCCGACGAGCCTACGGCGTCCCTAGACGAGGAGAACGGGAAGAAGCTCATGGATATCATGCTGGAGTACCAGAAGAAATCAGGAGCCACCCTGCTCTGTGCCACCCACGATAAACGGGTGATGGATCTCTTCCCGAAGCGCTACGATGTGCAGAAAGGAGGTTTCCTCCCATGCTGAAACTGGCATTTCTATCCCTTTTCCGGCGGCCTCTCCGGCAGCTGCTGCTGTTCCTCCTCATCCTGGTGACGGCGGCTGTGCCGGTGTATATCCTCCAGGTCACCGGCGGCCTCTACGAAGGCATCAACCGGGCGGTGGAGCCGTTCCCTATACTGGCAGGCGCCCGGGGTTCGGCGTACCAGCTGGTGCTGAATACGGTATTCCTCCGGGACCGTCCGGTGGGCAATATTTCCTATGAGGAAATGAAGAAACTGGAAGACGGCGGGAAGACCCAGGCCGTGTATCCCCTGGGATTCGGCGATAACTACCGGGGATTCCGCATCGCCGGTACCGACGCGGCTCTCTTTGATTACCGGCCGAAGAAAAATAAGGGCCCCTGGCTGGCCATGGGAGAAGGCCGGGTCTTCCGGAATGAAGGAGAAGCGGTCATCGGCAGTGAAACTGCCCGCCTCACGGGACTGAAGGTGGGGGATACCTTCAAGTCCGTCCACGGCACTTCTGCCAAGGGCCATGCCCATGAACACCCCTTCAGGGTGGTGGGCATCCTTTCCCCTGTGGGCGGCCCCTATGATACGGCTATCTTCATCGACATGAAGGACGTATGGGAAGAGCACGGAGAAAAGGAGGAAGCAAAACGGGAAGTGACGGCGCTCCTCGTGGTGCCGAAGGGCTATAAGGAAGCCATGGAACTCCTTTCTGCCTACCAGAAGAATAAGGAAGTGCAGATGGTCTTCCCCTCCCAGTCCATTATTTCCCTCTACGCCATGGTGGGGCAGACCAAGGGATTCTGGAAGGCCCTGGTCATTTCCCTTCTCGCCATGTCCCTCATTATCACTCTCCTGGTCATGTACTGGAGCGGCCTGTCCCGGCTGCCGGAACTGGCTCTCCTGGAAGCCCTGGGCGCCGGAAAGGGAAAAATCCGGTCCCTGCTCCTCCTGGAGGAGGGGATGCTCCTCTTCCTGGGGAGCCTGGCGGGCTGGTGCGCTGCCTACGGCGGCAGCCTCCTCACAGCCAGGGCCATCGCCAATACGGCGGCTATCACCATGGTGACGGCCCCGGACTGGCGGGGACTCCTCATTATTCCGGTGATCACTCTCTGCGGCATGGCGGCAGGCCTCATTCCGGCAGCACTGCTGGGGAGGAAGGATGTGTCGCAGTACTTGTAAGAATTGAGATTTGAGGAAAGAGAATTGAGGTCCCGCAGCTGCGCTGCAGATGGGGGCCTGAAGACTGTAACCCTGAAACGGACAAATGACACTACAGGAGGGGGCTGTGAAAAAATGAGAAATCATTTTTATTCACAGCCTCCTTTTTTGTATTC
>ERZ772881.2079-NODE-2079-length-15414-cov-5.323979_pt1 | contig 15414 bp, 9 predicted proteins | sample MGYA00580581_ERZ772881 | MGnify/ENA primary metagenome ERZ772881 (study PRJEB29015, sample SAMEA2737668) | human gut metagenome | biome: human gut; feature: human-associated habitat; material: faeces | place: China | collected 2012 ...
TATTCGGTTTTTTATCTCAACTGGCTTATAACTCGGGAATTTTATCTAAATTTGCAATAAAATAATAGGCGTTCTTTGTCGGTGCAGAAAATTGTAAGTAAAAGTACTTCACTCGTTTCCAAATCGTTACCTATTTAGGTAATACAATGAGGTAACTTCTTTATTTTCAATTAGATACATTCTTGAATTTATCTTGCAACGTAAAGGCGATGCGATTACAGTGTAAAGGCGATGCCGTCACAGCTTCGCAGAGATGACACTCCATGCAGAGGCTCGCCCTCACATACATGGGTACCCATGCAGAGGGGGCCCCAGGCCATCCACAAACAAGGTCCGACCCATGAAATGAAAAAGGTTGGGACATTGTTTGTGGGCAGCCACAGGGGCTGCCCCTGCACTGAAACCAATATAAGTTACAGCCGGACAGACACCGCCCTACCGTCATAACGGACGAGGTGTCCTTCCGTTGACCGGTCAATATTCACACCCAAGACATGGGCGCCATCCACCACGATGACGTTGAACCGCCGGTTCTTCAGCATGCCGTTGAAGCTGCCTTTACGCGGCTCAATGGTCAGCGTCTTGGAGGCATCGTTCCAAGAGAACGTGACGGTGGCGTACTTGCCTTTCTCATAGTTATAGTTAATGCCCTCATCCTCGTAGAGCGTGAACGTAGCGTTCCTTCCGGCAAAGACATAAAGATCAATGAGCTCAGCGGCTTTCTCGTCACTCCATTCCATCTCGGGACCGACCGGGATAATGCTTCCCTCGGGCACGAAAACAGGAATGCGCTCATAGGGTGCCGCCGCCATAACGGTCTGACCACCGGCATAATGACGGCCAGTATAGAAGTCGTACCATCCGCACTGCTGTGGCAGATAGACACTGCGGTAACGGGCTTTGTACTCCGCCACAGGGCAGGCCATGAGCGACGGTCCGAACATCCACTGGTCCTTGAGGTCATAAACCTTGCTGTCGCCATTGAAATCCATCACCAAGGCGCGCATCATCGTGTAGTCATTGAAGTGTACGGCACCTGCCATGCTATAAATATACGGCATGAGCCGATAGCGCAGACGGTCGTACCATACGATCGACTTATAGGCAGGATGAGCCTCAGGCGCGATGTTCCACACCTCACGAAGAGGCCACTGACCGTGGGTACGATAGAGCGGCACGAAGCATCCGAACTGGTTCCAACGTGCCTGCAGCTCGCGCCATTCTTTCAGATCCTCGTTTTCCACACCTGTCTGGTCATAGTTCTGCTGCGCACTGGAATAGCGGTTCTCCACGGAGAAGCCACCGATGTCCATTCCCCAGAAGGGCAGCCCCGCAAGATTGTAGTTGAGTCCCGCTGTCATCTGCGCGCGCATATCCTCCCATCGTGTGCCGATGTCACCGCTCCAGGTAGCCGTGGAATAATGCTGCTCACCGACAAAGCCGCTGCGCGTGAGCAGGAAGACACGCCGGTTCGGATTGACACCGCGCTGTCCGTTGTAGATAGCATCGGCGTTGGGGATAGAGTAAGCATTGAAATATTCCGTCGTCGTGCCGAGAGCCGTAGGACCGCTCAACGCCTTGCGGTACCACATCGGCGTACAGTCGCGCACGTTAGGCTCCGAGGCATCCATCCACCAGGCATCCACTCCTTTATTGTAGCGTGAATAGAGCCCGCGGTCGATCTGATTCCAGAACATCCTCCGCGCCCCTGATGAATAAGCATCATAGAAAGAGTTCAGGTAGCCTGGTCCCACCCAGTCCCTGACAGAGTCGACGACAGCCTGGTGATACATCCAGCCCCTGGCATCGAGCGCCTTGTAATTGTCGGTGTTGACATAGAACTTCGGCCACACACTGATCATAAAGCGTCCGTGCATCCGGTGGACGCTGTCGAGCATCGCCTGGGGATTGGGATAGCGGCTGCGGTCAAACTCCTGAGCGCCCCACTGATCGTCTTTCCAGTAGTTCCAGTCCTGCACGATATTGTCGATGGGAATGTGACGCTTGCGGAACTCGGCAAGCGTCTCCTCCACATCCGCACTGGTCTTATAGCGCTCACGGCTCTGCCAGAAACCCATCGCCCATTTCGGCACAACCTGTGCCTTACCTGTAAGCGTGCGGTAGCCGCTGATGACTTCGTCAAGGCTGTTTCCGGCAATAAAGTAGTAATCAAGATCTTTTGCCATCTCGCTCCAGACCGTCAGCTTCTGCTGCTCGCTGTCCGGTCGCGGTGCTGCCACGCGCAGTCCACAATAGGACACATCGCCGTCGGGAAGCCAGTCGATGAGCAGATGATGGCGCTTGCCTTTCTCCAAGCGCACGTCAAACTTGCAGTAGTTCGGGTTCCACGCCTGCCGCCAGTACTCAGTCACTACCTCTTTCCCGTCGATGAACACCCGTGTGTAGCCCGCATAATAAAGCAGGAAACGGTAGAGGTTGTCGGCCGGAGCCTCCATATAACCCTCATAAGTCACGTGTGATCCGTTGAGTCTGAAGCCCTGGGGCAGCGCTGCCTCACCGAGGTCGCCCGTCTTCTTCCGCGGAATATCAGGTAAGAGATATTCATAATAGATGCTGTCCTCATCACGCCTGATGGTCCTGCCGTCGGCAGCCGTATAGGTCCCTGTGAGGTGACCTCTCACCCCATCGGCATCGTAAAGTGTGAAGGCACGGTTGAGCTGCAGATAGTCAGCAGGATTGCCGAAACGGCAATAACTGTACGAATCCCACAGGATGCCATAGTTGCGGTTGCTCACCACGAAAGGTACCGACACTTTGGTGTTATACTGGTAGAGCTCCTCGTTCTTACCTTTCATGTTCAGCTCATTGGCCTGGTGCTGACCAAGACCATAATACCCCTGGGTGCCGTCATTATCAAACTGCAGTGTCCACGACCAGCCGTGGCGCCATGAATCGGACACTTTGGCGCTATCTACACCAATCTCCCTCGCAGGAACGGTGAACGACTTGAAGATCTTACCGTCTGTGGCATTCTCAGCTACAATCTGTTCCCCTTTTGCATCAAAGAACATGACCCTACCAGTAGACTTGTTCACCTCTGCCCGGACCGATGCCGTCGTCACCAGCACCTTTGCAGCATCCTCACTGACCCGGAAAGGAGTTGCGGACTTCTGTGGTAAAATGATCAGGCTCTGCTTGGCAGGAAAGGTGTGTTCAGCCGTAGCCTCCACGCGGATAATCTTAGGACCCATCACTTCCAGACGCACCAGCCTGGGGCCGTTAGCAGAGAGCTGCGTCACAGGAATGGTCACAAATTGCTGTTGGCGAGTGTAGCCCGCAGCTGACGCCGACAGGCTCCCCATGAGCAGACACACCGTAAAAAAAGTTTTATTGTTCATTAGACTGTTTCTTAGCTTCCCATAAATGACAAAATCATATTAAATAAAAAAGGTCACTGCGCCCATAACGGGGAAGTCAGTGGCCTTTGTCTTTTATTGTGAGGACATAAGTCTACATCTGATGGTTGATGAAAGATGTTTATGCATTGCCCGTACCGAAAGGCATGGCTGTACGGCCGCCAGCTTCCGGAGCCTGTGGAGGTGCAGGGAGTTTGATTTCACCAAACTCCTTCTCGTAGCGAAGAATGTTTTCCTGTAGAGCAAAGAGCAAGCGCTTGGCATGCTCCGGAGCCATGATAACGCGAGAGAATATCTGCGGAGGAGCAATGGGGAGCATGTGGGCAAAGTCGATGACAAACTCCGAACTGGAATGATTGATCATTGCAAGATTGCTGTACTGGCCATCGGCAACTTCGGGCTTGAGCTGTATCTGTACCTGATTCTGTTGTTCTTTGTTATTTTCTGCCATTGTTTCAAATATTAATTAAAGGTCTGAGTTGAATGTTTGTATTGCAAAGATAAATAGAAAAAAACATACAGCAAAGAAAAATAACATGAAAAAAGGCTGCCACAGTGTTTTTATGTGGCAGCCTTCATATTTTAATAAGAATAAACTAATTACTCTTCTGTCTCAGCAGGTTGTGTATAGTCGAGTACATTTCTCTTGTTGGCCTGGATGCGATCATAGTCTTCTCTTGAACCAACAATGAGTTTATCCCACTGACGCATTCCGGTACCGGCTGGGATGAGGTGACCGCAGATCACATTCTCCTTCATGCCTTCCAGATTGTCGACCTTTCCACGGATAGCGGCCTCGCAGAGTACCTTTGTGGTCTCCTGGAAGGAAGCAGCACTCATGAAGCTCTTCGTACCCAATGCGGCGCGGGTGATACCCTGCAAAATCTGAGTAGACGTTGCTGGCACGGCGTCACGCACCTGAACAGGCTTGAGATCACGGCGCTTGAGGCTGGAGTTCTCGTCGCGCAGCTTTCGGGCAGAAACAATCTGACCTTTCGACAACACATCACTGTCGCCGGCATCGGTAACCACCTTCTTGCCCCAGATGCGATCGTTCTCATCGGCAAAGTCGAGTTTATCGACAAGCTCCTGCTCCAAGAAGCTGGTATCACCCGGATCATCGATGCGTACCTTACGCATCATCTGGCGGACGATGATTTCAAAATGCTTGTCGTTGATCTTCACTCCCTGCAGACGATACACATTTTGCACCTCGTTGACGATGTATTCCTGTACAGCCGTGGGACCCTTGATAGCCAAGATGTCGGACGGTGTGATCTCTCCGTCGGAGAGTGCCGTACCTGCGCGCACGGCATCATGCTCCTGAACAAGGATCTGACGGGACAGTGGTACGAGATACTTACGCTGCTCACCACTCTTAGAAGTGATGATGATCTCGCGGTTACCACGCTTGAGCTTACCCATCGTGACCTCACCATCAATCTCGGACACGACAGCAGGACTTGTGGGATTGCGAGCTTCAAAGAGCTCCTGCACACGAGGCAGACCTCCCGTGATACCACCGGCATTGAACACTGAACGCGGAATGCGGACAAGCGTCTCACCTGTCGTGATCTTCTGACCATCCTCAATGTTGGCTATATGACCACCCACAGGGAAGTTGTAGGTACCCAGCACCTCACCGTTCTCGTCCTCGACATCTACAGTCGGCACAATATTATGGTCTTTCGACTCAACAATGATGCGCTCGGTCATACCCGAGGTCTCATCCGTCTCAGCCTTATAGGTCTGACCTTCAGATACATTATGGAAACGCAGTGTACCGGCATACTCTGAAACAATGACCGCATTGAACGGATCCCAACGGCAGACGACGTCGCCTTTCTTGACACTATCGCCGTCCTTAAAGAACAGAGAGGAACCGTAAGGCACGTTGAGCGTGGCAAGAACCACACCGGTATTCGGATCGATAAACTGCACCTCGGCAAGACGGCTAACCACCATCTGGCAATCAATGTCCGTATCACCACTATTGTCCACGAAGGCTACCGTGCGTAAGCCATCAAACTTCAGTTTAGCCTCATACTTAGACGTAATGGAAGCATTGGCGGCGGCATTCTCTGCCACACCACCCGAGTGGAAGGTACGAAGCGTCAGCTGTGTACCTGGCTCGCCGATAGCCTGTGCGGCAATGACACCGACAGCTTCACCAAGCTGTACCATCTTAGAAGTGGCAAGGTTACGGCCGTAACACTTGCGGCATACACCCTTCTTGCTCTCACAGGTCAGCACAGAACGGATCTCCACCATCTCAATGCCGGCCTTCTCAATGGCATCAGCCTTATCCTCGGTGATTTCCTCACCTGCCTCAACAATAATCTCGTTGGTATGGGGATTGACCACATCGTGCACAGAGACACGACCTAAGATGCGCTCGGCCAGCGTAGAGATAACATCATCACCGTCCTTTAAGGCACGGCACTCAAGGCCACGAAGCGTACCACAGTCTTCCTCTGTGATGATCACGTCGTGCGACACATCCACGAGACGACGAGTCAGGTATCCGGCGTCAGCCGTCTTCATGGCAGTATCGGCAAGACCTTTACGGGCACCGTGTGAAGCGATGAAGTACTCCTGTACGGACATACCCTCCTTCAGGTTGTTCAGAATAGGGTTTTCAATGATGGAGTTACCCTCGGCACCGGCTTTCTGCGGCTTGGCCATCAGGCCACGCATACCGGCGAGCTGTGCAATCTGGTCGGCACTACCACGGGCACCGGAGTCAAGCATCATAAACACAGCATTGAAACCTTGGTCAGCCTCTGTCATGTGCTTCATGACGGCTTTCTTCAGATTGTCGTTGACGTGAGTCCAGGCATCGATGACCTGATTGTAACGCTCCTTATCTGTGATAAGACCCATGTCGAAGTTAGTCTGCACCTCGTCAACCTCATCTTGTCCTTTCTTCACGATCTCAGCCTTTTCGGGCGGCACGATGATGTCGTCAAGATTGAACGAGAGACCGGCCAGGTAAGACATACGGTAGCCGAGGTTCTTGATACCGTCAAGGAAGGAGCAGGCACGAGCCATACCCACCTTCTTGATAACGGCGGAAATAAGGTTACGCAGTGACTTCTTCGAGATGACGCCATTGAAAAATCCAAGTTCTTTCGGAATAATCTCATTGACGATGATGCGTCCGACCGAGGTCTCCACGATGTGACGGACAGGCCGTCCATTCTCGTCGAGATCGTCTACCATGCACTTCACCAACGCATGCTCGGCGCAACGCTTCTCATTAAAGGCGATGACGGCCTCCTCAGGACCGTAAAACATCAAGCCTTCACCTTTGGCGCCCGGACGAATCTTTGTGATATAATAAAGACCGAGCACCATATCCTGCGACGGCACTGTGACAGGAGCACCGTTGGCCGGATTAAGGATGTTGTGGCTCTGAAGCATCAGAATCTGTGCCTCCAGCACAGCCTCGTTGCTCAAGGGAAGGTGCACAGCCATCTGGTCACCATCGAAGTCGGCATTGAACGGCGTACAAGCCAGCGGGTGTAACTGAATAGCTTTACCTTCAATAAGCTTGGGCTGGAAGGCCATGACAGACAAGCGGTGCAGCGTCGGAGCACGGTTCAAGAGTACAGGATGACCCTTCATTACATTCTCCAGGATATCCCAAATGACGGGCTCACGACGATCGACAATACGCTTGGCGCTCTTCACCGTCTTCACAATGCCACGCTCAATGAGCTTACGGATGATGAACGGCTTATAGAGCTCAGCTGCCATTAGTTTCGGCAGACCACACTCACCCATCTTCAGCTCAGGACCTACAACAATCACCGAACGAGCTGAATAGTCAACACGCTTACCCAGCAGGTTCTGACGGAAACGTCCCTGCTTACCTTTGAGTGAGTCGCTGAGCGACTTCAGCGGGCGGTTGCTCTCGCTCTTGACAGCACTTGACTTACGGCTATTGTCGAACAAAGAGTCAACGGCCTCCTGCAGCATACGTTTCTCATTACGGAGAATCACTTCAGGGGCCTTGATCTCAATGAGACGCTTCAGACGGTTATTACGAATGATGACGCGACGATAGAGATCATTGAGATCGGATGTGGCAAAACGGCCACCATCCAACGGAACCAAAGGACGAAGGTCTGGCGGGATAACGGGAATAATCTTCATGATCATCCATTCCGGCTTGTTGACCTCCTTGGATCCACGAAAAGCCTCAACAACCTGAAGACGCTTCAGAGCCTCAGTCTTACGCATCTGTGATGAATCATTGTTGGCACGGTCGCGGAGTTCGTAGCTAAGACGGTCAAGACCTGACACGCCCTTCTCATCTGGTTCAGAGAGCTCATGAAGCAAATCGAGGATCGCCTCGGCGCCCATCTTGGCGACAAACTTATTGGGATCACTGTCATCGAGCAAGTCGTTGTTCTCGTCAAGCTTATTGTCGACGATGTCGATATACTCTTCCTCAGTGAGAAGATCCATTTTATGTGAACCATTAAGATCCTCCACACCCTCAACATCCTTCATGCCGGCGAGACGGCCAGGCTGAATGACGATATACTTCTCATAATAAATGACAGCATCCAGATTCTTGGTGGGCATGCCTAACAGGTAACCAATCTTGTTGGGCAGTGAACGGAAATACCAGATGTGAGCCACGGGCACAACAAGCTCAATGTGTCCCTCACGCTCGCGGCGCACCTTCTTCTCCGTCACTTCCACACCACATCGGTCGCAGACGATTCCCTTATAACGAATGCGCTTGTACTTGCCGCATGCGCACTCATAGTCTTTCGTCGGGCCAAAGATGCGCTCACAGAACAAACCGTCACGTTCTGGTTTGTAGGTGCGGTAATTGATGGTCTCCGGCTTGGTGACCTCACCATACGAATTTTCCTTAATCTCTTCGGGTGAAGCGAGACTAACGGTAATCTTAGTGAAATTGGTCTTTACCTTTGTATCTTTTTTGAAAGCCATATTCTTCTTAATAGTTTATGAGTTTTCCTTAATCCATCTTCATGCTCAATCCAAGACCACGAAGCTCGTGGAGCAGGACATTCAGTGATTCAGGAATACCGGCAGCAGGCATCGGGTCACCTTTGACGACAGCCTCGTAAGCCTTTGAACGACCATTGACGTCATCACTCTTGATAGTAAGCATCTCCTGCAAGACATGGCTGGCTCCGAAACCTTCGAGAGCCCAAACCTCCATCTCTCCGAAACGCTGTCCACCGAACTGTGCCTTACCACCGAGTGGCTGCTGGGTAATCAAGCTATACGGGCCAATAGAACGAGCATGCATCTTATCCTCAACCATGTGGCCGAGCTTGAGGAAGTAAGTAATACCCACGGTAGCCTTCTGGTCGAAAGGCTCTCCCGTCTCACCGTCATAGACAGTAGTCGAACACAGATTGGGCAGCTCAGCCTTGTCGGTCCACTCTTTAAGATCGTCAAGCTTAGCGCCATCAAAGATAGGTGTAGCGAAACGCACGCCAAGTTTCTTACCGGCTGCTCCGAGGATAGCCTCGAATATCTGTCCAAGGTTCATACGAGATGGCACGCCCATGGGGTTCAGCACTAAGTCTACCGGACGGCCATCGGCCAAGAACGGCATATCCTCTGCGCGGACAATCTTAGACACGATGCCCTTGTTACCATGTCGGCCGGCAAGCTTATCACCAACTTGGATCTTACGCTTCTTGGCAATGTAAACCTTTGCCATCTTAAGCACGCCAGAAGGAAGATCGTCACCGATAGTGATCGCAAACTTGCGACGGCTGAGTTCAGCATCCATCTGCTTTGCCTTACGCATGTAGTTAACAATAAGGCGACGAATAAGGCCGTTGGTGTGATCATCGTCGGTCCAATCATTACTTTGAATACCGTCATACTCAAGATTCTTGAGTGCCGCTACAGAGAACTTGCTGCCCTTTGTGATAATTTCAGCACCAGTATAGTCCTTCACGCCTTGAGAAACTTTATCCTCTGTGAGCTGCATGAGCTTGTCGACGAGCATATTCTTCAACTCGTCCTGCTTTGCCTCATATTCCTCATCGACCTTCTGCAAGATGGCTTTGTCGCGCTTCTTCGACTCACGTGTCTTGATAGCACGAGAGAAGAGCTTCTTGTCGATAACGACACCGCTCAGGGATGGATTTGCCTTCAGAGAAGAATCTTTTACGTCTCCCGCCTTGTCACCGAAGATAGCGCGGAGCAACTTCTCCTCAGGTGACGGATCACTCTCACCTTTAGGCGAAATCTTGCCAATCATGATGTCTCCCGGTTCCACACGTGCACCGACACGGATCACACCGTTGTCGTCAAGGTCCTTCGTGGCTTCCTCACTTACATTAGGAATATCATTGGTAAAGACCTCCATACCACGCTTCGTTTCGCGAACATCAAGTGAATATTCATCAACATGCACAGATGTTAATATATCCTCACGAACCATACGTTCTGAAATTACCACGGCATCCTCGTAGTTGTAACCCTTCCACGGCATATAAGCCACAAGAAGGTTACGACCCAGAGCAAGCTCACCATTCTCTGTAGCATATCCTTCGGTCAGAATATCACCTTTTTTAACACGCTGCCCCTTGTTACAGATAGGACGGAGGTCAATCGTCATATTCTGATTGGTACGGCGGAACTTAGGAATACGATATTCCTTGAGCGCAGGCTCAAAGCTCACAAACTCATCATCCTCTGTACGATCGTACAAAATGCGAATTGTAGTGGCATCCACATAATCAATGACACCGTCGCCTTCTGCAGTAATCATCGTGCGAGAATCCTCGCAAACCTGCTTCTCAAGGCCAGTACCAACGATAGGCGCATCATTATGAAGCAAAGGCACAGCCTGACGCATCATGTTACATCCCATTAACGCACGGTGACCGTCATCATGCTCCAAGAAAGGAATCAGACTTGCGGAGACAGAAGCGATCTGCTGCGGAGAGACATCCATCAGGCTCACGCTCTCAGGCGTAACCACAGGGAAATCGGCAGCAAGACGACAATGAACGAAGTCGCGTTTAAACGTACCATCAGCATTCAAAGGCGCATTGCCCTGTGCAATGAGCTGGCCATCCTCCTCCTCAGCGGTGAGGAAGATGACTTTATTATTGTCGAGGTCCACCTTGCCGTCTTCCACCTTACGGTATGGCGTAGCGATGAAGCCAAGCTCATTGATGGAAGCATAGGTACAGAGTGAAGAAATCAAACCGATGTTAGGACCTTCAGGAGACTCGATAGGACACAGACGGCCGTAATGAGTATAGTGAACGTCACGGACCTCAAAACCCGCGCGCTCACGGGACAGGCCACCAGGGCCCAGAGCTGAAAGGCGGCGTTTATGCGTTACCTCAGCCAACGGGTTTGTCTGATCCATGAACTGACTCAACGGATTCGTACCAAAGAATGAGTTGATGACACTTGAAATGGTTTTGGCATTGATAAGGTCTGTCGGTGTGAAGACCTCATTGTCACGCACATTCATGCGCTCCCTGATAGTACGACTCATACGGGCCAAACCAATAGAGAACTGATTGGCGAGCTGCTCACCCACCGTGCGGACACGACGGTTGCTCAGGTGGTCAATATCATCAACCGAAGCATTGCTGTTGATCAACTTAATGAGATACTTAATAATCTCAATGATATCTTCCTTCGTAAGCACGCGGACGTCAGGATCAATATCGAGACCAAGTTTCTTGTTGATACGATATCGGCCAACATCGCCTAAATCATAACGCTTGTCAGAGAAGAAAAGGTTCTGGAAGACCTCACGTGCAGAAGCATCATCAGCAGGATCCGCATTGCGAAGCTGACGATAAATATAACGTACGGCCTCTATTTCATTATTCGATGGATCTTTGGCAAGTGTATTAAAGATAATCTCATAACGACTGGCTGCTTCCTCATTCTTATGAACAAGTACGGACTTAACACCTGCGTCAAATATCTCATCGATATTATCCTCGGTAATCTCTGTCTCACGCTCAAGAATCACCTCATTACGCGGCACGGTAACAACCTCACCCGTATCCTCATCCACGAAGTCCTCATTCCAGCTCTTCAGTACACGGGCTGCAAGCGTCTTCCCAATGAGGGCACGACGGTTCTTCTGAGTGACCTGCAACTCCTCAGCAAGATCGAAAATCTGTAAGATATCCTTGTCACTCTCATAACCAATAGCCCGAAGAAGGGTTGTAACCGGCAACTTTTTCTTACGATCGATGTATGCGAACATGACATTATTAATGTCTGTCGCAAACTCTATCCAAGAACCTTTAAAAGGAATGATACGTGCACTATAAAGTGATGTGCCGTTAGCATGGACACCCTGACCAAAAAAGACACCAGGCGAACGATGCAATTGAGCAACAACGACACGCTCTGCTCCATTAATGACAAAAGTTCCATTCTCCGTCATGTACGGAATCGTACCAAGGAAGACATCTTGAATGAAAGTGCCAAAATCCTCATGATCCGGGTCCGTGCAATAAAGTTTCATCTTAGCCTTTAAGGGAACGCTGTAGGTCAGGCCTCTCTCAAGACACTCATCGATAGAGTATCGTGGGGGGTCTATATAGTAGTCGAGGAACTCGAGCACAAAGTTATTACGCGTGTCTGTAATAGGGAAGTTCTCAGAGAACACCTTATACAAACCATCGTTTTTACGCTCCTCAGGCGGCGTATCGAGCTGAAGAAAATCACGAAACGACTTCAACTGCACGTCAAGGAAATCCGGAAAAGGATACGGATTCGGTACGCTTGCGAAATTGATTCTATTGTTAACGACTTGTGACATAAATGGTATTTACCTTTGTCAATATGACAATGAAGCAGTAGCTCCAGAAAGATACAAAAGGGTTAGAACTCACTTACTTAGTGAATCCTAACCTTTGATAAAAAATAGTAAGCAACATGAAAGTTCATGTAAATGAAACATCCATGTGATAAAGAGTCAAATTACTTGAGCTCGACCTTAGCACCAGCCTCTTCGATGGCCTTCTTAAGATTCTCAGCTTCGTCCTTGGAGAGACCTTCTTTGATGGTAGCAGGAGCACCCTCAACAAGGGTCTTTGCTTCCTTCAGACCAAGACCACAAGCTTCCTTGACTGCCTTCACGACCTGGAGCTTGGTAGCACCAACGTCAGTAAGAACCACGTCAAAGCTTGACTTCTCCTCGGCAGCAGCCTCACCGCCTGCTGCGGGACCTGCTGCAACAGCTACAGCTGCTGCTGCGGGCTCGATGCCATACTCGTCCTTGAGGACCTGAGCCAACTCATTAACTTCCTTAACAGTAAGGTTTACCAACTCTTCTGCAATAGCTTTTACGTCTGCCATTTTATTCTCTTTTTTAATTATTCTTGTTTTTTATTGATTCGACTTTATAGTTTTGAGCGTATATACAACGCATCGACTTTACTCAGCGCGTTCGCCTAAAGTCTTAAGCACACCATGAATGGTGTTAGCGCCTGACTGCAAAGCAGAAACGACATTCTTCGCAGGTGACTGCAACAGAGCAACGATGTCAGCAATAACTTCGCCCTTGCTCTTAATAGCAGATAGCTCTTCAAGCTTGTCAGCACCTACATAGAATCCTTCCTCGGCATAAGCAGCCTTCAGAGAAGGAACACCTGCTGCCTTAATTTCCTTATCCTTCAGAAGCTTAGCAGGAATATTTGCAGTCTGAGTGAACAGCACTGCAGTGCTACCCTTCAAAGTTCCATAAAGCTCAGAGAAATCCGCCTCAGCCTTCTCGAATGCCTGATGAAGAAGCTTGTTCTTCACCACAACCATCTTAATCTCACTCTTGAAGCACTTACGACGGAAAGAGGATGTAGCCTCTGCATCCATACCAGTGACGTCAACAAGATAGAAGTGAGGATATTCCGTCAGCTTCTTGCCAAGTTCTACAATAATAGTATCTTTTTGTTCTTTCTTCATTTTACCAAACTTTTAAAAGTTAAATGCCGAGAGATTTGGGATCAATCTTGATACCCTTACTCATCGTACTTGAAAGGAAGATACTCTTAATGTATGTACCCTTGGCAGCGGCGGGCTTAAGCCGGATTACGGTATTCAAGAACTCCTTGGCATTGCCATAAATCTGATCAGCGGTCATCGAGATCTTACCGATGGAAGTATGAATGATACCAGCCTTGTCTACCTTAAAATCAATCTTACCCTGCTTTACCTCTTTCACGGCCTTGGCGACATCCATTGTCACCGTGCCACTCTTGGGGTTAGGCATCAAACCACGGGGACCAAGCACACGGCCTAAAGGACCTACCTTTCCCATGCAGGAAGGCATCGTAATGATCACATCAACGTCAGTCCAGCCGCCCTTAATCTTCTCAACATATTCGTCGAGACCAACATAATCAGCACCAGCTGCCTTAGCAGCCTCTTCCTGATCAGGCGTGCAGAGAGCAAGCACACGAGTCACCTTACCGGTACCGTTAGGCAGTGACACAACGCCACGGACCATTTGGTTAGCCTTTCGGGGATCCACGCCAAGACGCACATCAATATCAAGTGACGCATCGAACTTTGTCGTGGTAATTTCCTTAACAAGCTCGGAAGCCTCCTTCAGAGTGTATGCCTTTCCTACTTCAACCTTATCAGCTACTGATTTCTGATTCTTTGTCAGTTTACTCATTTTACTTAATCAAATTGAAGTTGTTACTTACTCTCAGGGAATTCCCCAGAAACATTGATACCCATGCTTCGTGCAGTACCTGCAACGAGTCTCATCGCACTCTCCACCGTGAAGCAGTTCAGATCAGCCATCTTGTCTTCGGCGATAGCCTTCACCTGATCCCAAGTCACTGTAGCGACTTTCTTACGGTTGGGCTCACCGGAGCCACTCTTCACCTTTGCGGCTTCCCTCAACTGAACAGCAGCAGGAGGAGTCTTAATGATGAAGCTGAAAGACTTGTCAGTGTAATATGTGATGACTACAGGCAACACCTTGCCAGCCTTGTCCTGGGTACGGGCATTGAACTCTTTGCAGAATCCCATAATATTAATACCCTTGGGACCCAGAGCAGGGCCAACGGGTGGTGAAGGATTCGCTGCCCCGCCCTTAATCTGCAATTTGATTAAACCAGCAACTTCTTTAGCCATTTCTTTATTAAATCTAAATAATTAAAATATAAACCGAGAGCAGCCCGTAACAACTACTCTGCGATTTTCTCTACTTGCGCATAACTAAGCTCTAACGGCGTATTACGACCGAAGATCTTAACCATAACCTTTAATGTGTGTTTCTCAGTATTGATGTCCTCAATGACACCTTCAAATCCGGAGAACGGACCATCGATGACTTTGATAGTCTCATCCAGAATATAAGGTACATCGGAAGTCATCTCCTTCGAGGACTCTTCCGCAGCGCCCAACATTCTGTTGATCTGAGATAAAGGAACCGGACTGGGATGGCTCAAGCCACCAAGGAATCCCAGACAATTGGGCATGAACCTTAAAGTAGAAGCAAGATCCGGAGTCATTTCAGCCTCAACAAACACATAACCGGGAAGGGAAATTCTTTCCTTCTCAACGATTTTGCCATTGCGAGAGACTGCATGCTTCTCCATTGGAATCATCACTTGAGACACATGATCCGAGATGACATGGTTGTGTCTCATCTCGTTCTCAATGTATTCCTTAAGTTTTGCTTCCTTGCCACTGATGGCACTCATCACGTACCACTTCTTGTTAGAATCAGCCATTGTCAATCAAAGGATTATCCAGGGTAGATGACACCCATGAGATTCTTAAACACCAAATCCATCACAAAAACAACAACCGCGATGACAAGGGAAGCTGTTAAAACAATCACCGCGCTGTGAGTCAGTTCATGTGGTGTGGGCCATGTTGTCTTATGTGCAAGCTCGTCATAGCAAGCTATACAATAATTTTCAAATCTCTTACAGAGATTGCCTATCTTACTCATTGTAAATCTTTTAAGCACGGGTTGGAAGGCTCGAACTCCCGACACCTGGTTTTGGAGACCAGTGCTCTACCAACTGAGCTA
>ERZ772881.2083-NODE-2083-length-15371-cov-2.935884_pt1 | contig 15371 bp, 14 predicted proteins | sample MGYA00580581_ERZ772881 | MGnify/ENA primary metagenome ERZ772881 (study PRJEB29015, sample SAMEA2737668) | human gut metagenome | biome: human gut; feature: human-associated habitat; material: faeces | place: China | collected 2012 ...
CACGGAAAGCAAGATTGCTCAAGAATTTTTCAAAGCCCCTTCCAAAATACAATCAATATATGGTGCAGGCATACAAGTGAATCCTCAAAATGGAGATGTCTATCTTATTTACACTGAGGATGGCTATGGTACGCATTATTTAAATACTAATATTTATGTGGCTGATGGTCAATCCGGAACACAAAAGCAAATAATTGACTATACAGGTAAATATTGGTTCCCTTCAAGCATAGTTTTTAAATAATTAATACAAATATAATCGAGTGTTTATTTAAAAACACTCGATTATTCAACCTAAACAATATTCATTATGAAAAAAATCACTTATCTTTTGTCAACTCTGCTCATTGTATCTTGTACTGACAATGGGCTTATTGACACTGAACAATTAGAAAACATTCAACCAAGCACCAGAGCCGTTGGAGATGGTAAATACGATGCATTAGGTTATGGTTATAACTGTTTTTATGCAGATTTTAGTGACCCTTTATACGTGCAAGGTAAAGTAATAGATATAGAAAGACTGGAAGAAGGCAGAGGGCGAGATCAAATAACTAAAGATGAACTATCTTTTACACCGGCAAAAATAAATGAAGCGATATTACATGGACGCGCGCAGTCTAGAATTGCATATGGCACATCAATTGATAAATTAACAAAGAAGCTCAATGTTAATGTAAAAACTAAAATAGGAACTAAAATACTAAAAGTTTTTTCTCTTGATTTAGAGGCAACAATTAATCAAAATAGTACTAGCAATAATTTAAACTCCTTCTATAAAGTTGATGCCTTAAAAACAACCAGAAGGCTGACCCTTCCATATACCTCGCCATCAAGACTAAAATATTTTCTGTCAGATGAGTTCCTTGCAGATTTAAAAGAACTATCGGGACAAGAAATTATCCAAAAATATGGTACACATGTTATGACGGATATATTATTAGGTGGTAATTTCTCAGCTTTCTACACAGGCAAATATGAAAGTACTGACCAATTCAATGAACAGGAATTTAAAGCAAAATCGAACTTTTTGCTTTCATCAGTTAAAGCTGGTACGAAGTATGATAGGACTCTATTTAAAAGTTTCAAACAAGTCAATGTATATATAAAAACACAAGGTGGTACTGTTAATTCAAGCGCCATTATTAGTCAAAGTCCAGATGGTATCTTAGATAACGTATCTATAGATTACACAGGATGGATAAATAGTGTAAGCCAAAATTCAGAGTCTTTAATTGGAATTGGAAATCCAGATTCACAAATGTACTTATTAAGTGATTTCATTGAGGATCCAATTGCAAGAATTGATATTGAAGCAGCTCTATTATCATTACCTGCCCAGGAGATTGTCCTAAGTTCAAGAAAAAATAATGTAATTAACTCCACAGCAATATTAACTGTTATGGATGTGAGTAATAAAGAAGTGAAACGCCCCGAACTATATCCCATACAGGGTGGTTCTATTAGTAGGGGACTTATAAAATTCATCAAAAGTAAAGGTTATTATAGAATCCAATCTATGGTAGATAGAAATAATGGATATTATTTAGACTCATCTGGAAACTACTCAGTATTCAAAAACGATAATAGCCAATTATGGCAAGTATGCGTTCCTGAAAATAACGCATCCGACTTTATGCTAAAAAACATAGGTACAGGCTTGTATCTTTCATCTTATGATTTAAAATTTTACGAAAAGCCACAAGTCGAAAAAGAGCCAAACTTTTGTTGGCATATCGGCTATTCTAATGTATATGGTAATGACTTCTAGCCAATACCAATATTTTTTTCTCCAATGATATTCAATTATATTAATTATAAATAAAAACTGAATATTCATAAAAACGGAGGAATTAATGCTATAATCTCTGAACTAAAAAGGGGGCAGCCGTACTATAGTAAGTGGCCGTACCCCTTTTATTTTTTAGTATTGCACCGGTGGTGTACTCCAGCTACCGGACAGCGTCAGGTTATCGGTTCCAAGCAAAGGAAGATTCACCGGAACGGTAACCGTTATATTGCCAATCAATAATCTAACGGCTCCATTCAACACAGGACCGAGCACAGGAATTCCTCCCAAGATACCATCCAGGTTAGCAATATTCTTCAACTGTACAGAGAGTGTCAGCGAATGGTTTCCGTCGCTCTGCTGTGCATACGATTTTAGCCCCAGGCTGACAAACGAATAGTTCGAACGATATCGGTAATTCGTATTGGCTGTTGCCTGTATTGGATCTGTGATATTCACAAACACTCCGTTCAGTAACAACGGACCGTCAATCACGTCATCCACCAATAGTCCGGAGATCAGTCCGGGTTTGGCAACATGAATCTCCCGCACATCATATAGGCCATGAAAACCTCTGATCAGAATATCTTTCTCACTATTTGTCGTACCGGGTGTAGGTGTGAATCCATACCGGAAACGATGATTGCCCGTATAGAAATCCTTTACATTCAGGTCTAAGTCCATAGTCTTCGGGAAGTTGTTTATAGTCACTAAAGCATAAGCAGCATCACTGCCCCGCCAGGGATTCAGTAAATCGCCCAACGCTCCCAATGCACCGTTCTGCGTGGCATTACCGGAAAGAGTCAGCCCTATCTGATTGACCAGCCCTTGCAAAAGTTGTGCATACAGTGCATCCACGACCGGTTCTACCAATGCTGCCACCACCAGATTGACTGCGGCATCGAGTCCGCCAACAACGTCATAGACAAGATTACCAACCGGCCCCAAGTTCATTGCTGTTTTCAGTAACCCGGGCAAAATGCCTTGTACCGTCGTCCGGATTATATTCTTATACCCTACTTGCGTCACAATATTATTGGTCAGAGAATTCAAAGCGGTTTGTGCATCCACAAACACTCTTCGCAAATTCAGCATACTGATAATACGCTGCAACAGTACATAAGGTTGAGCAGAGGTATCCGAGAAAGATACATTGGCCAGATAAAATTCCGAAGTGTCGGTAAACTCGGCACCGGGTAACACGATCCGGGCATTCGCACGCGTTGTCCGGTAGTTCGTCAGCACATCCGCATAGTTGGTTCCTCCGCCCGAAACGGGAATCGGAAACTGTGTTTTCTCTACATTGGCCAGAAATACAGCTGTATATTGTCCTTTCGGAAGCGTATCTTTCAAGGCCGCCATCGGCCAGGAAGGAGCGGCATCCGTAGTATTCAGCACCACCTTTTCTTTCACAAACTCACCTGTCGACTTATAAATGACGTAACGCAGGTGGCGAACCCGTGAATCAGTCCCGGTGACGGGTGTACGGGTATCTCCTCCTCCGTATCCGGCTGAGAAGGTTACTTCAAAATATCCGTCGGGCAAGTCCGAAGGCTTACCTTCCGGAGGAAGTTGCCCGGGAACTTCACCGGGTACTTCGACCAGTTCTTTCTCACATCCCGTCAGGAAGAGAGAAATAAAAAGGCTCATCATTATTATCACTTTCGTTTTCATCTCCGGTTCTTTTTGCTTTCAGTTTCTATTGAAGGCCATCCCAGGCATTGTCATCCAGATTGATGTTTCCTGCCAAAGTGAAACCTATATTGATATTCGCATAACTTCCGGTCACTTTCACCCAATGATTAGGAGTAAAGATAATCCGGTTTCCCGAAACCACACCCGGAGTATCCGGCAGTTTCACCGTATAACGTTCGGTGAAGATTCCATAGGACACATCCAGATAGAACAGAGTCTTTCTACTATCCGGAATAGCCAGTAGAAACTGGTTGAAGCTGACTTTTCCCGAAACCGGTGCCTGAGTAGCCAACGTCTTCGTACCGCCGTCACCGGCTGTTTGCCATGTCAGTGCCGTCCCATCCGTTGCACGGGTAGCCGTCACAAGTTGCTCGGCTATCAATGTCATAGAGTTGACATACGCAGGAACATTGGTCACTTCAAGTGTAAAACCGCTAACCAGCCTTTTCAGCGTACCCGTCACATAGTTGATCTGTGAAGGTTTAAAAATGGGACCAACCAACGTTGTACCCCGGTAACCGTTTCCGAAACACGAGAAGAACTCCGGAACTACCGTCGGATTGACCGGTTGCAAATACAAATTAGCCAATGTAGCCGGAGTATCTGTCGAACCGATATTAAACCGTTTCGTCGCACCCCCGCCACCGGTAAAATCATAATCACTCCGATTATATCCGATCACCAACAACTGATAGGTAGAGGCTGCCGAAAGAGTAAGCATCGTGACTACTGCCGGAAACGAGTTGACGTCCAATTGTCGGGCTGCACTATATTCCGGAATGAAATTAGCTGCATCGTTGGACGATGCCTCATCCGTTTTCCGAAAAGGCAGAATCAATATCCTGTTGACAGAAAGAGCTGCATCTCCCGGCGCACGACTCATGATCCCATCCCGCTTTATTTCAAAACGAACCGGAACCCCTTCTTCCAAGGGGAGTTCGGCAACATCATCTGTTGAGCAGCTACCCAACAAGAGCGTTGCCAGAAATCCCGTCAGAAGAATAGTTATATAGCCTGTCTTTCTCATAGCCATACCATGATTCTGTTTTTGAGTTACTTTTACTGGATCACCAGGTTATGAATCAGTTCCCATGCCGGACTGATAGTGATTACAATGTTCTGGTCGGTCAATAAATCTACCGGAGCGTCATCGTCACCCGGATTCCCCGGTGTTCCACCATCTACACTGCCCGTAGCACCTTTCACACCCAATGAATAAAAATGATTGGCCATCAGATTGAACTGTGTTGCTCCCGAACTGTTAGTATCACTCACAGTCCACTCCTTGATAGCTACACCACTTGCGTCATAAAGTCCCAAAGTCATGCTCACGCCACTAACCGGTATATAGAAAGAACCTCCCAATTGCGAATTAGGCACTTTTACCACTCCCTGACCGGAAAGATCGTTACCTACATACACACCGTTGGAAACAGCCTGCCCGGAAAGATCCATGTCTATTATATTATAAGGAGTAGGCGCTGTATTGATCCCCACACCATTAGTCAGGTTCACCTGTTGGTTGGAGTTGCTGACCTTCAGACGCAGATACTTCACGGTACTTCCGTTTAGCACTTGAGGAACATTCTTGAAGTATCCCAGCACACCGGCCACCTTACGGGTCATCTCAATGCTGACACGAGTTCCTCCCTGGGCCATCACTTCCGCATCGGCCGAACCCGCAAAGATTTCCGATTCATCGCCCGAGTTCACAATAGAAGCAAGCATATCCGTATAATTGGTATTGCCGGAAGTGGGTGTAGTCACAGAGAAGCGGTCAGTTGCATCACGTCCTACGGCCAGAAACTTATATACGCCGACAGGAAGTTTATCCGCATCGGGAACAGCGAAACGTTTAAAGGTAGTACCATCGGTCCAGCCGGTGATATCATAAGTCTTTTGATGCAGATAGGTCGAGCCGTTCTGCACAAAAGCATAAACACTGACACGAGTGACATGCTGTGTGGCCTCCTGGCTATACACCGGCATCCGGGTTCCAATTCCGTCTGTCAGACCATTAACCGCAGACAGCTCAAATGTAATTGCAGCATTTTCAGGATTCACTTCGGGTGAAGAATCATCTTCGCTGGAACAAGCAGCAAACACAAATAAGCTTGCTGCCACCAGAAACATTAATTTTTTCATAATAGCAAAGTTTAGTTTAATAAATAGATAAGAGAAAAAGTGATCAGAAAATATCCAGGCGATGTATCGTGATCCATTCTCCACGGATGAACATCTTGATTTCCCAGATTCCTTCTGATGTATTGTAGTCTATAGAAACAGCAGTTATTTCATTACGCCGCATATCCATCTCCATCACCGGCAATTTCAGATATGGAGTTTCTGATGCACGTGTACCACCAGTATAGAAAGTCAAAGTTAATTTGGAATGTCCCTCTGCCGAAGTAGGAGCAAGCAATGTCTCCAGGACACTGGTGAACGGCACATTTTTGTCAACTTGAGTGCTTCCGGAATAGTTGAGGCCGGCATCCGTCGACTGATAAACATGACTTACATTCTGTTCAATGCGTGTTATCTCAGACGGGAAATTTGAACAGAGCAGTAACAACTTTCCCTTCGTGCGTTCCAGTGTCAATTCTTCTGTCTGATAATCGGGAGAGAAATGCAAGTCCCCGCTTGTCACATAAATATCCGTATGTTCCTTCCCATCCTGATGCAAGATACCGGCGGGATAGTCCGTGGTCAGATTTCCCCATACGGCCAATTTGTAGTCACCGTCGGGTACGCCCGGAAAAGTAAGGGTGTATTCCTTTTCTTCACCTTCCGTAGAGACGACCGCCGACTCTCTGATCAATGCTCCGGTAGATGCATCGTACAGGGCGTAATAGAGAGTTCCCGCATAAGTCCGGAAAGGCAGATTTTCGTCTACCGGGCTCAACTGTGGAAACTGCGATATATTCAAATAGTTCTTGTCCTTAACAGATACCCTAACCGAGTAAGGTTGTTCTACCGGACATTCGTCTCCGCAAGAGGAAGCAAGTACCATGCCAACTACCATGCAGAAGATCTGTATTACTCTTCTATTCATAATCTCTAAAGTTTAAATATAAAACAATTCGTTCAATCACTCAGAAATCAGTATCCTAAAACCGAGATACTTTCCCTATGGTAGTTTTTTAAGCGAGGCACCGTTGCTCCGCATAAGTCAAATATCAACAGAAAGATTATGCATTTGTTTTGCCATGAATCATTATTATCTGTTAAAGTTATATCCCGTCATCCAATTGTTTAAATGATTCATAAATAAACAAGAGGAGAAAACAAAGTTTATCCTCTAAATGTTGTAGAATAAAACAAGATTTAAAAGTAAGAAGATTATGACTGAAAATTATGAACTGATAGATAATGAAGAAAAACATCAATATGAATTTCATGTTGAAGGTTATGTTCCCCGGATAGAATACATAAAATCTTTAAATGGAGAGATCTATCTGACACATACCGAAGTACCGGCCGCCTTGGGAGGACACGGAATAGGTTCACAACTTGCAGAGAAAGTTCTCACTGACATTGAACGGCAGGGATTGCGCCTGGTTCCTCTCTGTCCGTTCGTTGCGGGATATATACATAAGCATCCGGAATGGAAGCGTATTGTACTTCGTGGTATTCACATTCAATAATATAAAAACAGTTATGGGAAAACAAATAGAATACAGCAATGGCGAACTGACCATTGTATGGCAACCGGAACTCTGCCGACATGCCGGAATCTGCGTAAAGACACTGCCTAACGTATATCACCCGAAAGAACGTCCGTGGATAAAGATGGAGAATGCTACCACGGAAGAACTGATTGCCCAAATCAAAATGTGTCCGTCGGGAGCGTTGAGTTATAAACTAAAGAAATAAGATAAATCGCCGGAAACATCTTTCAAACGATATTCCCGGCGACTTTTATATTTCCTCTCCGTCCACAAACTGCGGTTATAAGATTTAGTCTGCTCTCCTGATCACTCTAAACTCACATTGATCAGTCCCTAAAAGTCCTGTTCCATCTACTCCCTCTGCCACTCCAATAAAACCGGTATTAATGTCGGAGCAATAAAAAGAAACGGTAGCCTCACCTTTTTCGTCAGTCACTACAGACGGAGCCCATAGCAATGTATTGCGGGCATCAGGTACAGGCAACTGCATATCTATTTCATCCGGTTGGTAGAACTCACGCTTACCGTAATACCCTTTCACCCGCCACATATTATTCATACGGAGCAATTCCTCTTCGGTAAATTCAGCAGCATGATAAACCACGGAATGTGCATCGACCACACTAAAATAGACTCCCCCCCTTTTGCGTCCCCATAATATTTATACTTGGCTATCCTATAAGTTTCTCCGTCAACCGGTTGTTTCCTTCCCTTAGCCGGACATCCACCTTCTCCCACCAGTGCATGATGTCCCTGATAATCCGGATTATAATTCAATAAAAGCCCACACGAAGTACAAACATAGACACTATTCAGATTCATTTGAGCCAAACTATCCAGACGTCCCATAAGCTTATCTCTGAACGGCTTACGAGCCTTGCGGGCAATGACCACTTCATCCAGCAGAATGGTACTGTCACCACTCACGACCGGTGCATCGTAAATCTCCTCTTTGGGTCTCTGTGTACAATTTATCAGCGAGCAGTCAAAAGGCTTCTTTCTCCGTATGCTATCGATGGCAGGGAAGTAATCCTGAATCTCCAATTCAGGTTTAAACTCTTTCGACAACATGGGTTTCAGATACACATACCCGCCACGAAGTGTCTTCATCAAATCAGTATCGACCGTAAAACGTCCCAAGGAATCCGTCATCAGATAGGTGGAATTTCCTTCGGCGCCCGAAACCTGAATAAGTTGTTTAGCACCTCCCGTTCCTTTACTTTTCTTCTTACTGCCCAAGGTCTGAATTCCCGTTACATCATCCCTCAAAAACATCTCACCATGACGGACCACTCCGTTAAGTTCCCAGACGTATCGCCTCCACCCCTGAGTCAGCAACAACAGATCCATTGCCTGCATACGATCAGCATTCTTCTCGTCAAAGTAATAAGCCGGCCGGCAGACAGCACCACGTATCTGTGACGACAAATAACAATAAGCCAGCATGTTCACCCGGTCATCCGGATTGCTGTATGCTTTGTCAAACACACTGATACCCAAATCGGCTTTCACAGGCTGTCCATTATCATCTGTCACTTTTACTTTCAATGTAGCTTTTTCCCGAAGAACATAGCTCTCTTTCTCCGTTACAATATCAATATGAAGCTTCTTTTCCGGATGCACATATACCAACCTTTCCGCCACAGGCTGCATAGCCGCATTGAACAAGGTAAACTCCGCTATGCCCTGATAAGGAAACTCCGAAAGAGGTATCTTCATTTTCAAACGATCTTTCAGCAACCCTTTTGCCACACAGCAGACGGTTCCTCGTATCTGTCCCACCAGATATACCTCCTGATCGGACAATCCTTCCGTTTGGGAAATAAGGAATTCAAGCTGTTTCCCGTCCCGCCCGGATAACCGGAGCCCCATCCCCTGCCGATAGATTTCAGGTAAAGCATAACTATACCCGTTCGCCAGCTCTATCCGGTATTCTTTGCCGGAGGAAGGAGTAAAAGGTATGACTCCCATCCCATCGTGGCTACTTTTAAAAGACAAAACAGGAATTTCATCCTGATACAATGTTCCTTCCACATCGACCGGACATCCTCCGCTGCCCGTCGCTTTAAACGCCAAACGGAACGGTAAACCTGAGACCAGATTTCCTCCTTCGGGAAAAAGATTGAACCGGAACTCACCCGGCTTCTCTCGATGCTCCGGCAAAGAATCAAGAGCGATATTCCTGACTATCCTGATTTTACGTTCCGGAGATATTCCGGTCGTATCATTATAATATGAGTGGCGGGTATAGGTTCCCAACCGATAATTGCCCTCCGATAATTTTGTATCTATATATACATGGCCCTCAGCAATCCCCTTCTCTATGGGATACTTTTCGGCCCAAACCACACTATCCTTATCATTAAGCATCTGCAAGTAGAGCGTTTCGCTTTGTTCCGACAGCGCGAACGATTTGGCATCCAATTGATAGGCCTTAAACCATAAATCTTCTCCCGTTTCATATATATCTTTGCCGGTCTGCAAATAGATGAGTTCAGAGGGATGCCCGGACAAACGTTGACTGACAGACATAAACAAAGTATCTATGCTGTTTTGAGCAACGGTTGTCATACCACCCCCAATAACGATCGCCAATAATAGGATACGCTTTATCATTGCATTTTCTTCATAATATCACATTCATTCACGGAATACGCAGATGTCACTTGCCACGTCATCACAAAGTCCGGATGCAGCAAATAGCGGATCATGAACTTCTTCTTATGTTCCGTACGGTATTCTTCCGCCGGAAACTCCCCGTGTTCACATACCTGGAACGGCATGATGCGAAGATGCTCCCTAAAATCGACCTCTGAAGTATCCATACACTTAAACATCACTTCTTTTGCTGACCAATGTAAAAGTAAAGACCAGGTATCTTCTCCCTGATATTCAGAAATCAACTCGTCCGGACGCATATATTTATGAGCGACCTTGTGCACCCGCTGCCCGTATTGCTCGATATCGATTCCCACTTCGGACACGGGACTCAGTATAACTGCGACATAGCCGCGAGTGTGAGAAATGCTGATGAAATAAGAAGAATCCGCCAAATGGGGTTTGCCACTGGGAGCATATTCAATTGTCTTTTCCTCCCCCAGCAACTGATATAGCAATACACGTACGGAAAGCCATTCCAATTTACGATGAGGTGAAGAAAAGAGCGTCAACTGTTGCTCATATCTTTCCGGATCGGGCAACAGTGCCAAAAGTTCTTCCGGGGACTCTTCTGTTTTCCAGATTCCCCACTGATAAGCAATTTCTTTATATTCCCGTAACAAAGCCATGGCAAAAGCTGATATCAGGAAGCTTCTTCCTCTGTGGAAGGCTCGTTAACGGTAAACTTCACTTTCAGGATTCTCCGGCTATCCATAGCCAGCACTTCAAATTCGTATCGATGATAGAGAACCTTCTCATGGAGTGCCGGAAATTCTCCCTTTATCTCGAGCAACAGTCCGGCCAGTGTATCGGCATCTCCATCTACTTTGTCAAAATCATCTTCGTCGACCTTCGTAATCTTATAAAAATCGGTCAACTGCGTTTTAGCCTCAAACACCCAGGTATGATCGTTAATCACCGTATAGGTACGCTCTTCATCATCATATTCATCATGAATCTCCCCAACGATCTCTTCAATGATATCCTCCATTGTCACAATTCCCGATGTACCCCCGAATTCATCCACAACAATGGCAATATGAATCTTATTTGCCTGAAAATCACGTAAAAGATCATCGATCATTTTAGTTTCCGGCACAAAATACGCCGGACGGATCAGTGACTGCCAACGGAAATTGTCACCCTTATTAAGGTGGGGCAACAAATCCTTGATATAAAGTACCCCCTTGATATTATCACGTGTGCCCGAATAGATGGGGATACGGGAATACGCATTGTCGATAATACATTGAATTACATCTTTAAAAGGAGTACGTATATCAAGATCGACCACGTCGAGGCGGGAAGTCATAACCTCCTTGGCTGTTTCGCCACCAAAACGAATGATGCCTTCCAGTATATTATTTTCTTCCGTAAGTTCGGCCTTGTCGGTCAGTTCAAGGGCATGAGAAAGTTCGTCAACCGATATATTGTGATTCTTTTTGGCAAAATGTTTATTCAAGAAAGCCGTAGAATGTACTAACACAGCAGAGATAGGAGCAAATACTTTACGCAACACATAGATGACCGGAGCGGAGAAACGGCAGAAAGCCAATGTCTTCTGGGCCGAATAGATCTTAGGCATAATCTCTCCGAAAAGCAACAAGAGGAAAGTCAGGATAACAGTCAGTATCAAAAACTCTGCAAGAGGCGAATGAAAGACAAAGACATTCATGAAGAAGAAGTTACAGAGCATGATAATGGTAACATTCACAAAGTTGTTTGTGATAAGAATGGTTGCCAACAAACGTTCGGAGTCTGCGAGCAGATTGCTGATTTTCCCATCAGAAGGATGATTGCCTTCTTCTATATCATTCAGATCGGAAGGCGAAAGTGAGAAGAAAGCGATTTCGGATGCCGAAGCAAAGCCCGAGGCGAGCAGGAGCAAACCTGCCAGAATAATGGCTATTATTGCCGATAATGAAGGTGTGTTTACGGATATTCCGTTAAAAATTTCTGCCAATTGGCATAAATAAGCGTCTGGGTCCAAAATATTGGTTTTAAGTTAATAATAAGTAGCTACATGCAAGTCATGTGCCACAAGTTGTCAGCTAAAAGTCATCACTACAAGTTAAGGTTAGATGCCGGATGGCAATTCTAACTCTTAACTTGTAGCCATTAACCATTAAAACGGCAGGTCATCCGCCGAATTATCTTGCGAAGACACCGGTTGCTGCGGTTGTTGCGATTGAGGTCGCACGGGAGCAGCAGCCTGCTGCTGTGCCGGAGCATACGATCCCGAACCGGTACCTTTCGGAGTGAGCATTTCCATATTATCCACAAAAATCTCGGTAACATAGCGTTTAGCCCCATTCTGGTCATCATAAGAACGGGTTCTTATTTTCCCCTCCACATAGAGCTTATCACCTTTATGTACATACTTTTCGGCAGTTTCTGCCAGTCCGCGCCAAAGGACAAGATTGTGCCATTCGGTCCGTTCGGGCACTTGTGTACCATTCGACAAAGTATATGCGCGGTCGGTCGTAGCCAAAGGAAAACTGGCTACAGCAATACCTGTATCCAAATATCTCACTTCAGGGTCTTTTCCGACATTTCCTATCAATATCACTTTATTTACTGACATATTCTCAGAATTTTATGTTTCTAAATACCGAATTTCGTTGCCAAAATTAAATAGAATAACAATAGAATGCAAGAATTGTTACAACTTTTATAAAGCTCTATAAGTTTTATTGCGCACTTTTCTCAAAATGGTTTGCAATTCAAAAAGCTTGGCTGGATTCTTCTCTGCAAGATTCTCCTGTTCATAATCTTTAGTCATGTCATACAATTGCGGAATGCTCAGATTACCCGTTTCTATTTTAGGTCCCCAGGTTATCATGTGAGGGCCGTCGTTAGGTTCAATGTATTTCCAGTCCTTGGTACGTACTGACAGTGTGTGGTTAGCGGCTTGCTCAATCACCCAAGGACGGTCGGTAGAATCCGTTCCCAGCCAGTTGCCCAGACGGTCAAAACTATCGGGAGCCGCTCCTTTGGGAACCCTTGCATCAATCAGAGAAGCTAAAGAGGCCAGCCAGTCGATTTGTGAAACCAATACATCCGACACCTGCGGCTGAGTAATTTTCTTAGGCCAGCGCACAATGGCGGGAATACGGGTTCCACCTTCGAAAGCACTATATTTATTGCCACGCAGCGGACCTGCCGGACTGTGCCCGTTGAGCAGCTCCTCTGCACGATCCTGATAACCATCATCCACAACAGGACCGTTATCACTGGAAAGAATAATCAATGTGTTTTCAGAAAGCCCCAGCTTGTCAAGTGTTTCCAGGATTTGCCCTACACTCCAGTCGAACTGTACAATGGCATCTCCGCGCACCCCCATCGGATTCTTACCACGGAAACGCTCGTGTGGAAAGCGTGGAACGTGCACATCATTCGTTGCAAAATACATAAAGAACGGTTCATCCTTATGTTCGCGAATAAAGTTGATGGCATGTGTAGTGATCGAGTCGGCAATATTTTCATCTTTCCATAAAGCCTTGCCTCCCCCTTTCATATAACCGATGCGGCCGATTCCGTTTACGATAGCCATATCATGTCCATGACTGTGTTTCTGGTTATACAACAGCTCCGGATGATCTTTCCCTAAAGGTTCTCCTTCAAAAGGTTTGCGGTAGCTGACTTCGATAGGCGCACTCGGGTCATAGTTTGCCACTTTTCCGTTTTCAATAAATACACAGGGCACACGGTCGGCAGTAGCAGCCATAATGTATGAATAGTCAAATCCCAAATCCCCCAATGCAGCGGGAAGTGGAGCATTCCAGTCTTGCTCTCAGCTTTTATCCCCCAGTCCCAAATGCCATTTACCGAGAGCAGCAGTCACATAACCGGAATTTTTAAACATATCGGCCATCGTGTAATCTTCCGGACGGATAATCATTCCGGCATTTCCGGCTGCTACATCCGTTCCCGGACGACGCCAGGCATATTCTCCCGTAAGCATGGAGTAACGTGAAGGAGTACTGGTAGCCGCAGTAGCATGCGCATTAGTAAAGCGAATACCTTCGGATGCCAAACGGTTAACATTAGGAGTTTGTACATTTTTAGCTCCATAACATTCCAGATCGCCATATCCCAAATCATCTGCATAGATAAACACCACATTCGGCAGTTGTCGGTCATTCACCTTCTGTTTGTTTTTTCCTCCTTTTTGTCCACTTGCGGCCATCAGGCAAGCTACGGGAGAAAGACAGGCTAATAGTAAGTAAGGTCGTTTCATAATTTTAGATATTTATAATTCAACAAAATATATTCAGTTTCTATTTCAATCGATGTATTTCTCTATAAAGGCATGCACCAATTTTGAGACGGCATATTGTTCCAGCTCTTCAGCCTTTATTTTTTGATAAGCAGTAAACGAATGACTATCTTCCGGAAGATCTACTATATAAAAATTGGCATAAATCACCCGGTGGGAAAGCACGTGTTTCACGTCCCGGCAAACCGAACGGACTACCGGAAGTTCCTTGGGGGCAAACAATGCCTTGAATTCGGGCAGTGCCAAAAATTCCTCCTCCGAAACAGCAACCGGAGTTTCAATCAACGGAAGCTCGAACAGATTTCTCCAAATATCATTTCCCGTCCTTTTATTTATGAAAGTATGCACGCCCATGCGTACATATATATAATTGAAATAACGATTGGTCGTTTTTATTTTGTGCTGCTTGACCGGAAGCTCCGCCACTGTCCCCTTTGCCAGTGCCGCACAACTGTCAGCCAATGGACAAAACATGCAGTTGGGAGTTTGAGGAGAACATTGGATCGCTCCGAAGTCCATAATAGCCTGATTGTATAATGCGGGGTTCTCTCTATCCAGCAATTCATCCGCCACAGCCGCAAACATTTTTTTCCCTTCTGTAGAATCAATCGGAGTATCGATGCCCAGATAACGTGACAGCACTCGATATACATTTCCATCGACCACCGCATAAGGCATGTTATACGCAAAAGAACAAATGGCAGCGGCTGTATACTCCCCTACCCCTTTGAGGGCGCGCACCTCAGGATAAGTTTTCGGAAACACCCCATTCATGCTCTTGGCGGCGGCATGCAAATTACGGGCACGCGAATAATAGCCCAGTCCCTGCCAATACTTCATCACTTCGTCTTCATCCGCCTCGGCCAAAGTGGCGACATCGGGAAAACGTTTCATAAAGCGGACGAAATAATCGTACCCCTGCACCACACGCGTTTGCTGAAGAATGATTTCCGATATCCATATTACATACGGATCTGCCGAATCCCTCCAGGGAAGTTCACGTTTATATTCCTTGTACCAATTCTCTATTGCATTGCTGAAATTCCGGTTCATGCTTTTTGGACGGATTCTACTTTTTGTTAACTTTATCCTTGCACAAAAGTAGTCATTTTCGTTTAATTACGAACTAAGAAAGCTTAATGAAGCGACTTTTTTAGAAAATTGTTCGGGATATATTTTTTTGGGAGACTAAAAAGCTATATATTTGCAGTCCAAAAAATTAGAAAGAACATAGTAATAATATTTTTTTTAAGGAAAAATGACTAAAGCAGATATTGTAAAC
>ERZ772881.2096-NODE-2096-length-15328-cov-13.459176_pt1 | contig 15328 bp, 11 predicted proteins | sample MGYA00580581_ERZ772881 | MGnify/ENA primary metagenome ERZ772881 (study PRJEB29015, sample SAMEA2737668) | human gut metagenome | biome: human gut; feature: human-associated habitat; material: faeces | place: China | collected 2012 ...
AAGGCAGCAGAGCCGCCAACGGCTGCGCAACAGCGGATGATAGGAGCAGAGGCAAGTCGTATCGCAATGCTAACGCGGCTTCGCCGTGCGCAGGCAGTTGCATTCCGGAGGCCAAAGGCCCCTTCAAGCCTGAGACTGCCAATCTAAACGCCTTTCTTTTGGGCGGGCGACGCCCGTTTTCTTTCTCGGGAAAGAAAATGGGGGCCGCATTCGTGCAGCGCCTGCGGCGCTGCTTTCCCCGCGCCCGCAGGGCGCGTCCCCCCCTTTGAGGGGTATAAAAAAGAGGGCATCTCTTCGAGATACCCCCTTTTATCATCCTAACAGGGTTTGGAGCAAGGGGTTCCTGCTCCCCTTTCGCGCTCTTAGAGCGCTTTGAGAAGGCCGGTGGCCTCGTTGAACTCGTTGATGAGCTCGTCGAGCTCCTTCGCCTGCGCGTGGACAGCGTCCCACGTGCCCTTGGTGTCGTACCAGAGGGCGTTGAGGTCCTTGACGTCGCGCGCCTGCTGCTCGACCCAGGTGTAGTACTTGAGGTTGTGGATGCGCTTGCGGTCCTCGTACGTCAGCTCCATCATGCTGTCGGTCTTCAGGCCGAGCATGTGCAGGTTGTGGTCAAGGCGGGCTTCCTCTTCGCTGTAGGCGCCGTGCTTCTCGTTGAGCTCCTCAATGCGGCTGCCGTACATCACAGCGGAGTCGGTCAGAACGGTGCAGACGACATCGTCCTCGGTCAGCTCATAGTACTTGGCCATCTTGATGCAGCACAGGACGTTTGCGATGCCGGAGATGCCGAGCCAGGTGAGCTTTTCGATGAGCTCGTCGGAGAGCTTGAGCTCTTCTTTGAGGTACTTCTTGCCCTCTGCCGTGTTGAAAAGGCGCAGCAAACGCTGGGAATCCTCGTCGTCGATGGCGATGGCCATGTCAGTGTTCTTCACGTTGTGGATCCAGGGGATGTGCTTGTCGCCGATGCCCTCAATGCGGTGGCCGCCGAAGCCGTTATTCAGGATCGTCGGGCACTGGAGCGCTTCGCCCACGCCGAGCTTCATGCCTGGATAACGCTCCTTGAGGAGGTCGCCCGCGCTCATCGTACCGGCGGAACCGGAGGTGAAGCACGCGCCCGCGAGACGCTGGCCGGGCTTCTTCACGGCCTCGAAGAGGTCTGCAAGGGCGTAGCCCGTGACATTGTAGTGCCACAGCGGGTTGCCCATCTCTTCAAACTGGTTGAAGATCATCATGCTGGGGTCCTGCTTGAGCTCCCAGGTCTTGTCGAAAATCTCCTTGACGTTGGACTCGCAGCCCGGCGTTGCGATGACCTGACCGGCGATCTTGGAGAGCCATTCGAAGCGCTCCTTGCTCATCTCCGCGGGGAGAATGGCGACGGAGTCGACGGCGAGGAGCTTCGAGTTGAACGCGCCGCCGCGGCAGTAGTTACCGGTGGAGGGCCACACGGCGTGATGATACGTCGCGTCGAACTGGCCGGTGACGAGGCGCGGGGCGAGGCAGCCGAACGAAGCGCCGACCTTGTGGCAGCCCGTGGGGAACCACTTGCCCGCCATGGCGAGGATGCGGCAGGGAACGCCAGAGAGCTCGGACGGGATCTCGACAAAGTTCGGCACGGCCTGATAGAGGCCGCCGGTCTCCTTGGCTTCGTTCTTCCACGTGATGCGGAAGAGGTTCAGCGGGTTGACGTCCCAAAGGCCGACAGTTTTGAGCTTTTCCTGAATTTTCTCAGGGATGGTCTCAGGATGCTGCATCTGCGCGATGGTCGGGATGATAACGTTGTTTTCCTTGGCCTTCTCAATGTTGTGCTGCAGGCCGGTCTTGTTGATGGTCAAATCGATCTTGCCCATGGTTCACTTCTCCTCCTGTTGTTTGTCAATATAAGAATATAGTGTATATTTGGATATGCCGAAGTATTTTGCGATCTTGTCTCCGGATTTTGTGACGAGGAACGCCCCGCTCTGGCTCAAAAAGCCGATGGCACGCATCTTGTCCTCCTTATTCATCAGGGCGACGGGCTTGCCAACGAGCGCGACCGACTGGGCGATCAGCTCGTCAAGCAGGTTGTTGACGTTCACGATCTTTTCCGGCTCGCCCTGCGTCTTATCCTTTGTGTCGATCAACTCGTGCACCGCATCCTCGACCATCAGGAGCGAGGAAATGTCGTAATTGATGCCAAGGATTGCGGCGACCTTGCCGTTCCTGCCGCGGATGTACATGGTGGAAGACTTCAATATCTTCCCGTCCGGCGTTTTGGTGAGGTAGCTCAAGTGGTCGCTCGGCTGCGCGTCGGCCTGACGCACCTGCTCTAAAACAACGTGCGACGCGCCGTCGCCCACCTTGCGGCCTGTGACGTGGCCGTTCTCGATGGCAACGATGGAATGCTCGGGGTGCTTGGCACCCACATCGTGGATCACCACCTCGCAATGGCTGCCAAAGGTCGCGGCGATGCCCTTTGCGACCTGCTCCAGGGTCTTCAGCGTTGCGGCTTCTATGGTCTATCCCTCCTCTGATCGCCCGTCCGCCCTATTTTGCTGTGCAAATTGCACAGCTTTCCATCGGAACGGGCATGTTCTTTCATCCCTATAATACCATAAATTGATCGAATTGCAATCACTTTCTTAAAAAATTTTTGAAATGCAAATTTTTTGTTTGACAACTGCCGTTCTTATGCTATGATAAAGACAGTGTAACAGAAAATTGACCCCGATCGACAGAAAATACTATTACTTTCAACGGAGGTTTTACCATGGATTTCGAAGCCATCAAGAAAGCCGCACAGGCCTACGGCCCCGATATGACCCGCTTCCTGCGTGATATGATCGCCATCCCCAGCGAGAGCTGCGAAGAAAAGGGCGTCGCCCACCGCATCGCCGAGGAGATGAAGAAGCTCGGCTACGATAAGGTCGAGTTCGACGCGCTCGGCAACGTCATCGGCTGGATGGGCTCGGGCGACAAGATCATCGCCATCGACTCCCACATCGACACCGTCGGCATCGGCAACCGCGAAAACTGGACGCACGACCCGTACGAGGGCTACGAGGATGACAAGGTCATCTACGGCCGCGGCGGCAGCGACCAGGAGGGCGGCATGGCTGCGGCGGCCTACGGCACGAAGATCATGAAGGACCTCGGCCTCATTCCCGAGGGCTACAAGATCATGGTCGTCGGCTCCGTGCAGGAGGAGGACTGCGACGGCATGTGCTGGCAGTCCATCGTCAACGAATACTTCAAGGGCCCCGAGGATGCGAGAAACCAGATCGAATTCGTCATCTCCACCGAGCCGACCGACGGCGGCATCTACCGCGGTCACCGCGGCCGCATGGAGATCCGCGTCGACATGCACGGCGTCTCCTGCCACGGATCCGCCCCCGAGCGCGGCGACAACGCCATCCACAAGATGGCCGAGGTCATTCTGAACGTGCGCGACCTGAACGAGAACGACGCCGCTGACGACAAGGAGATCAAGGGCCTTGTCAAGATGCTCGATCCAAAGTATAATCCTGAGCATTGGGAGGATGCGCGCTTCCTTGGCCGCGGCACCTGCACCACGAGCCAGATCTTCTTCACCTCTCCCTCCCGCTGCGCCGTCGCCGACAGCTGCTCGATCTCCATCGACCGCCGCATGACCGCAGGCGAGACCTATCAGTCCTGTCTGAAGGAGATTGAAGACCTGCCCGCGTGCAAGAAGTACGCCAAGGATATCAAGGTCTCCATGTACATGTACGACCGTCCGTCCTGGACCGGCCACGTCTACGAGACCGAGGCTTTCTTCCCCACCTGGATCAACAAGGAGACCGCGCCCCACGTGCAGGCGCTCGTCGACGCGCACCACGCTCTCTGGGGCACCGAGCGCATCGGCGCGGACGAAAAAGCCATGTCCACGCGCACTGGCCGTCCCTTAACTGACAAGTGGACGTTCTCCACGAACGGCGTTTCTATTCAGGGCCGCTACGGCATCCCCTGCGTCGGCTTCGGCCCCGGCGCTGAATCTCAGGCCCACGCGCCCAACGAGATCACCTGGAAGCAGGACCTCGTCACCTGCGCGGCGCTGTACGCGGCTGTCCCCGGTCTCTACAAGCCCGAGAACAAGGACGGCTCTGCCACCTCCTTCCGTCAGGAGTTAACGGGCAATAATATCAAATAACGTGCTTCGCCCGTCATTTGATATTAAGAGGCTGCACTCCGCTTCGCGCCTCGCCTTTGGCTCGACGCGCGCTGCGTGAGAAGTGTTTTTTGCCACGCGCATGTCGCGGCAAAAAACGGATCAAGATCATTCGCGCCGTGCGCGGCGCAAATATTTCAAACGATTTTTAATATACTATAAAATGAAGGAGAAAATTATCTATGAGCAAGACTGTTGAACTGGCACGCCACCTTGAGACTCTGCACATCAATAACATGTACAAGAGCGACTTCTACTGGACGTGGGACAAGAGCGACGAGGAGATCGACGCGGTCTTCACCGTGGCCGACGCGCTGCGCGACCTGCGCGAGCGCAACAAGAACACGAAGATCTTCAATTCCGGCCTCGGCATTTCGATCTTCCGCGACAACTCCACGCGCACGCGCTTCTCGTTTGCCTCCGCGTGCAACCTGCTGGGTCTTGAGGAGCAGGTGCTCGATGAAAAGAAGTCCCAGATCGCACACGGCGAGACCGTGCGCGAGACGGCGAACATGGTCTCGTTCATGGCCGACGTCATCGGCATTCGCGACGATATGTTCATCGGCGAGGGCCACAAGTATCAGAAGACCTTCATGGACGCGCTCGAAGAGGGCTACCGCGACGGCATCCTCGAACAGCGCCCGACGCTTGTGAACCTCCAGTGCGACGTCGACCACCCGACGCAGTGCATGGCCGATATGCTCCACATCATCCACTACTTCGGCGGCGTGGAGAACCTCAAGGGCAAGAAGGTCGCCATGACATGGGCCTATTCCCCGAGCTACGGCAAGCCCCTCTCCGTCCCGCAGGGCGTTATCGGCCTCTTCACCCGCTTCGGCATGGATGTCACCCTCGCTCACCCCGAAGGCTACGAGGTCATGCCTGAGGTCGAGGAGATCGCCAAGAAGAACGCGGCGGCCACCGGCGGCAGCTTCAAGAAGTGCAACGACATGAAGGAAGCCTTCAAGGACGCCGACATCGTCTATCCCAAGTCCTGGGCGCCGTTCAAGGCCATGGAGGAGCGCACGAAGCTCTATCAGGCCGGCGACAAGGACGGCATCGACGAGCTGGAGAAAAAGCTGCTCGCGCAGAACGCCGAGCACAAGGACTGGGCCTGCACCGAGGAGATGATGAAGCTCACGAAGGACGGCAAGGCGCTCTATCTCCACTGCCTGCCCGCCGACATCACCGGTCTTTCCTGCCCCGAGGGCGAGGTCGACAACAGCGTGTTCGACCGTTACATCGTGCCTCTGTACAAGCAGGCTTCCTACAAGCCGTATATCATCGCCGCAATGATGTTCCTCGCGCAGGTCAAAGACCCCGTCCGCGCGCTGATGGAGATGGATAAGTCCGGCGAAGAGCGCAAGATGTTCTAAGGCTCATTTCATATGTAAAAAGGCGGGTCAGCCGCTTTTGAGAGAAGAGAGTTTTTAAAAAATCAAGGAGAGATAGTCATCATGAGCAAAAGAATCGTCATCGCCCTCGGCGGTAACGCGCTGGGCAACACCCCCTACGAGCAGCTCGCCCTCGTCACCGAGACCGCAAAGCCCATCGTCGACCTGATCGCGCAGGGCAACGAGGTCATCATCGCCCACGGCAACGGCCCGCAGGTCGGCATGATCAACCTCGGCATGGCCACCGCCGCCGAGGCGGGGGCCATCAAGTCCGACATGCCCTTCCCCGAGTGCGGCGCGATGAGCCAGGGCTACATCGGCTACCACCTGCAGAACGCCATCGGCAACGAGCTCGCCTCCCGCGGCATGAACAAGGACGTCGCGACCGTCGTGACGCAGGTGCTCGTCGACGAGGCTGACCCCGCTTTCCAGCATCCGACCAAGCCCGTCGGCGCGTTCTACGACAAGGAGACCGCCGACCGCATCGCCGCGGAAAAGGGCTACACCATGGTCGAGGACGCCGGCCGCGGCTACCGTCAGGTCGTTCCCTCCCCCAAGCCGATCGACGTCATTGAAAAGAACACCGTCAAGGCGCTCGTCGACAACGGTACGGTCGTCATCACGGTCGGCGGCGGTGGCATCCCCGTCGTGCGCAAGGACGGCAAGCTCTACGGCACGCCCGCGGTCATCGACAAGGACTTCGCCTCCGCCAAGCTCGCAGAGCTGCTCGACGCGGACATGCTCGTCATCCTGACAGCGGTCGAGAAGGTCGCCATCAACTTCGGCAAGCCCGACCAGAAGGGTCTCGACACCCTGACGCCGGACGAGGCGCGCAAGTATATCGACGAAAAGCAGTTTGCCCCCGGCTCCATGCTGCCGAAGGTTCAGGCCGCCATGTCGTTTGCCGAGAGCAAGCCCGGCCGCGTCGCGCTCATCACGCTGCTTGAAAAGGCAGCCGAGGGCATCGAGGGCAAGACCGGCACCCGCGTGCAGATGTAAATCCCGCCAAACCTTCCTAAAAAGGGTCCGTTTCAAAAAGCGGGCCCTTTTTTTCGCGCTTTCTCCGCTATGGACAAAAATTCATGCTGCTTTTTTGGTCAAGTTTGACCCTCATTTTTTCTTTTTCCTGTTGCTAAATTTTTCCTTTTTATGTATCATGGTGATAACGGTATTCAAATCTTTTGATTGCCGTAAAATTTAAGGAGGATTTACCGAAATGAAGAAGTTCCTTGCACTGCTCCTGAGTCTCGTGATGGTTCTCGCCCTTGTCGCCTGCGGCGATAAGAAGGACGATATCAACACCGACGATCAGGACAACAACGAAGTCACCGATTTCAAGGTCGGCTTCATCATGCTCCACGACGAAAACTCCACCTACGACCTCAACTTCATCAACGCTGCGAAAGAGGCCTGCGAGACGCTCGGCGTCGAGTACACCATCGTGACCAACGTTCCCGAAGGTCAGGAGTGCTACGACAAGGCCGCTGAGCTCGCCGACGCCGGCTGCAACATCATCTTCGCCGACTCCTTCGGTCACGAAGACTACATGATCCAGGCCGCGAAGGACTTCCCCGACGTGCAGTTCTGCCACTCCACCGGCACCAAGGCGCACACCGAGGGTCTCTCCAACTACCACAACGCCTTCGCTTCCATCTATGAGGGCCGTTATCTCGCCGGTATCGCCGCCGGTATGAAGCTCAACGAGATGATCGCCAACGGTGAGTTCACCGCAGACGAGGCCAAGATCGGCTACGTCGGCGCCTTCACCTATGCCGAGGTTATCTCCGGCTACACCTCCTTCTTCCTGGGTGCTCGCTCCGTCTGCCCCACTGCCACGATGGAAGTCACCTTCACCGGCAGCTGGTATGACGAGACCGCCGAGAAGGAAGGCGCGCAGAAGCTCATCAAGAACGGCTGCAAGCTCATCAGCCAGCACGCCGACTCCATGGGCGCTCCCACCGCTTGCGAGACCGCCGGTGTTCCCGACGTTTCCTACAACGGTTCCACCGAGGCCGCCTGCCCCAACACCTATCTGATCTCCTCCCGCATCGACTGGGCTCCCTACTATGAGTACGCCATCAAGGCTGCCATGAACGGCGAGGCCATCGACGCCGACTGGACCGGCACCCTTGCTACCGGCTCCGTCGTGCTGACCGACCTGAACGAGAACGTTGCTGCCGAGGGCACTGCTGAGGCCATTGCCGATGCGACCGCCAAGCTCGAGAGCGGCGAGCTCCACGTCTTCGACTGCTCCACCTTCACCGTGGACGGCCAGCCTGTCACCTCTTACATGGCTGACGTCGACACCGATCCCGACTACACACCCGACACCGAGGTTGTCCAGGACGGTTATCTGGCTGAGTCCACCGCCCGTTCCGCCCCGTACTTCCAGCTCATGATCGACGGCATTGATCTGCTGGATACTAATTTCGGCGGCTAATTGTTTCTGCTACTACATATCGGGCTGCCTTCGGGCAGCCCGATATCTTTTTCTTTTTATGGCAATTATCGCTATTTTGCTAAAAATTTTTGTACGCTTCTAATTTTTTTTGTGTTTTTTTCTGTTTTACATTTACAACGCCGTTCAATTATGCTAATATATGACTTGTACAAATACAATGCTGCGGGGTTTTCTTCCTGTGCCCTCCAGCGGAAAAAGGGGTGACCGCCTTGGGAACTGCATGCGCAGTTAAAATGGAGAATGTCACGAAGCGGTTCGGCAAAGTGGTGGCGAACAACGCCATCAACCTTGAGCTGCACGAGGGCGAGATTCTGTCGCTGCTCGGCGAAAACGGCAGCGGCAAGACGACGCTGATGAACATGCTCTCCGGCATCTATTTCCCCGACGAGGGGCAAATCTACATTCACGGCGAACCCGTCACGATCGCCTCCCCCAAGGATGCGTTCGAACACGGCATCGGTATGATCCACCAGCACTTCAAGCTCGTTGATCTTTTCACCGCAACGGAGAATATCATCCTCGGCCTTGAAGGCAAGCTCGACATTGCCGAAGCCAGCAAAAAGGTCAAAGAGATCTGCGACAAATACGGGTTCGACATCGACCCCAATCAGAAGATCTACGACATGTCCGTTTCGCAGAAGCAGACCGTCGAGATCGTCAAGGTGCTCTACCGCGGGGCGGACATCCTCATTCTGGACGAGCCGACCGCAGTGCTCACCCCGCAGGAGACGGACAAGCTCTTCGCCATCATGCGCAACATGAAGGCCGACGGCAAGTCCCTCATTATCATCACGCATAAGCTGCACGAGGTGCTCGACGTGTCCGACCGCGTGGCCGTGCTGCGCAAGGGCGAATACGTCGGTGACGTCGCCACCAAGGACGCCGACCAGCAATCGCTGACCGACATGATGGTCGGCCACACGGTGAGCCTGAACATCAGCCGCCCCGAGCCGAAGGACGTTGAAAAGCGCCTCGTCATCGAAGGCCTGACGGCTTACGACGAGCTTGGCGTCAAGCGTCTGGACGATGTCAGCTTCACCATCAACGCGGGCGAGGTGCTCGGCATCGCGGGCGTCGCAGGCAGCGGCCAGCGCGAGCTGCTCGAGTCCATTGCGGGCCTCTACCCCGTCGCTTCCGGCCATGTCACGTTCTATCCGCCCGACGGCGGCAAGGAAAAGGAACTCGTCGGTCTCGACCCGATGAAGATCCGCAAGAGCGGCATTTCGATGTCGTTCGTCCCCGAAGACCGACTCGGCATGGGCCTGGTCGGCTCGATGGGCATGACGGGCAACATGATGCTGCGCTCCTGGCGCAAGGGTAAGGGTCTGTTCCTCAACCGCAAGGATCCCGAAGCGCTCGCCAACCGCATCTGGGAAGAGCTCGGCGTCGTCACGCCCAGCACGTCCTTCCCCGTGCGCCGCATGTCCGGCGGCAACGTGCAGAAGGTGCTTGTCGGACGCGAGATCGCCCAGTCCCCCGCCGTGCTGATGACCGCTTACGCCGTGCGCGGCCTGGACATCAACACCTCCTATACCATTTACAACCTGCTGACAGAGCAGAAGATGCACGGCGTCGCCGTCGTCTATGTCGGCGAAGACCTCGACGTGCTGCTTGAGCTGTGCGACCGCATCGTCGTTCTCTGCGGCGGTCAGGTCTCCGGCGTGGTCGACGCCAGAAAGACCGACAAGCGCGAGGTCGGCGCACTGATGACGCTCGTGAGGGGAGGCAACAAGGATGAATAAGAAACAGTCGCTCTTCCACATCGCCAAGCGCGATACGCTCCCCTGGTACAAGGCCGTTTTGATCCGCGGCGGCGCGATCGTGCTCGCTTTGATCGTCTGCGCGATCGTCACAACGCTGCTGACGGGCGAAAATCCCATCAAGGTCTACTCCACGATCCTCTACGGCGCGTTCGGTACGTCGCGCAAGAGCTGGGTCACGTTCCATAACCTCGCGATCCTGCTCGGCATCTCGCTCGCGGTCACGCCCGCGTTCAAGATGCGCTTCTGGAACATCGGTGCCGAGGGTCAGGTGCTCATCGGCTGCCTTGCCACCGCGGCCTGCATGATCTGCCTTGGCGGCAAGATCCCCAACGGTCTTCTCATCGTCATTATGATCGTCGCCTCCGTCGCGGCAGGCGCGCTGTGGGGCTTCCTCCCCGGTATCTTCAAGGCCAAGTGGAACACGAACGAAACGCTCTTCACGCTCATGATGAACTACATCGCGACACAGCTCGCCGCGTTCTTCATCATCGTGTGGGAAGTGCCCAAGGGCTCGGGCAAGATCGGTATCATCAACCAGAATACCGAGGCCGGCTGGCTCCCCGTTCTCGGCGGGCAGCGCTATCTCCTCCCGATCCTGCTTGTGGCGATCCTCACGGGCGTTATGTACATCTATCTCAATTACAGCAAGCACGGCTATGAGATCGCCGTTGTCGGTGAGAGCCAGCGCACCGCGAGCTATGCGGGCATCAAGGTCGAGCGCGTCATCGTGCGCACGATGATCCTCTCCGGCGCGATCTGCGGCCTCATCGGCCTGCTGCTCACCGCCGGTACGGACCACACTCTGACCACCACCATCGTCGGCGGACGCGGCTTCACCGCGGTCATGGTCTCCTGGATGGCCAAGTTCAACCCCATCATGATGATCTTCACGAGCCTTCTTATCGTGGTTCTGAGCCGCGGCGCGAGCGAGATCTCCAGCGTGTTCGGCCTGAACCACTCCTTCGCCGATATCCTGACGGGCATCATCCTCTTCTTCATCATCGGCAGCGAGTTTTTCATCAGCTACAAGGTCAGCCTGCGCAAGAGCAAGAAGGAGGCGTGAAGCAATGACATTTGATCTAACTGCTTTTCTTCCCCGTGCGGTCATGCAGGGCATTCCCCTGCTCTACGGCAGCACCGGTGAGATCCTGACGGAAAAGTCCGGCAACCTGAACCTCGGCATTCCGGGCGTGATGTACGTCGGCGGTATCTGCGGCGTCATCGGCGCGTTCTTCTACGAGCAGTCCACCCCGGCTGCCGACATGAACGCGTTCCTCGCCATCGGTATCCCGATGCTCTGCTCGCTTTTGGGCTCGCTTCTGATGGGCCTTCTCTACTGCCTGCTGACCGTTACGCTGCGCGCCAACCAGAACGTCACGGGTCTTGCACTCACGACGTTCGGCGTCGGCATCGGCAACTTCTTCGGCGGCTCGCTCATCAAGCTGACCGACAGTGAAGTCCCCTCCATCGCGCTGAGCGCGACGAGCGCCTATTTCAGCAAATCCCTGAATGTTGGCGGCTGGTTCGGTCAGGTTTTCCTGTCCTACGGCTTCCTTGCCTACCTCGCCATCGTCATCGCGCTGTTCGCGTCGTACTTCCTCAAGCACACCCGCACGGGTCTTCACCTGCGCGCCGTGGGCGAGAGCGCGGCGACGGCGGACGCAGCCGGCATCAACGTGACGAAGTACAAATACCTCGCCACCTGCATCGGCAGCATGATCGCGGGTCTCGGCGGCCTGTATTACGTCATGGACTACGCCTGCGGCGTCTGGTCCAACAACGCCTTCGGCGACCGCGGCTGGCTCGCCATCGCGCTCGTCATCTTCACGATCTGGCGTCCGAACGTCAGCGTGCTGGCCTCCATCCTGTTCGGCGGGTTCTACATCCTCTATATCTTCATCCCCACCGGCACCAACCTTGCCATCAAGGAGCTCTACAAGATGCTCCCCTACGTCGTCACGCTGGTCGTTCTGATCATCGTGTCGCTGCGCAAGAAGCGCGAGGATCAGCCGCCCGCATCGCTGGGATTGAGCTACTTCCGCGAAGAGAGATAAATCTTAAAACAAAAGCACCCGATGGGTGCTTTTGTTTTAGACAAGTTTCAGCGCTTGTCGCTCACCGCTCCAATCGCTGCAAAGTGTCGCTGCGGACGCGCATGTCGTCCTCCGCGACGGATTTCAATTCATTTGCGCCGTGCGCGGCGCAAAATAGAGCGCGCATGTCGTCCTCCGCGACGGATTCCAATTTATTTCACGCCGTGCGCGGCGTGAAACTCTGCGAGGCTTTTGAGCTGTTTTGCCGCTGGAGGCAACAAAATGCGCTTCTTGCTATTTTTCACTAAATCTGCCTGCGTTTGGCGCGGGTCTAAGAGGTATTGCTATGTCTACTCTGCTCATTCAAAACATTCGTTCGCTGGTGTCGTGTGATGACGCGGACACGGTTTATGAAAACGTCGATCTGTATGCTAAGGATGGATTCATCCGCGCGATCGGTAAAAATCTGCCGCAGGAGGCGGAAAAGGTGATTGACGCGAGCCACATGCTCTGCTACCCCGGCCTTGTCAACACGCACCATCATCTCTATCAGGTCTTTTCCCGCAACCTGCCGGAAGTACAGAACATGGAGCTCTTCGACTGGCTCAAAACGCTCTATGAGATCTGGAAAAACCTCGACGAGGACGTCATCCGCCTCTCGACGCTCACGGGCCTTGGCGAGCTGATGAAGCACGGCTGTACGACCTGCTTCGACCATCACTATGTCTTCCCTGCGGGCGCGGGCGACCTCATTGGCGCGCAGTTTGCCGCGTCGGCCGAGATCGGCGCGCGCATGTACGCCTCGCGCGGCAGTATGGACCTCTCTGTCAAGGACGGCGGCCTGCCGCCCGACAGCGTCGTGCAGAGCGTGGACGCCATTCTGGAGGACAGCGCCGCGCTGATCGAGCGCTGGCACGATCCGTCCTATGGCTCCATGCGGCAGATCGCGCTGGCTCCGTGCTCGCCGTTCTCCGTTTCGCGCGAGCTGCTGCTGCAGAGTGCGAAGCTGGCGCGGCAGTATCATGTCCGCCTGCACACGCACCTTGCCGAGACGAAGGACGAGGAGCGCTACACGCTTGACCGCTACGGCCTGCGTCCGCTTGCCTATCTCGAGTCGCTCGGCTGGGTCGGCCCGGACGTCTGGTTCGCGCACGGCATCCACTTTACAGACGCGGAGCTCGACCTTCTCGCAGAGACCGGAACGGGCGTGGCGCACTGCCCCGTTTCCGACATGAAGCTCTCCTCCGGCGTGGCGCGCATCCCCGAGATGCTGCAGCGCGGCATCCACGTCGGCCTCGCCGTCGACGGCTCGGCCTCACAGGACGGCTCCGATTTGCTTGAAGAGATCCGCATCTGCTATCTGCTCCATCGCCTGCATTCCTCGGCCGCTGCGCCGAGCGGCTACGACGTGCTGAAGCTCGCCACGCGCGGCTCCGCCTCCCTGCTCGGGCGCGAGGACATCGGCTGCCTTGCGGTCGGCAAGTGCGCGGACCTGTTCCTCGTCGATTCTCGGCGGCTCGAGCTCGTCGGCGCGTGCTATGATCCCAAAAACGTCTTCGGCACGGTCGGCCTGCGCGCCCCGGTGGATTACACCGTGGTCAACGGCTGCATCACCGTCGCGCACGGCAAACTGACCGGCATCGATGAGGCAAAAACAGCCGAGAATGCCCGCCATGTCTGCGACCGCTACCTCGGCAAAAACTGATCTCAAAACAATTGCTCCCCTCCCGGAAATGCGGGAAGGGAGCGATTTTTATACGGACAGCTCTGTCCAGAAATCCAGACTGCGGAAAAACAGCGTCAAGGCCAGCAGATCGGCGCTGCCGCCGGGGCTGAGGTTGCGGCGCGTCATTTCGGCGTCCAGTGCCGTGAGCTCGGCCTCCCACTGTGTCTGCGGGAGCCGGAGAATGCGCTCCGCTTCATTTTGCGCAAAGGCCAGACCGACCTCTCCGCCGCGGTAGAGCAGGTTGCTGTCAGACAGATGCGCCATGCTCCACAGCAGCACACCGAGAGGCGGCTGGCTGCGCGTGGCCTGCAGCAGGGCCTGCAGCGAAGGAAAGCCATCCATGGCCTCCTCACGCGCGCCGGGGCGGCCGTAGCGCCGCCGGACCTGCGAGCCATGCGTTCCGACAGGCGGAGCCAGCGCTGCGGCATCGGCTGCGGCAAGCGAAAATACGGACTCCTGCGCGCCGCTCAGATGCCTGCCCATCGCCGCCAGCAGCAGCGAGAGCGCATACAGCGCGCCCTTGTGCGTGTTCACGCCGCCGGTCGCCTGCAGCATCTCTGCCTCTGCCTGCCGTCCTGCATTCTGCAGCTGCGCAGGTGCAGCGCCGTCCAGCCCGAGGCGGACCATCCGGCAAAACCATGGCCGGAGCGTCTCTGCGCTGCGGAGCATGAGCAGAAGGTCCATATCCGTGTGTGCGCCATTCGTGCGCGAGTCGACAAGGCCGGGTTTCGGAGAAAGCGCCGCCTCCTCGCGAAGGGCATCCGCCGCCAAATTGCCGAGCGTTGTGCAGGCAAATTCTGCGAGCCTGCGGGCCGTCTCGGCGCAGATGGCATCCAGCCCATGCGCGCGGCTGCGGGAGCAGACCGCAACGGGTCCGCCGCAGACGAGGCAGCGGCGCATTTCCGGCCGCGAGAGCTTTTCTCCCGCGGCATCCAGCACATCCAGATCGTAGAGCCGCCCGACCTCCGTCGACTCCAGCTCCATGCAGACGTCCTTGAGCGCCTGCGCCGGGCGGTCATATACCAGCAGGGCCTCGCAGCCGGTCACGGCTTCCGTCAGGCAGCATGAAACCGGTCCGCCGAGGCGTTTTGTAAGGGCGGCGACGCCTGCCTGAAAGGCAAAGCGCGACAGCGGCGTATCCTTGACAGGCCCTGCCATATTCATCGTAAACGAAACGAGCGGCAGGCCATACTGCGCAAGCAGCCGCTGCTGCCGCCCGGCCCGGTTTTCACGGGCAAGGAGCACCTGCTCCAAAGAGACTTCGACAGGCTTCATAGGTCGTTTTCGGGACCAGCGCGCGCACGGCGGAGAGATCGCCCTCCTGCAGGCGCGCACGGACTGTGGTGGCGGAGATCGCGTTCAGACGCGGGATCTCCGTGACGTGGATGCCATAGGCGGGCAGAATGGCCTGCATACGGCGGTTATACTGCGCCGTGACGGCGCACGTCGGCTCCTGACCGACAAAGCGCTCCGTGATATGGAGCGCGGGCGCGATCGCGCTGCCGAACAGCGTCAGGTCGAGATCGCATTTTGCCTCCGGCGCGCGGGCCTGATCCTTGAGAAAATAGGCCGGGAACGTCGCGGGGCTGATGAGATAATCGCCGCCGGGATTGGCCCGGACATTCGGCAGATCGGCAGTTCCCTCGCGCACCAGCCGCAGGCGCAGCTCCGGTGGGAACAGGCTGTCCGTGTCACTGAGGACAAAGACAAGGACCTGCGCGCAGCGCGCGGCGGCATAGGCAATGAGGTGCCGGTGTCCCAGCGTGAACGGATTGGCATGACAGACGATGCT
>ERZ772881.2110-NODE-2110-length-15237-cov-17.679489_pt1 | contig 15237 bp, 18 predicted proteins | sample MGYA00580581_ERZ772881 | MGnify/ENA primary metagenome ERZ772881 (study PRJEB29015, sample SAMEA2737668) | human gut metagenome | biome: human gut; feature: human-associated habitat; material: faeces | place: China | collected 2012 ...
CAATATTTCGGCACAATGCGCATAGACCGGTACTGCATCTTGTGGTATGATTGCCGCGTTTGTTGTGTGAACATCGTAGAGGAGGGCAATTACCATGCAGTACACCGATACCGAAGCCGCCCTGATCGGCGGCCTGATTTCAAACTATTTCTTCCAGCCGTCCGTGGATGCAACGCTCTGCGAATCCCTGCTCATGGTCGGTAAGGAAGCAGAAACAGATTAAAAGACAGACTACCCCACGATTCCAATAATTCATCAAGATATAGAAAGAGCCAGAAGCAAATTTCTGCTTCCGGCTCGTGTTTTATCTGTGTTATGCGGCTTTCTCTACAATCACATCCTCCATTGAAACGTTCAGATACCGGCTAAGTGCGTATAAATTGTCCACGCTTGGCATATTACTTCCACGCAGCCAACGATATACTGCCTGCGGTGAGGCAAGTCCCATCGCTTCCTGAACGTCTTGAACCGTGACTTCCCGAGTGTTCATCAGCTCTTTGATATGCGCGCCTGTGGCGCGCATATCAATAACAGGATATTTGAAGCTCATGCGGCAAAGTGCATCTTCTGGTGCGTCTTGATGACCAGCATACTCTTGCGCGGCTCCGGTGGCGTGACCATTGCGATGTGGAGCGCCTCCTTACTTCCAACAAGGATGACCTGCTTTTTTGCACGAGAGATTGCTGTGTAGAAAAGATTGCGCCGAAGCATTTTTTGACAGTCTGTGCTGGCAGGCATAATGACCGTATCATACTGGCTGCCCTGACTTTTGTGCACGGTCAACGCATAAGCCAGCGCGAGTGTGCTCCCAATTTTGGCACTGAAGAACTTAGGCTGGCGGTTCGCGGAGAGCGGAATGTGAATAAACGCGCTGCCGCCCTCCATCGGCTCAACATGCGCCGTGCCAATGTCGCCGTTGAAGCAGCGCGTTCTTCACGATTGTTCTTGAGAATCATGGTTCGGTCATTCTCCCGGACGGTGATACCGTTGTGCGTCACTTCCGCTTTTCCTTCAGCAGGCGGATTGACCACCTGCTGAAGCGCTTCATTCAGTTTTTTGACATCGGCTCTTGTCGTGGCGATGACCTGGACATTCTCGCCAGCGAGATACCGCTTTACCGCTTCCTCTTGAATCACCTTAAAAATGTCCCCTTCGCTGGCAGGAATCAGCTGGAAGGAGTCATCGAATTTCAACTCCTCGGAATCACTGAGCTTTGGATAGTTCACGACATTGTAAAACAACGCGGATTCATTGTCCGACTGACGGTACTGCCGTTCCAAACGCGTGACAGGGCATCCGAGCTCCAGCAGCTCCGGAATCAGGTTTCCCGTACCAACTGAACTGAGCTGGTTCGGGTCACCCACCAACACGAGGCTGCAATTTGCAGGAAGCTTGCTGAGCAGGCCAGCAAAAAGCTCCAGCGACAGCATCGATGCTTCGTCGATGACTATGCTAATAGCGAGGACTTTTAAGTCCTCGCTATTACAACGATGGTCAGCTCATTTGTGGCAGAATGGTATGGCCGAAGCGCGGAGCGGCATCATGAATGAAGGGTGATGTCGCTCGAAATTATACGCAATGAAATAAGCGCGGTTCAGCAGGAATTGCTATTGAAGTTGGAAATAAAATCAATCGCCATGCTAGAATATGCACCAAAACAAGATTCCGAGGCCTGCTGAAAACAGGATCATCAGAATTGGCGATGGAGCTGTTTTTCTGATTTTTTTACAAATCAGATGTGTTGCTCCGAGCATGGCAAATACTGCGATAGAGCGCAAATCGGGCGCAAATCCGGCCTGTAAATCTGTGAGGCCAAACAGCGTAGACAGCGCCATGCTGAGCGCGGTCGCAAGGATCATCGCTACAACGCACGGACGAACTCCCGATAAAAAGGCGTTGACGGGTGCATATTTCATCAGATTCTTTAGTGCGGATGCAATTAAGAGAATAATCAAAAATGACGGCAACACCACGCCCAGCGTTGCAACAAATGAACCGAGGATTCCGCCCTGTGTTGAGCCGATAAAGGTTGCCATATTCACGGCAAGGGGTCCCGGTGTGGATTCAGATACGGCAATAAAATTCAGAAACTCGTTCTCTGTCAGCCAGCCGTTGGAAAGCACCGTTTCGCGTACCAGCGAAACCATTCCATAGCCGCCGCCGAAAGACAAGGCACCGATCATCAAAAAGTTCAGAAAGAGACGCAGGTATATCATGACGTTTTCCCATGTCCTTTCCGGATTTTTCGCAGAAAGAAAACAACAAGCCCGACCGCGCCGCAGATCAGGATGTAAAACACAGAGGAAAACGAAACTGCTGTGATCGAGCAGCAGAGCATGGAAGCCATGACCAACGTGAGAAGCGTCAAGTTTAGTGTGTTTTTGTCAATACTTTTAAGCATTTTCAGCCCTGCGGTAAGGATCAGATAGATCACACATACCTGAATCCCGCGGAATGCGCAGGAAACCCAGCGCAAACTGAGAAACTGATCAAAGAACAGCGAGATACCATAAATTACAAAGAAAGATGGAATGCAGACAGCAAGTGTGGACATGGCTGCACCCGCAAATCCTGCAATTTTGTAACCAATGTAAGTCGCACTGTTGATGGCGACTGGTCCTGGCGTGGATTCGGCTACCGCAACCATGTCCAGAAACTCGCTTTTTTCAAGCCATTTTTTCTTTTCAACGAACTCATTTTCAAGCAGCGCAATCATAGCGTATCCGCCGCCAAAGGTGAACGCACCGATTTTTAAGAATGTGATAAATAAAGAGCAAATTAGTTTCATGCCTGTATATCCTTCCTTCTGCGAATAATACCTACAAGTAAAACACCCAATAGAATCAGGCAGCCAGACAACACCTGCGACACGCGGACACCTGGCATCAGATAGAGACTGTCAGTACGAAGTCCCTCTACAAAGCAGCGTATCACACCATAGCCGATCATGTAAAACGGAAGCAGATATCCCTTTTTTCTGAAATGCGGATAGGAGATCAGCATGACAATCAGCAGCAGTGTATTCAGTGCAGATTCGTAGAAGAACGTCGCCTGATGCCACTGCCCGAGTTCCTCTATGTAAACACCATACGGAAAGAATTGGAGATCTGGATTTGTGATCAGATTTCCGTAAGTCTCCTGATTCACAAAATTCCCCCAACGCCCGATGGCTTGTCCAAGAACAAGGCTGGGAATCAGCGTATCTGCAAGCGACCAGAAGGAAATCTTTTTGACCTTGCAGTAAATCAGTACAACAGCAACACCGCCGGGGATGCCTCCATAAATGGCAAGCCCGCCCTTATTGATTTGAAAAACGGAGAGAAGGTTATCCTTGTACTGCTCCCACTCAAAAAGCACATAGTATGCTCTGGCACAGAGAATACACACGGGAATCATCCCATCTACGGGTATCTGAAAGACCGGAGAACAAGCAGCGCTGGATTATCGACGAGGAAGCTGCCGCCGTTGTGCGCCGCATCTTCCGCATGGTCATTGACGGCAAGGGTGTGTACCAGATCGCGGATATTCTGTCCGAGGAAAAGGTGCTTTGCCCGTCTGCCTACCTTGCCGCAAAGGGCGCGGGCAACCGCAGGAACAACAAGTTTGAAGACCCCTACCGCTGGTGGGGTACGACGGTGAGCTATATTCTTGCCCGCGTGGAGTACATGGGGCATACCGTCAATTTCAAGACCTTTAAGACCTGCTACCGGGACAAGCACCGCAAACAGGCTCCCAAAGAGGACTGGAAAATCTTTGAGAACACCCACGAAGCCATCATTGACAAGACTACATGGGAAACCGCGCAGAAGCTCCGCAGGACGATCCGGCGCGGTGACCGCAATAAAGAGCCGAACCCACTGACCGGGCTGCTCTACTGCGGCGAGTGCGGCGCGAAAATGTATAACGAGCGCAGCGATGGGGACGCATACCACAAGACCCCGAAGGACAACTACGTTTGTGCTTCCTACCGCAAGAAAACGACCTCCTGCACCATTCACTTTATCCGCTCGGAGATCGTCCGTGACCTGATTCTGGACGCGCTGCGGAATGTAGCAACCTATGCCAGAGCCAACAAGGAGGATTTTGAGCAGCTTGTGATGCAGACCACCTCCGACGCGAGAAAGCGCAGTCTGCAAAGCGGCAGGACGGAGCTTGACCGTATCATGCGCCGCACAAACGAGCTGGACACGCTGCTGCAAAAGCTCTATGAGGACTATGCCCTCGGACGCTTGCCGGAGAAGCGGCACGCAAAGCTCTCCGCACAGTATGAAGCGGAACAGGCGCAGCTTGAGCAGCGCAGCGCCGAGCTGATGGAGCAGATGAACGCAGAACAGGAAGAAAGCGTCAATGTTGACCGCTTCATGGAGCTGGTAGACCGCTATACGGACTTCACCGAGCTGACCACGCCCATGCTCAATGAGTTCATCGACAAGGTGATCGTCTATGAGCGCAGGAAGATCAACCGCTATCAGTACGACCAGCAGATCGAGATTTATTTCAATTTCATCGGTAAAGTGACGCTGCCGGAGGAAGAAACGGAAGCCACGCCGGAAGCCCCGAAAACGCTTCACGTTGCCAGCAATTCCAGCTTTGCGCCCATCGGGGACTACCTCTCCGCGCAGGGCGAAGAAGCGATTGCGCTGCCGTTCTCCAAGGTGGAGGAACTGACCGGCAAGCCGCTTTGCAAGTCGGCGTACAAGTACGCTTCCTATTGGTATCCGGCGCAGGACAGACCGCTTTCCAATACCATCTACAACGCAGGATATGACGTTGACCGCGTGGATTTAGCTGCCGGGATCGTGTATCTGACGAAAGCCGCATAACAGAACGAACACCCCGCACCGTGCGTTTACAAGACGCATGGTGCGGGGTGTTTTTGCGTTTTCAGGAAGATAGTTGCAAACTGGAAGTTATCAGACTGTTGTATAAGCATTACCTGCCGTGTTCTTGAAACTCTGCTTTTCCAGCTATTGCTTTTCTTCTTCGTTTTCCTGAATATCAATTCGCTCAATCTTGAAGACAACGGAGCGTGTACCGTCATTGTAGCCGGCAAAGCGGCAAAGAAACATTCCGGCAACTTGACACACCCTATTCAAAAAGATGTGCTATAATTTTTTTGAAAACTTCTCTCTTTCATTTAGTGTTTGCAGCTAAAACCGTAGTATATGGGTGAAGCCGGAAAGGAGGTGGCGCGATGATTGATGATGAAATAATTATCGAGTTATTTTTAGAGCGTTCCGAACAAGGCATACGGGAGCTGGACATGAAATACGGAAAAATCTGTCACAGCCTTTCGTACAACATTGTGAACAGCAGACGGGACGCGGAGGAATGTGTAAACGACGCTTATTTAGGCGCATGGAACACTATTCCCCCGGTACACCCCAATCCCTTGTTGTCCTACATTGTGAAAATCGTGCGGAACATTTCCCTTAAAACCTATTGGAGAAAGGAAGCGGCAAAACGAAGCGGACACTATACGGTTGCCTTAGAGGAAATCGAGGGCTGCATCGCAGACCAGAAAACCGTGGAAGATGAAATTGAAGCCAGAGAGTTAGCCCGTATCATCGAGACGTTTTTGGATACATTGACCGCAAAAGAGCGTGTTATCTTCATGCGCCGCTATGCGTATGCAGACACCTACGCGGACATAGCAAAGCGCGTAGGTATATCTGAAAAAAATGTATCCGTCCGGCTCACACTGATCCGCCAGAAGATGAAGCAATACTTGATTGAAAGAGAGGTATTCGTATGACCACGAAATTGTTTTCCGAAGCCATGAGTGAAGTTGGCGATAAGTATTATGAGGAAGCCGCAAACTACCATTGTAAAAAACATGGGTGGATAAAATGGAGTGCTATGGCAGCTTGCTTAACCGTTGTGCTTTTTACCGCCCTTTCGGTTCTCCCCAACTATTTCCACCAGCAAGGTACTACACCACCGGACAATCCGAACGGAGTGATTGTTGACAACCCTACTAACAATTCAGATGATGACACAACGCCCGCGAAATTTGAAATTCATATCAGCATGGACAATATTTTCTTCAATGAGGTAGGGACATTGAAGGATGCCGCACGTATATGGCGCAACCCGGAGTTATATGACCATATTCAGTGGGATAAAAACGCTGTAATCGAATACTATGGAAAAGACTTGTCCCCTGCATATATTCCAGATGGCTTGACCGCAGCCAATGGCAATGGCACTGCACGGGTTATTGTAGACAAAAGCGGCAATATTGTAGAGGACACGGTTGGGCTCAATTTCTACCATGACTATTACGAAGATGGAAGCCCAAAGCTGACAGAAGGCGTGACGGCGCGCAAGGGATTTTCTATCACGGCTTCAAAAGTCGGCATTTTAAGTGATTGTATTTATCTTCTGCCCGAAAATGAAGTGAAAACTTCTGACATTGACGGAACGGCAGTTACCTTTGGGTATCGTTCCATGCCCTATGGTCCGTATAACCCTGACACGCACGAACCGTCTGGCTACTATGATATGTATGTGGCTGAATTTGAATATGACGGTATCGAATATCAGATAGTCGCAGAACAAATGGAAGCCGAAGAAGTTGTAAAAGTTGTATCGTCTATCATCTATGGAGAAGAAGTATTCGTTGACAAGTAATTGACACCAAAAGAGAATATACCACAGAGGGCAGCCGAGAAAATCGACTGTCCTTTTTCTATGCCTACGGGCAGAAAGGAGCAACCAACCATGACGAAACCGAGAGAGAAAACCCGCGAGGAATTGACCGCCGAGATTGAAGACGGGAAGAAGAAAATTCGACAGTTTGAAAACCGGGAAAAAGTATTGCGGCGAAAGTTAAGCATTGTGAACAACTCCACTCACTTTGACATCTCCAAATCAACTTTAGCCCTGTGCTGCGTATTGAGCGCGGCACAGGGCTTTTTCCGTTTCTGGCGATTTTGAGCAACACATTCGATGTCTCTGTACGCAGGACGCACCTTTGTATTTCGTGGAATCGGACGATAATCAGCCAAACCGCAAAAGGTCACGCGAAACCGCGTACCAGCGGCACGACACCGCGAATCGCGGAACGGTGCAATCCATACGCGCAGACGGCAGATACTTCACGAATCCGGCAGGCATTGATTTTTCCTCCCTGATTTCAAGACCTTCCTGCCCGAAAATCCCTGTGAATCCGTATCGTTCGCAAAGTATTTACAGTTTCATTTGAAAAACCGTCTTGACAATATTCATCGGAACATGGCTGGTTTCGTCCAACTTTTGTAATATCTTCACGCTCTCGCGTTTCAAGAATTGACTGAACCGAAAAACGCTGCAACGGTGGCAAGTGCAGGTCAAGAAACTTGACAAGCTTTGCAAATTTGTCTTCTTCGCTTCTATTATCGTCGCTCAGTTCAATCACACATCTTTTATCTTCTGGATGCGAGACTAAGCACACAGCCTGGAACTCTTGAATTTCGTCGATTACCTCTGTTGCAATTTCCCCATAATAGAGATTTCCTCGGATATGGGGGCAAGACGGAATTTGCATTGACTTACCACATATGCTGCAATGAGATTTACTTATTATGTACTCACTGCTTGCAAACAAAGTATATGGGTAGAGCGACTCATAGTCTTCCAGTAATTTATACAAATCCGGAAGTTCTTTGCGCCCGTCAATGTCTAAGAATTTTCCTGTGAATTTAATGCCATCGAGACAATCCTGAAGTATTGCCCAAGATGATCTATATTTTCGTGTTTCAAGCAATCCCAAATATGTGGATAGCGTACAAAATACTTGAAAATATGATTTATAGACAAACTGCGCGTTTGCTAATGGTTCATTTTTTGATGTGATTGCACGTTGCTTGATAGCGTCGAATAAGCATTGACATTCATCAAATTCCTTCTTAGGAGTGGTATAATCCCCTAAAGTGATACGTCTCTTCAAATTGCCCAACTTTGCACAAATTGTGGGTATTTCTGGGCAACTAACCTGTTCACAGAAATAGTCAAGCATCGTTATCATCGCTCCACATTTTGTTCAAGTCGATTTGTTCAAAGGCTTCTTTAAATGCCTTTGCATCGCCCGAATAATGAAGACTTTTTTCTTTGGCTCCGTTTTTTACCAATAACGTAACATCAACTTTGGCGGGTTCTTCTTCTCTCCCTTTCAGTTTCTCCCAAATATAGTTGCTAATCAACCCTACCGCAAGTGGGAGAAGTACATTGGATGCAACCCATATAACGGGCATCCAAATGTCAAACGAATGAAGAGAGCGTATCTGGGCGGTCTCGTCCGATAGAATATCAAAAGTATGTTCCGGCGACTCGATTCGGCAATATTTTAGAAAATCTACCGTTTCTTGCGCAAAATAATATCTCTGATCTTCGTATCGTGTTGGAACCGCCAGAAAATCGATTGTTTCCATTTTGGACTGCGTATTGGCAGAAATGCTGTTTTTTGAATAATAATCAGAAAAATCGGCAGTTGCGTTTTGAATCTCAAAAGTATTTTTCATTGTTGCTCCTTTCGTTGTTTCATGCGAACCTACATACTTCATATTCTTCATTTGCGTTTCCGTTTCATATTTCCATGTGGCATCTGTGGTCGTGCTTTTCCACGCTGACTGATAGGATTTTTCATATACTTGGACTTTTTAAGAATCCCAATTAGTGAGACAAATTCTTCCTTCGTGAGTGCATCGTAGTCGAGCCCGATTGTCGCAAGGTACGCGCGGATTTTCTTTTCCTCGGAACTGCCCTCAAAGTTCATCGCATCCTGCAACTGACCCTGCACGGTTGCGACAAGGGATGTTTCATCCGCAGTCATGGTGTCAGGGCGATGCTCATTCCGAATGTCACGGAGAATATCTTTCAGATCGTCCGCAATCAGACTTCCGAAATACTCGTCCTCTCTGATCTGCGCGACTTCCAGTGTCCGCAGGTGCAGATCATTTTCCTCGCCGCCGTTTTTCATCAATGCCATCTGCCGGACTGCTTCCAGCACGGCGTTCATGTCGTTGACCCGCATATCCGCGATCCGGTCAACGTAAATCTCAGCATCCAGCAAAAACCGCTGAAAATTCTTGTGGCAGATCAGCTCCGATAGCAGTCGGTGGTTGAACTTGCCCGTTCTCAATACTTCGATTGCATCATCACCCAAATGCAGAGCGTCCAGTTCTGTGTTTGGGTGATTTTTTTGTTCTGTCAGCCCCAGCAGGTAATCGGTGGACACGCCGTAGAACTTTGCCAGCTCCACCATGCTGAACGGGCTGATGTCCTTGAAATCGTCGGCTTCGTATTTTCCCAGCGCGGACTTTGAAATGCCTGTTTCCGCAGATAGCTGTTCCAGCGTCAGACCGCGCTCCACGCGCAGGTCTTTGAGCCGTTCCTGAATGGTGAGCTTTGGCTGCATGGCAGTGTCCTCCCTTCAAGTTTCTGCCCTTTCCCGATCTTGTCCATAAGCGTGGAAATCTGCGTTTTTCGGTGCGTTTTCCGACCTCTTGGATATACGGGAGCGGGCTATATTTTTCGCTAAAATGGTCTTGCAATCGCACCTGAACCTTGAAAATTGCATGACCGTCCGAACGGGATATGTCCTCTGGCGAAGTGCCGCATCCAGCGCACCAAGGAGAACGAAACGCCGGGAGCGATCCTCCGGGCAGGAACGACGTTCGGAAAGAGCGGCAAAATCAAACGTAAAAATCAAAGCAAGTGAAAACGGCGAAATAGTTTTCTGCTCTGTGCGGTTATCTGCACGGAATAGAGCGCTATCCGACAGCGAACGGTGTTTGCCGTTCAGATTGATGTTTCGCCATTTCACGCAAAGACACATCAGACGGCAAAAGCGGAAGGTGCTGCCCGTGACCAACGCATCATCAGCGGCAGTTCCAGCGAAAAGCCGTGTATTAAAAACCAGCGCCCTATGACGAATAGGTGTCACGATTTGACAAACCCATTTTACCATAGAGCGCACCGAAAAAACAGGAGGAAAGTTTGAATATGAGAAAATCTGAAACCTATCGCAATGAGATCAAGTCGTACATCGTCCGCACTGGCATGACCATGACCGAGGTGGTGGACTACCTCTCCGACGAGTACGGCTGGAGCCGCAGCGTTCCCAACCTCTCCGGCAAACTCAAGCGCGGCTCGCTCCGCTACGGCGAGGCGGTAGAACTGGCGGACGCGCTGGGGTACGATATTGTATGGCAGAAGCGGAGGGCGTAATTATAGAAAGCAAAATTTACGGCTATATCCGCGTTTCCATCAAGGATCAGAACGAAGATCGGCAGCTCATTGCGCTGCATGGCAGGGGCGTGAAGGATGATTACATTTACATCGACAAGAAATCCGGAAAGGATTTCAACCGCCCACAGTACAAAAAGCTGATGAAAAAGCTAAAACCGGGCGATTTGCTCATGATCCAGAGCATCGACCGGTTGGGACGCAATTATGAAGAGGTGCAGAATCAATGGCGTGTGCTGACTAAGGAGAAGGAGGTGGATATCTGCGTCATTGATATGCCCTTGCTCGATACCAGACAGGGGAAAGACCTTTTGGGTACATTCATCGCAGACCTTGTGCTGCAAATTCTGTCCTTCGTGGCACAGAACGAGCGTGAGTACATCCGAAAGAGGCAGGCAGAGGGTATCGCTGCGGCGAAAGCAAAGGGCGTTAAATTTGGAAGAAAACCGCTTTCCTTTCCTGATAATTTCCACGAAGTACACCGAGCGTGGCGATCAAAAAAGCTGACGCTGAAACAAGCTGCGGCAGCTTGCAATATGCCCGTCGGCACTTTCTACGGCAAGGCACAAAAGTTTGAAAATGCCACCTAAACAAATCATGCCGATAATTTGGAAATGTGTACTTTTACGAATTCTACCTTACAAATTGCACAAACAAATTATATATCAGTTTTTGACAAAAATCAAGGTTAATAGTGGCTTAAAAACCAGTTGTTTTTAGTTTCTGCCGTAACTTTCAAAAAGTACACATTGAAAAATCGGATGACTTGAGCTGCACAATAATTGACGAAGGAGGAATATGAGGTGGGCTTTTGGGGCGTAGTAGGTGCCATCATCGTAGCTGTCCTTATTCTGAGCCTCGGATGATGTGTGATAGGCACTGCTGTACTGCAAAGTCGGCAGTGCCTTTTGCTCAGGTCTCACCGTGTGACTGTGATACACAAAATAGTTAAAAGCATCACGCGGCGACCATTAAACGCGGTACTGATTTTTACTGTTTTGGTGCTATATCTGCTGAATAACAACTATTTCAAATCGCATACAACCGGAATAACCAGATATTTCTTAGTATGCTACTTCAATGATTTGATTTGCCCATTATTATTTTTTTCCTATGCAAATCTTTTGCTGTTGACAGTAGATAAGGAAATAACCCAACTTTGGCTGACGTGCTTAGTTGGACTTTGTGCGAGCTGCTTTTGGGAATTTGGCGCACCTTATATAAAGTCAACCGCAATTACCGATCCAATAGATATTGCTTTCTATCTTGCAGGCAGCATTATCTATTGGGGGATACTGCGATGTGTAAGAAAAACACACAGATAGATCAGGAGAAATGACAGATGCTTTGTGTCAATGGAATTGCAAAATCATTTGGGGATCATTGTGTCCTAAAAGATGTCTCTTTTTCTGTTGGCAAAGGAGAGATATATGGTTTGATAGGGGAAAACGGCGCTGGAAAAACAACTCTTATGAATATTATTTCAGGCCTTTCCGCGGCAGACGCTGGCTCATTTTTTGTTGGGAAAGAAGATCACCCATTAAAGCGAGTTGGATATTTACCAGATATACCATCATTTTTTGATTATCTCTCCACAAAAGAGTACATTGATTTTTTGCTCATGAACACGAGAAAGGCAAACACAAAAAGAGATCAATTGCTGACACTCGTTGGGTTGAAAGGCAATGAGCGAATTCGGATAATGTCACGAGGAATGAAGCAACGCTTGGGAATAGCGGCAGCATTGGTGACAAATCCGGATGTACTACTTCTGGATGAACCAACTTCTGCACTTGACCCGATGGGACGTCATGAACTGATGGAGATAATGAAGCAGCTAAGAGAAGACGGAAAAACCAGTATTCTTTCAACACACATTTTAGCAGATATGGAGAGAGTTTGCGACAAGGTCGGTTTCTTACACAATGGTTCAATCCAAAGGGAGGTTCGCATTAATGACCTCCTGTCGGGCAGGGATGATACTTGGGAAATAACTTTTGATTGTGAGTTATCGGATGTGCCTCAAGATTCAGTGATCGTTATTTCCAAAGTTGGTCAAGCGAAGTACACATTTCAGTCAAATGACCAGAAAAGGCTGCTGTTTTATTTGTCCCAACTGCCTGAGACGATTGTATCTATCAAGAATAAGGCAACTACTTTGGATGACTTGTTCGAGGAGGTCTGTCAATGAGTAAAACCGTCTTGTGTGTGAAGAAAGGCCTCCGCGAAATAACCCGCAAAAAGCGAACGGTGGTTTTTAATGTTCTGATTTTTGCCGTGTCAATCATGGTATTAGGAACCACACTTGCCTATCCGTCTTTGATTGAGGCATTGACTAAAAAAGCTCCAAATGTTATTGAGGACGGTTCTCAAATTTTGCAAGTTATGCAAAAATTGTTTCCGCAAACCACAAGAGAAAACATGGGAATTTGGTCATCGGATGTAGTGATCTTTTCAACTATCGTGATTTCTCTGATATGCTGCAACCTGATACCAGCGGAGATTAAAGCCGGAAAATGGATTCTACCAATAGAGGCAGGTTATTCAAAAGGGGATCTGCTATTTTCTAAGATGCTCATCTATGGTATCTGCACAGCATTGCCAACATTTATTGGTTACAACCTCTACTACGCACTCAGTTCATTATTGATTACAGACAATTATGCTTCTTTAATTGCTTTGGGAAATTCTATCGTGTTGGCTGTCTCAGTATTCTTTGTCACGACCATATCTATATCGCTGTCGGTCATCTGTAAAAACCAAATTTCGGCAGTTATAACAGTCATCATGTTTGTGCTTGCCGCACCAGACATTTTATCGCTTTTCTCATTCGGCAGATTCTTTCCAACATATTTTTTGACTTTTTTATATAATTCAGCATCAAATTTCCAAGAGTTAATCATCCCCTGCGTCGTACTGCTTGCTGTCCAGATGGCGTTATGGCGCATATCTTTGAAAAAACTTAAGCAAATTGAAATTGCTCGATAGGGTGAAATATAATGAAATCATTTAAGGGACTGAACGGGACACTTGTTCTCCGCCCAACTGGAGTCGCAATTATACGAGAAAATATGCTTGCAACAACCTTTCACAACGCAGGAGAAATTGAAATTCCATACGGCAATATTAGTGATGTGGAGGTCGTCCCAGGCTCAGTATTGAACGGCTACATTTGCATTGTCGAAAACGGTTACGGGTGTCCATCAAATGTGTTTTCTGCAATGAAAGATGAGAATACAGTAATTTTTCGATTCACAAAAAATCTGCAAGCTGCCAAGATGAAACAGCAAATCGAAGACAGAATTTGATGGGAGCAATATATGAGTCTTAAAGATCCCAAAACTTTGGGCGATTTTCTATGGATTGTATTTCTAATAATTATCACAGGAGTTTTTATAAGTTTTTTATGATGCAAAATTATGAGGGTCATGCTATAATGAGGTTGCAGAAAACGCCGAGCCAAGCCCTATATGGGAAGGTGTAACGACTGGACACGGAGCATCCAAGCGGATGAAGGCACAGTCTGAACTTATGGGCGACCATAAGAGCTGCACAGAAATGATGTAGCCATCACTTCGTTTGATGTAACAAATTTGAATGAAGAAGTGTCACGTGAATCTCAGGGGAATCCTGATCTCATTGTCATAGGCGGCTCTGAATTTCTTGGCCGCCTATGGCGGCATCCCTGCAATGCTTGCAATGTGGGGATTTATCCCCACAGACACTGTTGTTATGGTTGTGACACTGGCAGTGTCTGTCTTTCTGGTAAGTGTGCAACCGCTGGCAAAGAATCAATAGCCCGATAGTTTAACTAGTCGCACTGGAGGTATGGTGAACTTCATCGCCCACTGCACAGCAATGTGTAGTTCTGCACTCCGTAAATTCGGCGAAAGTCTGCATTATAAAAGGCTGCCATCCGTGAGGGAGGTGGCCTTTTGTACTGAAAAGCACGATCAAAAGAATCCCTTTGGGACAAAGGGCGCACTTCTATACTCCCCTGATGGGAGTACGTGCGCTCTGCGAGGCAGACAGCCCGGACAGCCAAATGTCCGGGCTGTTTTGCGTCACTTTGTTCCGAACAAGGGGCTGCACCCCTTGCGACGCTTGCGCGCCTATCCCAGCAGACTTTGCAGCGGAAACCGTCTGCTGGCGCAGACCATTTCCACCGCAAAGTTTGAAAATTCCATATCATCACGCAGACCGTCTACTGAAAACGTAGGCGGTCTTTTTGTATCCATCTTTATATCAGTCAGGAGGTTGAAATCATGCACCAAAAAGAAATTGAGAAACTGCAAGCCGAGAAAGAGAAAGTTGAACGCCAGCTTGCACAGGAGGAGCACAAAATCCAGCGCCTTGAGAACCGCGCCGCCTACTATGAAAAGGGAGAACGGCGCAAGCGGGCGCACCGGCTTATCACCCGTGGTGCTGCCATCGAGAGCGTCGCACCGCAGACGAAGGGTTTGAGCGAGACTGCATTTTACACTTTTGCCGAACAGGTCTTTGCGCTGACAGACACGCAAAGATTGCTCACAAAAACCGTCAGAGATCATGCGGGAGGTGACTGAGTATCGCGTTATTTCATTTTCATGTGACGCAGATCAAGCGCAGCGCGGGGCAATCTGCTGTGGCTGCTGCCGCCTACCGTGCCGGGGAAAAGCTGCACAGTGAATACTACGGCGAGATCAGCGACTACACCCGAAAAGGCGGCGTGATCTGCTCTGAAATCCTACTCCCGTCACACGCGCCGCCAGAATACGCAGACCGCGAAACGCTCTGGAACGCCGTGGAAAAAGCCGAGTGCGGCAAGAAAGCCCAGCTTGCCTACAGCTTTGACATTGCCTTGCAGAACGAGTTTTCCATGCAGGAGAACATCGACCTTGCAAGGCAATTTTTATTGGACAATTTTGTGAGCCGCGGCATGGTGGTGGACTTCGCTGTTCACTCGCCCGACAAAGAGGACGGCGGCATTTCCAACCCGCATTTTCACGTCATGTGTCCGATTCGTCCCAT
>ERZ772881.2116-NODE-2116-length-15169-cov-2.666468_pt1 | contig 15169 bp, 12 predicted proteins | sample MGYA00580581_ERZ772881 | MGnify/ENA primary metagenome ERZ772881 (study PRJEB29015, sample SAMEA2737668) | human gut metagenome | biome: human gut; feature: human-associated habitat; material: faeces | place: China | collected 2012 ...
GTGGGCACCAGGAAGGAGACTGCCGTCCATTTGAGGCTCTGCGTTTCCTTTTTTATCGTGAGGCAGGTGGTGGAGCAGGGCCAGTGCATCAGGGAAAACAGCATGGTGCACAACGCCGTCACCCAGGTCCAACCGTTATTGGTCAGGAGGGACTTCAGCTCGTTCATATCGTCCATGTCCATCATGTTGTCGGAAGCCAGGTAACCCATGATGATGAGGGGGAAAACGATTTCATTGGCCGGAATGCCGAGGATGAACGCCATCAGGATCACGCCGTCCAGACCCATCAGCCGCCCGGCGGGGTCCAGCCACTGCGTGCCGTGGACAAGCAGGCTGGAGTCTCCAACGCGGATATTCGCCATCAGCCAGATGACGATTCCCGCCGGAGCCGCCACCATTACCGCGCGCCACAGGACCGCCAGGGTTCTGTCCAGAAAGGAGCGGACGATCACGCGGCCGATCTGGGGCTTGCGGTAGGGGGGCAGTTCCAGGGTAAAGGAAGACGGAGTTCCCTTGAGAATCGTATGGGACAGGAGGGCCGTTATCGCAAACGTCATTCCCACGCCCAACCCGATCAGCAGCACCAGGCCCGCCACGGAAGCCAGCGGCTGCAACCCGGACGCCACCGTCCCCGCAAAAAACATGGTCATGAGGGCAATCAGCGTCGGGAACCTGCCGTTGCAGGGGACGAAATTATTCGTCAAAATGGCTACGAGCCGTTCCCGGGGGGAATCGATAATCCGGCATCCGGTGATGCCCGCGGCATTGCAGCCGAACCCCATGCACATGGTCAGCGCCTGCTTGCCGCAGCCGCAGCACTTCTGGAACACCTTGTCCATGTTGAACGCCACGCGGGGCAGATAACCGGAATCCTCCAGCAGCGTGAAGAGGGGGAAAAAGATGGCCATGGGCGGCAGCATGACGGACACGACCCACGCCACCACGCGGTAAACGCCCAGCACCAGCACGCCGTGCAGCCATTCCGGAGCATGCGCCAGGCGGAACAGGTCCGTCAGCGCCTCCTGGCCTTTTCCAAGCAGGTCGGCCAGCCATTGGGAAGGATAATTCGCCCCCACGATGGTGATCCAGAAAATCAGCACCATCAGGGCGAACATCAGGGGATAAGCCGTCCACCGCCCCATCAGCACCTTGTCGATGCGCCTGTCGCGCCCCAGCCCCCCTCCGTCCGGCAAAGCGACCACTCCCCTGCACAGGCGTTCCGCCTGTTCCACGAATACCGCCGCCACGCGGTCGCCAAAAGAACTGCCTGAAGAACCGGCCTCCGCGGCGGCGGCCTCACGGAGAATCTCCTGCACCTCCTTCTCCTCTCTCAAACCGGTTCCCGCGTACTGCTCCAGAAGCCGCAACGTTCCCTCGTCCCCTTCCAGCAGCTTGACGGCTGCCCAGCGGGGCGACAAACCGCGCCACGGAAGACGCCCGGCCAACATTTCCAAACGCGCCAGCCACGGTTCCACGTGCTCCCCATAGGGCAGCCGGAGGGGGGGCCGCCTCTCTCCGGACCACGCCATCCGCTGCACCGTATCAGCCAGAACGTCCAGGCCTTCACCTTTCGCCGCCGATGCCGGAACCACGGGAACTCCCAGGCGTTTTTCCAAAAGCGGGCAGTCGATGCGGATGCCCTTCCGCCGGGCCTCATCCATTAAATTGACGCAGACCACTACATTTCCCGTCGTTTCCATCACCTGGAGGGCCAGGTTCAAATCCCGTTCCAGATTGGTGGCGGAACAGACGACAATGACGGCATCCGCGTCACCGAAACAAATGAAATCCCGTGCCGCCTCTTCATCCGAAGAACAGGCCAGCAGGGAATACGTGCCCGGCGTATCCACCAAAAGGTACTCCCGGGGACCGCGCCCCACAATGCCTTCCGCGCGGACGACCGTCTTGCCGGGCCAGTTCCCGGTATGCTGCCTCAGCCCCGTCAGCGCATTGAACACCGTGCTCTTTCCCACGTTGGGAGCGCCCGCCAGGGCCACGATGGGCATGCGTTCTTCCGCCGCGCCGGAAGATCCGCCCTTCTCCGTTCCGCTGTCCAGCCTCACCCGTTCTCCTTCCATGGCTGATTTCACGCGGACTTAACGGTAATCATTTCCAGATCGGAAGACCTGAACGCCATGACCGTTCCGCGCACAAGAAAAGCGACGGGGTCTCCGAACGGCCCCCGTTCCAGGCATTCCACCCGGGTGCCGGGAATCATGCCTATATCCATCAACCGCCGTCTCAAACGGCCTTCCATCCCGAGAGACTCAATCCTGGCGGTCTCCCCTTCAGGCAACTGGTTCAATGTCATTGTTAGTTTTCTCCTTTCCATTAATTGTTCATGCAGAAACTTCCACGAGGATGGCGTCAGCGGCGGCGGCAGGCAATTCCAGCCGCTGTCCTTCTTCCGCCTTCACCAGAAACGCTCCGCTGTGCGCTTCCGCCTCCATCAGGGCTACCGTTTCATGAAGATGAATGCCCAGGGAGGTGAGAAGCTCCAGCAGCTCTTTCGATTCGGGAACGCGCCTGATTACGGCCGGAATCCCTGCCGGGATGTCGGACAGGCGGGAAAGCGGCCCTTCCGGCAGCGGCCCGTCCTCCCTCCCCGGAATCCTCCTTCCGTGGGGGCACATCTCCGGATAACCGAGAAAACGGTCCAGTTTTTCCATCAAGCGGGGGGAAGCCGCATGTTCCAGCTTCTCCGCCTCTTCATGAACGTCCCCCCACGAATACCCGAGATGTTCCACCAGGAAAACCTCCCACAGCCGGTGAATGCGCACCAGCTGCATGGCGGCTTCCTCTCCCTTCCGCGTCAGGCGGATGGAGCGTCTTTCCATGCTCTCCACCAGGCCTTCCTTCTCCATCTTCCGGATAATCTCGCTGACGGAAGCGGCAGAAACGCCCAGATAATCAGCAATATGCCTGTTGCCGACCCTCTCCCTGCTCCGCTGGAGCTCGGCGATCGCTTTCAAATAATCTTCACGGCTGCTGGTCATGGCTCTGATGATCTCCTTCGTTATAAGGTATACCTAACAAAATGATATTTCGCTCAAACAAAAAAGCCTCTCCCGTGTCAGCAGAGCCATTTTTTTCCATTACGCAAACGGCAGGGAACGGCTTTGAAAAGGAATTAGGCGCATTCCTTCATTTCCCGGTTGTCCCCGCAGAAAGTTCCTGCTTGAATAAGGCATGTCCTTCGGCGGCACTGCTCTGTCTTTTCTTCTTTTAACGGCCCTGCTCCTTCCCACGGCGCATGGCGGCCCGCTGGATGCTCCCGTCATCACCCTTGGAGAGAAAAAAAGCCTGTTCGGAGAAAAGGCGCAGGCTAATGAATACGTCAGCTATGCCCTCTACTACTGGCCTGACCCCGCCCATCCGGCAGGCCCCTACAAGCCCATTGACGGCAAAAAGAACCAACGGCTCCGCAGCATGGACGACAGCGGCAAGATGGCCGCTTTTATCGGTACGGTTTGCAGCCTGGGACGCCAGTACGAACTCAACAGGGACCCGCGAGCCGCTTCTCGTGCCGGGGAATGGCTGAGAGCCTGGTTCATTGCTCCGGCAACCCGCATGCAGCCCCACCTGAAATACGCCCAGATCCGCCCCGGACACCGGACGGAAGGCGACGGAGGCGGCATCATAGACCTTTACCGCATGCCCGATTTTCTGGATGCCCTGGCGGCGTTGAAACGCTCCGGGGCCTTGACAAAAGAGGAATGGAAGCGGGTGGACGCGTGGCTGAACCAGTACTACGCATGGCTGGCCACCAGCAGGCAGGGCAGGCATGCGCATACGCGCAGCAACAACCATTACCTGTTCTATGTGGCGCAATGCGCCCATCTGGCTCACTTTCTGGGCCGCGACAACGAAGCGCGCCAATGGCTGGCGGAAGCCTTCGCCAACATGGACCGCCACATTGCCCCCGACGGTTCCCAGCCGGAAGAACTCAAGCGGGCGGAACCATGGCAATACAGTGTTTACACCCTTCAGGCCTGGGGCTACCTCGTGCAAATTGCGGAACGCATGGGAGATAAAAACTACCGTTACCGGAAAACGGCCGCCGGGGCTTCCATCCAGAAAGCTGCGGACTATCTCCTGCCGTTCCGTACCCATCCGGAAGCGTGGCCCTGGAAAGGCTCCAGGGCAGGAACCCCGCTTCCCGCCATCTTTGAACCGTCCCGGCCGGATAAGGAAAAACAGGACCGCCCTTGAACAACGGCAGCTATTAAAATTGCCTTTGATTCATTGGAAAACCCCTTGTTCGGCAGCATCACGGCACCCGGAAAGAGACGTTTTCCCGGGAAACCTGTTCAGTAAGGAACATTCCGGCGGCATCTTCCCTTCTCTTCGCGGCTTTCCATTCCCACGGCGGGATGGGATTCGGCTCCGCCCAAAGGCCTTTTTTGGACTTCCTGGCCTCCGCTTCAAGGGAAGCGAGTTTCCGGCTGGCGGAAAAATTTTTATAGATCCACGCCCATCCATCCTTCACCAACTCCTCATTGACGAACACCTTTCCATACCAGACTTCCCCCAAAATACGGCCGTACCTGTCATGCTGGCTGTACTTGACTGTAACCGTCTCTCCCCAAATCAGCTTTTCCAGATACTCCTTGGCTCCTTCATACCCGTTTTGCCCCCTTTCCGGCGTATCAATTCCTTCAAGCCGTATCCGGTAGGTCCGCTTCTGTTCGGGCGTTTTTTCCAGGAGAGTAATGGTATCGCCGTCAATCACGTTAATCACAACTCCCCTGATACTTTCACCAAAAGCCATGCAAGAGCTCATCAGGAAAACCAGTAGCCATCTCATAAAAAAATGATATAATTCAAAAAATTGCAACAAGCAATCATTCTTTGGAGAAAGTCTTTCCCGCACCGGCCGGTCGGCCGCAAATGAAAACAAACATCCATGGCAGCACCGTTGGAACATGAGGTTCCAGAACGTTCATTGCGCTTCCCGGCACACCACACCGCAATCCCTGAACCTATTCCGAACCTGGCCGGAGCATTGATAGGCCAGACTGCATCACTGCTCCGCGCGGAAAAGCCTGCATTCCGCTGCCGGCTTAAGGATAACAGGAAGTTTCATGCAGTTACCCATGAAACCGCTTGCGAAAACCGCGCGTCCAGCATGGAACCGGATGCCCAGCGGCATTCAGCAGGATGAAACACGGAACCCTGTTCACTTCTTCAATTCCTCGGCAATTCTGCCGAGGTTCTTTTCCGTTGCCTTCCTCAACTTTTCCTGCTGTTTCCAGTTCCAGGCTGTTCTTTCGGATACTCCGGCCTGTTCCGCCAGCCAGCGCACGGCGCCGCTCGTGTCACAGCCCGTTTTCTTCTGGATGACTTCCAGCAGTTGAGTGACATATTTGTTCATGGTTTCCCGGGTTGACGTTATTTCGATTCCCACGCCCGGCTGAATTCGCCGTCCCGGAACAGGGCCGCAATGCCGCTGAGCTGCTTGAGGCGCAACAATTCCTCCGCATCCATGCCGAGGTTTTTGAGTATCCACGCATCCGACATGCCCGCTTCCGTCAGTTCCTGGATAATGCTGGTCATCAGTCCGATATTGTGAGACCCGCGGGCACGGTTGTGCCTGATGGTGGAGGCCATGCGGTTTCCAAGAGGCTTGTCGATAACGGCCACCGGCATCATGCCATCCTCCCGTTCGTAGATGTCGCGGTAAGTTTTCATGATCTGGCAGCGGTGGAAGCCGTCAACGATTTCATAGGTGCCGTCCTCCAGTTGATAGCAGACAATCGGCATCGTGTAGCCGTCCTCCTTGATGCTCTGGTAGAGCAGCTTCATTTCAGGCGGCGCCACACTGTTCGGGTTATAGGCATTGGAGCGGATTTGGTCCAGCGGAACACGCCGGATTTGATAAACGGGGGATTGATAGGGGGGGTTCATGAAATGTTGCGGTATTTGTTGACGGCGGCACGGCGCCGGGCAATCGCTCCCTTGGTTGGACTGAATCCGGCATATCTGCAGAAATAGTCATTTTTCATGATGCAGATGCACATGCGCTTGTAAGAGGGCACCTGCCGGAAATTGCTGACGGGCATGTCGTCGGGATAACCCATGAATTGAACGATATCGCGTCCATCGTAGCGACCCGATTTTCCCGTCACGGCAGCCAGCGGGTAGGCCGCCAGCACTTCATCGGCGGTTCCGGGATCGACGGTTCCCCCCTGCATCCAGTACCTTTTGGATTTTTCCAGGATGTTGTTGTAGTGGGCCGCCGTCCTCGCATCCATCGTGGAAAGCAGGAATTCATAATACGATTTCCAGGTATGGCCGGGCGGCAGCTTGATGGTTTTCCAGCCCATGGCCGTCGTGCCTCCGTACAGGCCCGTAAAATTGACGCCGTTGACCCGGCCGATCATGCGCGCCCAGTTGGAGGGATCGATCACTTTGTAGAGCTTCAGGCTTTCCTGGGCACAGTCGTTGAACGGGCTTGCCACCCGCATCTGCCCGGCAGTAAGGCCCGCCTGGTACAAGAGGTCATAGAGACGGTTGTAGTCAAAACCAAAGCGGGCGGTGGCCGTCCAAATATCGCTGACGCGCCAGTCATAGAGAGGGTAAACGTTGGCCGTCACGGCACTGGTCTGCGTAATCCACTTCCTGCCCTCGTAGGATCTCCTTTTTTTGCCGCGTGCCACGGCCGCGTACCTGTTGAGGCTTTCATCCGCCCGCAGCCCCACCATGACAGCGGTGGTGCCGCGCTTTTTGGCAAAATGGCGCGAGAGCTTGTCCTGGAATTCGTAGTCCACCATGCCGTGCCGGAACGGAACGTCCAGATTCCCTTCGTGAACCACATAGGGATTTTCCGGCATGGCCCGCACCCACAGTTTTTTTTTGGCGGCGTCCCACGGCGTCCAGTAAGGTTCCCCCAGGGCGCATGCCGACTGGGCCTTAATCGGCACGCAGTACCACATTTTACGGATGCCCGGGAACTGTTCCAGGAACGTCCGGGTCACATACTCGGTCGTCATCTGGTACTGGGCCTCATAATCAAGGTGGTACATGGTCAGCTTGTCCAGCAGACCGTGTTCGTCGGCGTAATTGTAGCACAGATTGAGCAGGACGCCGCTGTCCTTGCCGCCCGAGAAGGCCACCAGAACATTGTCAAACTCCTGGAAGCAATAGGCTATGCGCTCCAGGGCCGCTTCATAGACGTTTTTGTCCAGGTAGGTTTTCACAATTCTTCCAGAGCCTTTCTTCCGTCACCCATCGTCAATTCCCTGCCGGGCGGAAATACGCCGGCACGGATACTATTGACGGAGGCGATGTATTTTTCCTGAAGTTCTTTTAGTGGCTTGCAGTCGATAGGGATATCCCATGCTTTTCCAAACAGGGCTGCAACGCCTTTATGCCCGCATAAGTAAATAACATCATGTTTTTCCATGTTTTAAAATACGCAGTAGGTGATTGTTCGCTGTTTTCCTGCAACAACGCCAACCTACTCAATTATTATAGCAGGTCAATGCTTTTACTGCAATTATTTCAGTAATTTTATTTCAATTCGCCTTCTTCTCAAAATACCTATGCTTTTTAGCGAGTAACGCCATTCCCGACGTTCCGCGCCCATGACGGCATGGCCGCCTTCTCTTTTCCGGAGCGTCCGCATCATTTTCAGCATCAATGTTCCGCTATGGGAATCACGGCCCTGAGCCTGGGGATGCAGGAGCAATTACATCCTTGGGCGTCACGTTGAATGGACAAATTCTGCGATGACGGCGTTATGCCCGGTCTCTCGTCACGAACGTTTTTCCCAAGCGCCATCCTGCGTCCGCATTTTTCAGATTGGCGAGGCAGCCTGCTGTTCCCTATTGAAGGAAAGATATCTGGCCTTTCTTTTTCAAAAGCCAGGAAGCCTGGCGGAATACGGCTCTGCCAGTCACGCTTTGAGCAAGTTGCCAGGTTCGCCTTCAGCGTTTCATGATGCCCTCCGGCACACCAATTTCATGCCAAGACGGAATCAAAATCATGCTTCACTATGATTCACGGCCGATTTCGCATGAATTCCGCCTTTTTCACCCTGAACCGGGCAAAAAACAACCCTCACAAGCAGTTGCACTTGTGAGGGTTAGAAAATTAATGGCTCCCCCGGTTGGGCTCGAACCAACGACCTAGTGATTAACAGTCACCCGCTCTACCGCTGAGCTACAGGGGAGTTTGCGTTCCATGGAGCGCGGAGGGATTTTTACTGGAGGCACAGGCGTTTGGCAAGTACTTTTTTGTTTCTGTAGGCTTTTTGACGCAAAAAGGCTTCCGCGGCGTGGGCATGCCAACGGTGTTTCTTGACCTTTGAGGGGAGAATGCCCAGACTTTCAGCGACATGAGTGAACATCACCATCATATTGCTGTTCTGGCCGGCGACGGCATCGGGCCCGAGGTCATGGCGGAGGCCCTGAAGGTTCTGGACGCCGTAAGTTCCAAGTTTGGATTTACCGTGAGCCGCAAGGAGGCTTTTGTGGGCGGCGCGGGCATCGACCATTGCGGCAAGGCCCTTCCGGAAGAGACCATCCGAGCCTGTGAAGAGGCGGACGCCGTCCTGTTCGGCTCCGTAGGCCCGCCAATGAACAGCCGGAGCGCGGCGCCCTGCTGCCGCTGAGAAAGCATTTCGGCCTGTACGCCAATCTGCGCCCGGGCGTATGCCTGCCTGCCCTGACCCACGCCTCTCCCATCAAGAATGAATTGATCGAAGGCGGTTTTGACATTTTATGCGTCCGGGAACTGACCGGCGGCCTGTACTTCGGCCAGCCCCGTTTCCGCGAACAGGAGGGGGACGACGAAGTCGTCGTGGATACCATGCGCTACCACAAGAGCGAGATGGTGCGCATCGCCAAAGTGGCGTTCGAGGCCGCGCGAGGGCGCCGCAAGCGCGTCACCAGCGTGGACAAGGCCAACGTGCTGACCAATTCCCTGCTGTGGCGCGAGACGATGATTGAGGTTTCCAGGGATTATCCGGACGTGGAACTGCTCCACATGTACGTGGACAATGCCGCCATGCAGCTGGTGCGCAATCCCCGCCAGTTTGACGTGCTGGTGACGGAGAACCTGTTCGGGGACATTCTTTCCGACGAGATGGCCATGATCTGCGGCTCCCTGGGCATGCTGCCCAGCGCCAGCCTGTGCCAGGGCAATGAGGACAACGGCCTGTTTTTCGGCCTCTACGAGCCTTCCGGCGGCTCCGCCCCGGACATCGCCGGCAAGGGCATTGCCAATCCGATCGCCCAGATTCTTTCCCTCTCCATGCTGCTGCGCTATTCCCTCGGGGAAAAGGACGCGGCAGACGCCATTGACGCCGCCGTGCGCCGCGTGATTGAACAGGGCTACCGCACGCGAGACCTGGCTACGGGCGCCTCCGGAGAAATCCGCGTGAATACCGCGGAAATGGGGGATACCATTATTGCGGCCCTTTAAGGGGGCGTTTTCCCGCTCCGCAGGCGCATTCCACCGTCTGCGGGGCTGTCACCTCCGGAAGCGGGGGGAGGCACTTCCTCTGTTCTTCCATTTATTCCCGGGCTTTTCCGGTTCTTCATTCAACGATCATGAACGTTCTTATCATCGGCCAGGGAATCGCCGGAAGCTGCCTGGCATGGGAATTGAAACGCCGCGGCACGGATTTCACCATCACAGACCGCCCTATTGCGGAAACAGCTTCCCGTGTGGCCGCCGGGCTGGTGAATCCCCTGACGGGCCGGGCCTTCCGCCCCGGCTGGCGGCAGGAGGAATGCCTGTCCGCAGCGGAGGCCTTTTATCCGGAGACGGAACGGGAACTGGGCGGCTCCTGGTGGCAGAAGACCCCTATTTTCCGGGAACTGGAAACGGAGGACCAACTGGAAGTCTGGCAGGAACGCCAGACGGCCCCGGAGTCCTGCGCCTATGCGGGCCCCCTTTTCCCATGGCCTGAACACTGGGAAGGCCGCGGAAAAGCCGCCTATACGCGCGGCTCCGCCGTGCTGCACGTGGAGGACATGGTCAACGCCATGCGGAAGTTTTTCACGAAACAGGGCCGTTTTGTGGAAGCGGACGTGTCCCCCGCGGATATCCGTCCGGATGAAAACGGCCTTTTCCATTGGAACGGGCAGAAGTTTTCCCATATAGCCTGGTGCACCGGCTGGGAGGCCGGATGCCACCCGGACATGGCTCCCTTGAAGGGACGCCCTTCCAAGGGCACTATTCTGGACCTGGACCTGAAGGAGCTGGACTGGCACGCCGGCATCCTGCATTTCGGCCACTGGCTGGTTCACAACGGTTCTTTCTGGCGCTTCGGCGCCACTTACGCGTGGGCGTGGGACGCTCCCGGCATTCCGGAAGCCCCCGCCGTCCAGGAATTGATGCTGGACCTCGTCAAACGCTATTCCGGGGAGACGGGCTTCCTCCGCGCCCGCGCCGCCGTGCGCCCCATCATCCGGCGCAGCCAGCCCGTCGCCGGGCCCATTCCCGGCCTGAACGGCCAGTTCGTCTTCTCCGGACTGGGCAGCAAGGGAGTGACCACTTCCCCGTGGGCCGCGGCCCAGCTGGCGGAACATCTTGTGCACGGGGCGGAACTGCCGCCGGACCTGCTTCCCGCCGCACTGTGGAAATAATGCGGCGCGGTTCCCGTACTTCCTTGAACGGGACAGCTATTTTCCTTGTCAAAACGCCCTGAACACGATTACATGCGGCCTTATATGCGAGCGGAGAACGAGAACTGGGGAGATACGGTACGGGAGCATTTGTTTGACCAGCGCGGCGCCGTGATGGTGCACTGGCTGATCCTGCTCAATGTGGTCGTCTTTATCCTCGGGTTTTTCTTCCAGGTGGATATTCCACGGGATATTTACCCGCCGGGCCGTCTGGACCTGATCCAGCTTTACGGGGCCTACAGTGAATACACGTGCTTTCATGAAGGGGAATTGTGGCGATTGTTCACCTACCAGTTCCTGCACGCCAATCTGGGGCACATCATGTTCAACATGATCGCCCTGTGGTTTTTCGGGCCGGTCGTGGAGGAACGCTTCGGCCATCTGCGCTTCCTGCTGTATTATCTCTTCTGCGGCGTGGCGGCGGCCCTGTTTTCCTCCCTGCTGGGGTACATGGGGTTCTTTGATCCGGAATGGCGCTTCATTCCCATGGTGGGGGCCTCCGGCTCCATTTATGGCATCATGGCCGCGTGTGCGGTGCTTTTTCCGCGCGCCCGGGTGCAGCTTCTGTTCCCTCCGGTCAATTTGAGCGTGCGCCAGTTCGCCCTGGCCGTCCTCGGCATCGCCTGCGCCGTCATTATTTTCCAGTGGAACAACGCGGGCGGGGAAGCCGGACACCTGGGCGGCATGTTCGCCGGGTTCATCCTGACATTGCTGATCCTGTGGAAGGAAAAACTGTCCTCTCCCAGGCGGCGGGTCGTTTCTTCCTCCCACCATTCCACCTCGCACTCCGCACGCCGCCCCGCCGGTAACCATCCCTCCGAAGAGGAGGTGGATGAAATCATGGAAAAAATATCCCGCTCCGGCCTGTCCAGCCTGACGGAAGAGGAACGGGAAGTTCTCCGGCGCGCCTCCCGCCGTTGAATTATTTGTTAGATATTCCCCGAATTTTTGTTATTTTTCTTTCTTTTTCATTATTTCCTCCTAGCATGGAGGAATGATGACGCGGCTGTATTCCTCCACCGTTCTGGGCGTGGATGGCGTAGAAGTGGAGGTGGAAGTGGATTTCCGCCCCATGGCGGAAAAACGCACCTTTATCGTGGGGCTGCCTGATGCGGCCGTGAAGGAGAGCGGGCAGCGCGTGGATACGGCCATCCAGAACAGCGGACTGCCCTTCCAGCAGGGCGTTTTCGTCGTCAATCTGGCTCCGGCGGATTTAAGGAAGCAGGGACCGGGGTTTGACCTCCCCATCGCCCTGGGAATGGTTGCCGGAGCGGCGGAAAGGGACATGGACGCTTCTTCCTGGTGCATCGTGGGGGAATTGGCCCTGGATGGCGCCGTACGCCCCGTGCAGGGCATTCTGCCGCAGATTATGGAGGCGCGGCGCATGGGCAGGAAGCGCATCATGCTGCCACGTGCTAACGCGCACGAAGGAACGCCCGTGCAGGGCGTGGAGATTTACCCCGTGGCTTCTTTGAAGGAGGCGTGGGCACTCCTTACCTCCTCCGTTCTGCCCCCTCCCTTCACGGCTTCCGGAAGAGAGGACCGGGAGGCCGAAGACAAGGAGGCTGCCGTTGACTTCGACGAGATCAAGGGGCAGCCCTATGCGCGCCGCGCCATGGAGATCGCGGCGGCAGGCGGCCATAACATCCTTCTCTGCGGTTCTCCGGGTTCGGGCAAGTCCATGCTGGCGCAGAGGCTCCCGACCATTCTCCCTCCGCTGAATCCGGAGGAAGCTCTGGAAACCAGTAAAATCCATTCCGTATGCGGACTGCTGAAACGGGGGAACGGCCTGGTGGCCCGGCGTCCGTTCCGGGCTCCGCACCATACCATTTCCGATGCCGGGCTGATGGGCGGAGGAGCGAATATCACGCCGGGGGAAGTGTCCCTGGCCCACAACGGCGTGCTCTTTCTGGACGAATTGCCGGAGTTCCGCCGCGCCGCGCTGGAAACTCTGCGGCAACCGCTGGAATCCGGCCAGGTGGTCATTTCCCGCGCTTCCGGCACCATGACGTTTCCGTGCCGCTTCATGCTGGCAGCCGCCATGAATCCGTGCCCCTGCGGCTATCTGGGCGACAGGAGAAGAACCTGCACCTGTCCCCCGGCGCAGGTCGCACGCTACCGCCGCAAGATTTCAGGACCGCTTCTGGACCGGTTCGACTTGCTGATGGAAGTTCCCGCCGTGGACCCCTCTATTCTGGCCTCCGCACCCGCCGGGGAATGTTCCGCCGGCATCAGGGAACGCGTGATGGCCGCCCGGCAGCTCCAGTGCAGCAGATATGCGGGCACTCCCTTCCGCAGCAATGCGGCACTTTCCGGAAAAGCGCTCCAGAGGCATTGCCGCCTGCTGCCGGAAAGCCGCGCCATCCTGCTCCGCGCCGTGGAAGAACTGGCCCTTTCCGCCAGAGCCTACGACCGCATTCTGAAGGTGGCCCGCACCATAGCGGATCTGGAGGGCAGCCCTGATATTCAGGATTCCCATTTGTATGAGGCCGTGCAGTACCGGGCCTTTGAACATTCTCTCCGGGAATGAACCATTCCGGAATGCCGCGTTACGCCATGCCAAAGCGTGCCTTTTCCGAACGGAAAAAGGAAAAGAGGCGTTTTTCAGGTCGCCTCCTTCCCGATTGAAAAGTGTACCGCTCACCGGTTCCGGGAACGCCGGAAGACGAGGGCTCCCAGGCCAAGCATTCCCAGAGATGCGGTAGCCGGTTCCGGAACGGTTTCATAGGATACTTGGATGTTGGCAAGCGTATAGGGGGAGGTGGCGCCGCCCGCGCCGCCGCGCACTCCGGCAACCAGCTTGTATCCTTCCCCCCACGCCAGGGGAGAATCCGCCATGTCCAGGGAAACGGTCGTCGTTCTTGAAGTGGAATCAAAGGTAAAGCTTTCCACGGTGGAAAGGTTCCGGACCAACGTTCCGGCGGAGTCGTAAACCGCCAGCACCATGGTGTAGCTCGTGATGACGGAGGTGGGCGTGTCACAGGAAAAGATGATGGAGGAAACAAGCTCTCCCTGCCGGGGGCCGCCCAGCACCATGGCAAAGGAGTCTCCGGCCACGCCGCTTCTGCCGCACAGGATGATGGAACCGACGTCATCATGGTTGACCCAGGTTCCCTCCCCATTCTGGGGCCAGTTGGCCAGGCTGTTGTTATTGCCTCCCGCATAGACGCCAAATTCACGGCCTTTTACTTTATCCAGCAGCTGGTTTCCCGTTTGCGGCGCCATGGTCGCGGTTTGCGACAGATTGGCTGATTCGGGCAGTTCGGCAATGATGGTAGCAGCATTTGCAGCCAGCACACTGGCGCAACTTATTAATACAGCACAATATCTATTTTTCATAAGTTACACACCATAATAAATTTATTATGGTGTGTCAATTTACATTTAAGAAGAAAAGTCTTTGAATTTTCAGATTTTTCTGAAATCCGGCGCATCTTCTTGAGGTTGAATGGCCGAGCCGTTCCCCGTAATTCGCCGTTGCTGGATTTTTCTTTATAACCCTATTAAAATACCTATTTTACGTGGAATTAAACTTTGGAATAAGGAGAACATGAAATGAAGTTATTTTTCTGCGGAGTTTCCGCAGGTTTTTACAGGAGCCGGGAGGCCCCTGCTGCCGGAAACGGTCTTTCCCCAGCGGGAGCATATGCCTCGCCCTCCCGTTTGCCGGCGCTCTTTTCCGGAAACATTCAATACGCCGGGCCATCCCGGCTTTTTCACCCGTCACCCACGCAGAACAGCCGCTCCGCGGACATGCGCGGAACGGCTGTTCGCACGAGAAAGGAAAGACCGGTTTAACGGATGGCTTCCAGAGCCTGCTTGAGGTCCGCAATGATGTCTTCCGCGGCTTCCGTTCCCACGGAGAACCGGATGAGGTCCGGCCGGACGCCCGCCTCCATGAGCTGCTCATCCGTCAACTGGCGGTGCGTATGGCTGGCGGGATGGAGGACGCAGGTGCGGGAATCCGCCACATGGGTTACGATGGCGGCCAGTTTCAGGCTGTCCATGAACTTGATGGCGCGTTCACGGCCACCCTTGATGCCGAAGGTCACCACGCCGCAGGATTGCCCGTTGCGGAATTGCTTCCGCGCCAGGTCATGGTATTTGTTGGACGGCAGGCCCGGATAGTTGATCCAGGCCACATCCTCCTGCCCTTGCAGGAATTCCGCCACCTTTTGCGCGTTTTCACAGTGCCGCGGCACGCGCAGGTGGAGGGTTTCCAGGCCCAGGTTGAGCAGGAAGGCATTCTGCGGGGATTGAATGGAACCCAGGTCGCGCATGAGCTGGACGGTCGCCTTGGTGATGTAGGCGCCCTTGCCGAAGCTCTTGCTGTAGGAAAGCCCGTGATAGGAAGGGTCCGGCTCCGTCAGGCCCGGGAATTTGTCCCTGTGGGCTTCCCAGTCAAAGTTGCCGCTGTCCACGATCACGCCGCCCACCGCCGCGGCATGGCCGTCCATGTACTTGGTGGTGGAGTGGGTGACGATATCCGCCCCCCATTCAAAGGGGCGGCAGTTGATGGGGGTGGCGAAGGTGTT